>VFQN01001924.1_pt1 | contig 33469 bp, 48 predicted proteins | sample 3512371 | NCBI WGS metagenome assembly VFQN01 (sample SAMN10412370, study PRJNA504923) | tailings metagenome | isolation source: Replicate 2 from Balatoc abandoned mine | place: Philippines: Itogon, Benguet | collected 2017-08-28 | reverse complement strand
ACGTTACGTTACCGAGGTAACGTAACGTCAACGTGACGTCGTGTGACCGCTACCTTAGCCGTTCACCTGCTATGCCCCAGCGCGATAAAACTTGTCCCAAACCCATATCCAGTCCATGCTCCCAGCCTACTCCCGCTCTCCAGCCCCCAGCCCCACAGCCCCCGCACGCACCTGCAAGTACTCCGCGGCGCGGACCTTGACCTTTGTAGGGTTGGGCAGCGTGAGCTGGAGCTGCGGGAACCCCTCATCGACCTCATCCTCATCCTCCCCCTCGCCGGCCCCTGCCTCCCCGTCCCCTTGCGCGCCGCCCTCCGCCCCCGTCCCGTCCCCAGCCTGCTGGCCCCCCAGCCCCTCCACCCGGTCCGTCCGGTGGTCCATGGCGACGTACAGGTCGGCATCATCCTCCGCCTCCACTGTCACCTCCAACCCCGTCCCTATCTCCGCCTCCACGTGCCCAGCTGTGCCGCGCACCGGCGGCCCCCCGTCGCCCCTGCCGTCGCCTTGCCCTGCTGACGCCTTCTGCAGCCCCTTGAGCGCCTGCGCGCCCATCCCTGGCAGCCAACCCCGCGATCCACTGCCGCTACTAGATGCCGTACCTACACCAAATGCAGCGGCACCAGCGGCTGCTGCAGCCGCAGCCCCCAGCGCCGCGCTGCCTGTGGCAGGCCCTGCTGAGGGCCCAGGCTCCGGCCCCTCCCCTCCCGCGCCTGTGCCGCCGCCGCCTACCGCCGCTCCCTCCGCAGCGCCCCGGGCCTCCCGTAGCCTGGAGGCGACATCCCCTGGACTCTGACCCTGGCTTCTTAATCGAGCGGCAAGCTTCTCAGACAACGCTGGTAGCTTGCCGGCCTGAGCTGCCGCCCCCGCCGCCGCCCCCACCCCTGCACCTGCCCTCTCCCCTGGCTTGCCCCCCTGGGGCTGCCCCGGACCGCCCCGCCCCTGTGCTCGTTTCGTTCCACCTCCTCCAGGCCCAGAGCTACCGCCACCTCTACCGCTGCCGCCGCCGCTTCTGCTGCTGCCGCTGTTGTTGCTGCTAGGCTGCCTCCCCCGTGGGCTTTGTGCCGGCTGGCCTGGCTTGCTGTCGTTTGCCCCACGCCCTGCTCTAGGTGCGTCGGCACCCGCACGCCCTGCTGCTGCCGCGAGGGAGCTATGGCCCCATGCGGGGTGAGGCGCGGCGGGGAGGCTACGTCTTGACCTAAATGCGGAGAGCAGCTGGTGTCTGGCGGACGAGAAGGCGTGGCGCGGCGGCGCTGCTCCACTGCAGCTGGCGCCTAAACCATTTACAATGCATTCTAAGCTATTCATCAGCAGTGTTTGCAGGTCCTGTATGTCCAGACAAGGAGGGCGAGTAGCCTTCGTCAACTTTGAGCAAGTGCTACCTCGCCTACCTATGCGAGTACGAAGCGAATGGAGTACATCTCATAAGTTATCATCTTATAAGCGTCAGTGTCGCCTATCAGCGCCCGGTGCGCAAGTTCAGAAGCAGAAGATCAACTGTAACGTCCAATTGCAACGACGAGGCCATCGCCCTGTATTGCTGCATGACTGCACAGAAATAACTACTCCTCATTTAGCTGTAGCCCTTTTGGTCGCGATACAGCCGGTAGAAGCCGGCCCAAATAAGCGATGCTCCGACCGCAGCCCTTCGTCTCGGGCACCCGGCCCGTCGCCAACCGGCGAGCCTGCAGCCATGCCCACTCTCTGTCAGTTAGGGTTTGCGCAGCTGCAGCTACGCAGCAGGAGGTGGGCAGCCTGACGATGGGCGATGCGCTTGCTCTGGTCGAGCGCGCGCGGCAGCTGAAGGACACCCTGCCAGGCCTCAAGGCCGAGGCTGTGGGCGTGCAGCGCGCGACGGGCGTGGCGGGCGAGCGCGTCATGCTGGTCGCAGCACGCGACATCCGCGAGGGGGAGGTAGGTTGTGCGGGGAGGCTCCCCCGCCCCCGCCCCCATCCCTCTAACACGCCTATCTCCCCATAAACCCTACCACACCATCCTCTCGTGCCCCCGGACCAATGTCCACCCAACGCCTTATGCAGACGTTCCTGACGATCCCGGAGAAGCTGGCGGTTACGTCGGTGGACGCCGAGGCGCACCCGCTGGTTGGGGCCCTGGCCCGCGAGTGCGGCAGCGAGCTGGTGGCGCTGTCGCTGTGGCTGCTGGCGGAGCGGGCGGCGGGGCAGGCCTCGCAGCACGCGGGGCTGCTGGCCACGCTGCCGGTGAGGGCGGATAGCTGGAGGGACGTAGGACTGGGGGCGGCGATTTGGGGGGCAGGCAGGCAGGCACACCGTTCGGGGGCTGCGTCAAAGCGCGTACATGGGCTGCGTGTGAGGGATGGGCTCTCGGGCAGATGACAAAATTTCGGAGGCGTAGCTGCCTGGCCACCCTGTCGGTGAACGGATGGCGGGAAGGGATGCGATACGGGCCGGAGAGGTGGATTGTCATGGTTGGGGTTGGCGAAGGGTGGGGCTTCGCTTGTAACAGGCTCTACATCCTAGTGACGAATAATTGTTGTGAGCTTGCAGCGCTGGTCTATGTGGCGTTTAGCCACATTGGCTTGACCACCACGTCTTCCACGTGTCCTCTACGCGCCACATACACTGTACACAACTCGCAGTCCCTTCCTCACCGCAATCTACCCATGCTCCCGCCCCAGGACTCCACCCTGACCCCCCTGCTGTGGCCGGACGCCGACCTGGAGGCGCTGCTGGTGGGCTCCCCTGTGCTGCCGGAGGCGCGGGCGCGCAGGGACGCGCTGCGGCAGCAGTGGGCCGACCTGGCGCCCAAGCTGGCGGCAGACCCTGCCTCGTTCCCACCGGGTAGGGGAAACAGGGTTCAGAAGATTGAGGTTCAACTGTACATATTGCAGTAGATGGTGGATGGGTGTGGGGCACGTAGGCCGTGTTGACTAAAGCGCAGGCTGTCCGCCTATCCGGCCGGCGTTAACCGCGTTTTCGGACGTTTGGTGAGATGTTTTACGGCGTGGCGCAGAAGCACTGGAGCCAACGCTTGCAGGGGGCACGAAGGCGCGTTCCCCCTGAGTGGAGGGCAAGGGGCAAAGGGTGCAATGTGCTCTGGCATGTCCAAAAGGGGGTCGACCTGGTGCCCAGGCTGGCGGCAGACAGGCCCAGCCACATTCCCGCCGCGTAGGGATCGTACGAGGTGTGTCGTGGGCAGGGGTAATACATTTGACGCAACCTGGGTTGCCTGTTGGTCCGACCGCCTTTCCTAAAAGAATGTGGGGCGAAGTGTGTCACAGCGTAGCCGGGCGCGCTGGAGCAGAGTTCAGCAGGTGATGCGGAGGCGGTTCAACAATTTCTTCCTCCCATGCCCTTGCCCCCATCCCTCGCGCCACTTCACCGCAGCCGTGTTCAACGAGTCCTCCTTCATGCGCGCCTTCAGCGTGGTGGTGGGCCGCTCCTGCTTCCTGCCCTCCGCCTCCTGCTTCGCGCTGCTGCCGCTGGCCGCCCTCATGGGCCGCACAGGAAACAACAACGGCTGCGACCTGGACTACAGCCCGGAGGCCAACGGGGTGGTGGTGCGCGCGGGGAGGCCGTACAGGTACGGCAGGATGGTGCCCAAGGGATGAGTGGCAGGGAGGAGAGGGGAGGGGGTTGGAGGAAGGCGGCGGGGACACGGTGCGAGGGCGGACAGGGCGATGTGGGATAGCGGGCCTGCCGGTACTGTACGAGCATGGAGGCGGATGGAAGGAGGGTGAGAAGGGATGGGGTTTACACCACGGAAGGAAGGGAGGGGGGAAGGGGAGAACCAGGAGAGCTTTCCGTGCAAGGGCAGGCGCTGGGGGCAGGTAGGCAGATAGCCAAGAGCCCCATACATCCCAGCCTCTCCCTGTTTCAACCTCCTCTCCCCTGCGCCATGCTTTCCGCTCTCCAGGGCCGGCTCCGAGCTGCTGCTGAACGACGGCCGCCCCAACGGGGAGCTGCTGCTGGCCACGGGGCAGCTGCAGGTAGGGTCGCGGTGCCGGGGGCGGGGTCTGGGGGTCTGAGGGTGGGTCTGAATACCAGTCATGTCATACTTGCCGTACGCACAGTGTGCGTGGATGAGGGGCGGGGAGCTGCTGCTGGCCACGGGGGCGCTGCAGGCGGGCAGTGCGGGGGCCGGGGCGGGGTGTGGGGGTCTGAGTACAGCATGGGTACAGCATGGCCAGGTGCAGCATGAGCTGTACCTGCCGCATGGACGATGGGCGGTGGGCGAGGGATAGGGATCTGCTCTGCGCCACGGGGTAGCTGCAGGTGGGTGGAGTGGGGCCGTGGGCGAGGGCGGAGGTGGGGGCAGGGGCGGGGGCGAGCCACGAGATGGTGGTAGGGTGGTGGGTACGGAGGGTTTGGGGTCGGACGTGAAGGGTAGGGGCTGGGCTCGAAACATCTGCAAGCGTCGACCGACACGGAGTGCTATTGCCTGTCCAAGGCGAACGCTAGCACTGTACCCCGCCCTACCTCTCGCACGACCACCCCACACACCCTGGCGGGGACGCGCCTAATTCCCCTGTTCCTTCCCTGTCCCCAGGAGGGCAACAACTCCGACTTCCTCACCTGGGACGCCTCCCTGGTGTCCGCAGACCGCTACTTCACGCTCAAGTCGCAGGTGGGCAGCGGGGGCTAGGTAGCAGGGCCCAGGGCGTGGCAATGGAGCAGGCGGGAGCGGAGACCGCCGGGGCACGCACCTGCTTACGCTCCTCCGCCGCCAACCTCCGTTCCACCGCTCACCCCAACACCCGCACCCACACCCACACCCATATCCACATCCACCCGTGGGTAGCGGCGGTAGCAGGGATGAAGGTGTGGGGAGACAGCAGAGTCCAGGGCGGGGGCGGGGGCGGGGTAGGGAAACGGAGGTGGCCCGGGCAGCCCTTTACCCACACACCCCTACTCGCTCGTGCACTTCACTGCCCACACGCCTCCGCCCCTTCCCAGGTGCTTGAGTCCCTGGGCTTCTCCGCCAAGGACCTAACGCACCCCACACTCCCACACCCACACCCACACCCCCCCGCGAGCCCCAACCCACCGCCCCCGCCTCCGCCCATTCCCCAGGTGCTTGAGTCCCTTGGCTTCTCCGCCAAGGAGCAGTTCCCCGTGTACGCCGACCGCATGCCCATACAGCTGCTCAGCTACCTGCGGCTGGCACGTGTGGCGGACCCGGGGCTGCTGGCCAAGGTGGGGGAGGGGTACCCAGTTGACGTTTCAACAATGCGTTAGAGGGGGCCGTTATGTAGGTTTAGAGGGGCAGGGGGGCTGGCACGTGTGGCGGACTCGCGGCTGCTGGCCAAGGTGCGAATTTGGACGCAACTGCGTTGGCGACCGTAGCGCCAGGGTGCGAAAGCCTAGAGCTCTGTGGCGCAAGCCGCACTGATTACCGAACCGTACAGCGCAGGCAAGTACACTGCTGTCCGTGCCGCCTGCTTGCGACATGTGCCGATTGTGGCATCATCTCCTCCTCCTGTCGCCCCTCGCCCTGCGCAGGTCAGCTTTGAAAAGGACGTCGAGCTCAGTCAAATGTGAGAGTCGGTTGCAGCCCCCTGGTGCCCTTGGGATGGCATACATGAAAGGAGGCAAGGGGCAAGGGGATGGATGCTGGGCGGCAGGACCTACTTGAACGTACCGCTTGGATTAGCTACACACGCGACCCCATCCAACACGCCTGCCTACCTGGCCCCAATCCTGATGCCCCACCAGGAACGAGTACGAGATCCTCCAAATCCTCATGGGCGACTGCCGTGAGAAGCTGGCGGCCTACCCACAGGTGTGCTGGATGTTTCATTCGTAGCACATGCGGAACAGCGTATCGCAAAAAGTACATCTAACTCATACAGCTAGCATCTGGCGCTCGGCGTGTTAGGACAAGCATCACGGTCTCTTACCACACGTACTATGTTGCTGCACCAAAGCGCACGCCACGTCACGCGTAGCTCCCTGCCCCGTGTACCGTGCCACCACGGCCAAGCACACATCGTACCAACTGTTATGCCGTACCAACCGCGCTCAACTTCTCCGTGTGCCGTACCGATTCTGTACCCTTGCCGTACGTGTGCCGCACCCAGTCGTACGAGGAGGACGTGAAGCTGGCGCAGCAGCCCAGCCTCACGCCCCGGGAGCGCGTGGCCGTGGCGCTGCGGCTGGGCGAGAAGAAGATCATCAACAGCACCATGGAGGCGGTGAGGCGCAGACTGGCGCCCATCCGCGGCATCCCAACCAAGAGCGGCGCCATGCAGGTGTGGGGGGTGGCGGGCGGGGGCCGAGGCGGGGGAGCTTCGGGGCGGGTGGAGATGAAATTGAAGCAAAGGCAGGAATGGGGGCAGCATGAGGTGCAGAGACTTCGGCAAGGGCTAGCGTCCCGCGCCAAGGGCAGGAGGTTGCAAACAGGGAAACGAGTAAGTGCACAGAGTCAGAGGAAGTGGCAGTGATACGGCCGAGTGGCGAGCAGGGGTCTCGCTTCCCTGGTGGCAAATGGTATACTGGTGTACTGTGACGACTGTCAACAACACCCTTGCCCCTGTCGCCGGCCCCTCCCCTGCTTCCCATCCCCAGGACCCCAACTCGGACCTCAAGGAGATCTTCGACACGCTGGAGTCGCTGCCCACCGCCCCGCTGCGCCTGCTGCAGGGCCTGGCCAGCTGGGCGCGGGGGGACGACGACCCGGACTGGGGCGCCAAGGGGCGCAAGAAGCAGCAGGGGGGAGGACGCAAGTGAGGGGGCAGCGCTGCCGATACCAGAGGAAAGGAGGGAGGCCGCAATTGAGCAGCCGTGAGCAGCAGAGCGCGTGGGTGGAGGTGGTATTGGGTTGCAAGCGGGCACGGGGTTATTCTGGGGGCAGCGGGGCGGGAGGCCAAGGGGCGTAGGGATGCTGCCGGTGGCGGACGGGGTGTTGCCATCGTGAGAGAGGGGCAGGAAGAGAGTGTGGGGGCGTTTTATGTGTGTGCTTTTTGGATGAGGCGTGAGGGGCTGGCCTCTTTGACGGTGGGCTAAGTCCTTGACACTGGGCTTGCGAGAGGCTGCGCAGGGCACGCTGCCGACAGATTGGATGGAGTGCTGGTGGAGGAAATGGGTCGAGAGCCTGGGAAGATTTGGAAAGTGTTGGTGGTGGCTGACGAGTTTGCAGTCGTGGCCGCCTTGTGGGCTTGACCGAGAGGGACCTATCCATGCGTGGTGAGAGCATGGGCACTTGCAGGACTCCGTGCACTAGACAAGGACGGGAAACTGCAGTATGCTGGCAAGGAGCAGGGATTTACACGCTTGCACGGTGTCCTACACACGCGGGCAGTGGGTTACGGCCCGAGCAGGGCACCCTGCGCTTCTTATTGGCGGCACAGCGGACTCAGTGCCGCCCCTCTCGCCGCACTGACAGTATAGGCAGGAGCCCAAATGTTCGTAGGAGCCCGAATGCTCTGGGTGTGTCCCCAGCTTGCACGGCAGGCGGCAGTAGGGGATATACGATTACGTCGCAAGCGGTAGCCAAAATTGGATTCCACCCCTCCGGTAACTTTTCCGCAAGTACCGTATAAGGGCCTCCGGTCCCGACTACCCACCAACCGCCCAGGCCTTGGCTGGCTGGAGCAGCCTGCGTAACCGAGCCAAGTTTCCTTCCATACACAGTACAAAATAGAAGGCCAAGCATATGCCTGAACGCCTCAAGGGCTTTCAAGTTGGGTGCAGCCGGCCGGCGGGACGGCCTGGAACGGGCAGACTGTGGCTGACAGCAGCGCTGCCGGGCGGGACTGCTGCCTTGCGTGTTATGCGAACGCAACTTGTGTACCCGTTGCACAAGCCATAATATATGCCGCTCGGCAGGGTGGTACGCCCTACGCGGGCCAAGGGCGGGGCTGGGAGCGCAGGCCGGTTGCGCGGGCGATCCGTCCGTGCTGTCAGGGCGAGGCCTAAACGGGTGGCGGGTGTTTTCCACACCCACGATAGCCACACTGTTACCTTATATTTTATTGTGTAATAGTCGGAGCCAGTGCACCTTACCACATCACCTGCTTTTAATCGTCTTGATAACCATATGCACTGCCCCCAATCCTGGCGCATTGCCCATGAATAAGCCGTTGAAGCGCTTTGGACTCCGGTTGCGGGTGTCTGCGCACGTACTGTGACGCGCCTGGGCAGGGCAATGTCGACTGGGTTGAGGCGGCTCCTGGGCTTTTTCGGCTGTACTAGCCCTGCACCAGTCAGTAAGGAACACGACATCCCGTCTGCGGAGGAGGGCAAGGAGCCGGAGCAAAGCCAGGCCGAGTCGCAACGCCATGTATTCCAGCTCGCCTATAGCCTACTCAAAGCGAAGACGGAGGCCTTGCTCGCGAACGACCAGGCACTCTTAGGCCAGGAGTACAACAGCTTGCTAGAATGCGATGTCCTGGAGACAGTAGAGGCAGCAGAGAACTCCTGCAACGCCGCCAAGAACCGCTACGTGAACGTTCTCCCATTTGACTACAATCGTGTGAAGATATCGGGAGAAGATGGGCAGGACTACATCAACGCCAGCCTGGTGCAGGTGACTACGAAGCCCCCTTCGGCCCGAACATGCGGGGGCGAAGGCCTTACTTGAAGGCTGTGCCTATTGCTGCAGAGTGCGGCGGGCGAGTCACCCTGCTGGGCCTACATCGCTGCGCAAGGTCCACTTGCATCAACGGTGGACGACTTTTGGAAGATGGTCTTTGAAAACAACTGTTCAGTACTGATCATGCTGACCCGCACTGTGGAGAACAACCACATCAAGTGCGCAGACTACTTCAACCAGCGACCAGGTAAGCATGCTACCTTGTGTGGTGCTGGGGGGCGACCGGGGGGCACAGGGCTGGTTAGCTTGGCGCTGCAAACCCTTGGTGGGTGACCTCGTGACCTACCGAACGTCACCGAGGCCTACCCCGCTAGCCTTAGGTGGAACCGGCCACATGCCCATGACATACCGTGATCCTGCCTGCTCACCTTCTTGCAGGGGAAACGGCTAAGTTTGGCGCGTACCGCGTGACCACAACAGACGTGCAGGAAGTCAGCGAGGACATCACCAAACGGACGCTACAGCTGAAGCTCTACACGGTGCGCACACGAGCAGCGGCAGCTGCAAACTGCAAGATAACCGAACCCTTACCGCTTGGATTCACAAGCTGCTGTCTCAGGGCTCTTGATCCCCCAGCGCCCCTGCCGTCTTTCAACCCTCGCCTTGCCCTGCATCTGAGCAATTCCCCATCCCTGTTCCCTCCCTCCCCTTCAGACGCAGGAGGTGCACGAGGTGACCCACTACCACTACCACCGGTGGCCGGACTTCGGGGTGCCGGAGAGCACGGAGCCCATACGCAAGCTGGTCCGCACCCTGTGGCAGGGCCAGGGTCAGGGCGGCGAGCAGCGGACAGCGGTGGTGCACTGCAGGTGTGTACTGTGGCACAAGGCGCGTGGCGGCCCGTGCTCCATGGCACTCGGGGGTTCCTGGCCTGAGCGCTTGCTACCAACAACTGCCACGGACGCATACTCCTTAGAGGAATGTGTCCAGAGTACCTTGGGCTTTGAAGCCATGCCGCTAAGCACCACGCACGTAGGTGACCTACCGTCCTGTAGTCCTGCTGGGGTGGCATTAAGATGTCCTGTCGTTTGTGCCCTGTCCATGCCCATGCCCACAGCGCCGGCATCGGGCGCACGGGCACGCTGATGGCCATCGACGTCATCCTGCGCCGCCTGTGGGCCATGGCGGAGCGGGGGGCGGCGGTGACGGCGGACGACATGCGGGCAGCCATCGACCTGCCTGCAGGTGGGGGCGGCCGGGGCTCGGAGGCCGCGAGCTGGGGGACTCCCTCGTCCAGTAGGGTGGGAAGGACCAAAGACGCTACATACCTTACTGTTATAGGAGTTGATCAGCACTGGGGGCAAGGCACGCAGGAGGCATGCGTGCAGATGCGCAGGCGCGCTACGGCAGGCGTTGGAGCGCAAGCCTGCCTCGCCACAGCACGGTGGCCCCAGCGGCCCGGGCAGGGTAGCAGCAGCAGCAGTGGTTCAGCAGTCGGCTGTGCTGAAGAGCAGCAGCAGCAACAGCAGACTGGCCATTTCAAGAGCTTGACCACCGACGGGGAAGGCAGGGTGGGGCGGTGGCCTCGGCGGGCGGACGTTATGGCCCCACCAGGCAGCACATCGTTGCAACCCTCCTAGCACGCACGGCCGTATGCTCAAGCACCTGCAGCGTGGGAAGGGCAAGGGGGCGGATGCGCCTGAGCGCAGCAGCACCGACTGGATTGACGGCGGCCATGTGGGAGCACACACGCGGCAGTCTGCCCATATGTTCTCCGCTTAAGTACACCCGCTTCGCATGCGGTTATAACGGCTGCTCCTACCTTCCCGTCGGCTACAGTGCGCCATGCTGCCAAAGAATGCCGGCTATCGCGCATTCCCTTACCATTGCCCCGACTCTTCCGCTGCCTCTGGTTGCCCCTTCCGTGCATTTGCAGTGGTGCACTCCCTGCGGCGGCAGCGCAAGGGCATGGTGCAGACCCTGGAGCAGTACTTCTTCTGCTACGAGGCGCTGCTGCAGGAGATGCAGGCGGCGGTGGGGGAGGTGGGCTCAGCGGCGGGGGCGGGGGCGCTGGGGGAAGCGGGGCCGGGCGGGGCGGCGGGCGGGCAGCAGTAGCGGCAGAAGCAGCAGTGCCACGGGTCAGCCGGAGCGGCCGGAGCGCGGGGCGGGACTGGGTCACTGCTCAGGAGCGGCAGGGTGGCTGAGGCGTCGGGACCGGTGGGGGTACGGGAAGGTACGGTGGGGGCAGGCAGCGTGGCCGGGTTGGAACTGGAGCTCAATGCTGTTGAGAGGAGGGTCGGTGGGATGCTGGCCCTGGGAGGATGGAGGGCGCACGCTGTCTGGGGTTGTTGGGGAACGTATGGGAGGCCGGTACACACGGGCGAGTTGGAATTGCATGAGGTCGAGTGGGTGGGTGAACGGGTGGGACGTAGGGTGACCTGGCGGGTGCAGTGATTGGGGTGCGCGCATGCGCAAAGTGGGGGTTTGAGAAAACTGTTTGCACCGATGGGTCTGTCGGGCACGGGCAGTTGGCGGCAGGGCGTTTAGCGGCGCCACCGCAGGCAGGTGTGCTGCGTACCGCTGCGCCGAGGCGATTACATAGGGCAAGTGCTCGGACCTTGTGTGGGTACTTGTTTAAGTGGGGTTTCTTTTTTTATAATGTACTGGCGCGATGCACGAGGCAGTGGCAAGCCGCCTTGGCATTGCTGGCAAGGACTACGTGGGGTCTGGTGCAGGCCGAGAGCCTGTCTGTCGCCATGCACTTGGTCACGGTGGCCCCCGCATTCTGTGGGTTGCTTTGGTGGCAGGCCAACAAAGTAAGCTCCACGTGCTCTGTGTACGTGCGCGGTTCGGCCTGCGTGGCTGGCAGGCTCGAGCCGTCACCATCTGTTGGGGCAACAGTCGCCCATGTGCTGCTACCCAAATCAGTCTGCACATTTTTAATGTTGCTCACCGGGCTGCTGCGGGTTGACCGAGGTCGCGAGTCTGTGCGTAAGCGGCATTGTTGGGTGCGAAGTGAACGAATGAGCGCAAGCCGGTCAGCGCCGGAAGGAGAACATGGGGCGCAGCGGCTTGGGCGGGGAACGCCGTCGAGACCTGTGATGTGCCTGGGGCGCACATATCGCACCCGGTTGACACTGATCCGCCGGGTTCCGGCTGCCGTACGAATGATGATGCTGTCTCAAGCAGCTGTCTGTTGTCGATCCCTAGGTGCTCGTGGGCACCGTTTGCTGAGGGTGGGTGGGTGCCTAAACCTGTCACTAAAGTTGGTAGTCTGCAGCACGCGATTGGGCGTGGCTGCTGCTGCTGCTCAGGGCAGATTGCAAACAACTGACATCCATACATACAAAAACTGGCAGTGGTTTTCTGGTGGTTTTTTTACTAGGAACGAGGCAGATGGACTGACGCGCGAGCAGTAGTAGTGCGCTGAGTACTGGTTCAACTGCACTGTCTTGTGGCCGCTTCGTGGCTGGCTGCGCGATACAGTATACTGGGATTGGCAGGCGGTGTAGAGCATTACGAGTTTTGGTGGTTTCACTGAGGTGTTGATCAATATCGGCTGCTGCCGGTTGATACTCGCAGCAAGGCCCCTGGTCGTGTTGTACCGTTGCTTCTAATGAACATGCAGATCACCGTGTGCGCTCCGCAGGAGGCATGGACCTGCAACTTGGACAAGCCCGCAAGCTGCTCTGCGTTACAAGCGCAGTCACAGATCTCCTGTCGTGCGCCTCGTCGACAATACTGACAGGCTGCTAGGCGGGCTGTGTCCTTCCCAGCACAGTACCGCGCTCTTAAGGACAAGAAGTAAATGAGTCCATCCAGTATGCGCAACTCACCAAAGGTACCATACACGCAGTGCTATTATATCGGCATGGGCAACCGGAGCTTCCCAGCCCCCTGTACACCTTTCTCCTGCAACGGCCTGCTAATGTTGCTTTCAAGCCATAACCATGCACAAGGTCCCATGGGCTCCCGTTGGCTGCGTGAAACCATGGGCACCTTGCCATCAAGTACCAGCCTGCAATGCACTACGACGCTTCTTCCACAAGCTTCTAACAACCCGCTCTTCCACAAGCTTCAACAACCCGGTGCTAACACGTGCGCTCTATCGCAGCACCGAGCAAGCCGCTGCTGCTCAGAACAGGTTGGTCTTCTTCTTGGCCTGCGCTTGGCGCCACGCCGGCTGGGCCTTGAAGGTGTCACGGGGCATGCCGAACACCTGCAGCCACGCATCAGCACATGAAACTCAACGTGCTAATTCAGACAAGAAGTAGCCCCAAGACCCCAGTGCCACGACAAGCGGAGGGAGTACGGCATACGGCATGGCCCTTCCCTTGCGGGGGGGTTGTCCATCAGGAGTTTAAGCGTGTCACGGTGACAAGGCAGTAGCCCCGCAACGCGGCCGCATCGCCCGCTGCAGCCCTTGCCCGCCGAAGCACTACTGTCTCCCGTTTTAGTCACTAAGCCGCTCTGCGGCCACCCACCTTGGCGAACTCCTCCTCCGACAGGTAGTCCTCCTTGCGAGTGGCGTCGATCCCTGGAAAGGACCATCGGGAAACCGTGAGGTAAGAGGGCGGTTCAGCCAAGCGGAACACACAGGAGCGAAGGCCGCGGTGTGCGCCCGCAGATGATGACGCCCAGGGGGAGGGGGGGCGCCTTGCCGCTTCGCACCCAGCAGCATCCGTTGTCCCGTAAAGCACACACCACGCTACCTAATGTACTGCCCATTCGGTGCCCCGGTTTTGCACGCATCCCATCCGCAGCGCCAGCACAGTAGCGCCACCTTAATATCACCCCAACCGCTCCTGCCGCACCCACCGTCCTCAACCCGCAGCCGCTGCAGCTCCTCGTACGGCACGAAGTCCTTGAGGGGCACCTTCTTGAACGCGCCCGCCTTGAGCAGCTGCGGGGGACAGACCCACAGGTCGGGGACACAGGGGTGATGAAGTACAGCCTCACAGGCATGCTTATACTATCACCGCCTTGGACTGGGTTTGCAGCGGCAGAGTGCTTGCGGACGCGTAGTCCCACTGGACAGTGCAGACCCACGGGTCGGTCAACTCATTGGAAAGGGTCAGCACGCTTTGTCAAGTATGTCCGCGGGCCCCGGCCCAGCCGTACGACGCTGCCGCCTCTGAGCAGGACACAGCGGTCAAGAGCGACTGTATGCACTAAGGGTTTTCTTTTGACAGTGCAACCGGACAGTCAGGAGTGGAGCCCCGGGTGATGAGGTGGATTTAGAGTGGGGTTCCGTAGCCAACCCTACTTGCCCACCCCATCTCCCACCCCCAACCCGCATTCCTGCACCGCCCGCGCCACACGCGCTTGCCCCTACTCCACACCGCCTCCGCACCCTAGCCCCGTGCACCCACCAGGCTGACCCACATCCGCTTCGCGCGCAGGCACCAGCGCTTCCGGGATTCCCTGACGCCTTACACGGTTTCCTCGCCTTTTACGCGTGCCCACCATGCTGACATGCCACTTGTTTTGCCCTCTACAAGTACCTGCTTGTGAATATGCTACCGTGTCCCCGCAACTGTATCGCTGCCCACCAGGCTGACGTTGATGGTGTTCTTGCCGTGCGCCCATACACCCACTTTACCACTACACCTGTATAACCTTGCACACACACCGCTTCCGCCAACCCAGTCCCGCACACCCACCAGGCTGACGTTGATGGTGTTCTTGCTGTCGTGCGCCGAGGTGGAGGCGGGGGAGGCCTCCCCGCTGCGCAGCCCAGAGCTGCTGACGGAGCGCGCCAGGCCGGGCGGCACGATGGCGGGGCCCCCGCTCCCGCTGGTGGACAGGCGCTTGGGGGGCGCGTTGGCGGACAGGCGGCTGGACAGCTCCTGACAGGGGCAACGCACGCAACGCAGTGTGGGTGCACGAGTGAGGGGCGGATGGATGCTGCGTACTGAGGCGTCTGGATGGTGGGGGTCCGCTTAGATGTCGGCAGTTGCCTCCCCCCGGGCGGTGGACGTGGCAGTGCTGCGAGGTCGTTGTGTGCTTTTGCATGCCGACGGTGCGTGTACCTGATCTAGGGACTGAGGTAGCGTGCCGCTTCAAGCTTCGGGGTCCGGCCCATAGGTTAATTGCACTTCAGTCACGCCCAGCGGGGGTCTTGGTGCACGAATCACCGTGCAACCGGCAGGTTCACGGCGCATCAGCTCACACCTGGTAACGTGCAACCCCACAGCCACACGGGCCCGACAGGGAAGCACCACGCGCACCTCCATGGGTGCCGGCGCCTGCTAGGTGCTAGCCATACCCACCTGCACTCTCCCCGGCTCAACACTGACCTCAGCCGCTGGTGTGGATGCGGACGCAGCCGGCAAGGCCGCGGCGCTGGCGTGCGCGGCGTCGCCGTTGGCCTGCTCCGCCTTTGGGGGCGTCTGCAGCTTGGCGTCAGCGGGGACGAATGGGGAAGAATCCCCTCCGTCGCCCTTGGCCTCCACCACGGCCGCTGCCTCCGCCGCGGGCGCAGCACGGGCCTCGGCCTTAGAGGCCTCCTTCGCTGCAGCTGCACCAGCAGCAGCCGCAGCAGGCGACTGCTCGGTGGCGGAAGCGCTGGGCTGCTGCTGTTGCTCCTCCTGCTTAGGCTCCTCTGCCTCTGATTTCGCGTCCTTTGCCTCCCGCTGCTGCTTCTGCTCCTCATGCTGCTCCGCTTTGGGGTCCTCCTGCTTCTCCTCCACCGCCTCCTGGTTGGTGCTGTCCGCAGCTGGGGCGTCGCCGGCTGTTACAGGGGCGTCGTCAGCGGCTGAGGGCTCGGCGGGGGCAGCTGCTGCAGAGCCGTTGTCAGTTGGCTCGGCAGCAGCTGCTGGCTCCGCAGCTGCGGCTGAGGGGGCGTCGGCCGCGGACGAGGCATTTGGGTCTTCGTCATTTTGCGCAGCCGAGGCGTCAGCGTCGGCCGCAGCGTCCTTTAGCGGGGCTGCCGGCTTGGCAGCGGGAGCGTCGGTGGAGGCCGAACCGGCGGGGGAGTCAGAAACGGCGGAATCGTCGGCAATGACTTCCTCAGCAGCTGCAGGAGCTGATTCCACCTGCTGGGCCATGATCCACCTCGGGCGACTGCTGGTTTCTGGATGGGCAAATGTCACACGGAATGTCAGGAACACAGGGCACATCAGTGAAGGCCGGGCGACTACTTATGCATTGTTTTCAGGTAGCAATCATAGGTAAAGTTAAGCAGCAAGGAGCTGGAGCGTTGCGGGGACCGCTTCCCTGGCCCTCTCAGGACGATCACCAAGACAGCCCAAATCACGCAGGCACGGCATATATGCTGCACCCCGATGGATGACTTACTACTTCGGGGTGACGGTGGAGGAGGCCACGACCACTGACAGCAAGGAGCTGGGCGGCTGAAAGGAAACTGGGCTCAAACACGCTTGTAACTAACTGTTATGGAAGGCAGTGATCGCACCTAGTCCTTAGCGTTGCGTTCGTGCAAGTCACAAGATTGTGGGATTGGGCAGGTGCGAAGCGCGAGCGTCGCTTTTGCTTAACGGTTTATGTCAGTTTGGGCCCTCTCGCAATGCGAGCTGCACCATACCTCTATCGACGCGCATGCGAAGAATGTATCTGCAGCATCCATTCGTGCAACACATGCATTGACAGTGAGCGGGAAGCCGCACCAGCTTCCCGCCTTCCACATAGAGCGTATGCCACGATGAAGCTCAAAGGCCAGCTTACAGACCACGGCGCTCGTCTTCTTTGGAAGAGTATGTTACTGTAGACCCCGGGCAAAAGTACTCTGGGGTGTTGCAGGACCGTCCCTGCGGGTCGGCCTGCTCCCAAACAACTCACTATCGTCGACCTCGGGCGCGTCCTATTAACTTGCAGGCTTCCTGCCCACCCTTGAAAAGTTCGGCAAGACCTGCCAACTGCTCCTCGGCCCTGATGAGGTGTACCTCATCCAGACCAGCCTCAACACGGACGGCGTGCACGCGACGGCCAAGCTCGCCTCGGTATGTCCCATGCTCCCTTAGCTCCATCACCCTTCCCCAACTTCCCAGCACTGCCCTACCCCTCCCCCATGACTCCCCAACCCGTCCCGTCCCCATGTGTCGCAGTCTCTCACCCGTTTCTCCCCGACCCACATCACAATTCTACAATTCCTCCACTCAGGACACGCTGTTCGAGCCGGGCAGCTACCGCTGCCAGTCCAAGCACCACGACCTCATCGCCTTCACCGCCGACGTGGGGCTGCTGCTGCGCGTGCTCAAGGGCGCCGCCGCCAACGCCGCCGACAGCGTCGAGGTGAAGCTCACCATACGGCAGGTGGCGGACGCGGTGGGGGCCGCCACCAGCAAGCCCTTCCTGTGCTTCACCGCCACGGTACGGCACTGTACGACGTACCGTGCGGCGGGCGGCGCGGGGCAGGGGCAGGGGGTAGGGGGCAGGGACTGGGAGGAGTGCGGCGGGCGGCGGGCGGGAACGGGGGGTAACGGGGTAGGAACCCAGGTTCCCCTCGTGCACTCCATACGGCGAGGTGGGGCGGCGCTAGATTGTGCCTGCGAACGCGTACGGTAAAAGGGCTTGTGGAACCGTGGGCGCTGGTACTGAGCGTCCGGCGCCTTTTGCGGCGAGTCAACGGCTCGCCGCCGTGAGAGCCGCCCACCGGTCTGGGTTCGCTGCGCTCCCGTCGTCTCCCCCATGTCCGATTGTACGTTCCCTACCCCCTGCAGGGCCCCAGCCTGCACGTGGTGCAGGACGTGCCCATCTCCAAGCCCTACAACGTGGCGGAGCTGGAGCAGCTGGTGGCGGCCAAGGTGGGCGCGGGGGCTTGGAGGGCGGGAGGATCCCGCGTGGAATGCAAGGAAGCACTGTAAGGCAACCAGGGTAAGGGAGGGGGGTGGGAGATGTGGGATGGGCGAGGGAAGGAGAGGGGCGAAGGACTATCTCTGGGTAGATAAGTTGGTAGCCAAGGTGGGGGCGGGCGATCTGACTGCAGCCGTTCAACAGCTGGGTAAATGGCGTGCACTAGCAGGAGGCTGCCAGGGCGGGGCCTGCTGACAGACCCGGGGGACGGCACGGTGCACGTGGAGGGCCTCGTGCTGGCCAAGGTACGACATGTACGGCAAGTACGGAGCACTTGTGGTGGTACCTGGGGCTTGGGTTGTGCGACGGCATGTTTTGGGGTTGGCGGCGTTGGCTTGCATGCTGCCGTACCCCCTGAGCGCCCCTGGGGGTGGCAGTGGGCAAGACGAAATCCAACCACTTGGGGTGCAGTAGCAGGAGGCTGTCAAGGCGCGGGGCGCGGGGCGGTGGTGGGGGCTGGAGGCCAGGGTTGGGGGGCGCGGGTGCGGGCTGGTACGGGATGGAGGAAGTAACATGGTGGCCTGGGGTAGCTGTAGGCGGCAGGTGTGCGCACGGGACTTGGGGCGCGGCTGAGGTGGATGTGGGTGAGGTGAGGGTGGAGCAGGGGTACAGGCATGCAGGCGGGCGCTCTGGCCTCTGGGTTAGGTACCGTTAGAGCTTTAGGAGTATGCGTTAAACGCGAGAAACCGTGTTAAGACGTCAAAGAATCGCGGAAACGCTGGTGCCTGCACGCGAAGAGGAAGTGGGTTGACAAGCTTTAAGGGGCTCGTGAAGTGGCGTGTCGTGGCACGTGCTAATTGACGCACAGGACGTGGGGCTCACTGCCTGGGGCAGAGCCAAAGCGAGGGTAAGGCGCAAGGGTTGGTCATGCAGCAAAGCGTTCAGCTACCGTGCTGCCCTGCCTTCTGCCGCTTAAGCTGGTCCCGTGCCTTACGCCCCGCAGGACGTGGGTCCCTACTGCCCCTCCTACTGCGACCTGGGCCCTGAGCTGGGCGCGGCGCAGGCCATCGCCGACCGCCTCAAGGCGCTGCACGACACGGCACTGCTGGCCGTCAGCAAGGTGGGGGGCTGTGCGTCTCTTATCTGTGCAGCAACCTGGTGGCCAGATGGTGCCCCTAGGTGTTGTACGACACGGCGCTGCGCCGCTGGCCGTCAGCAAGGTGGGCGTGTGGTGGTGCAGGACCAGGATGCCTGGATGCGGTTAGGAATACATGACATCAAGCAAGCGGGGAAGCCGGGCGGGGGCCCGGGAGACGAGCGGATGCGCTGGCCGTCAGCAAGGTAGCGCAGTGGCTCACTGGGAGAGTGGAGTGGTAAGGGGGCTACTGTTTTCCACCTGGTGGGCAGCGGTAGAGGAAAGCCACAGGCTTTACCCACCCGCGAGTACCAGCAAGCAGCTGCTCGCTACCCGGTCCCCATTCCCGCCCCCTGCCTCTCACCTGCCGCCAATGCTTTTGTCCCGCCTGCCTTCTGCTGGTCTCCTCTCCTACCCGGTACCCATCCGCCGACTTCCACACACGCCCTTGCAGTGGGTCCCCCTACAGACAGCCACTTCCAACCTACCCGTTCTCAAACCCAACTACCGGGTACGCAACACCGTACCACCATGTCACCAGCAGCGTGCCTCCCACCCCCCAGACCGGCGACGCGCACCTGCTGGTGCAGACCCCCAGCGTCACGCTGGGCGCGCAGCTGCGGGACCTCCCCGTGTACCCCACCTCCGCATACGTGGCCGACGGCGTGGACAGGTGCGCCCAGCGTGGCGTGTGGAGCACAGCAAGGGCAGGCGGTGTCCGTCGAATGCGTCCTGGGCGGCAACGTCGCGCGGTTGCTGCTGAGCGTTCATGTGCCTCCCGTGTCAACGCACCCATGTGCCAATGCATGGGTCACTCAGGTGCACAGCATGGCTGGCGCACGCTTGGCCTGCCTGAGAGAGGCCGCAGTACGGTCCCTCTGTGTCGTACGCCGCCCTACCAACGTGCCGTTCGTCATGTGCGTGCCCTGCACCCCTACACACGTAGGAGCAAGCCCGTCAACGAGCAGCTGCAGGGGGCGCTGGAGGACGGCACGGCGGCGGGCGCGGTAAGGCGTGGTGCAACGTAGAGCTTGGGGCTAGGGAGCACAACCCTCATGCCGGTGCTAAACGTTGTGCTGTGTCGTGTCCTGGCCCTCAGGGTATGCCTACATGCATGGGCCCCCAGGCCCTGTCATGGCTGCGAAGCTGTCATGGGAGGCACGGTTCTTGGGCTTTGTTTCTTACACGCTGGAAAGTCGTGGGACAGTGTCCCTTGCATACCGGCAACGTAAGCCTTGTGCTATCGCGACCTACGCTAACTGCATCCGCCTCTCGTCCCTCCACTTGCCCACGCCGCTCTCCAACCGCACCCCAACCTGCGCCCCTATCCCAACCCCAGTACGTGGCCCTCAAGCAGCTGGCCCGTGTGCTGCACGCCACGCCGCTGTCAGAGCCGTCGCAGGTGCTGTGCGGTGAGTCCCCTCCGTCCCCCGTGGCCCTGGACTGTGCCACCGGCCGCCATCCAGCCCATACCAAATGCGGGTGTCCCTCCATGCCCTCAACGCCTAGCACGTCCACTTCGCACAACAACTCCACGGCCGGTACAGTGTCGTGCTTTTACCGCCGTCACTGACAATAGCAGCTCGATAAAATGCTGCACGCATGGCCTCCTCCTCTCATGTAGGCGGTACACTCCTCGTTAATACGCACCACTCTTCCTCGCCCACAACCCACGGCTTAAATGCCTGCAGCCTGAACCACACCCGAACAAGCATCCGCACCCTAACACAGTTTACAACCTTTTCATATGCCCCCACCGGCAGGGATGCCCTTGCGTAAAATCCCCTCTGCCCCTTCCCCATACCCTGAGCACTCCTTGAGAACGCAAAGCACACCCGATTGCCCCCCAGGCATCGCCGAGGGCGGCGGCCACGTGCACGTGCTGTGCGTGTTTCGCGACCCCTCCCGCGACGACCCCTACGACGAGCGCGTCACGCTCACCTTCAAGCTGCCAGTGCGCGCAGACAGCTGACAGCCGACCGGACACCCCGCCGAAACGCCCACCAACCACGCAAAGACCAAGGGCAAGCAGCCCCTACGCTCACAGCCAGTAAATCCACGCTCTCCTCTTCCAGCGCTGCCGAAATGTTGGTGTGGCAGCCGCCGCTTCCTCACGGTACAGGCTGCTGCACCTGCTGGGAGCAGCTGTTGATGCCGCCACCGCCGCCGAAGCGACCCAAGCTAAGGCCCGAGGCTGCTGCGCCACCTCAGCACAGCGTTGGAGCTATCAAGGCCGCCCCGCACGAGCCTCGTGGCAAGGATGAAGCGTGTCAAGCGAAGAACCCTGTCCACAAGCAGCCCCTGCTGCTCCACAGCCGCTGCTGCCCGGCACCCCCGGATGGCCCAGCCTGCTGCCGCCAGGCGCCTACACGCTGCTGAAGCGGGCCACCTTCTCCTTGCAGAAGTCGCTGCGTTGGCGGGCGATGACGTTGTTGGGGGCGTAGGTGAGGGCCTCCTGGTACGCCTGGAGCGCCTCCCTGCAGCGGGGAAGGGGGTTGTGGGGGTAAGACGGTAGGGAGATAGACGAGGGGTCTGCGCTGAATGTCGTGTAAGGCGTACTTATTGATGTGATGGAGGGGTGCAAGAAGCAAGGGGTGTTGTCGCGGGTACGCCTGGAGCGCCTCGCTGCAGCGGGAGAGGAGGGAAACAGTAACGGGCGGCAGTAACAGGAGCGGGCAGTGAGCGCGGATAAGTGAACGGTATGTGGCGTGGAGGACAGGGAGGGAAAGTCGCAAGGGCAAGGCGTGGAGACCGTGGAGACGGCTGTACGGTACGGTACCGTATTCGTTGGAGGCGCAGCAAAGCTGTGGCCGCCGCCCTCTATGTAAGCATGCCCGTACGCCATCCGCTGCTGCCAAGAGATACCAGATACGTGTCCGTGAGGTCGCCTGGCATGTAGTTCCGATGTGCGGCGGGCTGCGGGGCCGCGGTGGCCAAGCCGCACGGCTATGCCCCGGGCTCCTCTTCGCAAGCCGTATGCGACAGAGTAGTCACGACAAGCTACGGTGCACGTGACCAGCATCTCAAGTACACAGCAACTACCACTCACTTCCACTTCTTCTCCTTCTCCAGCGCATCGCCCAGGTTGTTCCTGCGAGGAGGGTGACACAACGCAGTTCTCTGCATGGGCCAGGCACAAAGAGCACGTAGCAGGGCGCACGTCGCACACAAGCCAGCACTCCGCCCACTTCCTGGCAATGCTTCCCTGGCGCGACCTGGCGTGACCCTGGTAGGGCCACAGCATGCCGAGCCGCACGCCGCATGCCGAGCCCAGCCATGTCCTAGCTCACCCCGCCCCCGCATGCACCCTTGGTCCCCCGGTCCTGACAGACCTCACTCCCGCATCCTGCTGTGCGCAACGCGAAGCTCCACCCTCCCTTCCTTCCCTCGCATCGCTCCGTTCCACGGCCCCCACTGCCACCTGTCCTCCGCCACCGACCACACGGTCGCGTACAGCTGCACGTTGGAGCCCTCCGCGGCGCGGCCCGCTCCCAAGCCCCGCTGTAACCCTCCCTCCCCGATCCTTCCACGCCTCCGTTCCTCCCCCGTTGCCCGGCCCGCACCCACCAGGCCGTCACGTATCCCGGCTGCAGCTGCACCGCCTTGCGGTACTCCGCGATGGCCAGGTCCGTCTGGGGGGCGGTAAGGGGACACCGGACACGTCACGACATGGGCGAGGGGGAGATAGGACTGGATGATGCACGAGCAAGGCAACAGGCTCCTGGGTAGGAGCAACTAAGTGCTGCAAGTCACCTCAAAGAGCTTCAGCTGCACGCAAACAGTCACGCTTACCCTGGCGCTCAAGTACAATCGAGCTTGTCGCTGCGCAGCCAGTACCTCTCCTGCCCTGTGAACCCCCGCCCCTCTTCCCCCCCACCCCGCCCCCGTTGTTCCCACGCTTCATGAGGTGCACATGAGGTGCACCCCCCTCCCACCTTCTCCATGTTGAAGTAGCAGAAGCCCAGCGCGTTGTGCACCTGGGCCAGCTCGCTCTCCTCGCCGTCCCACACCTGCAGCAGGGCAAGGGCAGGAGCAGGGGCAGGGGCGCAACAGCCGTGTGTGACAACACCATCCGATTAGGACGTACAATGAGACTGGTGCATGCCGTCTATTGCGCCAGGTTTCATGTGCGGAAGTTGACGTGACGCTACCCGATCACTTCTGTTCACTGTGCGACAACGGCCCCCCACGTGACCGCCATACTTTCTGACGGCCCCACTGACCCCAAACCAATCAACCGTAGGCCCGCTGCCACCAGCGATCCCCGGCGCCAGCCCCCACCACACCCACCTTCTTGGCCTTCTCCAGGTTCTTGGTGGCCTGCGTGTACAGCTTCTTGCGGGTCAGGACGACGCCCAGCTCGTAGTAGTCCTGGAGGGGAGGGGAGGGAAGGGGTGGCAAAGGGGTAACAAGGGGAGATCAAGGGGAGGGGTAGGAGAGCGTAGACGGGGAGGGGTGGGAAGAAGGGCGAGGCAGCGATGCCTGGGGATGCCCAGGCATCGGGCACAGTCCGTGGTATTCCTTTGGGAGTTCAGGAGGCACGGTTCCGGGAACGGGAAAGGGGAAGCGGCTTCACATGCAAGCGCAGACGAGGGCAAGCATGCTGCTAAGTGCTCAGAAAACAGCAGCTGATGCGTCCTGTATTGGCAGCCTGGTGAGCCGGGCCTGTGTGTCGTGCTCGCCCCTGGAGCTACGTCTACACACGCTGCACGCCACTGTACTGCCAGCAGTGAGCCCCGTTGTGCAGGCAGGGAAGGAAACCTGCGACCGGCCTCGGGGCCGTCCTGACATCCCACTACATCCAGGTAAGGGTAACACGTGCATGCGCAAGGCAGGCATACGCTGCTGGCGTGCGGCATTGCGGTAACTATGTACTTATGATTTGGTCCCCTTCCAGAAGCCAGCCCAGCCAAGTGAGCTGCCTACTGACAACACGCTGCGTACGGTACAGCGGACATGGCGCAAGTCCGCCCGGTCAGCACTGATCCCTGGCTTCATGCTCCCTCTCGTGCCCCAGAGCCACTTGAGGCTCCTACCGCAGCTTGTCCGACATCTTCCTGTACGTTCTGGACTCGCTGCTTGCAGCCAGCGCCGCGTGTGCTCTGTACAACCACCACCCGGACCTGCCCCGTGCTCCACACAGTGCCGAACGCTTGTCGACACCGCCGTGCGTCATGCAGTCAAAACCCTCTAGCACGCACTGCCACCCACACCGCGGCGCATTGCCGGTCCAAGGCCTCCCCTGCGGACCACCTGCCGTCCTGTCGCTTGAGCCTCACACATGGGACACCAGCTACCACTTCGCCCCTGCACACCGTCCGTGGCTTATACCAGACCCCCTATGCATTCACCCCGCCCGTGGTGATCTCACCTCGCACGTTGCTTCACCCGTGCGGATGCGCTCGCCTAGCCCCTTTGCCCCCTCGTCCAGCTCGCGGCGGATGAGCACCTGGCGCACCACCAGGTAAGCACCCACGGCCAGGAATCCGAGAAGCGTGACGAGATAGATAAGCTGAATTGGGGTCTCAAGGCCCTCGCCAAGGACCATCAGCTCCTGGGGCACGGCGGACGCTGCATCCGCGACGATGGGGGCAACAGGCGCAGGCGCCGCAGCTGCGCGCAGATCATACGAGAGGATAGACTCGTCAATATAATGCATATAAGTGTGTCGCAGAGGATCTAGTAATCGCTGTGGGGCCTGCTGCAAGACACTACGCACCCGTCGGGGTGAGCCGCCCAAGAGGCAAACGCGCACAGCCGATACGGGGGTTGCTCTTAAACGCAAAAGGCACAGGGTTGCATGTCTGAGCCCGACGAGCAGGCGCACACAGGCGACCTGGGGCGTGAGTGAAAGCAGCCTGCATTTTTTGTCTTCTGGCCTGAAGCACCAACGAGCAGGTCGATGTAATAGTACAAAGTGCCCTGTACTTGCTTGAAGAAGCGATGCCTGCAGTCGTGCGCCCGGACCCATCGCGACACCCATGGGCAACCGTCGCCCCGGAAATGGAAATGCATACTTCGGCTACAGCTCTGCTCCGCTGCAAAAGCATAGTAATCACACAATTCTCCCTAACATCATGTCAATACTGATATGGTATGGCAACAAAGTAGGGCCAGTCAGAAGCCCTGCGCCGGGGAGCGCTGACCTGCCAGCTGCGCCTTCCCCCAAGCGTTTCAGGCCAGAGGGTCCTGCCTGTATAAGAGCGGCAGCAACGCGTGGCCAAGGTGCGTCATGCGGGCGGCCAGGCACTGGCTATAGCCAAAGTGGTGGGGTTCCAGTGACTGCCTACCCACCGCCACTCGCCGTACCCTCCCACCACGGGGCCCCGGCCCCGCGTGGTTGAACGCAAAGGGCACAGCACAAGATTCCTTGCCGTGCCAAATCGATCGCTAAGGAACCCATGTCCCTCGCAACGCCTTGGCGGCAAACAGCCTGTGGGGGCCCTTTCCCTGCGCCCAACAGCGGCCACTCCACCCCAGGCGCCCCAGATGCTCCGCCCTACCCGCAAACACGACCTACAACCCTCAAGCCCACTCCCAAATCAACTCTCCCCCTCCACCGCTCCCTACTCGACTCACAATCCACAGGGCCCCGTGAGACGGCCGAGGACCGGGCGCTGTCCCGCTTCCTAAGCAACCGCCTCAAGCGGCAGGGCACCCTGGTGCCCCCTTCACCCTCGCCTTTCGCACCCGTGCTTGACACCACCGTGCTAGCCACCTACGTCCGGGAGCAGCTAAGACACGGCATCACGGACGAGGCTCAGGTCCTGTCCCGTAGCAGCGATGCGGCAGGGCTGCAGTCAGCGGGGGAAGAGGCGGCGGGGGGCCCTGCTGGGGAGCAGGCGGTAGACAGGGGCGGCAAGGTGGCGGGCGGGGCGGGCGGCAAGGCGCCCCGGAAGGGTGTCGTCATCGCCCCACCTGCACGGATACCAGGTGTGTGTTTATCGTATGGCATGCCTGTCTGGAAGGGGTATGACGCGGTTGCTACCTGGGCTTCGCTGCCGTACTGCACGGCCAACGGGACATCACCGGCAATGCCACCTAGACATTTATCATATCGCACGCTTGCCCTTGTCATTGCACCCACCACCATCACCGGACATGGCGGCAGTACCTGAAGCATAACATGCCCGGCTCGCTCTACACCCTGTCGCAGACGCCGCGCGCACGGTGCCGCTGCCGCAGCCGGCCCCACGCGCTCCGGGCACGGTGCACGTGTTCTGGGACGTGGAGGGGGCCCATCCGGGGGAGGCAGACCCGCGGGTCGTTGCCAGGGAGCTGCTACGGGTGGCGGGCCACTGGGGGCGCGTGGCGGGCTGCTACGTGTACGGCACGCGGCCCGCATGGGCCTGGGTGCCGTCGTACTTTGTGAACAACTACGCGGGGCGCGAAGAGCCGGCGGTTCGGGAGGCGGGGGTAGGGGCGGGGGCAGGGCGAAGCGGGAAGGAGGCGGCAGCGGATGCTTCGGGCAGGAGGCGGTGTGGAGTGTGCGGGGCGGTGGTGGCGGATCTGGAGGCTCATATGCGGCAGCTGCACCCGGACCGCCCAACACCACCAGCAGCAGGAACCACAGGAGCTGCCGCAGCGGGTGCGGGTGCGGGTGCCAGAGCCGTGGCAGTGGGGTCCTCGCGTGTCAAGGGCGGTGTGGTTCAGAACACGTACCGCACTGGCCTCGGCAACGTCAAAGAGTACTGGAGCAGCAGCGGGGAGAAGTCTGTCCCGCCTGCGGGGCACCAGCTGACGCTCAAGTACTGCCTGAAGCGGGAGGGCTGCGACCCGCGGGTCGTGCAGAACGCGGACGGCGCTACAGACCGCGCGGTCAACGGGGGCGTTGACCGGCTGCTGGCGGGCATCCGTTCACGTGCGGCGTTGACCGGTCCTGCTGCCATGAGCAATGAGGTCACGGTGGTGCTGGTGTCTAGCAGCGAGCGACATGGGGCGGTGTACTCGCAGTGCCGGGCGCTGGGGATACGGACGGTGGTGGTGAGGCCGGGGGGGAGCAGGGGACCGGGGGCGGGCGGGAGGGGCGGGGCGGGAGGCAGGAGGGGTGCGGGGAAGGGAGCGGTGGAGGGGGAGGAGGCGGCGGCGGATGTGGAGCTGAGTTGGGAGCTGGTGGTGGGGGGAGCCTACCAGCCGCATGCGTGGGGTGCTGGGTAGGCATAGCGGGTGGATGCACCGGAACGTCAGTCCATGGAAACGTGGTTCGAAGGAGTGAATTGCGTTCCAACAATTGGTTGGTAAACGATCGCTGGGGGCATACTGCATGTTGCACATGTTGCTTTCATGGTATCGTAACTAATGGTCGCGCTGGGGCGAGTCGAATGACCTGTCACGTACCGTATTGCTAGCATAAATCCGCGCATTTTTGTACCATGCGCATTCATGGCTTGGATTTAGACTGACCAACATGCGCATTCATGCTGCAACTTAGGACTACGCGTGCGACCCGGCGGCCAGTTCACTGTGACATGGCACACATTAACCCGGCTAAACACAAAGCCTTGAAGTTGTAGAGCGGAACGTGGTCTTGGCGGAGTTGTTGACATGGCACACGTGTCCGCGGGGGTCGTGGCGCTGGACTGAGACACTTGCATAGCCTAAAAGCACGAGTGCTTTATACTGACAGCCAGAGCTGATGCTTCGCGGCAGCCTGCCCTTCGTGGTCATCGCTGGGGCATGCTCGTCCTTGGATGCCCGGATGGTAGGCGCATGTATCGCCTCCCACCGGGCTGACATGCGCACGGGCTCCGCCGAGGCGTCGTCTGGGCTGTCGGGTCTGGGCCGTAAGGACACGTGGCGGCAGCCGTCCCGAGACAGGCTGGTCGGGGAGACGTGGATCATCCGGGTGGCGAGCACCGTGTGCCTTGCGTCAACCCTCATATGGCTCCAGTTCGCCGCACTTCGTTCCCTGAGCGAATCTGTGCGCGGGATTACCAGCGTCATCTGCGTGCGGGGCCGGGATCGCATCCTGTGGTTCCACCGCCGCCACCGCTACCACAACCGCCACCACCACCACCAACGCAGGTGTGCGGCTGCCAGCTTCCGTCACACAGTTGGCCACCCGCTTACCGATATACCCTACCGCAGCTTCCCTGGCATCTGCAGCAGCTGCTGCGGCCTTTGTCAACTACCTGGCGGCGTGCAGCCTGGACGTGCCTCGTCCGGGGACTGGAATACGCCTGCGAGGTTGTCAGCATAAGCAAAAAAGTACGACCCCAGCTTCCCGCCCTGCCACCAGCGGCAACCGACGTGCCGTACCCACGGTACAGTCTCCATCAGGACCGAGCTACCCAGCAGCGCCCCCAACCCAACAGCCCTGCGCCACCACCACCCAGCGCTGTTACCCGACTGCTACACCATGGCCCGGGAGGCCATGCAGCTGCCGCAGACCCCTGCAGCCCACGCTGCGACCCACGGCTATCGCGCCGTCATCCGCATGCTGCTGGAGCGGCTGATGTACGGCGTGGCGGAGCCCGCCGCCGTCCCGTTCGGACGTGTACGGCAGGTGTACGGCGATGCCAAGGAGCTCGTGTTGCTGGCCCCGGGTGCACTGCGGGGCAGCGTGATGGAGAAGCTTCTGTGGCTGCTGGCGGCATTTGCGCTGTTGGTGGTGGGTGCTGCAATGCAGGGGCTGGTGATCCTGTGGGCGATGGGGGTGGTCTGCGGGCTGATGGTGGAGCTGGCTGGGGCCGTGCTGTGGCGGTGTGTGCAGTGCCTGCTGGTGCAGCTGCTGGCGTGACCAGGTGGGGGCTGGGGCGACGGCGGTGGGTATGAGTCGAAGGGCGCTGTCTGCTGTCGGTCCCCGTATTTGGGCACTGTGTTCCTGCTGCTTCATCTTGCGATATTGGAGTGGAGCCACGGTAACCGCATAACGGCTCAGCTGCGGCTTCGAGGCAGTGGTGTGTCACGCTGTTGGCGACATGACCAGCAGGTGCATTGCATGCACGCATCTGCGGCATCCCTCACGTGCAGGAGGAGAGGAAGTGGGGGTGGGCTATGGTAGGGCTGTGCGCACTGGGCCCGGCCTGCCAGTGGTACGGTAGTTAGCGCAGGTCAACCGGCCGGGCTGGCGGCCTGCCGCATACGTACCATAACGGCAACAAAGGCACACCGGACCCCTTGCTGCTGGCTGTATGTTGAGTCGCAGACTATCAAGGACACTTACATTGTGCGTCGACTGATGCATCGCACATGTTGTGGGCACTTTTACATGCAATGACCGCACAGCAGCAATGTGGGCGACTGAGAGCAGAGAGCGGGAGCGAGGGAGTGTGTAGCGAGGGAGTGTGCTGAGGGCCTTGGGTAGACATTGACCCTGGCAGTGGGCAGTCTGCCTCTCGCCCAGTGCTAGGGGGACATTGCCCCCAGGTAGGCGCTGCAGGGCTAGATGGTACCCTAACCTGCCCAGATTCGCCATTTTATGACGTCGCGTGCGCGGCTGGCTTACTTGCCATCACCTTCGTTGGACTTTTATTTTCTGTGGAAAGGTTTACATACAGGTAAGGAGACGGGACTGGGCCTGACAGCCGGTTGTTTGCCCATCATAAACTATGCGTGTTGCTTCCTGTGTATATTCCAATCGGTGGTTACGTTGACAGTACAGCAGCCAGCTCCTCAAGGTCAGCAGAGCCGTGTCGTTGGGCCGGTTAACGGGTCAGATCTTGTGTGCGGGTCGTGATGGAGAGATGGGGCCGCTTTATTGTATGGACAAGCGCATGTTTCATTGTTTCCTATACCCTAACACCTCTATGCACCAGGGGCACCACCCATGCCCTGTTATTGTCGTACTCTCAAGGCTCGAGGTGCCACGCACGGCCGCTGCACCGGACAAAGTGTCTCTTCATGACAGCGGCATCAGGGGAGATCTCCCCCGCCTGAGCGGCATGTATACCGGTATTCGGTCAGAGGCAAGGCTGGTACAGACAGGTACAGGGGCTGGTACAGGGGCTGCAGCAGGGTAGTCAGCGTTCCTGAAGCGCACCTAGGGGGCCCCCGCCCAGTACAGCTATGCAGCATGCAAACGTGCAGTGCCAGTTGCAAGTTACCGGTCCCATCATGAAGAACTTTCCACGGACATGAGGAACGCCGTATTGTCTCCACCTAATGAACACAGCGCATACAGATGAGCACAGAAGGGATGAGCATCGCATCTGCAGAGCTACTCAGAGCAATGCAACGTACAAAGATGCAAGCAAAAGACAAAGGACAACGCAAGAAACAACAGAACAACAATACACACTAAGGATTGTAGGACTGTACGGGGCGGCACCATCGTGTCTCTTGACACCGCCACCCATCGCGTTGGGACACACCGCCACCAAGAGCGTCGCGTCACGCACCACCTTATGGCGTTCCTGGATGGATTAACTCCCTGATAGTGAACACCACTTTCCACTGCATATATGCTTGTGCAGTCGCGCAACCGCACACCTGCCTGTGTTCAGCGGCCTTCTGCACGCGGCAGTGGGGTAGTATAGACGTATATGGCTGCTGTTAGTTAACACAATCTACCTGCTGAACAGCCATAACAAGTAGTAGCGCCTCTGCTGCGAGCCACACGGCAACATGAAGATACCCATGGCCACCGATATCGCACCGCCCTGCAGCGGCATCTCACTGCTGCCTTCGCACCTGTTGGAGTGCATTATGGCTGTGGCAGGCACGGGATCCGGCGGGGCCGCGCTAAGCTGCAGACCGCTACTCACTGCTTGGCAAGCAGCCCTAGCCCGCGACCCTCGCCTAGCTGCCGCTATCCTACTCGAACGTGCTGCCGTAATTAGCAATCCCTTATCACGGCGTGCTTGGATTTTTAGACAGCTCTTCCTCCATCGGGTGAAAGGGTCGCCAGCATCCGCCGAGAGCAAGACCATGCCGTCGACAGTCCGCCGGCAAGTGACAAAGCGCCAGCAGCTCGCGACCGAGGGCCTCTTAGTCTCGCCAAACGGGGCTCTGGTTCGCGCGTTTGCGTCGGAGCAGGAGCGCGCCGATTACGCGACCGTCTTGGTGCGCGAACTGCCCGACCAAGTAATGGGCCACTTACGCACGAAGGGAAGCGGCTTATCCACACTTAAAAGGGTTATTGGGGCACCGAGGTGCGCCGGCCGCTCGCAGCAGTCTGCAGGAGCAGCCTTGGAGCTGTTGCTGCACGGCTTGCAACCCTGGGTACTCACCGCCGGTGCATGTCAGGCCTTGGACGCTCGCTTTCTGGGGGCCTGCCTCGCGGCGGAGCGGGCCTTCACGCGGGTGCACCCTCTGTATCCGTCCAGGCTGGCGGGACTTCGAGCTCCAAGTGGCACGTGGCAGCCATCCAGGGACAAGCTGGCCGAGGAGTCGTTTGACTTCCGGGGCTTAGGCTTTCTGTGGCTTATGGGAATGCTGCTGCGGCTCCAGTTCAACGTGGTATCAGGCCTGCGAAGATGTGTTGCCAATTGCAGGGCGGCCAGCAGCTGCAGCAGCGGCGTTCCAGTCCTACGTACGCACATCACCGCCGCCAGCGCCACCTGCGTGCGGCTGCCAGCTTCAGTAACGCAGTCCGCCGCCCGCCCGCCAGTATACCCTGCAACCACAACCCTGGCAACTGCAGTTGCTGTGGCTTCCTTCATCAGCTACCTGGCGGCGTGCAGCCTGGACGTGTACGACCCCGCCTTCCCGCCCTGCCACCAGCGGCAACCGACTTGCCGTACCAAGGGCGCAGCTTCCACAAGAGCCCCGCTGCCCCACAGCACCCCCAACCCGATAGCCATGCAGCTGTACCACCACTACCCATCGCCGTGCCCCCACTGCTACACCATGGCCCGGGAGGCCATGCAGCTGCCGCAGACCCCTGCGACCCACGGCTACTGTGCCGTCACCCGCATGGGGCTGGAGCGATTGATGTACGGCGTGCAGGCGCCCGCCGCCACCGCTCTCGGACGCGTACGGCAGCTGTACTGTGAGGCCAAGTACGCAGCGTTGAGTAGCCTGGATGAGGCAAGGGGCACCGGGTTTGAGAAAGTGGCATGGCTAATGCTGGTCGCGCAGGTGGCTGTCACAGTGGTCGCGCTGCTGGCGTTTGGCGCTGTAGTGTTGGGGCTTGTGCTCCTGTGGGGGGTGGTGGAGGTCCTGTCTGTACCGGTGGAGCTGGCTGTGTCCGCGCTGTGGTGGTTTGTGCGGTGGGCTTCGGCGCAGCTGCTGGGAATGGTCAAGCGTGGCCTGGGGCGACGGCGGAGTGGAAGGGGGCTGGCAGACTGTTCCCTTGCTATTGCGTTGTGCACCTGCTGCAGTGCCTTGTTTGCGTTATTGACTTGGAGCTATGCATGAGGGGCGGTAGGGTCGCCGCGCTGCCGTTCCCGGGCGGTGGTATGAGGCACATCGGTTGTGGTCAGTGACCAGCTGACGACTGTTGCCATGCAGGTGTGGTTGCAAGCAGCTGTAGCGTCTTGAAGACGAGAGGATACGAAGTGGGGGCATGCTGACGTGCTCTCTGGGGGCCGGCTGCGGATGGTGGTTAGCTAGGGGACTGCCAAGGGGCTGGTGGGCTCGGTGTACCGTACCGGTACCGGTAGTCAACACACAAGCACCTGTTGCTGGTGGCCGTTGAGTCATCGGTCATTAGCTGCATTGACCTTGTGCGTGCACCGTACCGTGGACAGCAGTTGCGAGGACTGAGAGTCTATAGGCACGCGCCAGCCCCTGGCATTGGACAGTGTTTCTACGGGTGGGCCCGGCAGGTAACTGTGCTGCCAGGCAGAAGCTAGTGGCTATGGGCAAAACTTGGATACTACAATCACCTTTGTTGGGCCACGTATTCAAGAGTGTGAGTCTGGGGCAGACTGGCTGGGAGCCGGGACGCTGTGTAGCGGGTCTCCGCTGGCCTTGGTACGTGAAGCAGAGGAGCCGTGTGCAAGTACCGACGTAAAGCGTTTGCAGCCTGTCTGCAACGCAGTAAGAATCCAGCCATTTGTTGACGATATCGTCGTAAGGGCAAGGCTCAAGCCGTGAAGGGCCACGCACCGCACCGACGGCCTCTGGCCAGACACGAGGATCAGTTGGCACGTCGTGGCGCAGCATGTGCCGTAAGCGGTGGCCAGGAACAACGGCCCAGTGACAGCATCGTAGGCATTGGAGTAGGAGTAAAAGCTGGTACAGGGGAACTGGTTCGGTAGAGAATTGCTCCAACAATTGTAGGTATGTGGATCTTGGCGCACCTACCAGGTGGTTAGGGTTGCTGGACCTGCCGTGGCTGGGCACGTGTGCATGCGTGTTGGGCTTGCACAGCGCCCCATACAGGTTTGCACTCATACATTTCCGCGTTGTGCCTTCGCTCAGCGTGCAAGAGCTTACTGACTTCTCGAACCTGATCCACTGCGCACTGTGGAGCCAAGCAACAAGCGTCCAGCGCCGGCGTTGCATGTACCGTTCCTCCGTGGCATCCCTGGGCAAGTCCAGGTGTTCTCCAACCCGCCGGCTTTCTTTCCATCATAGATTTTAGCTGGACGGCCTAAAGTGCAGAGCTATGCAGGGTATAGTACTAATGGGGACGCATACACGTCACAAGGCCGTAGCACGCAACACGTTACGCCCACTTATTGCGTTGCTCTCTCGACTGACCCATGGGTCACGTCACCACCACTGCGTTTTCTATATACAGGATGAGGGGCTCCGCCCCCCCGGAGCAAACTATAGTAGCGCCGGGTAGGGTGTAATGCATGGGTTAGGGTAGGTGGTGGGGAGGCAGGGCAGGCAGTGGGGAGGCAGGGCCGGCTGTGCCTTTGGGGCATGTGTTTCGGGGCGCCTGTGCGGGGTAGTGCAAGGGGGCGGGTGGGGTGATGGGTTGTGAGGTGGTGGTGCTGGCAAGGCAGTGGGGAGGCAAGGGTTCGTTCCGGGGCGGGCTGTCAGGGGTAGTGCTAGTGGCACGTGGCACTGTTGGTGGTTGGGTGGGTGGGGAATTGGGCTTCGGAGCGCTGGAGGTACTGTGGAGGGCAGGAACACAGGGGTCGTGCAAGTGGCACGTGGCACTGTTGGCAGTTGGGTGGGTGGGACGTTGGGCTTCGGAGCGCTGGAGGTAGTGTGGAGGGCCGGAACACTGGGGTGGTG
>VFQN01001923.1_pt1 | contig 33473 bp, 45 predicted proteins | sample 3512371 | NCBI WGS metagenome assembly VFQN01 (sample SAMN10412370, study PRJNA504923) | tailings metagenome | isolation source: Replicate 2 from Balatoc abandoned mine | place: Philippines: Itogon, Benguet | collected 2017-08-28 | reverse complement strand
CTGGTAAATGGTAGCCAGCCCCTGCCACACCGATTGTTTTTAGGGTTGCCCTACTTGCAACAGAAGGTTATGGTAGGTGGCAAGGGCTATGCAGATGCAACAGCGTGAACTAAACCATTACGAGATTTGCAGTGCCCGTGATCGAGTAACCAAGAGACTACAAGAGCGGCGTGCTAAAAGAAGCCAGGGAGCCCCTAGCGTGGCAGGCTTGCAGCTAATACTGCGGTCAGCGCTGCAGCCTCGCTACGACCAGCCTACGACAAAGCATGCTGCGACCCGCACCTCAATGATGCTGTGGGCCCCGGCCGCGCCGGCGGCGTCACCAGCGTCTCCCAGGGAGCCCCGAGCTGAAGGCGCCAAGCCGGGTCTGTCCTGCTGCGAGCCTGGAGCCCGCACGGGGCTGCCGTTCACTCCCACGCCGCTGCCGCCAGCAGCACCCAGGAGGCCGCCGCCGTCCCCTGCAGCACCGGTTGAGGCGCCCCGTGAGGCGCGGCTAAAGCCGTTGGCGGCGGTGGCAGCCCCGAGAACCGCGGGCACGCCGCCGGACCTGGCTGCGGCGCCGTTAGGCCCAAGGCTTCCACCACCACCACCGCCGCCGCCGCCGCCGCGGCCGCCGCCGAAGCCTGGTGGAAGGCGGCCGCGGCCGATGGGGCGCCCCGCCGGCTTCCCTGACGGCCCTGCTGCCGCTTCTACCGCCACCACGGACGCTGCCGCATCCGCACCCCCGCCCACTCCACGTGCAGTACCTCTGGCCATGCCAGCGTCTAGGTCGCCGATAGTCGGCACCTTATCGGCGGCTGCCGCTGCCGGTGGCCCCAAGCCTACGTTGGGTGCAGGGAGAACGGCTGCGGGTGCCGAGGCGCTCCGAAGCGGTCTCGCGAGCTGCAGCGCCCCTGCTCCCTGCTGCTGCTGCAGCGGCGGCCGCGGCGGCTGCTCGTTGCCTGCAGCCCCCTGTTGTTCCTCTTGCGGCTGCTCCCGTCGCCGCCGCTGCTGCGGCGGCGGCGGCGGGGGCGGCGGCTTCTTGCCTGGCCGCCCCTGTGCGCCATTCGGCACAGGTGGCAGCGGCACGCGCGCCGGGGCACCTGTCGTGCCAGCTTCGCCCACATCGGTCCCTTGAGCCCTTGGCGCCCCCTGTTGCTTCCCAGCCTCGGAGGCCGCCCCCGAGACTCCCTTCGCTTCCGCCACCGCCGTGCGCCTCCCAAACAAGCTTGGCCGTTGCGACTGCTCCTGCTGTCTAGCCTGCCCTCTTTGTCGATGCTCCTGCTGTCTAGGCTCTCGCTCCACCGGCACCCGCTCCTCCACCTCCTCCTCCCCCTGGTCCCCGTCCAGGTGCTGCGGGCCCCCGCAGTCGCTGTCGTCGTCTGTGCTGGGCAGCTCAAAGGAGTCTTCCTGTGGAGGGCTTAACAAGCTCACCGGTGCGTCGGCCTGCTCTGGTCCCGGTATGGCATGTCGACTGCCACGTGCTGTCGCAACCGCTGCAGCCGCACTAGGTGCCGTGCCCTTCACGGCTCCTTTACCTGCCTGCTGCTGCCGCCTGGCAGGACGCGGTGGGGTGGCGCGCCGCTCTTGTTGTTGCTGCTGTTGCTGCGATAGCGGCGCAGTAGCCACCCGAGCACTCGTAATTGCAGGCGCAACGGCAGCTGCAGCAGCTGCTGCCGCCGGCCTGCCAGTACCCAGCTCGCCGCTGCAGTCATCCTCCTCGTCGCTGTCGGGGAAGTCGAAAGGGTCCCTTTCGGTGCCACGGGAAGCGGCCGTGGTAGTAGCGGCAGCACCCGCTGCCGCAGCAGCTGCTCCTGTTCGAAGCCGTCCAGCGGGGGCAGAGGCAGCTGCAGCTGTGGCACCAGGCTGGGCCGACGGCCGAAGCCCCAGGCGTGGTGAGGACCGCAAGGGCTGCTGCGGGGCCAGGCCGGCCTTCACAGGTGAGGCCGCTGGACATGCGTCCAATGAAGGAGATGCATCCTGTAGGGAGAGATGAGTGGTGTGGAAGTGTGGTGGGTCCTGGTCTGCCTGTGCAGTCTCCGCATGGTATGGGTAATGTGCTACGAAAGGACGCTGTGAACCGCCACCGGCACCCGTGCGCAATACCCCACCCGTATACCTGCTGCTGCGGTGGTGGCTGCTTGTTCCTCATGCGCGTGAAGCAGCGGGGTCCAGGACTGCCGGGGCTCCCTTCGACGACGACAGCTGTGGTGTCGGGCCGAGGGGCGCTTTGCGGCCCTGGGGCTGCCCCTCCAGCCCGCGCCCTCGGCACACCCGGCGACGCACCATTAGCTTCATTTGGTGCTGCTGTGCGTGCTGACTTTCGCGGTGAAGCCCGAGGCTCCGGACCCTGCTTTCGCTTTGCTGCAGCTGCGCGAGTCAAGGGCGATGCTGGACTGGGCGCTGAGTCAATCCTCGCCATCTCGTTGTCAGCATTTAAGGTTCTCCTTCCATTAGAAGTGGAGCGGTTTGGCTCTACAACAGCTGTCACGGCCAAGGGCTTCGCAGTGCCGGTATCGGCTCCTCGGGCAGGTGAACCCTCATCCTCCCGCCGCTTTCTTAAAAAGGTTTTCATTCAGCAAGCTTGAGCATGAGCTACATGTAGGAGACACGAATGCTGCAGAATGTCGTCTTTGTAAGGTTGGACTGACAGAGCGCGGGAAGGCCGTTCACAGAATGGATTGAGCAATGAGGCTACATATTGAGTGCTATTTTGCTTGTCGTGTCCTTGCCGATCGTGCGACAGAGCATGCTCTGCAGAGCCGCATGCCTGCCCATGACCCATGGGCGAACATGCAGAGGGAAAAGCCACGGAGCTTTACTTTTGCCGTGCCACCGGCACCAGGAGCACGCTTGCAGCCTCTGTCGCATATAGTACATTCATAGGGCATGCGTCCACCTGCCTCCACGATCACGACAATGCCCCTTCGCACATGCAGGACCATGCTTGATGCGAGTCAGTCCCTACATGCTGCCACCCTGCAGGATCCAGCACGCAGTGTAAAATCGCAAATGCTCACGTCACTTACAACTTGTTCCATTGCCGTTGCAAGCTTGCAACCTGGTACAGCGCGGATGCATGCGGTGCGTGTTCAGGCAGTAATGCCGAAGCCATGCAGGTGGGGAATAAACCATCCCACATGCCCCCACATCTCTGCCGCTAACTGCGTCAGGTCAACGCTGATCATGTCTTGCGGCACACCACACCTATCTGCAACGTGTACGCATGCGAGCATCCATCTCATTGTCTATGCCATAATATGCAGTTGCAAAAATATCTGGGCTTCCCTACGAGCATGCCATTTCGAATCCCATTGCTACAGCAGTACCCCAGTACATGCCCACGTCGCATGCCATGCAAGCCATGAAACATCGCGCACTAACGTGAGAGCTCCACCCCACGCGTACGCCACACACGCGAGCCCTCGCATAACAAGCCCCGGGGTTTCCAACTCAGCACCCGCCCGCCCACATCTCCGCCGCCCCGTCCGCCCGCCCGCCCCAGCCCCTACAGCTCCACCCCCACAGCACCACCCCTACAGCACCAGCCCCCGGCGGTACCTGCTCTTGAACTCCAGGGGCGTGAGGTCCCGCTCCACATCCCGGAGCATCCGGGCCGTGGCCTGCACGTCCGTCACCAGGCGGTACACCTTCTCCGACTGCGGGAACGCGGCCTTGAGCTCCAGGGGGTCGCCACGCCACAGCCGCGGCTCCGGAACCACCGCCGCGGGGTTCAGCGTCGTGTGGACGATGGTGGGCGGCTTGGTCTGGCCGCCGGCGGCAACGGCGGCGGCGGCGGTGCCGGGGCGCATGCCCGTCGGGGCAGTTGTGGCGCGGCGGACGTTGGCGCTCGCAGGGGAGCGCCGGGCGTCGGTGCTGGCAGTGCCGATGTTGCGCTCGTTGAGGAGGTGGTCGGTGGTGACGGGGATCTTGGCGCCTCGGCCTGCGGCCGTGTAGGCGGCGGAGGGCAGCAGCTTTGGCGGCTGCGTGGCCGCAGCGCTGCCGGGCGGCGCGGTGGCGGCCAGGTGGTGTCTTAGCGGCGCCAGGATGTCGTACTTGTCCAGCTCCTCCCTGCCCCACACCGACTGCGAGGGGCGGAGCACCTTGGGCTCCACGATCTCGTCGGGTGTGGGGTCGTCGTGCGCGTCCGGGCCGTCGGGGCGGCCGGCATAGGGGCTGGCGGAGCGGTCGGTCATGGGGCGGTTGAAGCCCTTGCTGATGTCGGTCCAGGCGGTGGCGCCGGCGGGCAGCGACCCAGCCACCAGGAAGCGCGCCAGGGAGGCGGCGGCGGCGCGGGAGGTGTTCTGCAGCTCCGGAACCGTCGGCGGGCGGCGGCTGGAGGGGGATGTGACCCTGCCGGCGCGGGAGGGGCTGCCGCCAGGGTACGGTGCTGTGCTGGGTAACCCGGTGGCGCCGGCACCGCCGCCCTGCTTTTCCATGGCTCGGCTGAGGGCGGCTGCCAGGGGTGCGGGCAGGCCCCGCATGTCGGCATGGCCCTGGGGGGTACCGGGCGGCCCGGTTGCGCCGGACATCTCGTGCAGGGCGGTGGTGATGGGGTTGAGCGCCGCCGCGATGCAGGCCGCGGTTAGCCCCGGGTCGGCCCGGGTGCGGTTACTGGTACCCTGCTGCTGCTGCTGGTCGCGCACCGTTGGCGAGTCGGGCTCTGACATTCCACCCGCCGACGACTCCTCCGCACCCATCGACGTGGCACCGTGAGGCGACCCAGGCGGACTGTAGCTGCTGCCGCCGCGCCGCTGCCTGCTCCGCGCCGACGAGCCCGCTTGCTTGCGCTGCTTGCTGCGCTGCTGCTGCCGCCGCCCTTGCGCCTCCCCGGTCTCCGACTGCTGCACAAACACCGGCTCCACCGGCACCTCCTGCCCCGTCGCCAGCGCAATCTCCCGCGCCACCGCCACCCGCTCCATCAGGTCCGGGTTGTACGTCCCCGCCACGTAATCCGCGATCGTGCCGTACGTTGGCCGAAGCGCCCCGGGCAGCGACGGGTTCCACAGTGAGCCGAGGGAGTCCTTGTACTGCCTGGACAGCCGCTCGCTTCCATCCGGCGGTGCGTCATCCGGCCCAGGCAGCATGCTGGCAAAGCCCTTCCGGACGCGGCTGCCTCGACTGTCCGTGCCCTGCTGGTCCGCGTCCGCGCCCTCCCCTTCCCCATCATCCTCATACTCCTCGCTGCCACCCTCGTCATACCCGTCCGCCCCGCTGTACCCATCGTACTCGTCCCCATCCCCGCTGCCACGACTCATGCCGGGCAGCGGAAGCCGCCCCACGCCTGCCGGAGCCCCCCGCGACCACGTGGGCAGTGGGCCCAGGGTAACCGGCACGTGCAACCCGCCCCCCGGCACGTGTCCATGCCCGTGCCCGTGCCCGCCCGTCCCTTCGAACGGCGTCGCCCCCGGGTTGCTTTGTCTCGGACCCAGCCACCCAGCCTGTACCAGCAGCTCCTCCTGCTCGTCCCACTCGGGCTCTTCCGACTCCTCCCCGCTGCTGCGCTTCCGGCTATCGATGCTATCCAGTGCCAGGCCAGACATCCTGCTTTGCCTCCCGCGCCGGCCCTTGGCACCCCCTCCCGCTCCAACGCCAATCGTGAACCCCACCTGGTCCGCCATGACAGACAGCCGCTTCAGGCCGCTCCGCACGCCTCCCCTCTCGCCCTCCTCCCCCGAATCGCCGCCCTCCCCATGGTACTGGCCCTCCATCCCGTCGGACACCCGCCCGCCCTCCGACAGCCGCGACAGCCCACCACCCGCTTGCGACTGGCGCCTGGCCCGGTCCCCATTCACCGGCGACATGGCCCCGAGCCGCACATGCTCCGCCCCCGCTCCCCACTCCGCCATTGACCCACGGGTCACCGAGGCCCCCAGTCGCTCCCCGGTCATGGCCGCGGACAGGGTGCCCCCCTGACGCCGCATGGAGACGGATGACGGCGTGTCGCCGCGGCTGCGGCTGTTGCCACGCTGCCCGCGCCCCGAGCCAGTGCCTGTGCCCGGCACGTGCACGTGGCTCTGCTGCGGCACGTGGCGTGCCAGTCCGTCGTGGTCGTGCCGGTGCTCCAGGCTCTCCAGCAGCGCCCTTGATGCCGCCTCCTGGGCAATCTCCCGGGGGTCCTTCGGCTGCAGCCCCTCCAGGGAAGGCGCCTGGGCCGGCCGGCCCATGGCCACGAACGACAGCCCCGACCGGAACGCGAGGACATCCCCTGGCTCGGGCTCCGCCGACCCACGGGTCATCCCGCCGCTGCCCGCCTTCGCCTTCCTGCGGCCCGCCTTGTGCCCCGCACCGCGGCGGGGGCTCCGGCCCCTGCCGGGGCTCGCATCCGCGCCGGAGGACGCCACCAATGGGCTGCCCATTCCGCTGCTGTGGTCCCCAGGCGTTGCGGCCGCCAGCATGCGGGTCACGTGCCGCCGCGGGAAGAGCCCCGACGCGGCGCTCCGAGACACGCCTGAGGCCGCGGCCGACCCGCGGGTCGTGTGGCTTAGCCGAGATGACACCGTCCCTGCCCCGCCTGGTCCCAGGTCCACGCTGGTGGCCGGGTGCGGGTTCATGGTCACGCGGGGTGCCGCGGAGCGGGAGGATCGTGGGGACTTGGAGGGGCTGGCCCCTGGCCCAGCCGCCCCGGGCCCTCTGGGGGTCTCCGCCGCGCCGCCTTGCTGCAAGAAAGACAGCTCCCCGTCCGCTGCAACGTCCGCTGCAAGATCTCGCGTTGCGCGCTGCCCAGCGTCTGCCACGTGCTGGGAGGCATGCTGGTCGGGCGCATCGTCCCCCCAGCTGGCCAGCGACCCCGAGTCCTGGGCGCCCATTGGCGGCTGCTCGGCCCCACCGTGCCCCGACCTGGTGCCGGTGACGTGCGAAGCCTCGCTGGCCAGCCAGTCCGCGGCTGAGGCCTCCCTACGCAGCGATCTCCCGATAGACCCCGCACGGCTCTGGCGGCCGGTTAACTTCATGCTCCGTGACCCTGCATTCCCGCCCTGCCTCCTGCTGCGGCTGTACGGCATCGCCTGCTCCCCCTGCTCCTCGTCATCCTGCTCGTCCTCGTACACATACTCGTCCTTCAGGGTGTGTTGCTGCAGGCGGGGCGCGAAGGCGGGCACGGGCGTGCGGGCGGGCTGCAGCTCAAGGCGGCGGTCCTGGCGTGCGCCCGCCACGCCCACCACGGCAGATGGCCCACGGGTCAGGTCCTCCGAGCTGTAGGGGTGCGCATCGTGTTCATGGCTATCGTAGTTGTACTGGTGGGACGTATGGGTGGTGTAGGGGCTGCCGCCCACTGCTGCTGTGGCGGTGGTGTGGCGGCGGCGGTTCTTCAGTAGGCCCACGAGGGTCTCCAACGGGACCTGTGCGTTGGGGGCCATAGCTCAGCATAAAGCCAACCTGTAAATTGGCAGACCAGAACGTTTTCAAGCAACAACTCCAGCCGAGGCAAAGCGAATGCCGGCGCAACGACCGCACCGGCCCGCATCACGTCCCGTACCCATCATCGTGCTTCCCCACGCAGCATCCACGTTAGGAAGTACTTACTGGCACAAGTGAATGCACACGCAGGGTTTAGGGTCGGTGGTTCAGTGCCACAAGGTGCAACTCCACCAGCCTTTCTATCCTGGGCGTTTAATGCTATGGTTGTAGGGTACACATGCTGCGTTGGGTGGCTGGGCGCAGCCATGTGTGCGAGCTGCAGTAGTTGTTTTCGAAGTAGGTCACACGGATGACCAACTCCTCCACTTAGGTGTACCGGAGCTGGCCTCACCTGGCACTGCTCTGCGATCTCGTGCAGACGCTGCATGGCTGAGTCGCCCACCACCGCCGACGTGAGGCCGCCTGTGAAGCTCTTTGTGGCGTCGTGCGCGGGGGCGAACGGCCCGTACGAGCCGTGCCTGCATGGACAGGCGATGGCAGAGGTCCTTATGCAAAAAAGGTTGGGCGCTGAATGTAGTTCCAACCGTCACCACTGCACCGACTGACACCGCTGATGTCAGGATGTGTAGTTCAGTCACTCAGCTCTTGGCATGCTGCCTGCCCAAATCCGGCCGGCGGTGGAGCAGTGAGCGGGTTTCAAGCAGGGCCCAGCTCACCTGTACATCTCGGGTGTCCCAGGCGAGCCTGCCCTGCTGCCCACCGACGTGTCGTCGTCCTGCGAGGACGCAGCAAAGTAGATGTTGGCGTGCGAAACCGAAAGCCGAAACATTCGCACGCAGCGTGCACAGTGCCACGTGCAGGAGCCACGCCTGTTAAGCCCTCAGCCACGGAAAGGCCCAAGGGCACTGCCCAGCGGGCGGCAGCGCAATGCGACTGCGGTCGGCAAAAGCACTCAGCAAGTGAGCTCAGCAAGCTGCATCGCCAATCCACCTGCGGCGTAGAGAGCCTCCGCCGTGCTGCCGCCCGCGCGTCCAGCGCCAGCGCGTGCACGTTGGCGCCCTGCGCGCCGCCCAGCTCGTCGCGAGGCGGGCCGGCGCCGCTGCGCGCCGCGCTGTCCGCCGCCGCCGCCTCCACCAGGCGGTCCAGGAAGTCCAGACCCCAGTGCCCCACCAGCGACTCGATGTGCTGGTTGAGAGACTCCTGCAGGGGGGGAACACGGCACGCGTGTATGCACGCATGCAGCCGTTGCACGACCCGTTCAATGCAACCAAAGTAGCACAAGCGGCCAAACTGCATTGTTAGGCAACCTGCAAACAAAAGCCATGAGTGCCAGCCCTACTAAACAGCTGTATGAGCTGCAGGTAACAGGTTCCCTGCTGCTCTCCGGCTCCGTGCCGCGGCGCCCACCTGTGCCCGCGCCAGGCGCTCCGCCATGGCCTGCTCCGCCTGCCGCTGCTTCTCCTGCCGGTCCAGCGCCAGGTTGGGCTGGAAGTACCTGCACGCGAAGGAAAAAGGGGACCAAGCAATGAGTGCCTGTGTTTCCGTGCAAGGACGACGCCAACGATGCAACGTCAACTTCCAGGAAGGTTCTTGCACGTTGCCTCCTTTCCCAGCGGGGCCCAGGCCTGAGCCCGGTGAAGCTGCTGTGCACACCACCCACTACACCGTACGGCCTAAGCCGTCCGTTTCCTGTTCTTGCGTGCACCTGCCCCTGGCCCAGGCTGTACGGCCGCACCTCGGCACGGAGCCGGAGAGCACTGGCAAAGGAGACCCAACGACACCCGTCACTCATACCAACAAACCTGTCGACCCACATCCACCCTAGCCACTAGCTCAGCCCCCGCCCCCGCCCCAGACCCCCAGCCCACCTTATCATGCCGTCCCGCAGGCCCACGGACCGCACCCCGCCCCCGCTGCCCGCGGGGCTGTAGTACAGCCCACTGTCCGCCTGCATGTTGGCCACGGCCGTGGGCAGCAGCGACAGGTTGAAGAAGGTGCGCGCCTCCGTGTGGTACGGCTTGGCCACCACCACCGGCCCGCGCGTGCCCAGCACGTCCGTGAAGCGACGGAACGAGTCGCCGCTCGCCTCAGCAGCTGTTGCTGCCCCGCCGGTACCGCCTGAGGCAGAAGCAGCAGCCGCCCCGCCCGCTCCACCGTGAGGCGGGCTGCTGGGGGCTGCGCCGGTGCCCGGCGCTGCAGCAGCGGCTGGTTTGCCAGCCGTGGCGGCATGCTGGGTTGCGGGGCGTGCTGCGGTCTTCTCCGCGAGCTGCTGCTGGCGGTAGGCCTTGCGCAGCTGGTTGGTGGCCTTGTCGGAGCCGGGAGGGGCGCTGCCGTAGCCGGGGGAGATCTTGGGCGGGTCGGGGTGGCCGGCTGCCTTGCGGGCGGCGTAAAAGGCCTCGCGAGCGGCCTGGGTTTAGGTAATAAGGAGGGTGGCGGATGCGAAAGTGTTTGGCAGGGCCAGAGCGGTGTGCGCGCTGATCGTGAGCGACCTAATGCGTGCACCTTGCGTATGGAGTACACGGTGCGTGTCGGTGAAGGGGATAAGGCAAAGATGTGTTGCTGTGTTTATGGAAGCGTACGCACGACGGTGTCCGTTCTGATGCATGGCCAATTGCCCCATGAGGAAGGCAATTTCTCGCGTTTTACGCGTACCCCATGAGGAAGGCACCCCGCTGTTGCACGAGCCCTGGTGAGCCACGAGCCACGGGGCCGGCAGGTATGCTGATAGCCCAAAATAATCCAGACAAGCCATGCTCCACACTGGCGCCCGCACCTCTAGCTTCTTCTCCAAGTTTGTCAGCTGCCGTGTCCGCTTGCTGTAGTATTGCACTCCCGAGCCATCTGCAGTCGGGCAGGAGAACAGGTAGGTACCAGGTAGGGAGGGTAGGTGAGTCGGTGGAGCAGGAAGCGAGCCTTAGGACGACCACAGCCACCAGCCGAGCGGCCCTGCTTCCGATGAGCCTTTACACATGCCGCCCGTGCGCATGCGGTGCGTCAAGCAGGGAACCCAAAAGGCAGGGGAGGGGCACGGAGGGGTCTTCAGGGGCTTCGGGGCTAACGGAAGCGCTGGAGCAGGGCACCGACATGCTCGTCGACTGCGTACACTGTGAATGTACTATAATGATTAAATCTTCCTAGAAAGCTGAAGGCGCGAACAGCCCCCACGTAAGCGGCCCCGAAGGAAATGCGCAGAGCCTGTTATGCACGATACGACGCACAAGAGCAGAAGCGTTTCTCTATTATGACCTCAAGCTTAGCTGATATGCATGCGTTACGTACCGAGGATAGCGTCCAGGGGAACGTCGCTGGGCATGGTCCTCGCTCGCCCCCTCGCTCCACACGCGCCACCTTGCTACCTTTGTAAGTGTTCTATATGAAGCAGTGGGTGTGATGGAACTACTGGGCTAAATGCTTGAAGTGTCACGCTTGCGCGTCCAGGGTTATGGGTCGCCATTCTCTATACTTGCGAAACTGTGAAGGCATTTCTGACATACTTAGGTATATCTCTTACGAGGTGCGTGCATTCTGATTGTAGCAGCGGGGGGCAACCGCCTGTTGGTGTTTGTACAACTGCGCAGGAGCAGGGGAGGCTCCCCTCCCCTGCCTGCCCCTAAACCGCGCCCGTACATGTGTCCGGAACTCCGGGTACAAGGCAATTGGGAGCGCCTTAACGCACATGTTTGTCTATCTGGATGTCTCTCAGCCATGCACACCCTTCGGTAACAGGCCACTCACAACAACAACCAGTGGATGGGCTTGAGAACGTGTCGACACTCGACAGGGGAGACCAGGGGAGATTTGCCTGTTTACCCAGGTTCTTGCAAATAGTGCGTGCAAAGTGCTTAGTTCTCGGCTTGTCCTTCCAGGGCCTTCCTGCAACACCCCTAGAGCTCTGGTACATTGCATGCCCGTTCATAACCCTTCTCCTGAAAAAAAAAAAAAAAAAAAAATCTACGGACCTTTTGACCCAGGAGCCTTGTTTGGCTGCGCAAGCACGGCCCGAAGCAGGCCTCTGGCCGGAAGGGGTGGATTGTAAACTGCCAGTAGAAGTTTTCGTCAGACCAGGGTCAGACATGAGGTTGGTTGCTCCATCTATGCCACCTTGCTGGTCCAATGCTAACCCCATCCTTTTGCCCGCCAGTAACCGCAAAGGCGAAAGAGAGGGGCGATAGCGTGGACCATGGCAACTTTACAGGTTTTCACCATGCACGCACGAAGCACGTGTGCTGCTCCCAATTCTCATTGTGTCCGGGACCTTGACAGATGTACGGCAAGTGTTGCGCACAACCCCCGTCCCCAAACCCCACATAGCCCGCACGCCTGGGCATATGGACAGGTAAAGATGGTCACCTTGTACTTTGGTTCTACAGTCAGCAGGTTACCGCAGCCGTCCCTAGCTAGCGCCAGCGCCGCGTTTATGTCTGTCAGCAGAGATACACGCCAACCCCGCTCTCCCCATCGTGCAAACCATGATGCCTGCGCATGCCGTCGTACGCATGTTGCAGTCATCCATACACAGCCTAGAGCCCCCTCCCACACAATCCCCCAGCAGCCAACCATCTCCCAACGGCCAAGCGAAAAGCCGAGACCATGAGGCCTTCCGCAGCACAGTATCTCCTTCCGCTGCCGGCATGCCGCCAGGAGTCCGTCGCAGAATGTTGGGTTCGGGTCTGAATACCCACCCCGTCAGGACACGGCGGCCCGGATAGCGCTCCCCGATGTTACGTTGCTGCTGCCGCCGCCGCTTACATCCCCCCAGCAACTGACAGGCTCCTGCCTCCGCCTCGACTAGCGATAATGCGCTGCGCTTAGTGCTGCCCGGTGGCCATGGTGCCGAAGAGCTTGGCGCGCACGGTGGGCAGGTTGGCCTGGTAGGCAATCTTCAGGCGGTCGTCCAGCGTGTTGTTGCACATGATGCGGCCGTCGCCCGAGATGAGCACCAGGCCGCCGCAGCTGGGGTGGCGATGCAAGGACACAGTCACAGCGCAGCGTAAGAGGTTGCTGGACAGCAGCCGGGCAGGCCCAATGGCAGGGCGGCCAAGGGATACGGACATTGCCATTTGCCCAGAGATGGTGCACACGAGCGCCGTAACGTGTGCCATCCTGCAGATGTGGCTGCACAGGACAGCTGGCAGGACCAGGCCCCCGTAGTTACTCTCACAGCAAGCTACGGTATGCTTGACAACACGCATTGGCTTGTCCAGGCACGCGGTGTCGTACGGCACACCCTATGAGCACCTACCAGGCCTCCACGTCGTCCCCGTCAGTGGGGGGCGGGGGCAGGAAGGTGGCCTGGTCCAGGCCCAGCGCAGGGGCCTCGGCGCCGAACAAGGCCGTGAAGGCCTTGCGGGCCGGGTCCATCACCTCCTTCACCAGCAGCAGGTCCACTTGTCGGCAACGCACCGTCGCGTTCTTCTCGTTGAGCTTGCGCATGGCCTGTAAGCATCAGTGCGAGGTGCGTGTAGCTGCTGTACAGTACCCATGCACGCGGCTCTCACTGTATCTGCGAACGGCTGGCAGGGTCCTTACCCCAGCCCAGGGTGCACCAGTCGGGTTGCCACCCCACACACCTGCACAAGGAGGTCCTGCAGCAGCTTCTTGTAGTTCTGGGGGTTCTTTGACACATCCCGCAGGCGTGCCTTCGCCTCAGTGATAATCTCCTGAACAGAGGCCTCCTTCGCGGCCAGCACCTTCAGGCGCATCTCGTTCAGTTGCTTGGAGTACTCGCTGCGTAGCAACGAAGCACCCGACGCTCAAGTGAGTACTACACCATCCGATGCTGTGTGGAGGTGCGACAACGGCGTGATCAGCAACGAGGACTCCCGTGCCAACTTACATTTTCTTCTTCACCTCAACCTGGCCCTCCTTGCGCTCATACTCCTTGCGGATTTTGGCCTTCTCCTGCTCCAGAAGCTGCAGCTTCTCCAGGTTGAACTCCTGCGAAGCATAAGGAAGAGAGCCACCCTCCGTTGATTGTGTACAGGTGATTGCACCTCGCACCAGGCGTGCCGCCGGCACTACTTGCCTCCTCCGCGGAAACTTTGATTTCCGAAGCTTTCTCCTCAGCCTCCTGCTTGATGAACCGGACCATCTGGTCGATTTGCGAGTTAACCTGTGGCAGCCCAGCATCCGTCCAGCGAGAGTGTCAGAGTCGCATCTACAGCAGGTGGCCTTGTATAGGAATAGGCGACGTTTGAGGGCAGTCACCTCTGCGTCGTTCATTTTTGCCGGTGTTCGACGAGACCGATCGGGGAGGGGTCAACTGCGTGGAACACAAGGAGTGCTGAAGTACCTATATACACAGACGCACTACTCAGCAACGGTGCAGTCCTCAAGACTTCGGTGCCGGGTCTGCGCTGGGCAGAAGGGGCTGTGTGCATGGCATGTGCATTCCGAGCCAGCGACCGCACGAAGTGGGCACAACTACATTAGAGGGCTGCAACATATACATTCTTTGCTGCAGTATTCCTAGGTATACGCTTTGTCGACACATTCCACTCCTGAGAAAGTCGGCAACTAGCGAGCCACAAAATGCTGGCCAGCCGGGTCTCCGTGCGGCCCTTTGCGGCGTCTCGCCGCCCCGCTGTGGCGGTGCAGGCTAAGATGAGCCTGCACACTCTGACGAAGGAGATGTCTCAGCTGCAGCTGAAGAAGAACCTGCCCGCGGTGGTTGTGGGCGACAGCGTCAAGGTCGGCCTGGCCGTGCAGGAGGGGAACGGCAAGACCCGCACGCAGACTCTGGACGGTGTTATTATTGCCGCTCATGGCTCTGGCACCAGCAAGACCCTGACCTTCCGCCGCGTCTTCCAAGGCGTGGGTGTGGAGCTCAAGCTGCCTGTGCACTCGCCGGCCATTCAGCAAATCGACTTCGTGCGCCGTGGCCGCGTTCGCCGCGCTAAGCTGTTCTACCTGCGCGAGCGTGTGGGCAAGTCTGCCCGCCTCAAGGAGGTGGTCGGCGTTCGCGCGGAGGACGTCGCGGCCCCCAAGCAGCAGTAAGCGGCGAGGATTGAACGCGGCATTGCAGCTATTTAGCTTCAATTTATCGGCATTAGTTGTCTGGAGGAGTCGACCAGCAGACCGTGGAGGCAGATTTTGGCATGGCGCTGCCTGCTTGCGGGCCTGCCGGCGCAGCTTCAGGAGCCAGGGACTAATTCCGTTGGAAAGTGGATTCTTACGGTGTAATCCGGTGGGTGCAGCATGACGCTCGGGCAGCGCTGCCGGTGCAGTGTGGCAAGTCGTGGACCTGTGCGGTGCTCGGGGACCGCCGTCCTGGCGTGAGTGTCAATGATCACCGCTACGGTGCGTGTGCAGTCCTTGTGGGCTTAGTGAAGGTGTAGTGCATGGTGTTTCAGGATTACTGGCAGGGAGCAGACCTTGTGGTGGGTGAAGCCCATCCTTCGAAGCTGGGTGGCGTGGGGAGGCACCAAGTTGCTTCGGACAGCGCTTGTGGGTGGCAAACGCCATGGGCAAAGACATGCCTGGTGTGATATCGCTACGGATTGTAACAACTGTGGTGACAACTGTGGGCACTCCGTGAGCTTGGCGGTCGGAGAACGTCAGGGGGTTGGTGCGCATGTTGCCTGCCGGGGTCCCCTGGTTGCCTGGGGCCCTTCGCGCCCAGTACGGTACGTGTAGTCCCCATGGGCTTGCAACGCATGCTGTACTCTGTGGGAACCTGGCGGGATCAGGGTCAGTGCAATGTCAGTGTGGACGTCAAGTTGCACCACAGGAACCCTTCATGAGTTGTGCGGAGCAGTACATTCCAGACTTGGGAGCCCAACAGCTGCACACATGGGTTGCGGCCCACATTCAAGGTGCCAGAGAATGGGTTGTTGTGGACGGACGACGGGGCACTAGCATACCTGCACGGCATGGACATATGGGTAACTTCCCTTGGCATGGCAGCCTGAATGAACGGCAAGGGCAGAAGAGCGATGATACGGAGTGAACTTCAGCTGCGTTGTCCAGCGTTGTCCTATCTTCCGCTACCATAAGCATGGGAGCCAGGGCATGAGCCGGGGGGCACAAGCCATCACACCAAGCTTAAAACCTGGTACTTGCTAGCGATCAGGGGAGACCTTCAGCTACCTTCCCAAAAGGAGACGGTACACACAGCGTGGGCCGAGAGTAATCCCCATGCAGGCAATCCATAATTATGAACTAGGAGTAAAAACTATTGGGCAAAGACCAGGTCTGCGACTCGCCGAACAGATCGCAGGAGTACGGGACAGCACAGGACCTTGTTAAGCCGCCCTCATACAGAACGATGCTCCCTATGAGCTGTATCCTTACATCACGACTGTAAGGATGGCCTCTTCCGAAGAGGAGTCCCTGAATTTATATGCTTCCCAGCTGGATGCGCTTGACGAACGCCTTGCCGCGTGCTGCGACGCCTCAGATGAGCCCCTCCACATCCTGCAATATAATGAGGAAGCATCAGCCACTCTCCGGCGGCGTCTAAATCTCCTCCCGACCCAGAACGGGGCGCTCGGCAAGCCCGAGGTCCTGGAATGCCTCACATCCCGAGTCCTGCCCCGCGTCACCCAGCTCCTGAAGCAGCTGACAATCCTATACCGCGATGCCCGCGGATCGTTGCCGCTGCTGCAAAGCACAATCAGCACCGGCCCGCAGGGCTCGGTGGCGCAGTGGGCATCGGAGGAGGGCTTTCCCGCTGCCCACGCGGTGGTCTCAACCGTCATTGCCGTGCGCCTGATCTCGGGCATCCGCAGTGCCTCCCTTGCGCTTGTGGCACCCTCCGCCTTCTCCTCCGATCCACACCTCGCACGCCTGCGGACGCAGCTTACCGAGCAACTACTGTCCCAGGACACCCTGTCCGCCCTCGCGGCGGCGTGCCGCTTTGTCAAGGAGCAGAGCTGGCCCGCGGGCGACCTGGTGACCATGCAGGAGCAGCAGCAACAGCAACAGCAAGCGCAGGGCGGCGCGGGAAACGGTGCGGGCGGTAACGCTGATGCCGGCAGCGACAAACCAGGCAAGAGGTGGAGGAAGCTGGCCGACGGCGGCATGCTGCTGGAGCGGAACGCCACGGGGGGCAGCCGCTACGACTGCTACCAGGACGGCCTGACGCTGGCCGCCAGCGTGCTGGACGTGCTGTGCGCCCAGGTGGACGGCCTGCTGAGGCAGCAGCAGCTGCGGCCCTCCGACAACGCGCTCAAGGCCGCGGCAGGGCGGCTGCTGGCCAACGTGCGCGAGACGGGCGTGGTGGAGCGCGTTGCAGCCATGGTGCTCGCCGCGCCGCCCGCAAGCGTGCTGCTCGCGAGGACTGCTACGGGGGCCGACCCCGATGGGGACCTCACTGGACTGGTGGCGCTGCAGGTCAATGTGATGGGGCTGCTGAAGAAGCTGGCGGACATGAGGGACCTGGCGGGGCACGAGGCGGTGCGGGCGGTGCTGGAGGGCCCGGAGGTGCTGCGGCTGCGGCGGGCGCTGCTGCAGCAGCTGGCGGCGTGGCGGCCGGAGGCGGGCGGCGGCAAGGGAGTCCCCGATGAGGACGTGGACGCAGCGGCGGGCGGGGTGGAGCAGGAGGGGGAGTGGGAGGCGGACGAGGAGGAGGGGGCGGGCGGGAGGGAGCAGGGGGAGGTGTGGGCGGCGCTGCGGCGGGGGGCGCTGAGGAAGGCCATGGGCGCGGCCCTGCAGGTGTCGCAGATCATGCGCATGATGGTGGGTGGGTGCTGTGTGCCGGCAGGGGCGTGGTCATGCGCATGACGGTGGGTGCGGTGTGCCGGCAGGGGCGTGGTCATGCGCATGATGGTGGGTGCCGTGTGCCGGCAGGGGCGTGGCCCTGCCCGGGTGTGGGGTCTAGCAGGTCCTATCGAGATGTTGATTACAGGACGGCCAATAAGGAGGCAAAGGCATGCAGGAGCTTACCAGGGAATGGCGCATGGGGGCTTGGTATGATACAAAACTAACCAATTGACAGCGTTAGCACGTTCGGATCTGTTGCACGCGGCCGCGCAAATCGCAAATGCCGTCCAGGTATGCCTTAAAACCAAATTCTTGCTTTGCACAAGCTATCCCGACCCCTCCGCTTCCACTTCCCATCCCATTCCCTCCATCTCGACATCCTACGGCTCTGTTCCTCTGCTTCTGTAATTTCCCCCCACAGGTGGAGGCGGCCGTGTGCGGCTTCATCTTCCAGGTCCGCGCGGAGGAGTCCTGCCGGGCCATGCGCGTGCTGCTGCCCTCCCTGCCGGAGGGGGCGGCGATGGTGCGCCGCGCCTGCCGCGCGCTGTGCCGCCGCGCCGAGGCCATGGCCCCGCGCGCGGTGCAGGGCGACGGCCGCCACACCAAGGACCTCACGCACCCCGCGGTGGAGCTGGAGCTGGTGCTGCAGTACCGGTACGGCAGTGTCGTACAGCGTGCTGAGCAGGGTGCCGTACAGTGAACGTACGCAAGGGCTTCGGATGCGGCATGTGAGCGTGGTGTGCTTGGGCTCCCAGGCGTATGGGCGGCCGGCGCCTGCTAGAATGGACACTTGACAGCCTGGCCCTTGACAACGACCCACTCCGCGATTCTCCTTGCAGCATTCGCGGCGAGGAGACACGGGTGGTGCTGGCCAGTGTGGCCGACGTGTTGCTGACGCAGGTGGGCCGGTGGGGGGCTGTGAGGGGGAGTCCTGCCGTGGCGGGTTGCCCAGGCGCGCAGAGGCACATGGTCACTGGACCTTGGCATGTGGTGCGTGTAATGAAGGTCAAGGTTACATGAGGTAGCAGTGGCACCCTAAACACCATCCTGCAAGGACGGTCGGGCTTGCAGTGGGCCAAGGGAGTTCACTTCACAAGTGTGTTGTATGTGCGCGTGCGCAGTGCAAACGCTGACGGAGGCTGCTAGTGGCAAGGGGCCAACCGGCAGGGGCTGTCAATGTCAGACTTCTAGGCTACTTTATGTGGGCGTTGGGGACGCAGATGGCGCCATTTGGCAACAGGACAGCGTACATGCACGCTGCCAGGAAAGTAACTGATTGTCTACCGGCAAGCTGGCTGTGTTGTACCACAGGCGTGGCTCATGCGCACCAAGGCCAGCCCCGTGGGCCTGGCGGCGACGGACCCCCACTGCACCGACACCAGCTCATGCCTCAGCCGTCTGGCCGTGCTGCTCATCCGGAACTCGCCGCTGGGTGAGTGGGCAAATGTGGCTGTTTGGCGCCACTGCGGTTGTGTGCGGGGGTAGTCCGTTATCGCACCGGGCTGGATGCTGGGCAGTATGATGTAGTCTGGACCCTTTGCTGAGGGAAGGCCAGGAGGAGTTCAGACAGTGCATCGACACGCCGCTGCGCAACTCAGCGGCAAAGGGCCGCAGTTACCAGGGAACAGGGGCCAGGGGATACCACGGTAGCAGGAGTACCAATACCGGTACCAATACCACACATGTCGACATGCCGAGAACAGCTCCACTACACTGTATGCAACCACTTGGGAACGATCCACACTCAAATGGCTTCCGGTTCCTCCCCTCGCTGCCCCTCCGCAGACCCCAAGTCATACCTGCAGCAGCTGCCCCAGGCGCAGCAGGACGCGCTGATGGGCCGCCTGCTGAGGCTCAGGTTCCTGCCCACTCTGGAAGTCCTCCTGCGCTTCTACGCCGACAAGGGCAAGGTGCGCGGCAGCGCACCACGATGAGATGGTGATTTCAACAGAGCTCAGCAACGTCCTTGCTCGGACGTAACTATAAGCTCGTGTACTCGACTGCTTAGGTGGGGACTCGTGGGTGTCCTGGCACCCGCCGGCAGCGCCCCTGCACTCACACCGCTGCCCCAACATGGCACCTCTTCGCAGGGCATCCAAGCCGCCAGCCTGCTGTCCCACTGCCTGCTGCACCTCACGGTGCCCATGGCCCGTGCCAGCCTGCGCGCCTGGGCGCAGCGCCGCCGCCAGGCGGCCCCAGCCGCCGCCGCCGCCGCCCCCCAGCCCTCCCAGCCGCCCGCCAACACCGCCGCCGCCGCCGCCGCCAACCACGACAACGACGACGACCTGTGGCGGGCGCACCGGGAGCTGGGCGTGCTCGTGACGCTGGCCAAGATCGCCCGGCAGTACTTGGCCAAGCTGTCGGCTGCCCTGTCCTCCGGCGGCGCCGCCGTACCGTGCGACATGTTGCAGCCCGAGCCCGTGGCCGGCAGCCTGGTCTCCATCCTCATCGGCGTCACCTGCGACAGCCCTGGCGTCACGTCGCTCCTGCCCGACATCGACCGCGCTTTTGGCGGCGCGGCGGCGGCGGGCCTGCCGTACGGCGCGCTGGCGGCGGCACGTGGCAGCGTGTCTGACCTGGTGGACCTGTGCGGCGGCGCGGCGTTACTGCTGATGGGCGCCATGTCGGACCAGGCGGCGGAGGTGCTGCGGCGGGAGCGGCAGCGGCCCGGGTCGGCGGGCCTGCGCGTGGCGGTTATGGAGGCGGCGAATCGCGGCAACAGCTTCGCCATGTACGTGGTGTCGGCCGTGCAGTACTGCTCGCCGGCGGCGCTGGCGGCGGTTGGGCCGCAGCGGGCGGTTGCAGCGGTTGGGCGCATGGTGCGGGACGCGGACCTGCTGGCAATGGACCGGCGGGACCAAGTGGTGGGTTAGGTTCGTTGTGGGCTTGTCTTGTTGTAAGTGTATTGGGGTCATGGGTTTTGTCATACGGTAGGATAACGTTTGAGCCCAGCGCGAGGGGAAGCATCGTTGCTTGGCCGCATGTCTGATGGACGGGTGCCGACCCGCAGCCGTTGCTCAGTTGCAGCAGTCGCGGCGCGTACCAGGCATCCCTCCCTATGTATGGGACGCCCCCGGAAACCTCCGGCCCGCGTCCCTCCTACCTCGAACTTCCTCACACCCACCCTCCCTCTTCTACCTTCTCACTCCTCCTACCCTTCCTGCACCTCCTCCGCCATGACCCCTACAGGCGCGGTCGCTGTGCGCGACAGGGGCCGAGCTGCTGGGCAACGCCGTGGTCATCCTCACCACCGACCAGCGCACCCGCACCGCCTGCGTGCCGGGCTGGGTGTGGGGCGGGCCCGGGCCGGCGCCCGGCGTGACCTGGCTGTGGATGGGCGCCGTGTGCCCCATGTACGACGGCGCGGAGTGGACGGAGACGGTGGCCCCGGGCAGCGTGCAGCCGTGGCTCGAGGACAGCCGGATGGTGTGGATCGAGGGGCCGTCCGCTGCCCCCTTCGCGGGCAAGGACCCACGGCAGCGGGAGAGCCACCACTGGCCGCTGGTCATGGCGGTGGCCCGGAAGAGGTGCCAGGAGAACAGGGTGGGTGGCTGGGTGGGGGACAGCGGCCGATAGGGGCTGTGGGGCAGCATTGGACGTGTTACAGCCAACGAGGCGCTTTTGCCTGTGGTTGGGATGCACGTACGTTGAAGGCTGGCACGGCCAAAGTAAGGTTTGGTGCAGGGCCAGCCGCGCGATTTGCACATGCTTGTGCGTCTCGTGCACAGCCTCCGGCTGCGGCAGTACTCTCAGCAAGTGCTGGAGTGCTTCAGACTCCCCTAAACCGTTCTAAAGCTTAGCCTTCCACAGCGGTCGCCACAGATGCAGTTTGGGTAGCACTGGGTACCTGTCCCTTCCAGCACCCGCTTTTCCTTTTGCACCTGTCGTCGCGCCTTCCCGTGCGCCTCAAACCCAAACCCCACGCACTGCCGACTCGCCGCTGCCCCTTCTGGCCCGCTCCTCCTTTACAGACGTTCATCAACGGCGAGAAGCAGCGCACGTGGCGCGAGCACTTCGGCGGCGACGGCCTTGCCGACGAGGCGGCGCAGTGGCCGCCCGCCTGGGTGCGGCTGTGCAGCAACCCGCGCTGCGGCAGCTTCGCGGGCAGCTGCGAGAAGGACCTGGGTCTCAAGGCCTGCACGCGCTGCAGGTGGGGGTCGCAGGGTGGCTGCTGGCTAGACTAGCACACAGCCTATGCATGACGGCTATGGCCTTGGGAAGGACCTGGGGCTCAAGGCCTGCATGTGTTGCAGGTGGGGGTCGCAGGGTCTCTACGGGCATGTGAAACGTGTACCAGCATACGCATGGAACCTGTGTCCTTGGGAAAAGGCCACCTCTTACCTGCTTGAGGGATACGCAAATACCTCAGGGCGGGCGCTGCGCACGCGGGCGGTACGGCACGGTTTGACATGTGGCCTGCGTTCTCACGGCAATGTTTGAGGCTAGAGGTTGCAGGCATGGTTTGGGAGCAGGGCAACCGGGCCTGGGGCCCTGCATGCCGCGCGATGGGTCCATGGGTGAGGCATCGCAGCGGGACGTAGGGGAGTGGCTGACATGAGCAAGGAGGGCTGCAGTCCACGAGTGTGTCCCTGACGTACTGTTACGTTATATCGCCGCTGCTGGGGCATGGCTGGCGGTGAACGACTCAGCGAGCACGGTGGCCGTTGGCACATGCTCGTACAGCCCTCAGGGTGCCAGAATGGCGGGGTCCGGTGTGCCACGACGCATCACACCATGTGCTATACCCGTACCCCCATTCCATCTGGTGCAACTGAGCACCGATAGCATTGCTGTACTTACGTGTCGCATGTCGGGCAATACACTGGCAGATGAGTGCTCTAACAGTCGTGACGGTGGGCTTATCAGGTTGTCGTGCCGCGCAACTGTGGTTCAGGAGCGTTCGCTACTGCGGCACTTCTTGCCAGAAGGCGCACTGGCCCCAGCACAAGACAAGCTGCGCTCAGCTGGCGGCGGCGGCGGCGGCTGCAGCTGCTGCTGCCCCGGCGGCGGAGGGCGCTGCCGCAGGAGGCTCCAACGCTGCATAAGGAGCTCAGGGCAGCTATTCTATTGGAGAAGTGGGGTGAGGCGAAGGGCGACTCGGAGCGGCGCTCGGCCGATGTCTTGCAACGTTGGAGCATGAGTAGTAAGAGGAGCGGCATGAGCGACGTAACGCAGCTCACCCGTAGTGCGTTTGTTGCAGTGGTCGTGGCATCGAGCGCACGCAGGGGGCTCGCTTCTTGGGTAACGTAGGCAGACCGGCGTGTGGCAAGCTTTGAGGTCCTGGAAAGCGGGCTATGCGGTTTGGCAGCAGTCTGTGCATGGCGTGCCAGGATTGGATACCCGTCCACTGTGCCAGGGTACGAGCGTGCGATGCACTATACATATTGCATGGAGCCAGGCTGACTATTATGACGCACAGCATGCTAAGGGCCAGGCGTGCGGGCGCAGCTGCAGCGGTGCCACAACCTACGTGATGGCAACTGGCTGCATGTCGAGCGTTAGGTTGGCGACCTCGTGCAGCATGCCGTAGGATGCCATGTGCTGATAAACAAGCGGCCCGTTATAGGGGTACCGGCGGGGTTGGAGGAGCTGGCAAAAGCTACGGTGTTGCTGTCAGTGGTTAAGGAGCAGCACGTGTCTAGGGCTGGATGAGGTTGGCACGCACGTGGCTGCCGGGGCAGAGAGAGAAGGTGCCCAGGGCGCAGTCGATGCATGCATATTGTTGACGGCGCCACACCCGCTTGTTTTTTCAGCAGCAGAGCTGGGATTGTCCGTCGTATGTGCAAGGACGCGCACTGGCTACGCGGGTACGGTATCTGTACTCGCCGCCCCACCGTCCCCTTAGTCTTTGCCGGGCGAGGGACGGCAGGACAAGGGCATGCTGAGCAAGGGCAGTTTAATTAGCAGCCGAAGTCAGGGTTGGTCCCTGTCCCTCTGCCCGAGTGCGGCTTGGGCAGCCGTAACGGGAAGCAGCAACTTGCGACAGCCCAGTGGTCGAATGCTGCTTCTGCCCCAGCCTGTGTAAGACACCGGTGCAGCGACAGCTATCGTACGCAGCGGTTGGACCAAGTACAAGCCACATTTCCAAACGCCAGAGCATCGTAAGGTTCAGCGCCGTACATGTCAAGAGGCAAAGCGACGTCCTGCCTGCCCTCAGAAAGCTCCCCTGCCTACCTGTGATGCCCTGTAACGGCCGAATCCCACCCGACAACACCCCCTAGCCTTGAGTCTGCCAGGCGGTACCGTACCACCCGGTCGACACTGGCCTATGCCACCAGCGCACTGAACGCCCGCAACACTGCGACGCCTTCATGGGAGCCAAAAGCCTTGTAGCCATTGAACATGATGGGAAGAACTCGGCGCGACCCTAGCTCCCAACCTCCCATTGATCACAGGGGTTATGGCACAAGGGCACATACTGCGGATGCAGGGTAGCGCTCCAGCTGCGCGCGTCCTGCTGCACTGCCACCGTAACCACAGAACAACTCCAGCCCCCCACGCTGCATACATTCCCACCACCCGCACCACACCTCGGATTCAGCATCTCGCCTCACGAATAGTTCGCAATTGCCAAAACGTGCCCAAAGTACGGTATGTCCCCATCAGCCGCCCAGTCCCTTGCCTTCCTTGCCTTTGCCCACGTCCTCACGCACGGCATCACCTCGCCTGCAGCTCAATAAGGATACATACAACGGCATCACCCAGCGCATTCCCTGCCGAGCGCGCTCAATACGATTACTTGCACCCTCAAGTGCTCCCTTCCCCTCGGCTACCCCCACCTATCGGCAAGCCGCCCTCCGAAGTACCGCGCTTCCACATCCCATTAAATGCCTACACTGCTCATGCGGGCCACTCAGCGCCGTTCCAGCTACCGGTATGCATCACCTCCGCACCCGCAGCCGCCTCGCGAGTCGCGACCATGCTAGCCACCGCGTCGCCACAACCACAGCCACCTGCGCTTCCCCTGCTGCTCTGGCCGCCCCTGCTGCGCCTCCGCCCGCTCCAGCCGCTCCGCCCTGGCCCTCAGCCACGCCCCAACTGCCTCCATGTCCCGCACAAACCCTGCGTACTGAGGGCAGTCGATCTGATGGGAGTAACTCTCGCGCTCCGTGCGAAGGGCCGCCTCCATGGCCCCCGCCAACTGCCTGCACGCCGCCGCCCCCAGCTCCCAGCACCCCGCCTCCTCCACCGCCCACCGCAACACAGGCACCGCCACAGGCGCCGAGTACACGGGCGCACCGCCCCAAGGGCACATGCTCCTCAACACCCTGTCTAGCTCACGGCTGTCCCACGGCACCCCCATCCGCCTCAGGCACTCCAGGGTTGCCATGTCCCCGCGCCAAGCCGCTTGCTCCCATGCCCTATAACACAAGGCCGGCGACCCCTCAAGCACGCTGCGCGGAAAGTGTAGGTCCAGGCAAGCCTGGGAGCCTCCTGCCGCCAAGTACGGCAGCAGGGCGAAGGCAGGCTGACTGCGCGCGCTGCGCAGGTACGTGCCGTACAATCTGGACGGCGCCAGCCGCAGGGCTTCGCGCAGCAGCGGCTTACTGCCCCTCTTTGCCGCAGCCACAACCAGGGCGTCGTTGCCTCCAGTGCACCCTGCCTCCACCAACAGCCGCAGGACCTCCAGAGCCTCGTGCTCCTCCGTCGCATTTGTCGCTGCAGGGTAGTCTTCCAGGAGGCTTATACCGGTCTGGTAAGGCCCAAAAGGGCAGGGCCTTGCCTCCATTAGGAGCCACCGCAGGGCAGGTAGTCCAAGCTTGCAAGCTGTATGGCCGTAGGTCCACTGGTCGGGGCGGTGCCCTGCCTCCAGCAGCACCTGCGCCGCCGCAGTGTTCCCAGCCTTTAGGACTTCAGTGAACGCATCTTGAACAATAATCCAGTGCACACGCTTGCCGTCGCCCCCGTCACCGCCGCCACCCACGTCCTGCTGCTGCTGCTGCTGCACCGGCAGCATGCCCCTGACCGCCGCAACATTTCCTGACCGTGCTGCCTTGAGCAGCCTGTCATACTTTTCATCCTTGTACACATCCCAGTCTTGATACCAGGAACCTGAGCCTGCCCCCATGCGGCACTTGCAGCAGCCTGAGCCATCGGCATCTGCAGCGCTACCGGGCGGCCGCCGCCACCGCCACACCGGCTGTGAGAGCGACGTACCCTGTTGCTGCTGCCGCTGCTGCTGCTGCTGCTGCTGCTGCTGCTGCTGCTGCATCTGGCGAGCCTTGTGCTCCTGGTGCCGCGCAAACAGCCATGCGCCCTTGTCCTGCACCTCCCGACACCCACAGCCGCCGCCGCCGCCGTCGCCTCCAGCCCCGCTGCCCCCAATCAGCCCTCTGTCCGCAGCCTCCGTCACCGCACGCCAGCACGCCTCCGCCTCTGCCCCCAGCCCCGGATCTAGCCGCACCAGCGCCCCCCACGCCTCCCGCAGCCCCGCCAGGTCGCAGTGCACCGCTGCCGCACGTGCCACGCGATGCGGCACCAGCGGGCACCCCCGCTCCAGCAGCCACACCACCATGTCAGCACGACCAGCCCGGGCCGCCACAACGCCTGGGTCCGCCCTCTTGGGCAGCTGCGAGGTGTAGTGGTGCATGGGCAGCTCCGGTAACAGGCAGGGACGCACCAGGCGCCAGGCGAGCTCCAGGTTGGTGGTGCTACCCGTGGCAGCCGCGACGGCAGGGAGGGAGAGCTTCCGGAGGAAGGAGAGGCGGAGGAAGGGCCCGCGGGCGTTGTCGAGGGCAGCCGGGGACCAGGTGGTAACTTGAAAAGGCAGAGGGGCGTCCAGGCGGGCGGTGCGATGGCGGGGGTCGGGGGAGAGGGCGGCGTGGGTTTCGCGGCACAGCGCGCGGACGGTGCACGTGACTTCGTTTGGGGGAAGGTGCTGGGCGCACAGCAGCAGCAGCTCCAGCGGGATGTGGCGGTCGCCGGTCAGGTGCTGATCGTGCTGGTGCTGCTGTTGTGACGGTGGATCACCCTCTTGTAGCTGCTGTTGCTGCCGTCTGTGCGTTGGTGGAGTTGCCGCTGGAGGGGATGGCCGGAGACCGCCATGAATCGCGTTCAGCGAGAGAACCACCTCGGCACCGGCTTTGGCAGCAGGATGCCGGTCAGGGAGCGCCTGAACATGTCGGGAGCTGCTGCGCAGGCGGCATGCGAACCCTGGAAGGCAGCTCGGCTGTGCCGATGCAGACCGCTTCGAACGGCGAGGGCCCTCTCCCTGCTGCGCTTCCTCGCTGGCTAAGTTGAGATGTGAATAATTACACCCCATATTTTGTATTTGTTGGGGGCGGGAAGTTGGCTCGCCGGCTTGGAACCGATATAGAACCAAGACAAGACGGCGTTGTTCGTCAGAGATTATCGCTGCAAACCATTAAATACGTGGCTTGTGAACAGCTATTGATTGCAAGCACGAAAGTATGGCTGGCTGCTAGAGCTAATCGATACTGCAGTCTCAAGCAACCGACGTCCCTAGGCTATGAACCGGAAGGTTGACCCTGTGGCGCGTTTATAAGCTTTGTGTCCTTACTGCACTTCAGCTTGGTGAGGGTCTGCATGGTCAGGCGTTGACTCGCCCCCCGCATCGTGATCCGTGATGGTTGCTGGGCCTGGTACTAAGGGCGGCAGTCACCGGAGGCAGGGAAGGTCGACCCTTAGGTGCTAGGTGTGCGCATGAACTCAACATGATTGCGGCACACCCTGGCCGCCTTAGTACGCCCGGGCTACCTGCATACACCCACACGCCACAGGCACTCGCACAGAGAGTCACAGGTCTGCAGGTGGCCGGATACTGTAGTGCGCCTATATATCGTGCCGTCTCGTGCCCTGCCGTATAGCCTGTGGGGCATACAAACAGTGTCCCGGGCTCCCGACTTTATGATTAATATGACTTCCGCGGCCGTTTCGGCGGCCTTATATACTTCTTGTGGCAAAATTCTGAGCGATTCAGGATGTTCCTGAGGTTTTTTCCCCAGAAATTCCCCAGGAATACCCCAAATTCCATAAACTACGGAAATTCCAGACAAGGAGGCTCCAAAATTGTAAGCGCTTCGGGAATTTATGCCAGCTGAGACATGGACACCGCATAGAAACCGTCAAATAGTTGAGTGCTTTCCGGAGGTGCATGTCCATCAGGGTGAGTTGCTAGCCCCAGCGTATCAACAGCGTACAGCACAACCCTAGTGGCCAGCAGCCCCTGCCTCCCACGTCGTTGCGAACCTGTGCAACCGCCAATGCTGTTGCCGATCCTTTTGTCCCCCTCTGGTCAACACTGGTCTACACGACCTGACACGACTGCACGGCTGCCTCAAGTCGTTGCCGTCACCCTGAAACCCTCGAACACCAGGCCTTGCAGTTCTATACAACATGGCGCTCAGGGAATGTGCTTGCCAAGCACGAATTTCTAGCCCCTGTAACCTTGTCACGAAAAAAAGGGGGGGATGGGGGTGTTTCGTTCGGGGTGTTTCAGGGTGCTTCACACCTTCCAACCGCAATGTGCACCAGCACACCGGTATTCTTATTGTGACATTCATGCAGGTCAAGTTCGGTCACAGGGGCTGGGGCGGCCTCGCGGCGAGGGCGGTGTGCCTCATGCGTCATGGGTAACGGAAATGGGCGGGTACGGGTGTGAATGGACCAAGACTTGCAGAGACTTGCGTTGTCAGTCACAACGTTCCGGCGCACTGCGGCTAACACCGGCGACTAAGCTGCAATATTGTTCACGTAGCTTATATCCTGCGTAGCCTTGCTGTGGAGGGCCATGGAAGCGGCTGCGGACGACCCCGACAGCAAATTTGGCGCGCAGCCCGAGCGGCCCGCTTCACTGCTCGAGGCCATCAGTCGTTTGCCGCCTGATGTCGCTAGCTTTATAATACGGCTGTGCAAATGCGTTTCGCTCACGGATAAAGACGAGCAGAAAGTCGTGAAGAGTGTCACAGACAGGGAAACTTGCGCATGCCTGCTTGACCTAAACGGGCAATTTGCCAGATCACTTCCAATTATACCTCGACACAGCCTTGGAGATGGAACCAGCACGGATGCCACGCAACTCGAGCGCAGCTGCCGGACCTCAATGTCCGCCTCAGAGACTACCTCATTGGAAGTTCCCAGCACCCAACCCTACGTGTGCCTCTGGCGCTCGCCCTCCTCAAATCACACGCGATGCAGAGCCTCAACCACGCCATACTTATGCACCAGAGCATTGTGACAACCGAGCACCAGCGCAAGCAGCAGGGGCAGGGGCAGCAGCAGGGGCAGCAGCAGGGGGCACCAGGAGCAGGGGCAGCCGCAGGAACACCAGGAGGAGGGACACGGCCAACACGAGGAGGAAGAGGGAAAGCAGCGCAAGGGGCTGCCGGGGCAGCAGGAGCAGGTGCTCATTGTGTCGGCCACCCTTTCTGACATGCGGCTTGGCCTGTACCACTCCCTTGACGAGGCGGCTTGCCTGGTGGGGTGGATATTGGACACGATTGAAGTGACGAAGGGCAAGCGCGACTGCTGCATTTGCTACCTGTGCTCGGGGCCGGAGGGCCGCCGCCGTGAGGATGAGGACGCAAGGCGGAGGGAGCAGGAGGCAAGGCGCAGGGAGCAGGAACAAGAGGAGGAGGAGGAGCAGAGGAAGAAGGCGGGGATGCAGCGGCGGCGAGGGCAGCGGCAGCGAGGCCGTAGGGAGGAGGCGGAGGGGCGAAACGAGCGGGGGAGCAGCACGTCAGCTGTTGCCGCGCAGCAGCAGCAGGGGGAGCAGCAACAGCAGCAGGAGCAGCTGTGCCTGTTGACTGAGCTGTGGCGGGCGTTGGTCGAGAGCCACCTGTTGCACGCCATCGTGCAAGGCCTGCTGGTGCTAGACCAGACCATGCCGCCAGAGGAGGGGTTGCCGCAAGGCGCGGCGGGTGGCGACGGCGTGGACGGCGGGGATGGGGCCGACCTGGCTGCGGCCGTGCGGCGGGCCTACGCGGACCAGCTACAGCTGGCGGAGGCGGCGAACACGGCGTTCTCCGTGCGCCCGGATCGCGGCATCCTGGCTCGCAACCTGGCATGGATGCCGCACGGCCTCAGCATCCCCCCGGAAGCCTGCCCCTCGCACCAGCCGGCCCGGGAGCTCATGGCTAGCCTCAGCTGCCAGCTGGCGTTGTCGGCGGGGCTGGTGGCGGCGACGGGCGCAGCGGGCGCGTGTACGACGTACGGCATGCAGCCCGGGGCGGTGGTGGCGCTGGCGGGAGAGGTGATGCCCTGCCTGTGGGAGTGCGAGCAGGGGGGCCAGGCGGCGGTGCGAGGCAGCCGGCAGCTGCTGGATGCTCTGGACAAGCGCCTTAAAGTGTGGGCGTCGGTCGTGTACGAGGGCTGCGGGAGCTTCCCGGACCTTCCGGTGAGGCTGGGAGGCATAACCGACGCCGGCTGCTGCCTGGTGCATTTACCTTTTGAAGCACGCCCAGGCGGGGGCGGTCGCAGGGCCTTCGCAGGCGCCGTCTGCGCAACAGCATCAGCAGGGGCAGCAGCAGGAGCAGGAGGGACCGAGGCAGCAGCAAGAGCAGCAGCAGGAGCATGTGCAAACGCAGCAGGCGCTGCCCAGCAGTGAGGGGCCTGCATCGGAGGTTGCGGCAGCGGCGACCGACGAGGCGGCAGCCGGGGCCTTCGCCTCCCGGTCTGGCACATGGCTGTGTCACGTGCCCCGGGCCGTGGCGATCGACTACGCCGCACGCGCGCTGGACGACTTGTCAGACCTCGCATGCGCTGATGAGGCCCTGGCGAATGAGGAGGCGAATGAGGCCATGAGGCACATTCCTGAGCCGTGGCGGCCGCTGTGGTGGTGGCGGCGGGTGGTGCAGCTGCTGCCGCTGCTGGCGGTTGGGAAGCCGCGGGAAGAGGAGGGGGTAGGGGTGGAGGAGGCGGAGGGCCAGCGGCCGTGGCGGCCCATCGCCTTTGACCACCCCTACCTGACCATCACCTACCATGACGACGAATTCACCCGCTCATGTAGGTACTGCTTGCGCACTCCCACGTTACGCCGCGGCACGTGCGGCAGCTGCATTACTTGATGGGCGGTCATGCCCCCGGTGGATATGTAGCGTGGTGCTGTTGTTCTCACCGCCTGTCATGATGCCTTGTTCTGGTGGATACCACGATTGGGCTGAGGGTTGCAAAAGCACTATCTTAATATTTGTTATCGGTCGTGGGGGCGCTCTTACCTCCTGGGCTCCCGCACCTCCTGGCCTTCCCGCTGGCGCCTGCTTTGTTTGACCATCACTTCTGTCCACCCCCCGCAACCCGGCTATATCCTGTCCCCGCCCCCCATGCACAACTTTATGCCGTTTGCCCCTGCCGCTCGCCTCTTTACCCACGATATGTCTGTGTTGCAGCCGGGCTCTACGTGCAGCCACACGACGACGTGCGCCATGCCCTCGTGTGCGGTCTGCTGCCCACCCTGGAGCGCATGGTGCGGGAGGCGCCTGCAGCGGTGGCGGCACGTGGCGAGGCGGAGGAGGGCACGGCGGCGGAGCTGCTGGCGGCGTGCTACTTCGGCCGCAACGACTGGGAGCGCCTCATGCCGTACGCGACGCCGCAGCAGCTCGGCGGGCTGGTGGCGGCGGCGGGCGGCGTGCTGGGGAGGCGGGTGGAGGCGATGGAGGAGCAGCAGGGGTGGGTGCGGGTGGGCAGGGGTGGTAGGAGGTGGCCACGGGTGCGGGGGTGTGCGTGGAAGCTTGGGATGGACGTGGGCGGGCAGGGGGTACGCGTAAAACTCGAGAAACCGTGTGAGGCGTCAGGGAAGCACGGAAACGCTGGTGCCTGCACGAAAAGGGCGAGTGAGTTGACAAGAGGAGCAAGATGACGGTGGGCGGGCAGGGGGCGGCCACGGGGGCGGGGGTGCGCAGCGGCAGATGTGCGTCAGGGCGGGTGTGCGCTGCGCATTGGCGGTACTGGTATTGATGGTGGCGGTGGCGGAGGTCATGAGGGTAGCATGAAGCATGTCGTATCTGCCTGTTTGCTTGCTGCGCTCAGCGGACGTAGTTGCAGACGGTTAACCGGTGTGCAATCTTCACTCAGTGGCCACGCGTTCCTGCACGCTGCGCTGTGCTTGGCATCCCTTTCAAAGAGCACAGTCGACAACTGGTCATGACGTAAAGCACTGGTGTCGAGCCTTGCACATCTGCACTGCGGCTTTTGTCATTAGCTTGGCAAAATACATCTGCACAACTTGACACATGTGCTACGCCCCTGTCCCTGGCCCTACCGTACCCACGCAGGGGCTCTGCGTGGAGCGCGTCCTTCGCGCAGCTGTACTACGCGGTGACCAGGGCGGTGGGCGTTGTGCCGTACGAGCTGGTCTGCATCATGTGCGATGCCGGCTTCTTTGCGGCCAACGAGGCGGCGGTGCTGGGCTACCTCGACGGCAGGGGGCCCCTTGTCTGCTACTGTGCGCGCAAGGCCTGCGCGCAGTGCCGCCCAGTGTGGACCGCTAGCAGCAGCAGCAGCGGCGGCGGCAGTGGCAGCGACCGGGGCGGCAAGAAGCGCGCTATGTGCCCCGCCCGGCGGCTGGCTGTGAGCCTGTCCGTCACCCTGTTTCAACTGCTGCCGCTGATGGCTAGGGCGGTGCTGTGGCTTGAGCTGCAGGGGGGTGAGGAGCAGGTGGAGGCGGTAACGGCAGCGTACAGCATGTACGAGGCGGTCGTGGTGCTGTGCCTGAGGGTGCATCGGGACAGGTACCAGCAGGAGCAGCAGCAGCAGCAGGGGAAGCTTGCGAGCGGGATGTCAGCGTCGGGTGCAGGGGCCTCGAGTTCCGGCAGCTCCACAGGCAAAGGCGGGGCCGGCGGCAAGTGCCCTGGCGGCAGCGGGGACACTAATGCCGGCAGTGGCAGCAGCAGCCGCGACTCCAGCACAGGCACGGCCACCGCTGCGCCCGCCCTTGATGATACACGACCGTCCGCAGCGGGCACCCAGGAGGGCCAGGTGCACAGCTGGCGGGAGCTGCTGCTGAGCCTGCAGCCCTTCCGCCTGCTGCGCCTGGTGCTGCAGGAGCCCAGGAGGGGAGCCAGGGAGGAGCCTGGGGGCCCGTGGGAGGCTCCTTTTGCCACCTTCATGGCGGGGCCCGCGCACCTCCTATAGGCCCTGGCGCTGGCCCTCAGCTGGCAGAGCGCATCGGGGCGTGGGCCACGGAAGGGCGCGGCGCGGAGGCAGAAGCGTGTGTTGTGGAGGCGCTGAAGCTGCTGCTGCCTGGGCTGCCGGCCTGCAAGGCGGTGTCGGCGCTGGAGGGGCGGTGCGGGCTGCCGGTGGTGTCGCGGGCCAAGCGGCAGGCGGCCAGGGAGCGGCTGGGGCGGCTGCGGGCGCTGTGGGCGCGGGTGCACGTGCTGGTGGACGTGGGGGAGGTGGCAGGGTAGGTGCTGATTACAATACTGTGTTGCAGGAGCGTCGTGCCCACCAAGCCGGGTTTGTGCTTTGGGGCCGCACTGAATGGAAAGCTGTGGCGCTGTCCGTTGGGGTCTTGATTGGTCCGCAGAGCTTGCATGTACTAAATGGTCTGGGATGTAATATAGAGGGCAGAGAAGCTGCGAGCACTGTTTTGCGATGACAACAGGAGGAGCTAGCTGCTGGTGATCAAAGCCCTGAATGCGAGCGTGGTACGATATGGCGGTTGTGGTGGCAGGCAACGGTAGGGGGACGCCCCTTGTCCCCTTGTGGTAACAGGGGGACTGGGCGTGATTGCGCATGCTGATCGGCTTACGCTGTCGTGGTTAAACATGTCTACTGTGTGCACCTTACTTGATAAAAAATGCGTTGTGGGCTCGTGGCTGGTCATGCCGTGGGCATGCTTGGTTGAGTGTCAGGTGGCTGCTGGTTGGTGGCCGACCACATGCATGCGTGGTTGTGGGATCTGGTTCCTGGTCTGCGCATCTGTCGCTTGCGCCTTTCGTAACCTTCAAACGTCAGGCCTTGCGGTCTGCGTAGGATAGGGTTCATGCTTCATGGCGTTGTGGCCTGCGACCAAAAAGTGCCTGGGCGCTGGCGGCTCTGTGCCTCCGTCGAGCAGGACGTCCCTGACGGCCTGAGCTCCAAGCTGCAGAGACCGATGGCAAAGCAGTCTTGCAGTACAGCTCTTACTATGTATTCATATTTTCTCTGTTGTAGCGTGTTTGTTTGGCATCTGAGCGAACGCAATGCGGAGTGTACAGCATGGGGCGGGCCAAAACGCGAAAGTTAACTCCTGGTTCCACGGCCTCTTACAGCAAGAACCTTTTGTGATACAGCTGCCCAAAAGAATCAATTTGTTCATCCTGCTGGCAACCGGTAATAAAACCCTAGTAAGAAAACGAGTGCCCTCGCCAGACTCCGTATCTGGCCGGCGCGAAACAACAATGGGACGCGGTCGACAGCGTAAACAAGTGGAGAGGAAGACGGATGATGATGAGGGAATGCGCCGCAACGCGGGCCGGTAAGCCACCTCACACGTC
>VFQN01001922.1_pt1 | contig 33495 bp, 30 predicted proteins | sample 3512371 | NCBI WGS metagenome assembly VFQN01 (sample SAMN10412370, study PRJNA504923) | tailings metagenome | isolation source: Replicate 2 from Balatoc abandoned mine | place: Philippines: Itogon, Benguet | collected 2017-08-28 | reverse complement strand
TCGAGGCCGAGGATTTTCGAGGCACCCTTGACTTCGCTGTCCAGCACGTCGGGCGGGGCGCCCGCCAGCTTCAGCGAAAACGCCATATTCCGCATCACGGTCATATGCGGATAAAGCGCGTAGTTCTGGAAGACCATCGCGATGTCGCGATCCTTGGGCGGCACGTTGTTGACCACCCGCCCGCCGATCGAGATTTCGCCGCCCGTGATGTTTTCAAGGCCCGCCAGCATGCGCAGCAGGGTGGATTTGCCGCAGCCCGACGGCCCGACCAGAACGACGAACTCGCCGTCGGCAATATCGACGCTCACGCCGTGCAGTACCGGAAAACTGCCGAACGATTTGCGCACGTCGCGGATTTCGACCGACGCCATGCTCCCTCCCTGTTTCGCCGGACGGCGCATCGTGGCGCCGTCTCTGACGAACGCACCTTGGCACGTTCCGGTCCGGAATTGGAACCGTCACGTCGCCGTGCGTGATCGGGGACAGCTAAAACGATTTAGACGACTCGCGCAACGGGAAGTTTCCGTTGCGATACGAAGGATTTACGGCCGCGCCAAGGTCACCCATTTGCCGGACTCGGTAGACGCCACGCAGGCCTCGCAGAACGCCAGACCTTCGGCGCCGTCTTCGCCCGTCGGCAGGCTGGTCGCCAGCGGATCGGGTGCCGTATTGGCCCGGCGCGCGGCGGCCAATTCGGCGAAGTCGCGGTAAAGATTGGCGAAGCCTTCGTGGAAGCCTTCGGGGTGGCCGGCGGGCAGCCTTGCGGCGGCGCGCGCCAGCGGGTGCAGCGTGGGCAAGCCGCGCGTGCGGATCTCGGCGGGCCGCGCGTGGCGCATGACGCGCAATTCGTTCGCGGCCGCGTGATGCCACGAAAGACCACCGGCCTGACCATAGATCTCGATCGACATGGCGTTTTCCGCGCCCGTCGCGGCTTTGGTGATGAACAACGGCCCGCGCGCCCCGCCTTCCAAGCGCACGATAACCGAGGCCGTGTCGTGCGCGGTGCGGCCCGGAACGGCGGCGCCGACATCGGCAAGGACGGCCTCGATACGCTGGCCCGCGACGTAGTTGACCAATTGATGCGCATGCGTGCCGATATCGGCCAGCACATGGCTGGGGCCGCCGCGCGCGGCGTCGAGCCGCCAGCGCGTGCGCGAGGACATTTTCTCAGGCTCGGCCTCGACCAGCGCGCCCAACGACCCGCTGACATAGGCGGCGTGCAGCGTCTGCGGCTTGCCGATCTCGCCCGCCGCGATCGCCGCGCGCGCTTCGCGCAGCATGGGATAGCCGGAGTAGTTATAGGTGACGGCCAGCACGCGGCCCTTGCTGCGGGCCAGTACCGCCAGCGCCTTGGACGAGGCGTAATCGTTGGTCAGCGGCTTGTCGCAGATGACGTCGAGCCCGGCGTTCAGCGCCATCTCGACATAGCGCGCATGACTGTCGTTGGGCGTCATGATCGCAACGGCGTCGATCCCGTCGGCACGCGCGGCTTCGCCCGCGATCATCTCGGCCATATCGGCATAGCCGCGCGCAATGTTGAGGCGCGACGCCTCCGCCTTCGAGCGCGCGGGATCGGACGACAACACGCCCGCCGTCAGCTCAAAACAATCGTCGAGGCGCGCCGCCAGGCGATGCACCGGGCCGATCAGTGCCCCGCCGGCGCCGCCGACGAGCCCCAAACGCAAACGCCGGCCGAGTTTCTGGATCGAAGCTGTGCTCATGTCGTGTTTCCTTCCCTTGCGCACGTATTATGGCGCTTTCGGCGTCCCTTTTGCATCGTTCGCGAATATGAAAATCGTCGCCATAAGCGAAACGACCCTCGATATGGCCGAAGCGACGCGCAACGCCGCCGTCGGCTTCGGCGGCATGACCGCCAGCGTCGCGGCGGTGGCGGTCGAAACCGCCGCCGGGCACCGCATTCGCGGCTATGCGATCGACTCGCCCGGCCGCTACGCCTCGGGCGCCATCCTGCGCGAACGTTTGGCGCCGCGCGTTCTGGCGGCGGACCCGACCGCATATCTCGATGCCTCGGGCACGCTGCCCGATCCGTGGAAGATCCGCGCGCTGGCGATGCGCGACGAAAAGCCGGGCGGCCATGGCGAGCGCGCGGCGGCGATGGGTCTGCTCGATGGCGCGATCTGGGATCTGATCGGCAAGTTGCAGGACAAGCCGCTCTGGGCCGTTTTGCGTGGGCCCAATCCGGGCGTGCCGCAAGTGCCGGTCTACGCGACCTGCGGCTTCTATCGCGGCGAGGACGATCTGGCGAAGCTGCGCGACGAGCTCGTGCGCGTCGTCGATCTCGGTTTCGACACGGTGAAAATCAAAGGCGGCGGCATCGATCTCGACGCCGACCGAAGGCGGATCGATACCGCGCTCGAATGTCTCGGCGGCAAGGCGAAGCTCGCCCTCGACTGCAACGCGACAATGGCGCTCGACGAAGCGCGCGCATTCCTTGAAGCAATCGCCGATCTACCGATCGCCTGGGTTGAGGAGCCGGTCGACCCGCTCGATTACGATGCCCATCGCGCCTTGGCGGCGGCGTTCGCCGTGCCCTTGGGCACGGGCGAGAATCTTTTCTCGGCCGCCGATGCGCGCAATCTGTTGCGCCATGGCGGGCTACGCCACGATCGCGACTTGCTGCAATTTGATATCGGGCTCGGCTACGGCTTGGTCGAGTATTTGCGCATCCTCGCCGAAGCCGAGGAAGCGGGCTGGACGCGCGCGAATTTCGTGCCGCATGTCGGCTATCGCTTCGCGTTGCAGGTCGCGGCGGGATTGGGATTGGGCCGTCACGAAGTGGGGCCGTTCCAGCGCATCGCCTATCGTCCCGCGATGTCGGGCGCTTGCGCCGTGCCGGACGACGTGCCCGGCATCGGCTGGGAGGCCGATCCGGTTTTCGCCGATCTATTCGCAGCCTTTGATCGCTGATGCGGGCTTGACGTCGAGCCCCTCGATATCGTTATATCCATTCGTATATAGCGAATGAAAAGATATCGATGTTCCGCAAATTTCTGAACTTGATTGCCGCCGCCGCGTTGTCGACGGGCTTTGCGACTTCCGCCAAGGCCCAGGCGATCACCGTTTACGCCGCCGCGTCGATGACCGACGCGCTGGAGGCCATCGCCGTGCCGCTGCGCGCCAAGGGTGTCGCCGCGAAATTCGCCTTCGGTGCGTCTTCGATCCTGGCGCGGCAGATCGAGAACGGCGCGCCCGCCGACGTGTTCGTTTCGGCGGACGAAGACTGGATGAACTATCTTGCGGCGCGCAATCTGATCGTGCCGGACTCGCGCAAAGTCTTCGCGGGCACCGAACTGGTGTTGATCGCGCCCGCCGATAAGCCCTTGAAGATCGAGATTTCCCCATCAACCGATTTTCTGGCGCTGCTTGGGCCCCGGGGGCGCATCGCGACGGGCGATCCCGCCCATGTGCCCGTGGGGCGTTACGCCAAAGCGGCGCTCGAAAGTCTCGGTCTGTGGAGCGCCGTGGGCAACCGTATCGCGGGCGCCGAGAATGTGCGCGTGGCGTTGACGCTTGTCGAACGTGGCGAGGCGCCGCTCGGTATCGTTTACGGCGCAGACGCGAAAACGAGCCCGCGTGTGGCCGTCGTTGGCACGTTTCCGTCGGGCAGCTATCCGCCGGTGGCTTATCCCGCCGCCATCGTCGCCAAGCGCGACGCGAAACCGGCGCGCGACTTCGTCGCCTTCCTGTCGAGTGAAGAAGGCAAGGCGATCCTGCAACGCTTCGGCTTCTCGACGCCGAACTAGCGCGTCGCCCTGCCGCCAGCCATCAGGGCCACATCGCCGCCGACGGCGGCGGTGTTGACGCTGAGCGTCGTTTCGGCGCCGAAGCGCGCCAAATAATTCGGGCCCCCCGCCTTGGGGCCCGTGCCCGACAGGCCATGTCCGCCGAAAGGCTGCACGCCGACGACGGCGCCGATAGTTGAGCGGTTGATGTAGATATTGCCGACCGACAATGCGTCGCGCACGCGCGCCTGGAAACTTTCCAGCCGCGAATGGATGCCCAGCGTCAGCCCGTAGCCAGTACCCGCGATAGCGGCGAGCACGTCGTCGAGGCGATCCTGACGCCAGCGCACGAGATGCAGGATCGGTCCGAAAATCTCGCGCGTCGGCGCGTTCGCCAGCGTCACGTCGAGCAGCGTAGGCGGCACGAAATTACCGGGCGGCACGGCCGCGCTTTGCGCGACGATCCGCGCGCGGTTTTCGGCGAGATACGCGTCGAGCTTCGTCTTCGCGTCCGCATCGATCACCGGCCCGATATCGGTCGCGGGGTCGCCGGGTTCGCCCAAGCGCAATTCCGCCATGGCGCCCTTCAGCATCGCGATCGTGCGGTCGGCGGCATCGTCCTGCACGAACAACGCGCGCAAGGCCGAGCAGCGCTGGCCCGCACTTTGGAAGGCCGAGACGATCGCGTCGTTGACGAGCTGCTCGGTCAAGGCCGAGCTATCGGCGATCATCGCGTTGACGCCGCCGGTCTCGGCAATTAGCGGCACGATCGGCCCGGTTTTGGCGGCGAGTGTGCGGTTGATCGTTTGCGCCGTCGCGGTCGATCCGGTGAAGGCGACGCCGGCGATGCGCGGATCCTCGATCAAAGCCTGGCCGATCTTCGGTCCGCCGCCGACGAGACGCAGCGCATCGCGCGGAATCCCCGCTTCGTGCAGCAAGGCGACGGCGCGCGCGGCGATACGCGGCGTTTGCGGGGCGGGCTTGGCGACGACCGTATTGCCCACGGCCAGCGCCGCTGCGATCTGGCCGGTAAAGATCGCCAGCGGGAAGTTCCAAGGCGAAATACAGGCGAACACGCCGCGCCCGCCTATGGTCAGCGTGTTGCGCTCGCCCGTCGGGCCGGGCAGCGTTTGCGTGGCGCAGACCCGCCGCGCTTCGTTCGCGTAATAGCGCAGGAAATCGACCGCCTCGCGCAGTTCCGAGACCGCGTCGGGAATGGTGCGGAAGCCTTCGCGCACGATCGCGGCGATCAGGTTTTTGCCGTTCGCCTCGAATAGATCGGCGGCACGTTCCAATATCGCGGCGCGTTCGCCGACGGGGCGCTTCGACCAAGCCGTGAAGCCTTGCGCTGCCTTGTCGATTTCCGCCGCGACCGGCGTTTCGGCCGGGGCAGGTCCCAGGTCCAACGCGCCAATCGCCGCGACAAGTTCGCCGCGTTGTGCATCGTCGGCGAGATCGTAGCCCGCCGAATTCTTCCGGTCGGCGAACATCGCCGCCGGAAGACGCACCGGTTTGGTCGTGCGCGCCAGCGCCGTTTCGGGATCGGCGACGATAGCGGCAAGCGGCACTTGCCGGTCTTTGATTTGGTGAATGAAGGACGTGTTCGCCCCGTTCTCCAGCAAGCGCCGCACGAGATAGGGCAGCAAATCGCGATGGGCCCCGACTGGCGCATAGACGCGCACGCGGGCGCGCGAACCGAGCGCGTCGTACAGCGCGTCGCCCATGCCGTGCAGCTTCTGGAACTCGAAATCGTCGCGGCCCTCGGCCAGCGCCAGGATTTCGAGCGCGCTACGCGGATTATGCGTCGCGAACTGGCCGTAGATCGCGCCCTTGGCCGCGAGCAATTGGATCGCACAGGCGCGATAGGAAAGATCGGTCGCCGGTTTGCGCACGAAGACGGGATAGTCGGCAAGCCCGCGCTCCTGCGCCCATTTGATCTCGCTGTCCCAGTAGGCCCCCTTGACCAAGCGCACCATGAGGCGGCGGCGCGCATCGCGCGCGAGGTCGCCGAGCCATTCGGTCACGCCCACAGCGCGCTTCTGATAGGCCTGCACGGCGAGACCGAGGCCATCCCAGCCGTCGAGCCGTTTGTCGCGCGCCAGCGCCGCGAACAATTCCAGCGACAGCACGAGGCGGTCGGCTTCCTCGGCATCGACGGTGAAATTGATCCCGGCCCGTGCGGCTTGTTCGGCCAAGGCGGACAGACGCGGCAGCAATTCGCCGACGGCGCGGGCGCGCAAGGCGGGCTCGTAGCGCGGATGCAGCGCCGAGAGTTTCACCGAAATGCCGGGATTGCGGCGCGGGTCGCGACCTTGCGCCTTCGATGCGATAGCCGCGATCGTGGCTTTGTAGCTGGCGAAGTAGCGCTCGGCATCATCGGCGGTTTTCGCCGCCTCACCCAACATGTCGAAAGAATGGGTGTGATGGCTGGGCGCTTGCGCGGCACGCGACAAGGCCGCATCGATCGTTTCACCCATCACGAATTGCTGGCCCATGATGCGCATCGCGGTTTCGATCGCGCGGCGCAGCACCGGCGCGCCCAGGCGGCCGAGCGCGCGGCGCAGCAGATCGCCGGCCCCGCCTTGGGACTCGCCCGTCCAGTCGAGGAAGCGGCCGGTCAGCGCCAAACCCCAAGCCGAGGCGTTGACCAGCACCGAATCCGCGTGGCCGAGATGTTTGTCCCAATCCGGCGTGCCCAGCTTGTCGCCGATCAATGCGTCGATCGTCGCCTTGTCGGGAATGCGTAGCAGGGCTTCGGCGAGGCACATCAGCGCCACGCCCTCGGCGGTCGACAATTCGAACTCGGCGAGGAAGGTTTCGACGCCCAAGCGCTTGCCGCCCTCGGCGCGCAGACGCCCGGCGAGGTCGAGCGCGTCGCGCGCTACTTTTTCGGCCAACGCGGGCGTCAGGGCCGCCGCCGCAGTAAGGCGATTTAGCGCCGCTTCTTCCGGCAGCAGCTTGTCGGGCGCGAAGGGCAGAGGCATGGCGGCCGCTCCGAAGGTCACGACTCCGTCAGCGTGCCTGCCGCCGGCGGGCGACGCAAGGGTGCGCGCGTCAACCCGTGTTGCGCATGCCGGCCGCGATGGCGTTGACCGTCAGCAGCAGCGGATGGCGCCAATCCGCACCGCCGCCGTCGCGCAGCTTGGTCAGCAGCACGGCTTGCAGCGCGTTCATTGCGTCGAGATAGGGTTTGCGCCGGTCGAGCGACAAGGCGAGCGACGGGTTGGCGGCGAGCGGCGACGCGCCCGCCACGCGCTTCAGGGCCTTGGCGGTCAGCGCGAGCTCGTCGGAAATCATTTCGAACACGCGCTTGGCGCTGGCCGCGTCGCGCGCCAGCGGCTGGTAGAGCTTGGCCACGGGCAGCGAGGCCTTGGCTTCCGCCATCGCGACATTGTCGATCAGATTGCGGAAGAACGGCCAATCGCGATGCATGCGCTTGAGTAGGCGCAGATTGGCAGGCGATTCCTTGGCGAAGGCCTCGATCGCGGTGCCGATCCCGTACCAAGCAGGAAGTGCGAGGCGCGCGAGCGACCAGCCGAACACCCACGGAATGGCGCGGATCGCGCGGATATCGCGCCCGGCCTGCGGGCGGTGCGACGGGCGCGAACCGATATTGAGCCCGCCCAATTCGTCGACCGGCGTGGTCTCGTAGAAATAATCGAGGAAGCCGGGTGTCGCGACCAGATCGCGATAGGCTCCTTCACCCAACTCGGCAAGCCGCGCCATCGCGCGTTCCCAATCGGCGGGGCGCGCCCCCTTGCGATAAGGCGGGCCGAGCGTCTTCTTCAACAAGCCCGAGAGCGCGACGGTGAGCTCGTAGGCGGCCGTGTCGCGATTCGAATATTTGAACGAGAGCACTTCGCCCTGTTCGGTGAATTTGATGCGCCCGTTCGCGGCCTCGCGCGGGCCGGCCAGGATCGAGTCATGCGTCGGGCCGCCGCCGCGCGCATGGCTGCCGCCGCGGCCGTGGAACAACACGTAAGGCACTTTGGCCGCGTCGAACACGCGCGCGAGCTCGGTCTGCGCGGAATGCAGCGCCCAGCCGGAGGCGAGAATGCCGCCGTCTTTGCAGGAATCCGAATAGCCGAGCATGATCTCCTGCGTGCCGCCGGCCGCGGCGAGCAGCGCGCGATAGCCGGGGCGGGCGAGCAGCGCGCGCAAGATGCCGGGCCCGGCGCGCAGATCGGCGATGGTTTCAAACAGCGGCGCCACGCGCAGTTTGCCCGCGAGACCGGCGAGCTTTGCCAGGAATTGCACTTCCAGCACCGCGCTGGCGCGATCGGCCATCGAGATCACATAGGTCTCGATCGACAACGGCCCAAGCTCGGCATGCAGCGTGGCGACGGCATTAAGCGTCGCCAGAATTTCCTGTGTATCCGCCGACAGCTTCGGGCCCATCAGCATCACCGGGCCCGGCCGTGCGATCAGATCGTCGAGCAGATCGAGGCGCTGCTCCTCGTCGAGCGCATCGTAATCCGGCAAGCCCGGCAAGCCCGCGACGAGTTCGCTCACCGCCTTGCGGTGGCGCTTGGATTCCTGGCGCACGTCCAAGCGCGCCAGATGGAAGCCGAACACGCCGACAAGCCGTTCGAGATCGAGCAGCGCGCCCGACGACAAATAGCGGTCGCCGTCGTGCAGCAGCGCGTTGCGCAGCGCGCCCACATCGGCGGCGAAGCTGGCGGCGTCGGGATAGGCTTCCTCGGGCAAGGGCAGATCGTCGTTGCCCGCGATCTTCGCTTCCGTCCAGGCGAGGCGCTTGGCGAGGCGCAAGCGCATATAGGCGATCTTGCGCCGATAGGGCTCGCGCGCCAGCACATGCGTTTGGCCCGCGAAGGTCGCAGCGGCATAGCGCTTGTCGTCGGCGGCGAGGCCCTTCGCGAAATCGTCGAGCAGGCGGATATAGGCCTGCGATTGCGTCAGGCGCTCGGCCATCGCATCGACGCGGCGCAGATACTCGCGCAAGACCTCGCGCGATTGCGCGCGCATCGCGAACAGCGTGGTGCGCGAGGTGACGTTCGGATTGCCGTCACGATCGCCGCCGATCCACGAGCCGAAAGCGATCAGGCCTTGCGGCGCTTGGCCGGTTGCGGCGTCGAGCGCGCGCAGCGAATCCGCCACCGCGTCGTAAAGGGCGGCGCGGAAGAACAGCAAACCGTTGGCGACTTCGTCGGCCACGGTCAGCTTGTCGGCGCGCACCGTGTCGGTCTTCCACAAGGTCGCGATCTCGCCTTTGATCGCGTCGAGCGCACGCGCATGCGGCGCCGTGCGCGGATCGAGCGTGATCAACTGCATGACCAGTTCGTAAAGCCGGCGATGACCGCGTTGCACCGATTGGCGCCGCGCCTCGGTCGGATGCGCGGTCATGACCGGCATCAGCGACATTCTCGGCAGGGCGGCGGCGAGCTTTTTGGGCGTGGCATGCGCGCCAAGCTGGGCCAGCGTATCGGGGAAGGAGCGCGGCCAGGCGTCGGTCCTATCGCCGCGCTCGGCGGCACGCCAGGCCTCCTCGGCGATGTTCACGACCGCGAAAAACAGCGCGAAGGCGCGGGCCAATAACGTGGCATCGGCCGCCTCGATTTTGCGCAAACCGGCGGCGAGGCGCGCGACCTCCGCCGCTTTGGGCTCGCCGCCGCGCCGCAACTCCACGAAACCGGTGCGCAGCGATTCGACGGCGACATACGCCGCTTCCCCGTCGTGTGCACGAACCGTTTCGCCGACCAACCCGCCGAGCAGCTTCACCAACGCGCGAAACTGCCGGTCGCCTTCCGAACTGCGAATAACCATGGCCGCACCTACCCCACCCAAGGTGGTTCTCGCAAGTGATGTGCCACGGGTTTATAGGTGTACGAACATGGTTTTCCGCTTCGACCCCACGGCAAAAGGCGCCACGCTCGCCGCATGCGAAGACGCGATCGCGGCGATGTTTCCCGACGTGCCCGAAATTTCGGCCGGCGCGATACCGGCGGATGCGCTTGTGTATGACGTGCGCGAGAAGGCCGAATACGAAGTCTCGCATATCCCCGGCGCGATCCATGTGAAGCCGGGCGATGTGCCCGACCCCGGCGGCGTGCCCGATGCGCGCATGATCGTCTGCGCCTGCGCGGTGGGGTTGCGCAGCGCCAAGCTTGCGGCTGCGTTGCGGGCGCGCGGCTGGACCGGTGCCGTCAATCTGCGTGGCGGACTCTTCCGCTGGGCGAAGGAAGGCCGCACCATGGCGAACGCGGCGGGCCTGACCCGCGACGTTCATCCCTTCGATAAACGTTGGGGTCGTTTACTGGACGAGGGCGCGTAACGCCGCGACGAACTTCTCGTTCTTCGGCAGATCCTTGCCGAACACCGCTTCGCAAGCCAGGAAGTCGTCGAGGCCGCGCAGGCCGGTCAGTGTCGCCGCCAGCGGATCTTGAAGCTTGGCACCTTCGCGGCGGACATGCCCGATCCACGCGGCAACGGCTTTGATCGCTTCGGGCGCGTCGCGGCCGGCGGCCAGGGTTTCCGAAATCGTGCCGAGCAAGCGCTGCGGCAGTTTTTGCGATCCGTCCATCGCGATCTGGATCAGGCGGTGGCGGATGCCGCGATTGGCGAAACGCGCGCATAGCGCGTCGGCATAGGCGTCGAGATCGAGACCGGCGGTCTTGCCCTGCGTTGCGGCGGCTTCCTTCATAAGGGCGCGTGTCGCGGCCAGCAGCTCGGGATCGGCGATCGCCTCGGCGACGGTGGTGTGTCCCTTGGCGAGGCCGCGATAGGCGAGGGCCGAATGCGCGCCGTTCAATAGGCGTAGTTTCGCGCGCTCGAAGGGCGCCACTTCTGGCACGATCTGCGCGCCCGCCTTGTCCCATGCCGGGCGCGGACCGCCGAACTTATCCTCGATCACCCATTGGGCAAAGGGTTCGGCGACGACGAGACCCTGATCCTCGACGCCGGAAATCGCAGCGGCCGTATTGCGATCGTCTTCGGTCGTTGCGGGCACGATGCGGTCGATCATCGTGCAGGGGAAGGCGACGTTGCGTTCGATCCAATCGCGAAGCTTCGCGTCGCGCAGACCCGCATATTGCGCGGCGAGCTTGGCGACGACCTTTCCGTTGGACGGAAGATTGTCGCAGCACAGCACGGTCGGCGGGGCGTGGCCCGCATCGCGCGCGCGGGCAAGACCGGCGACGAGGATGCCGATCGCCGAGCGTGGGCGTTCGGGGTTGGCGAGGTCGGCGACGATATCGGGGTGCTTGGCGTCGAGATCGCCGGTCGCCGGAATATGGCAATAGCCCTTCTCGGTGACGGTCGTTGACACGATGCGCGTCGTCTTGTCGCCGATGCGCACGACCAGTGCCGCTGGATCGCTGGGCGCGTGCAGCACCTCGCCGATCACGCCCATGATCTCGATCCGGCGCTCCGCGCCATCGAGCACGAGCACGCCGTAGAGACCGTCCTGCGGATTCAACTGATCGGGTACGTCTTTTCCTCGCAGGCTGGCGCCGACGATTCCCCAGTCGCCGCCCGCGATTTCGACGGCGCGCTGCGTGTACCAGGCTTGATGGGCGCGGTGGAACGCGCCGCAGCCCAGATGGACGATGCCGGGCGCGAGCTTGGCCGGGTCGAATTTCGGCCGCGAAACTTGGGCCGGAAGAGCAGCAAGGGTCGCGCGCGACAGTCTGTTCATAGAGCGATGGGCTTTCCGGAGGCCGAGGACAAAATCATCGCTTCCAGAATTCGCATGGCGGCCACACCGTCCGCAATACCCGGCACGTCGACTTTCTCGCCGCGCGCGGCGGCCAGGAAGTCGCCGAGAATGGCGTGATAGCCCTTGTGATCCTCGTTCGCCGCGACGGTCAGGTTGGGTTCCCACACGAGCGTATCGACCGCGTCGTCGAGTGTCGCTTCCTTGCGCGAGACTTTGAACTCGGGCGCGCGGAAATAACGGACCTCGTGGACGTTGCGCACTTCGACGCGCTTGTGATCGCCCATCACCTGCCACCATTCCATCGGCGTGGCGCGCGATTGATGCGTGCCCATCACCAGCGTGGCGAGGCCGCCATTATCGAATTTGAAATCGACATGCAGCAGCAATTTGCCGGGCGCCAATTCGTGACGGCGGGCCAGCAACTCAACCGGCTTGCCCATCAGATGCGGCACGAGGTCCATATAGTGCACGCAATGATGCAGATAGAAGCCCGTATAGTCCGGGTCTTTGGTGAAATAGGTGGGTGCGGTCATGTACTGGCCCAGGAAGCTGGCCGGCGCGCCGAACTGCTCGCTCTTCACGATGTTGATCGCGATGCGGTTGGCGGTCGAGTAGCGCTTCATGAAGCCCAGGACGAGCGGTTTGCCCGATTTCTCGGCCGCCGCTTGCAGACGCTTGGCGCCCGCCACGTCACCGCCCGGCGGCTTTTCCATGAATACGGGCAAGCCCCGTTCCAGCGCCGCGCAGCCCAGCTCCACATGGGCGGCCGGGCCGATCGCCATGCCGATCGCGTCGATATCCTTGCGCGCGATCAGCTTGGCTGCATCGTCGGTGCAATTCTCGGCCGACACGCCGTAGCTGCGCGCGATCTTCGCGAGATTGTCGGGGCTTTTGTCGCACAGCGCCGCCAGCACGACGTTATGCCGCACGAGATGAGGTAGCAGCATTTCCCCGGCATGCGTGCCGCAGCCGATCCAACCGATCCGTAGATTGCTCATGCGGCCCTCCGAGCCGAATCAAGGGCCGCACGCAAATAAGCGCCGCTCGCGGCCAATTCCGCGTCTTCGTTGCGATGGGGGGCGCGCCATTGCGCGACGCAAATGCCCGCTTGCACGTCGTCGCGGCGGAACGGCTCCAGCGTGATCGGGCCGGTATAGCCGACGGCGACGATGGCGCGCGCGACCGACGGCCAATCGATATGGCCGTCGCCCACGAATCCGCGATGGTTTTCGTTGGCCTGGAAATGGACCATACGCTTGCCCGCCTTGCGGATGGCGGCGGCGATATCGCGGTCCTCCATATTCATATGGAACGTGTCGAGCATCGCGCCCAACGCCTTGTTGCCGACAGCGTCGACAATCTCCAGCGCGTGCTCGGTCGTGTTGGCGATATCCGTCTCGAAGCGGTTGAGCGGTTCCACGCCCAGAATCACGCCCTTGTCGGCGGCGTAGGCGGCGGCTTCCTTCAGGCCGTTCACGACCCAATCGAAGCGCCGCTTGCGCGCTTCGGCATCGACCGGGGCGGGCGGACGGCCCGCGAATACCAGCGGCGCCCCATAAAGCGGCCCGCCGATGATCTTGACGCCGTAAGCTACCGCTTCGTCGACGCAATAGCGCAAATAGGCAAGGCCGGCTTTGCGCGCTTCTTCGTCGGGGCTGGCGAGGTCGCGTTGAAGATTGACGCGCGCCGCGAAAACCAGATCCAGCCCGTGCTCGGCGGCGGCCACCTTGGTTTCGCGCGCGTCGAGTTCGCCCGGCTCGGGTACGAGAAGTTCCATGAACTCCATGCCCGACGCGCGCGCTTGCGCGAAGGTGCCGAAATTCGCCCGGCCGAAGGGCCGCGCGTAGAACATCGAGATTACGCCTATTTTGTTCGTCATGATTTCACGGCTCCGGCGGTCAATCCGCCGATCAGGTGTCGTTGCACGAAAAGGAACAGAAGCGTCACCGGCAGCGCCACCAGCGTGCCGCCGGCGGTGAGCAAACCCCATTGGATCGTGTATTCGCCGATGAACAGCTGCAACGCGACCGTCACGGTGCGAACGTTCTGGCCCGACAACATCATCGCGAAGAGATACTCGTTCCAGGACGCGACGAAGATGTAGATGCCCGTCGACACGATGCCGGGGGCGGCGAGCGGCAGCAGGATCTTGACGATCGTCTGCACGCGGCTGGCGCCATCGACCATCGCGGCTTCGTCCAATTCCTTCGGGATGCCGTTGAGATAGCTTGTCAGCATCCAGATCGCGAAGGGGATGGCGAAGGTCGCGTGTCCCAGCACGACGCCCGGCACGGTATCGAGCAAGCCGAGCGAACGCATGGCGACGAACAGCGGGATGATCATCAACACGATCGGGAACATGTTGATGGTCAGGAATTGCGTCATCAGAAAGCGGCGGCCGATGAAGCCGAAGCGCGAAAAGGCGTAGGCGGCGGGCACCGACAGGCCCAGACCGAGCGCGCAGGCGCTTATCGCAACGATCAGCGAGTCCAGCAGGTTCTTCGGGAAGGTCGTGCGCGCCAACAGGTCCGCGTAGTGGATCAGCGTGGGCTCGTCGGGCCAATAGACGACCGGGAAGCGCGCGATATCCGCCGTCGGCTTGATCGATGTGATCGCCATCCATGCATAGGGGGCCAGCGCGATCACGATCAGGAGCACAGCCGGCAATTCGATTTCGAAGAAGCGCTGGGTGCGCGAGCGGCGGTCGATCATCGGAAAGCCTCGCGCATCGTGCGGCGCACATAGAACGCTGCGACGGAGATCAGGAACATCGTCAGCACGACGGCAAGCGCCGAGCCGTAACCGAATTCCATGCCGCTATAGGCGCGCAAGAACGCGTAGAGCGGCAGCGTATGCGTGGCATAGCCGGGGCCGCCGCCGGTCATCACCAGGATGACGTCGAGCGAGTTCGCGACCCAGATCGTGCGCAACAGCAGCGCGGTCAGGATCACGCCCTTCAGGCCCGGCCATACGACATGGCGGAAGCGTTGCAGGCGCGTGGCGCCATCGATCTCGGCGGCTTCGTGCAGATCGCCGGGGATCGCCTGAAGGCCTGCGAGAATGATTACGGCGAAGAACGGAAAGCCTTGCCAGACCAGTGCTGCGATGACCGCGAAAAGCGCGATATCGGGATCGGCGAGCCAGGCGACGGGCGATTTGATGAAGCCGAGGCGCAACAGAATGTCGTTCAGCAGGCCGAGATTGTAGTCGTAGACCCAGGTGAACATCAGCCCGATGATGACCGAGGGCAGCGCCCAGGGCACGACGACGAGGGCGCGCGCGAAAGAGCGGAAGGCGAAGCTTTCGTTGAGGATCAACGCCGCGGCCATGCCGAGCGCGAATTGCAATCCGACCGCCAGCCCGACCCAGACGAAGGAATTCCACAGCGAAATCCAGAAGGCCTCGTCGGCAAGCAGGCGTTGGTAATTGCGCAAGCCCGTGAAGGGCACGTCGTGCGGCCGGAACAGCACGAAATCGTGGAAGCTCATCCACAGCGTCGATGCGACGGGATAGAGCACGATCGCCGCGGTGGCGAGCACGGCGGGCGCCAGGAAGTAGTAAGGCGTGAGACGAGAGGAGACCATTTTTGCTTTCGCGGCGGATCGGCCAAGGCGGGTCTCCGACGAGACCCGCCTTGGCTTTCGATCAGCCGTGCCAATCAGCCGTGATAATGGCGTTCGATGGCGCGCATCATGTCGTCGGGCGTGATCTGGCCCAGCAGCGCGCGCTGCATGTTGGTCGGCCACACCGTGCGCAGGAAATCCGCCGTGGCGGGCACGTTGGGCAGCGTGTCGGCGATCGCCAGCGACTGTGCGGACGCATCGACAAAACGCTTCGGGTGCAGCGTCCAGTTGGCCGCCCCCTTGTTCGACACTGTCAACTGGCCGGTGAACTTGTTGAACTCCACGTTCGACTCGTTCGTCGACAGCCAGCTGATCCAGCGGAACGCCGCCGCCTTGTTGCGGCTCGACGCGAAGATCGCGTTCGACTCGTCGCCGAACGACGTCCAGCCCTTGCCATCGGCCGCGCGCGGGACGGGCACAGCCGAAACCTTGTCGCCCAGCGCCTGGACCATTTCGTTGGCCGAGCCGACATGGTGGATCGTCATCGCCGTGCGGCCGGCCTTGAAGTTGTCGACGATCTGGCGGAAGCCGTCATTCGGCGCCGACGGCGGGAACACCTTGTGGTCGCGGCCCAGCGCCACGAACCAGCGATTCGCTTCCAGCGCCTTGGGCGTCACCATGCCGCCCTTCTCGAAGGTGGCGCCGCCGCCCAGCACGAAGCTGCCCCAATGGTCGTGGCCGCCCGCACCGCCGCGCATGCCGAAGCCGAACACGTCGCCCTTGGTCGTGGCCTGCGCCGCCTTCAGGAATTCGTCGAAGGTCTTGGGCGGCTGGACGCCCGCCTGCTGGAACAGATCGACGCGGTAGTAGAGATAGAGCACGACGTATTGCAGGGGCACGTAATAGCGCTTGCCGTCCGGCGCCTTGTGCAGGTTCCACAGATTGGCCGAGATGTCCGACGCGTCGGCCCAGCCCGAAATCTGCTGGTCGAGCGGCTCGAGTGCTCGCATTTCCAGCAGGCGCGACATGTTGGCGAGCTTCACCATCGCGCAATCGGGCGCGTTGTTGGCGACGAGTGCCGCGTAAAGGCGCGTGTAGTAGTCGTTGCCGCCGCCCCAGGGAATGCTCTCCGCCTGGATCTTGATGCCGGGATTGGCGGCTTCGAACTTCGCGATCAGTTCGGCGGGCGAGTGCTGCGGATTGTCGAAATGGTACCACCAGCGCACAGTCGTCGTGCCCTGGGCGTTCACGATCGCGGGGGCGGCGATCGCGGCCGTCGTGGCGGCAAGGAAAGTTCTGCGTTTCATGTTGCGTTTCTCCCGTTCGTTTTATTGGAGGGCTTCGGCGAGGAATTGACCGGCGACGCGATGCGCTTTGCGCGCCGGTTCCAGTTTCGACGACATCTGCATGAAGCCGTGGCAGACGCCCGCGAATACGTCCAAGCGGACGTCGTTGCCCGCCTCGGCCAATTTGTTGGCGAGGTCGAGCGTCTCGTCGCGCAGCGGATCGAGTGCCGCCGCGCTGAGATAGAGTTTGGGAAGGCCGGTGAGGTCCGGCAGCGTCGCGGGGCCGCGCCAATTGTCCCAGTACCAGCGCATGCGCTTGGAGGTGAGGACATAGCCGTCGGGGCCGAATTTCGCGTGGCTGGCCGTATCGAACATCGGCGTGAAGCAGCCATAGAACAGGCATGCGGCGCGCACGCGTTTGCGCCATTCGTGGCCCGCCAGCGTCAGTAGCGTGATGCCGGCACCTGCGGAATCGCCGCCGATGGCGATGCGCGAGGCATCGGCCGCGTCGCCCAGCAGGCCGCCGGCGATGGCGTCCAACGCCGCGCGCGTATCGTCGATCGCCGCGGGGAAGGGATGTTCGGGGGCGAGGCGATAATCGATGCCGAGCACGGCCGCGCCCGATTCGACCGCGAGGCGCGTCATCGATCCCAGATGGGATTCGATCGACCCGAAGGTCCAGCCGCCGCCATGCACGAACAGCAATACGGGCAAGTTCTTTGCCGCTGTCGGGCGCAGCAGCTTCGCGCGCATCTTGCCCCAGGGGCGGTCAACGGTCAGGTCGCGCGATTCCGCAACCGCCGGGCGGTCGGCGTTCCAGACTTCGTTGAACTTCACGAAGGTCGGGCGCGCTTCGGCGAGATCCATGTTCGGATAGTCCGGCGCCGGGCCGCCGGCGGCCAGGATCGCGGCCATTTCGGGGTGGACGAACGCGTTGCTCATGCCGCACTTCCTTTGCGGCTTGCCGCCGCGGGCAATTCGACGATGGTGTCGAGGTGATGCGCGATCTCCCGCGCCAAGGCGTCGCCATCGCGCGCTTCCAGCGCTTCCATAATCGTGTCGTGGCGATCGGCGGTGCGCGTCAGGCTGCGGCGGTGGCCCGGCGCCCAAAGCTTTTGCCGGTGCGAATGCAGCATGCAGCGGATCAGGATTTGCTCCAGCACCGGCGGGCTCGCCAGGCGGAAGATCGCCGCGTGAAAGCGCATGTCGAGTTCGATGAGGCCGTAGGCGTCGCCGCGCTTGGCCGCGGCGGCCATGCCTTTGCGCAGCGCCTTCAACTCGGCGGCGGCGTCCGGCGTATAGGCGCGCACGGCGCGAAGGGCGCCGCGCGTTTCCAGCCGCTTGCGCAGATCGAGGATTTCTTCGGCCGCGTCGGGATCGAGTGTGGTGACCATCGTGCCGCGATGGCCCGAACGCTGGACGAGGCCGTCTTCCTGCAAGCGCAGCAGCGCTTCGCGGACGGTACCTTGGCTGCATTCGAGTTCGCTCGCGAGGCCGAGCTCCGTCAGCGGCTCGCCGGGGCGAATCTCGTTCAGCACGATGCGGCGCTTGAGCGCCGAATAGACGATGTCGCGCGGGCGCGCGGTCTTCGCCATCGGTTCGATTCCTCCCTTGGGCGGGCAAATTATCGATATCGATAATGGAAGGCAACCGGATTCCGTCGTGTGGCATTCGACAGCGCCGGAGCGCTCAATTCTCCAAGTCGAAGCCGAGTTGGCGCGTATCGCGCGGCGGCCGTTTGCGGCGGCCCGGATCGTCGTTATGGATCGGCCGTTTGCGCGAGCCGTGTTTGCGATAGACGCGCTGTGCCGCGTCGCCGTAACCCGCTTCATGCCGAATCGCGGCAAGCCGCGCGCGGGCCGCGCGCGCCGCCGCTTCGTGATCGACGATCCGCGCCGGATAGCCGTTCGGCGGCGCGCCATCGAAATAAAGCCAGGGGGCGTGCAGCGCCGCCGTTGGCGAATCCGCGAGTTCGGGCACCCATCGCCGGATGAATGCGCCATCGGGGTCTTGATCGGTCGATTGCTTGGCGGGGTTATAGATGCGCGGCGCGTTGATGCCGGTCAGGCCCGACTGCATTTGTATTTGTGGCCAGTGGATGCCCGGCTCGTAATCGACGAAGCGCCGCGCGAGCACGGCGCCCGTCGCGCGCCAATCGAGATCGAGATGGTAGCTCGCGAAGGCGGTCAGCATCGCGCGCATGCGGAAATTGATCCAACCGGTCGCGGCGAGCATCCGTATGCACGCGTCGACGAATGGAAAGCCGGTGCGCCCGTCGTGCCACGCGCGGAACGCGACTTCGTCGTGCGCGTGCGTGCGTGCGGCGTGGGCGGGATGCATCGCGCGGAACTCGATCGCCGGTTCGGATTCCAGCTTTTGGATGAAATGGCAATGCCAATGCAGCCGCGCGATCAGCGCGTCGGCGGAGCGCAGATCGACCGCGCGCGCCTCGCGCGGCATCTGCGCCAGAGCCGCGCGCTCGGCATAGGCGCGGCGAATCGCTTCGCGCATCGAGATCGTGCCGGCAGCAAGATGCGCGGACAACCGCGAACAACTCCGCGCGGCCGTCGCGGGGCTCGACATCTCGAACGCGTAGGCTCGGCCGCGCCCGGCATAGAATCCCTCGAGAAGTTCGACTGCCGCCTTGCGCCCGCCGCGCTGTCGGCCGGGGCAGGTATCGTCGCCGGAAGCGAAATCCGTCCATTCGGGAAGGACGCCGGGATCGATTTCGGCGGGGCGGGCGATCTGTGCGGGCGCGGATTCGATCGGCCGCGCCATGAAACGCTCGAAATGCGCCGACCAGCGATCGCGATCCGCCAAGCGGCGGACGACGCCGAATTGCGGCGTTTCGTGCCAGGAGATCGCGCGTTCCCGGACGAATTCAGCGACGCGCTTGTCGCGCGCAAAAGTCCAGGCGTTGCCGGTCTCTTCGTGCGAATGTAGCGCAGCGATCCCGTGGCGTGCGTGAAGATCAGCCAGGACGTCGACGGCGTCGCCAACCCGCACGATCAACGCGCCGCCGCGCGCGGCAAATGCGGCGCGCAGCTCGATCAGGCTTTCACGCAAGAACGCCCATTGGCGGCCCGACGTATCGGGCAAGCGCCAATATTCGGGTTCGACGATATAAAGCGGCAGCGCGCGTCCGGCGCGCAATGCGGCGGCCAGCGGGGCATGGTCTTCGACGCGCAGATCGCGCTTGAACCAGACGACTTGAAGCATCCCGGCGGGAACCTAGGTCCCCTATCGGAAATCTCCAGGCCCCGCACCCCATGCCCAAAATGCGCAAAAAGTCCGATCTGCCGGCGAAGACCTGCGTCGTTTGCGGGCGGCCCTTCGTTTGGCGCAAAAAATGGGCGAAGGATTGGGCGCAGGTGAAATACTGCTCCGATCGCTGCAGATCGGACGCGAAGAAAACCACCGCCGTATGACGGCGTTACGGGGCGTAGCCAAATAACCCCCCGTAACATTCATTTGCCCGGCATGGTCACGGGCATGAAACCGCTTTATCTCAAGCTCCATCGGTGGATCGCCCTCGCTTTTTCCCTGCCGCTTCTGGCCATTCTGGTCAGCGGCTTGGTGCTGTCGTTCGAACCCTGGGCGGTCGAGGCGTCGATCGTGCCGGGCTCGCTCGACGCCGCGCGCGTAGGCGAAATGATCGACCAGCACGATCCGCGCGGCCAGGCGCGCGCTGTGGTCTTGCGCAGCTATGACGGCACGTTGTCGCTGGGAACCGGGCGCGGTGGCGGCGTGGTCGTCGATCTTGCGACCGGCGAAGCGCGCGATGGCGTGTCCGTGCTCGCGCAGACCTTCGGCCTGATGCGCGGGCTGCACGAGCGCTTGTTGCTCGATCTAGGCTGGCTGGTGACCGCATCGACGGCGGCGATGATCGTCGTCTCATTGATTGGCGTCTTGATGGGCTGGCCGCGTTTCGCGAACACCGTTTCGGGCTGGCACAAGGCGATGGCGTGGCTGCCCTTGCCGTTGATCGTGTTGTCGCCGCTGACCGGGCTGTTCCTTGCTTTCGGCATCACCTTCGCGGGACCGCCGCCGGAATTGCCGCAAGCGCCGCCGCTCAAACTGCGCGAGGCGGTGGAAGCGCTGGGTGCCGATCGCGATTTGTCGGCGCTGGTCTGGTTGCGGCCGCAGGGCGGGCGCTATCTCGCGCGCATCGTCGAAGGCGGCGAGTATCGCGTTTATACCGTCACGCGCGAGGGCGCCGTGCCGATGCCGCGTAACCTGCCACGCTTGTTCCACGAAGGAAATTTCGCGGGCGCATGGTCGGCGCTGATGAACGTGGTCCTATCCGTCGCCATGCTGGGACTGCTGGGTACGGGCGTTTGGATCTGGGCCAAGCGCAGCTTGATGCGCCGCAAATTGCGCCGCCAACGCGCGGCCCTCGTCTGACCCTTTCGCTCGCGCGCCGCCTCGCCTAAAACAGGGCGCCGGCGGATCGAAAGCCGGGGCGAACGAAGGGTTGGGAAACGATGGCGTGCGATATCCTCGCCTATGGCGAGCCGATGATCGAATTCAACCAGACGGGCGGGGCGACGAGCCGCACCTATCTGCAGGGTTTCGGCGGCGATACGTCGAATTTCGCGATCGCGGCGGCGCGTTCGGGCGCCAAGGCGGGCTATATCTCGGCGCTGGGTGCCGACATCTACGGCCAGATGTTCCGCGATCTGTGGCGCTTCGAAGGTGTCGACGAGTCGACCGTGCGCGAAGACAAGAACGCGCCGACAGCCGTGTACTTTGTTACGCATGACGAGAAGGGTCATCATTTCTCGTTCTTCCGCTCGGGCTCGGCCGCCAGCCGCTATGCGCCCGCCGATCTGCCGCTCGACGACATTCAAGAAGCGAAGGTGCTGCATCTCTCGGGCATTTCGCTGGCGATCTCCAATTCCGCCTGCGACGCCGGCTTCGCCGCGATGACCACGGCGCGCGCGTCGGGCTGTCTCGTGTCGTTCGACACCAATCTGCGCTTGAAGCTGTGGCCGGTGGCGCGCGCCAAGGCCGTGACCGCCGAAGCGATCGCCAATTGCGATATCTGCCTGCCCAGCCTCGACGACGTCGCCACACTGTTCGGTGTGGACGAGCCGGACGAGCTGGTCGATCTGATGTTGAAGCTGGGCGCTAAGGTCGTGGCGCTGAAACTGGGCGCGCAAGGCGCGCTGGTCGCCGACGCGAAGACGCGCACGCGTATCGCCCCCCATCCGTGCAAGCCCGTCGATGCGACCGGGGCGGGCGACACGTTCGGCGGCGCCTTCATCGCGCGTCTGGTCGCAGGCGACAGCCTGGAACAAGCCGGGCGCTACGCCGCCGTCGCGGCGGCGCTGTCGACCGAAGGTTACGGCGCGGTCGAGCCGATCCCCGATCGCGCGCGCGTGCTGCGCGCGATGGAACGCGCGTCGTGATCCCGGCAGGCAAGATCTTCGATCCCGCCCGCGCGTTCTGCGCGCGGTTCGGCTTGCGTCTGCCGATCTTGCTTGCCCCGATGGCGGGCGTGCCCGCACCCGCCCTTTCCGCCGCCGTCGCGCGCGCGGGCGGGATGGGGGCGTGCGGCGCGCTGTTGATGAAGCCCGAGGCGATCCTTGCCTGGGCCAACGATCAGCGCGGCCGCTCCAACGGCGCGTTCCAGCTCAATTTGTGGATTCCCGATCCGGCACCGCCGCGCGATGCGGCGCATGAAGCGCGCGTGCGCGCATTCGTCGGCAAGTTCGGACCGGAAGTGCCGGCCGAGGCCGCGAATGCCACGCCGCCCGATTTCAACGCGCAATGCGATGCGTTACTGTCCGCCGGGCCGGCGGTCGTCTCGTCGATCATGGGCATCTACCCGCCCGACTTCGTCGCGAAGCTGAAGGAACGCGGCATCGCCTGGTTCGCCAACGCGACAACGGTGGCCGAAGCGAAAGCGGCAGCGGAAGCGGGTGCCGACGCCATCGTCGCGCAAGGGGCGGAAGCGGGCGGCCATCGCGGCGCCTTCGACGCAGCGAAAGCCGAAGCCGAAGCGATCGGGTTGTTCGCGCTGCTGCCCGCGATTTTGGACGCGGTGAAACTGCCGGTGATCGCCACCGGCGGCATCGGCGATGCGCGCGGCATGGCCGCCGCATTCGCGATGGGTGCCGCGGCCGTGCAGATCGGCACGGGATTCTTGCGCACGCCCGAGGCGGGGATCGCCTCCGCCTGGGCCGACGCATTGGGTCAAACGCCGCCGGAAGCCACGCGGCTCACGCGCGCTTTTTCCGGCCGTGCGGGGCGTTCGATCGCGACCGAGTATGTGCACGCCGCCGCCGCCCCGGATGCGCCACTGCCTGCGCCCTATCCCGTTCAGCGCGCGATCACCCAGGCGATGCGCGATGCCGCCAGCAAGGCCAATGACCTTTCGCGCCTCCAGGCTTGGGCGGGGCAATCGGCGGCGTTGGCGCAAGCCAAACCCGCAGGCGATCTGATCGCCGATTTGTGGCGGGAGACTTGCGAAAGACTGGGCGTTTAGCCCCAGACTTCCGCGTCGGGCGGGTGAACGCGGCTGCCTTCGAAACGCAAACCCGGATCGCGGTCGTGGCTCAGCAGCAAGGGTCCGTCGAGATCGACCCAGGCCGCGCCTTGCGCGATCAAATGTGCGGGCCCCATCGACAGCGACGTCGCGACCATGCAGCCGACCATCACGCGATAGCCGGCCGCGAAGGCGGCTTTGCGCAAGGCCAGCGCTTCGGTGAAGCCGCCGGTCTTGTCGAGCTTGATATTCACCGCCTCGTAGCGGCCCGCGACATGCGGCAGCGACGATGTGTCGTGGCAGGATTCATCGGCGCAAACCGCCACGGGGTGCTCTCGACCGGCAAGTTTCGCATCGCGATCGGCATGCAAGGGTTGCTCGATCAGATCGACGCCGAGATTGGCGAGTTGCGGCGACAGCGTATCGAACAAGGCTTCGTCCCACGCTTCGTTCGCATCGACGATCAACCGCGAGCCGGGGGCGGCTTTGCGCACCGCTTCGACGCGCGCCAAATCGCCCGCCCCAGTCAGTTTCAATTTCAGCAGCGGGCGGTGGGCGGCGGCGCGCGCGGCCTCGGCCATTTTTTCCGGCTCGTCGACCGACAGCGTATAGGCGGTGGTCAGCGTTTGGGGTGCGGACATGCCGGCGAGCTGCCACACGCGCTTGCCCGCGCGTTTGGCTTCGAGATCCCACAGCGCGCAGTCGAGCGCGTTGCGCGCCGCCCCGGCGGGCAGGGCGCGTTGCAGTTCGTCCCGCCCGCCGCCGCGTTCGATCAAGGCGCGGGCACTTTCGATCTGCGCGAGAACCGATTCGACCGTCTCGCCGTAGCGGGCGTAGGGCACGCATTCGCCGGCACCCGCCGCGCCGTCCTGCGCGATGCGCGCGACGACGACGACGGCTTCGGTCTTGGCGCCGCGCGAAATGCGGAAGGCGCCGCGCAGCGGCCAAACCTCGCGGGCGACGGACAGCGCGCGCGTCATTTGATTTTCGCGAGCTGCTTGGCGATGGCGGCGACGCCCGTACGGCTCGGGTCGACGCACGGCAGGCCGATCTTGTCCTCGGTCGATTTGATCGCGCGCTCGGCCGCCTTGGCGCCCATCTTCGAGGTATTGAGGCTGACGCCCACGCATTTGGCCTTTTTATTGGTCAGGCGCGCATGGGCGACGTTGATGTCGATGCAGGTTTGCAAGTCGGGCAATTTATAATGTGGCAGGCCGCGCATATGTGCCCGGCCCGGCTCGTGGCACATCACCAGCGCGTCGGGCTGCGCGCCGTGGATCAACGCCATCGTCACGCCCGCATAGCTCGCATGGAACAGCGAGCCTTGGCCTTCGACCACGTCCCAATGGTCCGGGTCGTTGGCAGGGGCGATCGTCTCGACCGCGCCCGCGACGAAATCCGAAACGATCGCGTCGATCGACCAGCCGCTGCCCGCGATCAGAATGCCGGTCTGGCCGGTGGCACGGAAGGTCGCCTTCATGCCCAGCGACTTCATCGCCGCTTCGAGGGCGAGCGAGGTGTACATCTTGCCGATCGAGCAGTCGGTGCCGACGGTCAGCACGCGCTTGCCCGGCCGCTTGATCCCCGTCGCGATCGGAAACTCGCGGTCGGGATGGCGAACGTCGTGCAGTTTGCGGCCGTTGCGCTTGGCGGCGGCGGCAAGCTCGGGCACCTCCGACAGTTTATTGTGCAGACCCGATGCGAGATCGAGACCCGCATCGAGTGCGGCGGTCAGCACCTTGATCCAATCCTTGGCGATGACGCCGCCGCGATTGACCGTGCCCACGATCATCGTTTTGGCGCCTTTGGCGGCGGCTTCCTTCACGGTCATGTCGGGAAAACCGCTATCGGCGTTGCACCCTTTCAGGCGCAGCTGGCCGACGCATTTCTCCGGGCGCCATTGCGCCACGCCGATCGAGGTTTTGGCGGCCAGCGCGTCCGGCGCGCTGCCCAAAAACAGAAGATATGGTGACTTGATTTGCATCGCTATTCCGTCCGATACCGCACGTCGTCCGGTTCTAGCATCGGACTTGGCATCAAGCTAGAGTGGGACGACATGGACGACATCGCCGGGCGCCGCGTTCTCATCGTCGACGATCAAGCCTTCATCCGCACGCTGTTGCGCCGATGCTTGGTCCGCTTGGGCGTGACCGAATTCCGCGAAGCGGCCAACGGCGCCGACGGCTTGGCCGAATTCGACGCATTCAAGCCCGAACTCGTGTTGTGCGATCTCAACATGCCCGGCATGGACGGGATCGAGTTCCTGCGCCTTATCGCGACCAAGTCGCCGCAGACGCCGATGCTCATCGTCAGCGGCGAAGACAGGCGCACGCTGGACGGCGCGCTGCGCATCGCGCGCGGCTACGGCCTCGTCAGCGTGGGCGTGGTCGCCAAGCCGATCGGCGCCGAACGTTTGACCCAGGCGATCGCGCGGTTGCAGCCCGCGGTCGAACAGTCGGCCGATCCGGCCATCGCATCGCCGAGCGTCGGCGAAGGCGAGCTGGCGGCGGCGATCGACGCCCGGCAAATCGTGGCCGCGTTCCAGCCCAAGATCGACGTGCTCAGCGGATTGACGCGCTCGGTCGAGTGTCTGGCGCGTTGGCAGCGCCCCGCGGGCGACAATGTGCCGCCGGGGGTTTTCGTTCCGCTCGCCGAAAATTGCGGCTTGGTCGATCGTTTGACGGAATGCGTCGTCGCCGCCGCCGCCCGCGATATGGCGGCGGTTTTCGCCGTATATCCCGATCTGCGCTGCGCGGTGAATTTCTCGTTCGATACGCTGGGGCGGAGCGACGCTTTCGCCTGGATCAGCGAATTGCTGGCGCGTTCGGGCATGCCGGCGGAACGATTGATCGTCGAGGTGACTGAGAGCCGCTTGGGCGAGGACGACCGGCGCACGCTCGAAACGCTGGCGCGCTTGCGCATGAAGCGCGTGCGCGTGTCGCTGGACGATTTCGGCACCGGCTACGCGTCGCTGGCGCGGCTCGAGGCTTTGCCGTTCGACGAACTCAAAATCGACCGCGGTTTCGTGTCCGGTGCGGCTGAAATTCCCGCTAAGCGCGCGATCCTGGAATCGGCGGTGGCGCTGGCCAAGCGCATGGATCTCGTCTCCGTCGCCGAAGGCGTTGAGACGCAAGCCGATCTCGATACGGTGCGCGACGCGGGCATCGATCTCGCGCAAGGCTATCTCGTCGCCAAACCCATGCCGGCCGACAAGCTGCTCGACTGGCTGGCGCGATGAAGCACGATTTGGTGCTGAAAGGCGGGCGCGTCGCCGATGGGTCCGGCGCGCCCGCGTTCGACGCCGATATCGCCGTCGCCGGAAACCGTATCGCCGCGATCGGCGCGCCGGGCACGCTGGAAGCGGCCGCGACGCTCGATTGTTCGGGGCGGATGGTGGCGCCCGGTTTCATCGATGCGCATACGCATGACGACGCGATCCTGCTGGATCTTCCCGACATGCCGATGAAGACCAGCCAAGGCGTCACCACCGTCGTCGCCGGGAATTGCGGCGTGTCGGTCGCCCCCATGACCTTGGCGGGCGATCCGCCGCCGCCGCTCGATCTGCTGGGCACGCGCGCCACCTATCGCCATAAGCGCTTCGCCGATTGGACCAAGGCGCTCGCCGCCGATCCCGCCGCCGTCAATGCGGTGGCGCTGGTCGGGCATTCGTCGCTGCGCGTGCAGACGATGGATCGCCTCGACCGTGCGGCCGACGCAAGCGAGATCGCGCGGATGCAAAGTTTGCTCGACCAAGCGATGGGCGAGGGCGCGCTGGGGCTTTCGACCGGCTTGTTCTACGCGCCCGCGAAAGCCGCGCCGACCGAGGAGATCGTCGCGGTCGCCAAGATCGCGGGAAGGCATGGCGGGCTTTACGCCACGCATTTGCGCAACGAGGCCGACGCGCTGGAAGATGCGGTCGCCGAAGCCTTGCGCATTGGACACGACGCGGATATGCCGGTCGTGCTGTCGCATCACAAGGCGATGGGCAAGGCCAATCACGGCAAGACCGCGCGCACGCTGCCCTTGATCGACGAAGCGCGGAAAAAGCAGCGCGTGGCGCTCGACGTCTATCCCTATATCGCGTCGTCGACCGTGCTGACGATCGACCGTATCGCCGCGTCGTCGCGCATTTTGATCACCTGGTCGAAATCCGTGCCCGAGGCGGGCGGTCGCGACCTTTCCGACATCGCCGGGGAATGGCGCGTCGATCTGGAAGAGGCCGCAAGGCGCTTGCAGCCGGCGGGGGCGATCTATTTCGCGATGGCGGAGGACGACGTGCGCCGCGTGTTGTCTTGGCCCGAAGCGATGATCGGCTCGGACGGGCTGCCGCACGACACCCATCCCCATCCGCGCCTGTGGGGCACGTTCCCGCGCGTTCTGGGCCATTATGCGCGCGAAGTGGGCTTGTTTCCCGTCGAGGAAGCGATCCGCCGGATGACGTCGTTGCCCGCCAAGCGATTGGGTCTGCGCGACCGGGGCATGCTGCGCGTGGGCGCCTGCGCCGATATCGTGGTGTTCGATCCCAAAACGGTGATCGATCGGGCGAGCTTCGCCACCCCCACGCTGCCGGGTGCCGGGATCGACGCCGTTTTCGTCAACGGGCGCGCGGTGTGGAAGGCGGGCGCACCCACGGGCGCGCGGCCCGGATCGTTTCTGTCGCGCGATACGGGTGCGATGGATTACGCTGGGTAGGAACCCAGGGAGTCCGCATGGCCCAATTGCCGCCGCATCCCTCGATCGTCTTGGTGCGCGAGTTCCTCGACGCGATCGACAAGCTCGATCCCGGTGCCGCGCGCCGCTACGTGGCGCCGGACGCGCGCTTCGTAACGCCCGGCGGGACCGAGACGGGCTCGCTGGACGAGATCGTCATGCGTCTGGGCCAGCGCTTCCGCCAGATCGGCAAGAAGATCGAGCGCTACGACCGCGTCGAGATGCACGATGGCGACGTCGTGTTCGTCTCCGGCGCCCTGCATGGCGCGTGGGAGGACGGCGCGCCGTTCGACAATCTGCGCTTCGTCGACCGCTTCGAGATCCGGGGCGGCAAGATCGTTCTGCACGAAGTTTGGAACGACACCGGCGAAGCGCGCGCCAAACGCGCGGCGGCGGCCGCCCCGGCGGGCGGGCGCGGCAACGCCGACCGCGCGTTGCTGGCGATGGCGTCCGAGGTCGAGCGGCTGCGCGAACGCCTCTACAATCTCGAACGCCTGCTTGCGGCCAAGGGCCTCGTTTCGGCCGTCGAGCTTGAAGCGCATGGGCTCGACGATTCCGAAACCGTGCCCGACGAGAACGATCCGCTGGCCGGCATGCCCGATTTTCTGGGTGCCGCCGAAGACGAACAAGGAAGACGCCGCCGATGAAATTCACGCTTTACGGACGCCCTGGCTGGGGCTCGGTTTTGGTCGAGCCGCAATTGGCGCTCTACGGCTTCGATTACGAGATGATCGATTGCGGCGATCTGTTCGGCGACGAGGAAGCGCGCCAACGTCTCGCCAAGGTCAACCCGCTGATGCAGGTGCCCACGCTCGTTCTGCCCAACGGGCGCATCATGACCGAGAGCGCCGCGATCACGCTGCATCTGGCCGATCTCGCCAAATCGAACAAGCTGGTGCCCAGCCCCGACGATCCGACGCGCGCGGAATTCCTGCGCTGGCTGATTTATCTGGTCGCGAATGTCTACCCGACCTTCACCTATGCCGACGTGCCCGCGCGTTTCGTGCCCGATCCGCAGGCCGCCGAGGCCTTCAAAACGAAGGTCGGCGAGTATCGCGAAAAGCTGTGGCATCCGGTGGAGGCCGCCGCCGGCGCGCCGTGGTTCCTCGGCAACCGGTTCTCGGCGCTCGATCTTTATATCGTCGCGATGACCTATTGGACCCCGCGCCGCGAATGGTTCGCCGCGCACGCGCCGAAGCTTACGACGATCGCCAAGACGACCGAGGGCGCGCCGAAGCTTTCCGAAATCTGGAAGCGCAACTTCCTCAGATAACCTGTCCGGCGATCAGGAAGGCGAAGATCGCCAGCAGTGCTGCGGCGCCGCGATTGATGTAGCGCGTCACATCTGCGTCGATGCGCGTGCGAAGCCGCGAGACGGCCCCCGCCAAGACGATCCACCAGCCGAGCGAGCCCAGGAACACGCCCAGCACCAGGGCGACGATCTCGCTTTCGCCGGCGCGCTCGATGCCGAAGCCGGTGAAGATCGTCAGGAAACTGACGATGGTCATCGGATTGGTCATCGTCAGCATGAAGGTCGCGGCGAACGTGGCGGCGAGGGTGCGCGCATCGATCTGTGCAGCTTCGACATCGGCGGGCGTGTTCCACGCCTGCCAGGCGAGATAGAGCAGCATCATCGCGCCGAACTGGCGCACCCATGTGTTCGCTTCGATCCAATCGGCGAGCAGCACGGCGAAGCCGAACGCGGCGAGGGCGGCGTAGAGCGCGTCGGCGAGTGCAGTGCCCAGGCCGCCCGCCAAACCGGCGGCGAAGCCATGCGTCAACGAGCGGCGGATGCACAACACGCCGATCGGCCCGACCGGGGCGGCGATGGCAAGGCCCAGCAGCAGGCCCTTCAACAGGAACGTATCGCTTTCCATCAGCTCACTCCGGCAGGCAGGCGATGGCGGGATCGTCCTTCGCGGAGGACAGCGCGATGACCGTTTGGCTGCGCGCCACGCCGGGCAGCGTTTTGATCTTGTCGGAGATCACGCGCTCCAACGCGGCGGTGTCGGCCACGCGGATCTTCAACAGATACGACCAGTCGCCGGTGACGTGATGGCATTCCTGCACATCGGCCAGATCGGCGATCGCGGCGAGGAAGGGCTTGTCGTGTTCGGGTCGCTCCAGCAGCACTGACACGAAGGCGAGCAGGCGGCACCCCACGGCGGCAGGATCGACCAACGCCGCGAAGCGCTGGATGGCACCGGTCGCGATCAGCTTTTTCAGCCGGTCATTGACCGCCGAAACCGACAATCCGACGGATTTGCCGATATCGGCGTAAGAATCGCGCCCGTTTAGCTGGAGATGCGCCAGAATTTTACGGTCAATATCGTCCATCACCGGAAAATCGCCGGGTCTGGCCGGGAAGTCAATCCCCGGCCTATGCTGGCATATGGATTTGCTCGCCTGGGCCTTCGATGCGGTCTGGCCCCTGGTCGTTCTGGGGCTGGTGCTGGTCTATCTGTTCGTCATGGTGCGGATGGAAAGCCGGGCCCCCCAAGGCACGCCCGAGAAACCCGCCGAGCTTGCGGGCTACGACGTCGAATACTGCCCAAATTGCTCGGTTTGGGTGCCCGCCAAAGCGCCGTGGTGCGGGATTAAAGGTTGCGCGCGGCCGCATCGCTCGGGCTAGCGAAAATCAACGTCGATTCGCGTGAAATCCGGCGTTGCCCCAGGGTAGCCCGATGGATATGTTGCGCCGCATCAGACCGGCCCCAGAATCCGAGTCACACGCGCGAGAACCATGTCCGTATCCGCCGCCAAGGGCCTGAGCTTTCAGGACCTCATCCTTAAGCTACATTCCTATTGGTCGGCCCAAGGCTGCCTGATCCTGCAGCCTTACGACATGGAAGTGGGGGCCGGCACGTTCCACCCCGCGACCACGTTGCGCGCTTTGGGCCCGAAGCCGTGGAAAGCCGCCTATGTGCAGCCTTCGCGCCGCCCGTCCGACGGGCGCTATGGCGAGAACCCGAACCGGTTGCAGCATTATTACCAGTATCAGGTGATCCTGAAGCCGTCGCCCGCGAACAGCCAGGAACTCTATCTCGGCAGTCTCAAGGAAATCGGCCTCGATCCGGCCCAGCACGATATCCGCTTCGTCGAGGACGATTGGGAAAGCCCCACGCTGGGCGCCTGGGGCCTCGGCTGGGAAGTGTGGTGCGACGGCATGGAAGTCACGCAGTACACGTATTTCCAGCAGGTCGGCGGCATCGAATGCGATCCGGTGGCGGTGGAGCTCACCTACGGTCTCGAACGCCTGTGCATGTATATCCAGGGCGTCGAGAATGTCTACGACCTGCGCTTCAACAATGACGGCGTGAAATACGGCGAAGTGTTCCTGCGTGCGGAGAAAGAATACTCTGCGCATAATTTCGAACACGCCGACACCGACGCGCTGTTCAAGCATTTCGCCGACGCCGAGAAGGAATGCCAGTCGCTGCTCAAGCACAAGCTGGCGCTGCCGGCTTACGACCAGTGCATCAAGGCCTCGCATCGCTTCAACCTGCTCGACGCGCGCGGCGTGATCTCGGTCACCGAACGCCAAGCCTATATCGGCCGCGTGCGCGCCTTGGCCAAAGCCTGCTGCGAAGCGTGGCTGGCGGGGGAGGGCTCGAACAATGTCTGAGCTACTCCTCGAACTTTTCTCCGAAGAAATCCCCGCGCGCATGCAGGCGCGCGCCGCCGAGGATTTGAAGCGACTCGCGACCGAGCGGTTGACGGCGGCGGGCCTGACTTTCACGCGCGCCGATGTGTTCGTGACGCCGCGCCGCTTGGCGTTGGTGGTCGATGGTCTTCCTGCGCGCACGCCCGATCTGAAGGAAGAAAAGAAAGGCCCGCGCGTCGGCTCGCCCGACCAAGCCATTCAAGGCTTCTTGAAGGGTGCAGGCCTCGCCTCGCTCGACACCTGCGAAAAGCGGATGGTCGGCAAGGCCGAATTTTGGTTCGCGATCGTCGAGAAGAAGGGCCAAGCGACCGCCGATCTTCTCCCCGGTTTGATCGCCGACACGGTCAAAGCCTTCGGCTGGCCCAAATCGATGCGCTGGGGCGACAATCGTTTCGCCTGGGTGCGCCCGCTGCAAAGCGTGTTGGCGTTGCTCGACGGCAAGACGCTGGCGGGCGGCATCGATCTCGGCGGTTCGACGCTCGCCTTCGGCGACACGACGCAAGGCCATCGCTTCTTGGCGCCCGCGCGCTTCGCGGTGACGAACTTCGCGGACTATCAAGCGAAGCTGCTGGCGGCGAAGGTGATGCTCGATCCCGCGCAACGCCGCGCCAAAATCCTCGCCGATCTCCAAGCCAAGGCGAAGGCGTTGGGCCTTACGTTGCGCGACGATCCGGGGTTGCTTGACGAAGTCACGGGGCTGGTCGAATGGCCGGTCGTGCTGACCGGCGCCATCGACGCGAAATTCATGGACGTGCCGCAGGAAGCGTTGATCACGTCGATGCGCGCACACCAGAAGTATTTCGCGTTGCTCAACGCCGACGGTTCGCTCGCCCGCCAATTCGCGCTGGTCGCGAATATGGAAACGACCGACGCAGGTGCCACGATCGTCGCGGGTAACGAGCGCGTGCTGCGCGCGCGCCTGTCCGACGCCAAGTTCTTTTGGGATTTGGATCGCAAGACCAAGCTTGCCGACCGTTTGCCCGCGCTCGCCCAGCGCGTGTTCCACGCCAAGCTCGGCACGATGGCGCAAAAGGTCGAACGCTTGGAGAAGCTGTCGGCGTTCATCGCGACGAAGCTGGGTGCCGATGCCGCTGCCGCGTCGCGCGCCGCGAAACTCGCCAAGGCGGATTTGTCGTCCGGCATGGTCGGCGAATTCCCCGAGCTGCAAGGCATCATGGGCCGCTATTACGCGCGCCATGACGGCGAGCCGGCCGACATCGCCGACGCGATCCGCGCGCATTACCAGCCGCTGGGCCCGTCGGATGCGTGCCCGTCCGCGCCCGTTTCGGTCGCGGTGGCGTTGGCCGAAAAGCTCGACACGCTCGCCGGGTTCTGGTCGATCGACGAGAAGCCGACCGGTTCCAAGGACCCGTTCGCGCTGCGCCGCTCGGCGCTGGGCGTGATCCGCCTGATCGTCGAGAACAAGCTGCGCTTGGGCTTGCGCGCGGTGTTCGACGCGGCGTTCGCCGCTTATGGCGCTTCGAAGCCCGAGCTCGGCGCCGATCTGATGGGCTTCTTCGCCGACCGTTTGAAGGTCGTGCTGAAGGAAAAGGGCGTGCGCCACGATCTGATCGACGCGGTGTTCGCCTTGGGCGGCGAGGACGATCTGGTGCGGTTGCTCGCGCGCGTGGATGCGCTCGACGCGTTCTTGAAGGGCCAAGACGGCGCCAATCTGCTGATCGGCTATCGCCGCGCGGCGAACATCGTCGCCATCGAAACGAAAAAAGACGGCGCCGCGCAAACCGGTGCCGCCGATCCCGCCGTGTTCGCGCAAGCGGAAGAAAACGCGCTGTTCGCCCGTTTGGGCGAGGTGGGAACGAAGCTCGACGCCGCGTTGAAGGAAGAGGATTTCGCGGCGGCGATGGCGGCCCTCGCGACCTTGCGCGGGCCCGTCGACGCGTTCTTCGACAAGGTCACCGTCAATGCCGACGACGCGCGCCTACGCGCCAATCGGCTTAAATTGCTTTCCGCGATCGGCGCCGCACCCGCGCGCGTCGCCGATTTCTCCAAGATCGAAGGCTAAAGGGATCGCGCCATGGCCAAGTGGGTTTACTCGTTCGGAAACGGCAAGGCGGAAGGCAAGGCGGAGATGCGCAATCTCCTGGGCGGGAAGGGCGCCAATCTCGCCGAGATGAGCAATCTCGGCCTGCCCGTTCCGCCCGGCTTCACCGTGACGACCGAAGTTTGCACCCATTATTACGCCAATAAGCGCGAATACCCCGCCGATCTGCGCGCGCAAGTGAACGCGGCCCTCGCCCAGGTCGAAAAGATCACCGGGCGTAAATTCGGCGATCCCGCGAAGCCGCTGCTCGTCTCGGTGCGCTCGGGGGCGCGCGCCTCGATGCCGGGCATGATGGACACGGT
>VFQN01001921.1_pt1 | contig 33497 bp, 29 predicted proteins | sample 3512371 | NCBI WGS metagenome assembly VFQN01 (sample SAMN10412370, study PRJNA504923) | tailings metagenome | isolation source: Replicate 2 from Balatoc abandoned mine | place: Philippines: Itogon, Benguet | collected 2017-08-28 | reverse complement strand
GGAAGGAGTTCGAGATGGAGGTGGTCCGCGACAAGGCGGACAACTGCATCATCGTATGCTCGATCGAGAACGTCGATCCGATGGGCGTGCACACCGGCGACAGCATCACGGTCGCGCCGGCGCTGACGCTGACGGACAAGGAATACCAGATCATGCGCAACGCCTCGATCGCGGTGCTGCGCGAGATCGGGGTGGAGACCGGCGGATCGAACGTCCAGTTCGCGATCAACCCCGAGGATGGGCGTCTCGTCGTCATCGAGATGAACCCGCGCGTGTCGCGCTCCTCGGCGCTGGCTTCCAAGGCGACCGGGTTTCCCATTGCCAAGGTCGCGGCCAAGCTTGCGGTCGGCTACACGCTCGACGAGCTGGAGAACGACATCACAGGCGGGGCGACGCCGGCCTCGTTCGAACCCACCATCGACTACGTGGTCACCAAGATTCCGCGCTTCGCGTTCGAGAAGTTTCCTGGTGCCGAGCCCATCCTGACGAGTTCGATGAAGTCGGTGGGCGAGGCCATGGCCATCGGCCGCACGTTCGCGGAAAGCCTGCAGAAAGCGCTGCGCAGCCTCGAGACCGGCCTCACCGGGCTCGACGACTTCCCCTTCGAAGGCCTCGGCACCGGCGACGACAAGAACGTGATCCGCGCGGCGCTCGGCGTACCGACGCCGGACCGGCTGCTCAAGGTGGCGCAGGCCATGCGCCTGGGCGTCGACCACGAGCAGATCCATGCCTCGTGCCGGATCGACCCGTGGTTCCTGGCGCGCATGCAGGAGATCATCGACACGGAAGCGCGCGTCATCGCGCACGGGTTGCCGGAGACGGCCGAGCAGTTCCGCGCGCTGAAAGCCATGGGTTTCTCGGACGGCCGGCTGGCCAAGCTCGCCAAGCTCACCGAGGCAGAGGTGCGCAAGCGCCGGCATGCGCTGGAGGTGCGCCCGGTCTTCAAGCGCATCGACACCTGCGCCGCCGAGTTCCGCGCGCCGACGGCCTACATGTACTCGACCTACGAGCGCGGGCTAACGGCTGCGCCGGACAACGAGGCGATGCCATCGGATCGCGACAAGGTGGTGATCCTGGGCGGCGGCCCGAACCGCATCGGCCAGGGCATCGAGTTCGACTACTGCTGCTGCCATGCCTGCTTCTCGCTCTCCAAGGCCGGCTTGGAGACGATCATGATCAACTGCAACCCCGAGACGGTCTCGACCGACTACGACACCTCCGACCGGCTCTACTTCGAGCCGCTGACGTCGGAGGATGTGCTCGAGATCATCGCGGTCGAGCAGTCGAAGGGGCGCGTGAAGGGCGTGATCGTGCAGTTCGGCGGGCAGACGCCGCTGAAACTCGCCAAGGCACTGGAGGCAGCCGGCGTGCCGATCCTCGGCACATCGCCCGACGCGATCGACTTGGCCGAAGACCGCGACCGCTTCAAGGCGCTGATCAACAAGCTGAAACTCAAGCAGCCCGACAGCGGGATCGCGCGCTCGCCGGCGGAAGCCCGCACGGTGGCGGAAGGACTCGGCTATCCGCTCGTCATCCGTCCGTCCTACGTGCTCGGCGGACGCGCCATGGAGATTCTCGGCGACAGCGCGGACCTCGATCGCTACCTCGCGCGTCTCGCGGCGACGCTCGATCAACCGTCGGAGCTGGCGGTGTCGTCGGAACGACCGTTGCTTATCGACCGCTATCTCTCCGGCGCCATCGAGGTCGATGTCGATTGCCTCAGCGACGGCAAGGACACGTTCATCGCCGGCATCATGGAGCACATCGAGGAGGCGGGCATTCACTCGGGCGACAGCGCGTGCTCGCTGCCGGTGCATTCCCTGTCGGACGACCTCATGGCGCGCCTGGAGACGCAGACGCGCGATCTGGCACTTGCGCTCAACGTCGTCGGTCTCATGAACGTGCAGTACGCGGTGAAGGACGGCGAGATCTACGTGCTCGAGGTCAACCCGCGCGCCTCGCGCACGGTGCCATTCGTGGCCAAGGTGATCGGTAAGCCGGTCGCCGGCATTGCCGCGCGCATCATGGCGGGCGAGCCGCTGGCCTCGTTCGGGCTCAAGAAAGAAAAGCTCGGCCACGTCGCGGTGAAGGAAGCCGTGTTTCCGTTCGCGCGTTTCCCCGGCGTCGACACCATCCTCGGTCCCGAGATGCGCTCCACCGGCGAGGTGATGGGCATCGATCGCGACTACGCCATGGCGTTCGCCAAGAGCCAGCTCGGCGCCGGCAACACGCTGCCGCTGAAGGGGACCGTGTTCGCCTCGGTGCGCGACATCGACAAGGAGCCGCTGGTGGCCGCGATGCGCGCGCTCGCCGATGCCGGCTTCCGCATCCTCGCCACGGGAGGCACCGTGCGCGTGCTCGAAGCGCACGGCATTCCCTGCCAGCAGGTCAACAAGGTGCTGGAAGGCCGCCCGCATATTGTGGACCTGATGAAGAACGGCGAGGTCCAGCTCGTGTTCAACACCACGGAAGGGGCCAAGGCGCTCAGCGATTCCAAGGATATCCGGCGCACGGCCTTGCTCCACCACATCCCGTATTATACAACTTTGTCCGGTGCACTGGCCGCGACCGAGGCCATCAAGGCGCTGGCGGCCGGCACGCTTGAGGTAGCACCTCTGCAATCCTACGTAGGCCGCTGATCCCGACGATTGTGGCGTGGGTTTCCGGGCCTTGAGGTCTGGCCAAAACAATCAGACTGGGTGAAACTGAAACTCTGGTGCCGACGTTCAGTCCGGGCCGACCCCGGAGAAATGCGAGTGAGCTATGGAAAAGGTGCCGATGACCGTGGAGGGTTATCGCAAGCTCGAAGTGGAGCTGCACCGCCTCAAGACCGAGGAGCGTCCGCGCATCATCCAGCAGATCTCGGAGGCGCGCGACCATGGCGACCTGTCGGAGAATGCCGAGTATCACGCCGCCAAGGACGCGCAGGGCCTGAACGAGGCCAAGGTGGCCGATCTCGAGGACAAGATCGCGCGCGCCGAGATCATTGATACGTCGAAGCTTTCCGGAACTTCGGTGAAGTTCGGCGCGACCGTGACGCTGGAGGACGAGGATTCCGGCGACAAGGTCAAATACAAGATCGTCGGCGAGGACGAGGCGAGCCTGCGCGACGGCAAGATTTCCATCAGCTCGCCGATCGCGCGCGCGTTGATCGGCAAGTCCAAAGGCGAAAGCGCGGAAGTGACGACGCCCAGAGGCGCGCGCAGCTACGAGATCCTCAAGGTCGAGTTCAAATAGAACGCGCGAACGCCCAGACGCGCTGCGGGAATTGCGCGCGCCGCTGCGAACAGTGACGTGGTGTCCCACGATTGCCCCACAATCTGTGCGGGTGGTTATCCACAGCATCCAGGGGTGTGGCCGAGAGTCACCCAAAGCTCTCCTCAATTGCGTTACACGTTGTCTACTCGCGAGGGTTGGCGGGGCGTGAGATGCGTAGGGTTGGTCTCAAGTGTGCGGGCGGTGGACGGGGCTGGCGGCTGCCCATTGTTCTTTCGCTCGTGCTCGGTCTGGGCGGCTTCGTCTCCATCGGACCTTTCCGCGACCTGCTCGTTTCCGAGGCGCACGCTGACTCGCGCAAGCACCGCGCCGCAAGGGTCAACAAGCGGCCCGCCTCGCAACAACCCGGACCGCAACAGGCTGTGCAGCAGCTGCAGGCGATCCAGCAGTTGCGCGCGGCGCAACAGGCCGCCGCGACGGCGCAGAAGCTGCAGCAGGTTCAGTCCACGATCGCCGCGCAGCAGCAGCACGTGCAGCGCCTCCAGCAGCTGGTCGCCGCAGCCAAGGCCGCGCGCAAGCCGGCCACGCCGGTTGCGACGCCGCCAGCGGGGACGGTGCCCGCGGCCTCTGTAAGTGCGGCCGCCAGGATTGCGCCGCAGCGGCCGCATCAAGCGCTTATTCAGCGCGCGCTATCGCAGGTGCAGTCGAGCCGGCAGGTGTCGACACCGCAAGCAAGGATTCACACCCGCATCCAGACCGTGCGCAGTGCCATTGCGAAAGTGCGCGGACAACAGCCCCCGACGCAGGCAGCGCGCGCGCTGTCGTCGGGCAAGCATCATCAGGCCTTGCTGCAATCCATTTCCGCACGCATCCGGCAGCCTAGCTCGTCGTCCTTCCGCTCCTCCGGCTTCAACGCGGCGCGCGTGAAGCAGCACGCGGTCTTCTCGCATGTCTTGAGCAAGCTCAGGGGACCGGCGCTGCAGGGGCCGCATCAGGTGCGCCAGCAGGTCGTGTTCAAGCATATTTTCGGCAAGCTCTCGCACCGCTTCAAGAAGAAGACCGAACCGGCGCCAGCGCCCGTCGTAGCAGCGCCGGCACCTGCACCCGCCAAGACCACCACCCCCAAGACCGCCGCAGCAAACACGCTGCCCAATCTTCCCGACGCTGTGCCCGACACGGCGCTCGTCACCGCAGCCATCAGCATCGTCACGTCGGCCGCCTCCTCCGTGGCGAGCACGACGAGCAGCTCGTCGAACGCCCTCGGCGGCACGATGTCGAAGCTGGGCGGGCCGTCCCAACCCAAGGAGTCGGACGAGGAAAATCGCGGTCGCGACAGCAAGGTGATCGTGCGCAAGGCCGATCGCGACGACGACGACACGGCTCCCGCCGCGAAGCGCGGCACATCGGGTGCACGCCTAAGCGTTCTGCGCCCGCTGGATTCGTTGCCCGCGCTCGGCTCGTTCAATCCCAAGCAGGTGCTGGCGCTCGACCTTCCCGATACCGCGCTCAGAATGCTGATGGGCCGCCAGTTCAAGAAGATCGGCGAGTTCGCCTATCCGAGCATTCTCGGCACCTCCAAGCTGACGCAACTCGAGACGCCGCCGGACGAGAACGCGCTGAAAAGCCTGGAGGCGCTCAAGACGCTCGTGCCTGACAGCACCTTTGCGCTCAATCACGTGTACGCGCCGTATCGCCTCGGCGCCGCGGGACGGCCGGGCAACGGCAGCATCGTTTCACCCAGCGTCGGCTGCACGGGCGACCGCTGCTTTGGCGCCAACCTGATCAACTGGCAGCCACAGATGGCAACCTGCGCGCAGGATGTCCGGATCGGCATCGTCGACACCGGCTACGACGCGTCCCATCCGGCCTTCGCCAAGACGCGCATCACGCCCAAGTCCTTTGTGCCCGCCGGCGCCGCTGAGGCACCCAAGGAGCACGGGACGGGGATCCTCTCCGTTCTGGGCGGCGGCCTGGCGACATCCACACCCGGCCTTGCGCCCAATGCCCACTATTACTTCGCCAAGGCGTTCTATGCCGAGACCCGCGGCGGCCCACCGGTTTCCGACACCGCGGAGATGATGGCCGCGCTGAACTGGCTGGCCGAGCAGAAGGTGACGGTCGTCAATCTCAGCTTCGCAGGCCCGAAGGACCCGCTTGTTCACTACGCCATCCAGCAAATGACGAGCGATGGCGTGGTCGTGGTCGCCGCGGCCGGCAACGAAGGCCCGAACGCGCCGCCGAGCTATCCGGCCGCCTACAAGGAAGTGGTGGCGGTGACGGCGGTGGATCGCAACCTCGCGCCCTATCGCTACGCCAGCCGCGGTGCCCACATCGATGTGGCGGCGCCGGGTGTCGGCATCTGGACGGCTCTGCCGGGCCGCCGGGAAGGACCGCAGACCGGCACGTCGTTCGCGGTGCCCTACGTCACCGCCGTGCTGGCCATGAACCATACGCAGCTCAACGGCCTGAAGGACGACCCCTTCGCGCCGAAGCAACGCGCCCTCGAGGTGCTGAACGCCAATATCATGCGCCTCGGCGGACCGAGCACCCAGCGCAGCCCGATTTTCGGCACCGGCTTGGTGCAAGCGCCGACGAGCTGCCCGCCGGCAACGGGTGTGGCGGTTGCGAGGGTGTCTCCATCTCCCGCTGCGGCGATGCCAAGCTCCGTCGTGCCTGCGGCGGCCAAGGTGGATCCGCCCGCGCGCACCGTGCCGGCCAAGCATGAGCCGGTAGCTCCCGCGGGCGGATGGCAGACCGAGACGACGCCTGCCGCCGTGACGACGCTGGAACGCCGGCGGCCCTGATCGTCGTTGCCTTGCCGGCCCGGTGGTAGCCGGAGCTGCCAGCCCAGCGCATCACACAAAAAAACCGGGCCCTTTCGGACCCGGTGCTTCGCCTGGAAGGTGGCTGTCGTTCGGACCTACGAGCCCTTGCGCAACGCCTCGGCCTCGCGCTCCAGGCTCAAGTCCTCGACGCTGTTGGCGCTGACGTAGTCATCGACCGGTTTGCGGGAAACGGGCCCGGCCGAAGTGGCCTTGCCCACGCCGGTGAGCGGCGTTGAGATCACCACGTTCCACCGGCCGGCGCCGTTGCGGCATGCAACGCCATGCGAGGCCTGCCGCTCCGAGAACACGAGATCGTACTGGCGGCACAGCTCGGCGGACTTGTTCTTGAAGGACAGGATGGGCGCAACCGCCACCAGCGGCGCCTGCACGCCGCTCACTGCCTTGTCGAGCGCCGGGCCAAGATTGGCATCGACGTAGGCGCCAACCGAGGACGTCGGAATCAGCAGCCAGGCACAGACCGCCACCACGGTGCCGGCCAGCGCCGGCCGGCCGACGAGCGACCAGCCGGTGACGTCGTAGGTTTGTTTCAAGCGCCCGAAGAGCCCCTGGATAACCGAGAACGGGGAAGAGCGCTCTGCGCTGGGTGCTGCCGCCTTGTAGTTCATGATCGTATCGATGAGGCTGTCCGGCAGCGGCGCCTGCGCAATCGCCTGATAGGGCTGCGCAAGGCGGGCGGGCTTCATGGCAAGGTAGGCCTGCAACTCGGCAACCAGAGCGGGCTTGTGGTAAAGCTCCTGCACAAGCTCGGGAGCTTCCTCGGGGGGAAGCTGGCCGTCGGCCAAGGCCATCGCCTTCTCGCTCGCATATTTCATGTGCGTTACGTCCCTGTCTTGACGATGGTGGCCCGAACCTGGCGTGCAGGAGCGGGGTCATCGAGAATTGCGTGCAGTGTCTGCCGAGCCCGGGCCAAACGGCTCATCACGGTCCCGATCGGCACTCCAGTGATGTCGGCAGCCTCCTTGTAAGAAAACCCCTCGATGCAAACCAAGGCCACGATGGCCCGCTGCTCGGCCGGTAGCTGGCCGAGGGCCGCATCCACCGCCTCCAGGGTCAACTGCCGGTCCATCTCGACCCGGCCATCCGATCCTGGCAGCGCTCCGACCACGTCGATATCAACCACCTCTCCGCGCACCTTGTTTGCGCGCAGCCGATCCAGCCAAATGTTCTGCGCGATCCGGTACATCCAGGAATCCAAGCGGGTTCCCGGCTGCCAGCGATCGACGCGTGACAGGGCACGCAGGCACGTCTCCTGCACCAAATCGTCACCCTGCTCCGCGCTGCCCGTCAGGGCGTACGCAAAGCGCCGAAGGCGGGGCAAAACCGCCACCATCCGGGAACGGAGTTCATCCGTCACGCGCGTTTGCCCTCCCCCGCGGTCGTGTGAATAACGGGCGAGATGACGCCTTATTCCCCGGGCCATAAGAAGGCTGCCGTGTGGCGATTTAGCAGCAACCGGCGCGTGTGGATTATCAACCTGCCGCTTTTCGGCGCGAACTCTGGGCAGGTTTGCGGCCTTGCGCCAAAGCGATAGGCACGCCCGGCTCGAATTTGGCCCGCCTTATGGCCAGAGTCGTTTTCACGCTGGCGACGTTGGCGGCGGCCGTCAGCTCGTTGATGATGAAATCCTGGAACGCGGTGATGTCAGGCGCGACGCACTTGAGGATGTAGTCGGTTTCGCCCGACAGCATGTAGCTCTCGCGGACCAGCGGCCACGCCAGCAGCCGGTTCTCGAAGTTGCGCAGGTCCGGCTCCGATTGGCTGTGCAGGCCGACGCTGGCGAAGCCGATCACCTCGAACCCGAGCGCCTTCTCGTTGAGGGCGGCGAAGTAGCCGTCGATCATGCCGGCATCCTCCAGGGCGCGCACGCGGCGCAGGCAGGGCGGCGGCGAGATGCCGACCTTACGCGCCAGCTCGACGTTGGTGACGCGGCCGTTGGCCTGCAGTTCCTTCAGGATGCGCCAATCCGTTGCATCAAGGCGTGCGCGCATGGCATCTGGCTCTCGCTGGATGATGCCACTTTGGCGGACGGCGCGCACCGGCGCAAGATTATTTCGTTTGCGGGACACAAAATGACAACGGCAACGCCGGCGAGGGATCTGCTCGCCGGCCGCACAGGCTGGATCATCAGCGACGGCCGGGCCGGCAACGAGGTCCAGTCGCGCGGCGTGTTCGAGGCCATGGGCCTCAGCGCGCGCATCATTCCCGTGGCGCCGAAGGGGGTCTGGAAGCTGCTGGGCGCGCGTGCGCCGGTAAGCCCCGGCGAACGTTTCGGCCAACCGGGGACACCGTTCGCACCGCCGTGGCCCGACTTTGCGATCGCGACGGGTCGGCTGACGACGCCGTATATCCGCGCGCTCAAGCGGCACGCGGGGCTCGCCACCTACACCATCATCCTGCTCGACCCGAAGGTCGGGTCGAGTGCCGCGGACTTCTTCTGGGTGCCGGAGCACGACAAGCTGCGCGGCCCCAACGTGATGACGACGCTGACCTCGCCGCATGCGTTCAGCCCGCAGCGGCTCGCGCAACTGCGCGCGCGCATTCCCGATCGCATCGCCGCGCTGCCGCAGCCGCGCGTGGCGGTCATGCTCGGCGGGCCCAATGGCGACTATCGCTATACGCCGGCAGCCATCGCGCGATTGACCGGTGCCTTGAAATCGCTGGCAGACAGCGGTGCGGGGCTGATGATCACGCCCTCGCGCCGCACGCCTCAGGACGTGCTGGCGTTCATCACCAGGCATGTGACAGGCCCGGCCTCGTTCCTCTGGAGCGGAGACGGAGACAATCCCTACCCCGCGTTCCTGGCGCATGCGGATGCGTTCGTCGTGCCGGCGGATTCGGTGAACATGACCGGCGAAGCGTGTGCGACCGGAAAACCGGTCTATGTGTTCGAGCCGGATGGCGGCTCGGCCAAGTTCGCGCGTTTTCATGCCGCGCTCGCGCGGCACGGCGCCACCCGGCCGTTGCCGGCGGGCTTCGACAGGCTGGAAAGCTGGCGCTACGAGCCGTTGAATTCTGCCGCGCAGATTGCCGAGGAGATCGCACGACGCTGGGCGCAGCGGCGGCGTATGCTCGGCACGCCGCGTGCGAGTGGATGAGGCAAATAACCCATGGCGAGCCCGGTGATCCCGTTCGTGGTCGCGACCGCGCTCTTCATGGAGAACACCGACTCCACCATTCTCGCCACAGCGTTGCCGACCATCGCCAGCGACCTGGGCCTCGACCCCATCGCGCTGAAGCTGGCCGTCACGTCCTATCTCGTCAGCCTCGCGGTTTTCATCCCCGTCAGCGGCTGGGTAGCGGACCGGGTGGGCGCCCGTACAACTTTCCGGGCCGCGCTGCTGGTGTTCATGGGCGCCTCGATCGGCTGCGCGTTTTCCAACTCGCTCGGCGAGTTCGTGGCCTGGCGCGCGGTGCAGGGCATCGGCGGCGCCATGATGGTGCCGGTGGGGCGCATGGTGGTGATCCGCGCCGTGCCGCGCGAGGAGCTGGTGCGCGCGCTTGCCTTCATCGCCATGCCGGCGCTGATCGGCCCGATGCTGGGGCCGCCGCTCGGCGGCCTGATCGTCACCGTCGCCGACTGGCGCTGGATCTTCTTCGTCAACATCCCGATCGGCATCCTGGGTCTCATCCTCGCGACGCTCTACATCCCGGACCTGCGCGATGAGACGGTGCCGCCGCTCGACGTGAAGGGGTTCATCCTGTCGGCGCTGGGCTTCGGCGGGCTCATTCTCGGCCTCGCCATGTCCGGACGGCGCATCGCGCCGAGCGAAGTGGCCATTGCCTGCATTGCCGTCGGAGTCGCGTCGCTGGCGCTGTACGTGCGGCACGCGCTCACCGTTCCGCGCCCGCTGCTCGATATCCGCCTGCTGTCTCTGCGCACCTTCGAGGCCGGCATTGTCGGCGGCCTGTTCTTCCGCTTCGGTGTCGGCGCCAGCGCCTTCCTGCTGCCGCTGATGCTGCAGCTGGCCTTCGGCCTCAACGCGCTGCACTCGGGTTTGATCACCTTTGCAGGCGCGGTGGGCGCCTTGGCCGTCAAACCCATTGCGCAACCGATCCTGCGCCGCTTCGGCTTCCGCAACGTCCTCATCTACAACGGTGCGCTGGCCGCCGCCGTGCTGATGGGCTACGGGCTGTTCACGTCGGCGACGCCGCATGTGGTACTGCTCGCCGTCCTGCTCATCGGCGGCCTGCTGCGCTCGCTGCAGTTCACCAGCCTTTCGGCCCTGACCTACGCGGAGGTGGAGAAGCCCCAGGTCGGCTCGGCGACCAGCATCGCCAGCGTGGGCCAGCAAATCTCCGTCAGCTTCGGCGTGGCGCTCGGCGCCATGGTGCTCGAATTCTCCGAGCATCTGCGCGGGCACACGGCGCCGCAAACGGAGGACTTCGCCGCGGCGTTCTTTTTCGTGGGCGCCGTGTCGATGGTGACCGCGCTGCTGATGCTGCGGCTTCCCGCCAGCGCGGGCGTTGAGCTGTCGGGGCGGACGATACCGGCGCGTGAGGGAGGAGAGGTGCGCTAGGAGCCGGCAACCCGGCGCTACTTCGCTTCGCTGGCGGCAGGGTCCGGGTAGACCGTGACGCGCACACTCGCACCAATGCCGACGATGCGCGAGAGCAGGGCAACGGGCAGGGTTTGCGTGAGGGCGCGCGGCGGAGGCCCAAATTCGTAGCCCATATTGAACTCCCGCACCGTGCAAGCCCGCCAGCCGGCCATCGGCCCCGGCGGCAACCCTTCGATGGCCGCCAACAGGTCAGCGATCGTTTCGGCAGCCTCCGCACGCTGCGCAAGGCTCTCCAAGGTCGCAAGCCAGCGGCCGTCGTCGAGCCGCGCGCAATGCAGCGTGATGAGCCCTCGGTTCTCGAGTGCGGCGACGAGCGGCTTCAGATCGTCGTCACTCGCGAGGTCGAGGTCGGTATTGAGATAGCTCACGGCTTCCGTGCTCAAGTCAGTGCGCCGCCGCCGTGATCGGCGCGCCGGCGGCGAGCCACTGCTCCAGCGGGCCGGCGAGATCGTCGTAGGCCCGGTAGCCGTTGGTGAGGAGCGCGTAACCCGTCTCGTTGTTGCCGGCGATCACAGTGGGGAAGCCGCGGATGCCGAGCTCCTGCGCGGTGAGGAAATCGCGAAAGGTCTCGTTGTGCGTCTCGGGATCATTGAAGGCGGCGCTGAACGCGGCGCGGTCGAAGCCGGCTTCCTCGGCGACGTCGAAGATCTCCTCTGGCGCGGTCATGTCGCGGTTCTCCGCGTAGAAGGCGCGGGACACGCGTGCCTTGAACGGCAGCGCCATCTTCGGCAACAGGCGGCGGGCGGTGACGACGGCGCGGCAGGCCGGCTCGGTATCGTAGGTGAAGGTGGCGCGCTCGAAGAAGGCGGCATTGAACGGCTCGCCGGTGGCGGCGCCGACTTCCTCCCAGGCCTTGCGGATGTAGGCTTTGTCCTTGTCGGTCATCGGCTCGGCGTTGCCGGCGCGCAGACCGCCCATGACGACGTGGAGCGGAAGCTCGGCCTCGAACTTCTCCGCCAGCGCGGCGATGACGGGGGAAAACCCGTAGCACCACGAGCACATGGGGTCGGCGAAGTAGACGAGCTGGTTGTTTGCCATGGCGCGGTCCTGGGCCTTCTCAACATGCTTAGCACGACTTGCGATCATTGGCCGGCAGCGACGTGCGCGAGCGCCGCAGGGCTCCCATCCTTGTGATGGTCATCATGGAGAACGCCGGGCCTCGTCTTTGCGATCAGAGACACTTGGTGGCGGCCTGCAACTGAACCATTTGTCATCCCGGCACGTGTTGCCGGGATCCATCGTGCAACGCGCGCCGGAGCAAGCCGATGGATGGATCCCGGGGACAAGCCCCGGGATGACAATGAGGGATGGTTCTCTTGAAGTCAGTCAAGGCGTGGCGCCCGCTTTCTGCAGCAGCGCGGCGATGGCGGTGAAACCCTTGTCGACGGCGAGGGCGTAGGGGCGCGTGCCTTGCCCGTTGGCGAGGTTCACGTTGGCACCGGCTGCGATGAGGGCTGAGACGACCGCCTGGTGGCGCGCGCCGCCGTCGCCCAACACGATCGCCTCAATAAGGGCGGTCATGCCGAGCCGGTTGACGTGATCGAGCGGTGCGCGGCCAGCGATCAGCGCGGTCACCGCCTCGGCGTTGCCGAGGTGCGCGGCGGCGATCAGCGCGGTGCCGGCATAGGGGCTGGTGATGGCGCGGGTGTTGCCACCGGACGTGACGAGCAAGTCGAGCATCTCGGCGTCATTCTGGACGGCGGCAATGGTGAGGGCGTCGTAGCTTTGGTGCTCGAGGGCATTGACGTTAGCGCCCAGTTTGATCAGCGCCTGGGCGACGGCCAGATCGCGCCGGTAGACGGCCACCATCAGCGGCGTGCGGCCGAAGGGATCGCGCGCGTTGAGGTCGGCGCCTTCCTTCACGGCATCCTCGACCTCGGCCGTGCTGCCGCTGGCGGCAGCCGCGTGCAGGCCGGCATAGGCGGCGATTTCCTGCGCCGTCGGCGGTGCCTGGGCGTGCGCGGGGGGCGCGCCGGCGATCAGGCCTGCAACCAGCGCCGGCAGGAAGCACCTCACCGGCGGCGCTCCTGCATGATCTCGAGCTGCAGCTGCTGAATCTCGGCCAAGCGCTGCCACTGCTTGTTGATCAGGTGGTCGATCTTTTCGTGCAAGTGGCGGATTTCCAGCTTAGCCTTCAGGTTCACCTGGTAGTCGTTCAGGCCCCGCATGCGGTCTTTGGCCTCCTGCCGCTTCTGGCTCATCATGATGATGGGTGCCTGGATCGCCGCCAGGCACGACAACACGAGATTGAGCAGGATGAAGGGATAGGGGTCGAAGGCTTCCCGGCTGCCCATCACGAGATTGATGAGGATCCAGATGGCGAGAGCGAGGCCGAAGCCGACGATGAACATCCAGCTGCCGCCCAGCGTCGCGAGTTGATCGGACAGGCGCTCGCCGAAGGTGCGTTTGTGCTCGAACTCCTGCTCGATGTTGGCGGCCAGCGTCTCATGCGTGGCAAGGCTGTTGGCGACCTGCTTCTCGAGCTCGGTCACATCGCCGCTTTCGGCGTGCAGCAATTCCTGCACGTACAGGCTGCGGTAGCGGGCGATCTCCCGACGCGACACGAGCACGTCGGGTGCCAGGTCAGGATGGTCCTTCCGGATGCGTTCGACCAGGCCCGGGTGAATAAGCTCCAACGAGACGAGATCGCGGCGCGCATGCTCGCGCCCGGAGAGCGCGCAAGCCAGCCGCTCGCGCTTTGTTGAACCGGATTTGGACACGGGGGCTTCCTCCGCGCGAGGGGTCTCGAAAGGGGTCCGATGGGTGGAACGGGCTTGCGGAGCGGCAAGCGCGGCCTATGTACGGCTGGAATGTAGGTGCGCGCGTGAGCCGCGCCCAGCCGTGCCGGTGGAAAATGCGGCGCATTGTCAGCAGGGCCCAAGGCGGATAAAACCCGCCCCGATCCCCAGCCGAATTTCGGACCAGAGGCGCCGTCGATGGCCAACCCCCAATACGTCTATCACATGCACAAGCTCTCCAAGACCTATCCGGGGGGCAAGCAGGTCCTGAAGGACATCTCGCTGTCGTTCTTCCCGGGCGCCAAGATCGGCGTGGTGGGTCTCAACGGCGCGGGCAAGTCGACGCTGCTGAAGATCATGGCCGGCGCGGTGGAGGATTTCGTCGGTGAGGCGTGGGCCGCGGACGGCGTGCGCGTCGGCTACCTTGCGCAGGAGCCGGAGCTGGACCCGGACAAGGACGTGCTCGGCAACGCCATGGAGGGCGTGGCGGAGAAGAAGGCGCTGCTCGACCGCTACAACGAGCTGGCCGCCAACTACTCCGACGAGACCGCCGAGGAGATGGCGAAGCTGCAGGACGAGATCGAGGCGGGCAACCTGTGGGATCTCGATACGCAGGTGGAACAGGCGCTGGATGCGCTGCGCTGTCCGCCGGGCGACGCGGACGTGTCGAAGCTGTCAGGCGGTGAGAAGCGGCGCGTGGCGCTGACCAAGCTGCTGCTCGCCAAGCCCGACATCCTGCTGCTCGACGAGCCCACCAACCATCTCGACGCTGAATCGGTGGCGTGGCTGGAGCGTTATCTCAAGGAATACGCCGGCTGCATCATGCTGGTGACGCACGACCGCTACTTCCTCGACAACATCACCGAGTGGACGCTGGAGCTCGATCGCGGCCAGGGCGTGCCCTACAAGGGCAACTACTCGAGCTGGCTGGAGCAGAAGGCGAAGCGCCTCGAGGTCGAGAAGGGCCAGGAGGAAGCCAAGCAACGCACGCTCAAGCGCGAGCTGGAGTGGATCAGATCGTCGCCCAAGGCGCGGCAGGCCAAGTCCAAGGCGCGCATCCAGGCCTACGAGAAGCTGGCCGACGAGGCCGGGCGCGAGGAAATCGGCAAGGCCCAAATCCAGATCCCGCCCGGACCGCGGCTGGGCGGCAGCGTGGTGGAGGTGGAAGGTTTGTCGAAGGCGTTCGGCGACCGGCTGCTGATCGAAAACCTGACCTTCAAGCTGCCGCCGGGCGGCATTGTCGGCGTGATCGGGCCCAACGGTGCGGGCAAGACCACGCTGTTCAAGATGATCACGGGCGCGGAGAAGCCGGACGGCGGCTCCATCAAGCTCGGCGAGAGCGTGAAGCTCGGCTACGTCGACCAGAGCCGCGATCATCTCAACGACAAGAAGACGGTGTGGGAGGAAGTGTCGGGCGGGCTCGACCAGATGAAGCTCGGCGAGAGGATGGAGATGCCGAGCCGCGCCTATGTGAGCTGGTTCAACTTCAAGGGTGCGGACCAGCAAAAGAAGGTGGGGCTGCTGTCAGGCGGCGAGCGCAACCGCGTGCATCTCGCCAAGATGCTGAAGGAGGGCGGCAACCTGCTGCTGCTCGACGAGCCGACCAACGATCTCGACACCGAGACGCTGTCGGCGCTGGAGGCGGCGCTGGAGGATTTCGCCGGCTGCGCCGTGGTGATCTCGCACGATCGCTTCTTCCTGGACCGCATGGCGACGCACATCCTGGCCTTCGAGGGCGACAGCCACGTCGAGTGGTTCGAGGGCAACTTCCAGGACTACGAGGAAGACAAGAAGCGCCGCCTCGGCGATGCCGCGGTGGAACCGCACCGCATCAAGTTCAAAAGGTTTGAGCGGCGTTAGGCAACGACTTGTTAACCCTGCATTTCAATTGCGACGTGCACGACGCATCTCTTTAACAGCAGCCCGCTAGCGTCCGCACCTCCGGCAGGGAGATGCGGTATGCCCGACTTTCGCAGACCACTGGACGCGCAGGATTTTGCCTGGAAGGCTGCTGTGCGCAACGGCGCACTGGCTGCGGTCACGCTTGCATTCCCGTTCATGCTGTACGCAGCAATTGAGGTGTCGGGCTGCGGGAGCACGGGTGGCGCATGTGGCGCGCTGGCGTTGGTGCTCTCCATATTCACCAAACCCTTGATCTTCGCAGTCTTCGTTCTGTCCTATGCAGCCATTCTTGCGCGGCGTTTGCGGGACGCCGGCCTGATGCGTTCGCTGGCAGTCGTAGTCATGTTGTTGATGCTCGCTGGCATGCAATGGTCCATGGCATTCGGCGCGCCGTGGTCCGTCGCCTTTGCCACGGGTTTCGCAGGAGGCGTTCCGGCTCCCCTGATGGCTGGCTTATCGGCGGTTGTCGCGCTTTGCGTGATGGGCAGTATGCCCGTGGCAGAGCCGGGAGCAGCGCCGCGCCGGCGCACATTCGGCACCGGAACCTGGCTCTTCCTGGGGCTACTACTGGTTGGTGCCGTCCTTGGCTGGCTGGCGCTTGCTATGCTCATGCGTGGTACCAGCAGTTGGCTTATTGCCTCGATGTATCGCGGGCTGCTCATGCCTCTGGCGCTGTGCGCTGCGATCGCAATCACGGCTGCACCGCTGGTCATCGGCATCTTCTGCTATCGCGAATGGGAGCGTGAGGGACGTTTCGGCTCAGACTCGCTCCTGATGTATCCGATTTCCCTTTGCGCCGCCGCCGTAGCGGCGGGGGTGTTGGTGACGAGCGCCGCGGTGGTATGGCGAAGTCTCGCTCCCGTCTTCGACTTGCGCGGTAGCTTGATCTCGCCGCAGATCATGCAGCTTGCCGGCCTGGCCGAACTGATCGGCCTTCTCACGCTGCCTTGGCTTCTAAGCTTGCTGCCCCGCGGACCGGTGACTGAAGCTGTCCACGCGCCCGCACCGGCGCGACGTCCCGCGGCCGGGAGCCAAACGAGACCAGCTGCCACAGGCGGTTCGGTCGCTTTTGGGCGTCGCGGATTGAGATAGGCCGATCAAGCCGCCACGCGGCTCTTTTCCTTGGCGAATGGGCTGAGGCCCAGCCACTGCTGCATGGATTGAGCGATATGCTTGTCGCCGATCAGCTCGACCTGGCCGGCGGCGACCTCTTTTCTGACGGTGGTCATGCCCATCCAGATGGCCGTCATGGTGCGCAGAGGGCTTTTTACATAGAGGTCGATCTCGAAGCCCGGATTGGATGAGCACAAGTCGACCTTGCCGCCGTCGATCACCAGCCACCAGGAGCGCTTGGACGAGATCAGCTCCGGAAACATGAAATGAACGGTGGTGCGCTTGGGCGGCAGCGGGGTGATGTCGAGGCTGCGCCGCATGTCCCACATCAGCAATGACGGATCGAGGTTCTTGAGCGACAGCGAGGATTCGATCCAGCGCTGACCCCAAATGCCGAGCGCCATGATCACGGGGCGCAAATCTTCGCCGGCCTCGGTCAGCTTGTAGTCGAAGACACCCGGCTGGCGCGTCGGCATGGCAACGATGACCCCGGCTTCCTCCAGCTCCTTGAGGCGCTTGGAGAGCAGCGTCGGCGACATCAGCGGCACGCCGCGCCTCAGGTCGTTGAAGCGGGTCGAGCCGCACAGAAGCTCGCGCAGCACGAGCGCCGTCCAGCGCGTGCAGACAACCTCGGCGGCCATGGCGACGGGACAGAACTGGGCGTAGCTGCCGGGCGAATATCTCTCGTCCATTGGGTGCTCCCTTGCGTGCTTTCCAGGTATCGCAACCATCCGCGGGGCGGAAGTACAGAAACTGTACCGGAGGGGCCGCAGCAGATCGTCCGGACGCGGCAAATCTTAGGAAAACGACGCATTTGCGCGCTCACATCGAGGTGATCGGGGTGCCAGTACACATCCTGGACTGGAGGCTTTGGCGCGTCCCGCAAAAAATGCCGCCCATTCCGTCCAAGGCACCAAGGAGATCACCATGAACGCGGTCCCAGCAAGAAAGTTTGACACGGCCCCGGGCAAGAACCCTGTCGAGTTGGCGCGTGAACTGGGCCCCGTTTTCGCCGCGCGCACGGCGGCGGCGGACGAGGACCAGTACGTGGCCGAGAATATCAAGCAGTTGAGGGCGTCAGGCCTGGTGGAAGCCGGCGTGCCGGCCGAACTCGGCGGCGGCGGCGCCAGCATCGACGAGCTTGCGCAGATGCTGCGCGCGCTCGCCTATCACTGCGGCTCCACCGCGCTGACCTTCTCCATGCACACGCATCAGGTGGCCGTGCCGGCGTGGCGCTGGATGCACCAGGCGCCGGCGAAGGCCGCCGTCGAGCCGCTGCTGAAGCGCATCGCGGCGGAGAAACTTCTGCTGCTGTCGAGCGGCGGGTCGGACTGGATCGGCGGGTCCGGCAAGGCGGAGAAGGTCGAAGGCGGCTACAAGATCACCGCGCGCAAGATTTTCACGTCGGGCGCTGCGACCGGCGACCTGCTGATGACGGGCGCGATCCTGGAGGGGCCGGGGCAGCCGCCGATGGTGCTGCATTTCGGCATCCCGATGAGCTCACCGCATGTGAAGGTGCTCGATACCTGGCGGGCGCACGGCATGCGCGGGACCGGCTCGCACGACGTGATGATCGACGGTCACGTGGTGCCCGAGGCGGCGGTTGCCCTCAAGCGCAAGGCTGGTGAATGGCACCTGCTGTTCCAGATCATCAGCACCATCGCATTCTCGCTGGTCTATGGCGTGTACCTGGGCGTGGCGGAGGGCGCACGCGACCTCGCCATCGACATGGCCAAGAAGAAGGGACCGCACAAGTACACCATAGATCTTGCGGGCCGTATGGACACGGAGCTGAGGGCTGCGCAACTGGCGCACGCCTCGATGCTGGCTGCGGTAAACCGCAACACACCATCGCCGGAAGCGGTCAACGATGTGATGATCGGGCGCCAGCTTGTCGCGCGTCACGCCATTGCCGCCGTGGAGTACGCGATGGAGCTGGCGGGCGGGCCTGGCTTCTATCGCGCCAACGGGCTGGAGCGGAAGTTCCGCGACATCCAGGCCGCCCGCTATCATCCGCTGCAGAGCGGGCCACAGGCGGAGTTCGCCGGCGCCATGGCGCTCGGCCTGCCGGTGGACAAGATTTTTTGAAGGCAGGCAGATTTGCAACGGCGGCCGGCGTCATGCCGGCCGCCGCACGCTTGCACAAGGCGCTCTCCGAAAAGGAGATTCAAATCGCCGGTTCATGCACGACGCGGTGCCTTGAAAATAGTCATCCTGTGACGCACGCAATTTCGCCCGGATGTCGGACACAATACGGAGCTTCAAGCCACGCGCGGTCTGGCGTAACGTGGCCGATATTGTTCAGGCATTTTGATTGGTGCGCACTGCATGCGAAAAAAGAAGCGATTGGTGCTGTGTTTCGATGGGACGTGGAACACACTGCGTGACACGTCGGCGCTGACCAACGTCGTCAGACTTGCAAACCTCGTCACCGTCAGCTCCGACGATGTCGATCAGATTTCCTACTACAACTCGGGTGTCGGCGGGGGCGGGCCCATCGACCGCTGGCTCGGGGGGTTCTTCGGGGTGGGACTGAAGAACAACGTCAAGCGCGGCCTGACCTTCCTGGCGTTGAACTACGAGGATGGCGACGAAATCTACCTGTTCGGGTTCTCGCGCGGCGCCTATACGGCACGCGCGGTGGCGGGCGTGATCGGGACCGCGGGCATTCCGCGCGACATCAGCAACGTGGAAACGCACTGGAGCAAGTACCAGGAGATCGCCAAGCTGCGGCCCGATTACAGGTGGCCGAAGGACTCCCCGAAGCGGATGAAAGCGGATGCGGCCATCAACAAGCTGAGGGAAGAGCTGATTCCGTTCTCGCGCAACACCAACGACGATGACACGCGCCTGGTCGAGATTCCGATCACGTGCGTCGGCGTCTGGGACACGGTGGGCGCCTACGGCATTCCGTTGGGATGGGGCTTGAGCAGCCTTGCGCGCTCCTTCACCTACTGGACGCGGGGGTTCCGCGACACGCACTTCGGCACCACGGTGAAGGTGGGCCTGCATGCGGTGGCCATCGACGAGCGCCGCCGTCCGTTCGCGCCCACGTTCTGGACGCGGCGGCCGGACCTGCCGCCTGACACGAAGTTCCCTGTCGAGCAGGTGTGGTTCGCCGGCGTGCACTCCAACATCGGCGGCGGGTACGTGGACAAGGGGCTGTCGGACCTGGCCCTGGTCTGGATGATGGCCGAGGTGCAGAAGCGGACCGGCCTCAGGTTCAACGAGGAAGAGGCCGAGCGCGTGCTGTGGCCCTGCTCGGCCGCGACGCTCTACAACACGTCACGCTTCAACTTGTTCAACCCGATCCGGCCGGTGCTGCCTCCGCCGCCCAAGCCCGACGGGCTGTGGTCGAAGGTCATGCGCATGCTGGGCTTTCGGCGGCGTCGGTTCGTGCGCGTGAATGAGCGGCTGCACTGGAGCGTGCGCGAGCGCTGCGGTTATCCGACGACGCTGGTCGATGGCGTGAAGCCGTGCGCCTACAAACCGGCCAACCTGCCGCCGAATGCCACCGAGTTTACAGAGCCGCTGGAGCTGGAAGTGAAGCTGGCGGATCACAAAACGCGGGTGTGGGGCGACAACTGCCCGATGCAGAAGCTCAAGCAGCCCTGTGCCTGCAAGGCGCGCGACCTGAAGCAGCTTCAAGCCGGCCCAGTCCCGCAGAGCGCACCCGTCGCGGCCTGACGCGGCGGCGCGACGTCAGGACTTGGAGGTCTTGGCGGCGGTCAACTTTTTCGGGGCCGTATTGCGCCAGGCCATGGCGAGCGCGCTCTCGAGCGTTGTCCGATCGGCAGCGGCGAGGCGTACGCGCGTGTAGCCGCGCCGGCCCCACGCGCCGGGTGCGGGCGTGAAGACGTCCGGCTCTGCGCCCATCAGCATCTCTTGCTGCTCCGGCGTCAGCTTGACCATGCCCCAGGCGGCGTCGGGCACGCCGAGCGAGGCGAACACCTTGTTGGCGACGCGAAAGTCGGGATGGCCGCCGTGCGCGCCCTCGGTCGCTTCGGGCTGCGCGAGCGCCAGGCGGCGAAAGACGGCGACCGTTGCCATGGGCATGTCCTTTCTCGCGTCCGGCGCAGCGCTCGTCTGCGCGGCTCTCCCTAGCGGGTGGAGCGCGCCGCGGGCAAGATGCCGGCAACGAGGAGGATCGCTCATGCCCTTTGCCCAGTCCGACGGCGCGCGCATCTACTACGAGGAAGCGGGCCGCGGCACGCCCATCCTTTTCATCCACGAGTTCGGCGGCGATCTCAGGAGCTGGGACGAGCAGATGCGCCACTTCGGGCGCAGCTGGCGCTGCCTGCGCTGGGATGCGCGCGGCTACCCGCGATCCGAGGCGCCGCAAGCGGAAAACCTGTACGGGCAGGACTTCTTCAACCGCGATGCCATCGCCGTGCTGGACGCGGCGGGCGTCGACAAGGCGCACGTGGTCGGCCTGAGCATGGGCGGCTACACGGCGCTGATGCTGGCGGCGAAATATCCGGCGCGTGTGATCTCCTGCGTGGCAGCGGGCGCGGGCTCAGGTGCGCTCAAATCCTCGCGCGCGCAGTTCATCGCCGAGGCCAAGGCCAACGCGGCGACCATGGACCGGGCCGGCAGGATCGATGCACAGGCGATGGGGCTCAGCCCAACGCGCGTGCAATTGCAGGTGAAGAATCCCAAGGCCTGGCAGGCGTTCGTCGATCACCTCTCCGAACACGCCGCGCATGCCGCCGCCAAGACGCTGCGGACGGTGCAGGCCGGCCGCGCCTCGCTCTACGACATGGAAGCCGAATTGAGGGCGGTGACGGCGCCCACGCTGCTGCTGGTCGGCGACGAGGACGAGCCGTGCCTCGACGTCAATCTGTGGCTGAAGCGGTTGATGCCGGTCGCCAAGCTCGGCGTGCTGCCGGGATCAGGACACGCCATCAATCTGGAGGAACCGGCGGCCTTCAACACGCTGGTCGAGGCGTTCCTGGCGGACGTGGAGCGCGGCTCGTGGCGGCCGCGCGATCCGCGTGCCAAGCCCGGCGCCCTGACGGCGCTGGCGAAGGTGGACTGAACCTGAAAGCTGCCGGCCTAGGGCCGGTTGAGGACGGCGACCAGGGCTTTGGGATGTCCGCCGTTCTGGGCGATGTAGTCCTCGAACAGCTTCTGCAGCAGCTGGGTGGAGGAGAAGATGCCCACCATGGCGTCGCGCACCTTGTAGGACTTGCCCTGCCGGACGAGCACCCAGCGCACGTCGTAGGCCGAGCCGTCGGTCAGCGTGATCTTGGAATCGACCATGATGCCGTTGGCACCCGGGATGCTTTCGTTGGCCCACTCGACCTTGGCGATCGGATACTTCGGCGCCTCGGTGGCCGCATAGCGCCCGATGAAACGGACCATGCCGGAGAAGTAGTTGGTTTTCTCGGAGGCGGGCAGCAGGCTGCGGTAGGAGCCAAGCGAATAGAGGCCGATGTAATTCACGTCTGCGTGGCGCTGGAACACGCCCGAAATGGTGCTCGGCGACTGCGTACGCGCGGCCGCCATGAGCTCGCGGCCGACCTGGGCCATGAACTTGACGGCGGGGTCCGCGGTATTGGCGGCAGCCGGCTGGGAGAGCGACAGGCTGATGAGCCCGGCGCCCAGGCACAGCAGCGCATAAAGGCCGTGGGTCAGTTGCCTGGCCGGGCCAAATCGGAAAGCGGTGAACATGCTCAGCCTGATCCCTCGTCAACGCCTGTGCGGCGTACAAATTCTACCCCGTTCACGCAGCCATCCGCTGCCGACTATGACCATGATGCCAGGACCCGTCAAAGGGCAGCAGACGGCATGGTTGCGCTACTGGCGCGAAAAAACGGCCACTTAGTGGCTCTTTGGCTGCACCCGCCGTCAGGCGATCTCGGCATTGGCCAAGCTGCCGATCACCGGGGGCGCCGCCCGTGTAACCCGATACAACTCATGCGCCGGCAGTTGCGGGAGCCCGAGCAGAGCGGCGGCACGCTCGATGGTGGCGTGGGAGATGGTGTCGGCTGTGTGCAGCGGAACCGTATGGCGACGGTCGCGATGCACCAGGACAAGCTCCTGGCGCATGCCGGAAAAAGTGGTGCGCACGTGATGGGCGATGCCGCTGAAATCGGACAGCGGCGCGCTCCAGACCTTCGCGCTGAACAGGCCGGTTTCGCTAACCGTGACGCGGTCAGGAACGACGCAGACGGAGCGGGTGTGCCACAGCTTGCGGATCAATCTCAGCGTCGGAACCAGGAATGCGGCGAGCAGGAGCGCCAGGCCCAGAACCAGGACGCCGACGGCCACCGGCTTGTCGCCAATCGCGTGTGCGGTATCGGCGGCGGCAAAGGACAGGATCAGGGCGACCGGGGTGGCCAGCACGGCAAGCAACGGCAACACCAGCAGGAACGTCAGCGCGGCCGCCGTACGCGAGGCGTGCTGCACGAAGCTCAGCGGCAACTGGTCGAACGGCTGCGCAGGCGACGGTGCGGCGGGCGGCATGGCTGGCTCCGAGGGCGCAAGCAAGGGCGGCGGGCACGTTAGGCCCAGACCCTTACGGGAGGCTTAACCATGTTCACTATGGATTTGGATACCCTCCCGGCCGCGGTGGGCCAGATACCACTTGACGCATAAAGATATCTTTATATCTTAACGTCCATGAGCGATGCGGGTGGCAAGAGCGCATGGGCGTTCGAACTGGCGCCGGCGGTCGGGGTGCTGAAGGCCCTGGCCGAGCCGACGCGGCTGCGCATTCTGGTGCTGCTGTCGCGCGGCGAGCTGAACGTGAAGGACCTGACCCGCATCCTGGGCCAGAGCCAGCCGCGCATCAGCCGGCACCTGAAGCTGCTGGCGGAGGCCGGGCTCGTCGAGCGGGCGCCGGAGGGGAGCTGGGTGTACTTCCGGCTGACCGAGCGCGGCCGTGGCGGCGAAATTTCGCGGCTGATCCTCGGCGCCGTCGATACGGCGGACGCGGTGCTGCTGCGCGACCGCAAGCGCGCCGACGAGGTGCAGCACGAGCGGCAGGAGACGGCGCAATCCTACTTCCAGGCGCATGCGGGTGAATGGGATCGCATCCGCGCGCTGCATATCGCCGAGGGCGAGGTGGAGGCGGCGGTGAGCGCCGCGCTGGGGAAGGGTCCGTTCGGCCTGCTGGTCGACGTCGGCACAGGCACCGGGCGCATGCTGGAGCTGTTCGCCGACCGCTACCGGCGCGGGCTGGGGCTCGATCTCAACACGGCCATGCTCGCTTTCGCGCGCGCCAACCTGGAACGGGCCGGTGTGAGCCACGCGCAGGTGCGCCAGGCCGACATCTACGACCTGCCGCTGGAGGATGCGAGTGCCGATGCCCTCGTCATGCACCAGGTGCTGCACTTCCTGGGCGATCCGCAACGCGCGATCCGCGAGGCCGTGCGCGTGCTGGCGCCGGGCGGGCGCCTGCTGATCGTCGATTTCGCGCCGCACGAGCTGGAATTCCTGCGCGAGCATTACGCGCACGAGCGCCTGGGCTTCGCGGCGCCGCTGGTGCAGCAGTGGCTCATCGATCTCGGCCTCGCGGTGATCGCGCAGCGCGACCTGCCGCCGGCGGAGGGCGCGCGCGAGGCCGGATTGACGGTTTCGATCTGGGTTGCCGAACGCCCGCAAGCGGCCGCAAGCGCAGATAGACACGGCAGCGCGCGACTGGAGCGCATCTCGTGATGGACAAGGCACAGGAGCGCCGCAGCCGCCTGCTCGGCGACGGCGACATCAACGTCTCCTTCGAGTTCTTCCCGCCCAAGACGGAGAAGATGGAGGAGGCGCTGTGGGCCTCGATCCGGCGGCTGGAGCCGCTGCGGCCGAAGTTCGTGTCCGTTACCTACGGCGCGGGCGGCTCCACGCGCGAGCGTACGCACAACACGGTGGCGCGGCTGGCCAAGGAAACGGCGCTGGTGCCGGCGGCGCATCTCACCTGCGTGGCGGCAACCAAGGGCGAGGTGAACGAGGTCGCGAGCGCTTACAAGGCCGCGGGCGTGGAGCACATCGTGGCCTTGCGCGGCGACCCGTCGGAAGGCGTCGGCACCACATACACGCCGCATCCGGGCGGCTACGCCAATGCGGCGGAGCTGGTGGCGGGCTTGAAGGACGTCGGCGGGTTCGAGATCTCCGTCGCGGGCTATCCGGAGAAGCATCCCGAGAGCGCGAGCATCGACGCCGACCTCGACAACCTGAAGGCCAAGGTCGACGCCGGCGCGTCACGCGTCATCACGCAGTTCTTCTTCGACAACGCGCACTACCTGCGCTTCCTGGAAGCGGCGCGCGCGAAAGGCATCTGGGCGCCGATCGTGCCGGGCATCGTGCCGATCCACAATTTCAAGCAGGTGGCGGGCTTCGCCGGCCGCTGCGGCGCTACCATCCCGTCGTGGATGGCGCGGCGCTTCGACGGGCTCGAGAGCGACGTGCAGACCACCCATCTGGTGGCGGCGGCGGTGGCGGCCGAGCAGGTGATGGACCTGGTCGATCAAGGCATCCGCCAGTTCCACTTCTACACCCTGAACCGGGCCGATCTCGTGTACGCGATCTGCCATCTGCTGGGCTTGCGGCCCGAACCTGCAGCCGTGAGCGGAAAGGCCGTGGCATGACACGCGGTGAGAAGACAGCGGCACTCAAGGCGGCCGCCGCCAAGCGCATCCTCATCATCGATGGGGCGATGGGCACCATGATCCAGCGCGAGAAGCTGGACGAGGACGGCTATCGCGGAAAGCGTTTTGCCGATTTCGACAAGTCGGTGAAGGGCAACAACGACCTGCTGGTGCTGACCCAGCCCAAGATCATTCAGACCATCCACGAGGGCTACTTCGCGGCGGGTGCCGACATCGTCTCGACCAACACCTTCAACGCGCAGCGCATCTCGCTCGCCGACTACGGCATGGAGGACCTGGCCACCGAGATGAACCTCGCGGCGGCCAAGCTGGCGCGCGCGGCCGCCGACAAGTTCACGGCCAAGACGCCCGACAAGCCGCGCTTCGTCGCCGGTGCGCTGGGGCCGACCAACCGCACCGCGTCGATCTCGCCGGACGTGAACAACCCGGGCTTCCGCGCCATCACCTTCGACGAGCTGGTGGAGGCCTACGCCGAGCAGACACGCGGGCTGATCGAAGGCGGCGTCGACTTGATTTTGATCGAGACGGTGTTCGACACGCTGAACGCCAAGGCGGCCGGCTTTGCCGTACTCAAGGTGTTCGACGAGGCGGGCGTCGAGCTGCCGTTGATCATCTCGGGCACCATCACGGATCGCTCGGGCCGCACGCTGTCGGGGCAGACGCCGGAGGCGTTCTTCTTCTCCATCCGGCACCTGAAGCCGTTCGCGGTGGGGCTGAACTGCGCACTGGGTGCCGAACTGATGCGGCCGTATCTGGCGGAGATCGCGGCCGTGGCTGACACGCTGACGATTGCCTATCCGAATGCCGGCCTGCCGAACGCCATGGGTGAGTACGACGAGGGCCCGCACGATATGGCCTGTCAGCTCGGGCCGTGGGCGAAGGATGGCCTGCTTAACATCGTCGGCGGCTGCTGCGGCTCGACGCCCGAGCACATCGCCGAGATCAGGGAGCACGTAGAGAAATATCCGCCACGCAAGCTGCCGAACATCGCACGCAAAATGCGCCTGTCGGGGCTCGAGCCGTTTGTGCATGGGTGACGGTGCGATGAGCCAAGACCGGCAACAGAAAACGGCGTCATGGTCGGGCTTGTCCCGACCATCCATCTATCCGCTTGCTCCGGCGCTTGTTGGGAGCTGGATCCTCGGGACAAGCCCGAGGATGACACTTGGGGTGATCGTCGGAGTTCAAGAACAATGACCGGCACCACAGCCGCCACGGCGTTCATCAATATCGGCGAGCGGACGAACGTCACGGGCTCGGCGAAGTTTCGCAAGCTGATCGAGGCGGACGACTACGCGGCGGCGCTGGCGATCGCGCGCTCGCAGGTCGAGAGCGGGGCGCAGATCCTCGACGTCAACATGGACGAAGGCCTGCTCGATTCCGAGAAGGCGATGGTGACGTTTCTCAATCTCATCGCCTCGGAGCCCGACATCGCGCGCGTGCCGATCATGATCGACTCGTCCAAGTGGAGCGTGATCGAGGCCGGCCTCAAGTGCGTACAGGGCAAGCCGATCGTCAACTCGATCTCCATGAAGGAGGGCGAGGAGGCGTTCCTGGAGCATGCCAAGAAGGTGCTGCGCTACGGTGCGGCCGTGGTGGTGATGGCCTTCGACGAGCAGGGACAGGCCGACACGAAACAGCGCAAGGTCGAGATCTGCGAGCGGGCCTACAAGCTGCTGACGGAGAAGATCGGCTTCCCGCCGGAGGACATCATCTTCGATCCCAACATCTTCGCGGTGGCGACGGGCATCGAGGAGCACAACGAGTACGGCGTCGCCTTCATCGAGGCGGTGCGCGAGATCAAGCAGAGGATGCCGCTGGTGCACTGCTCGGGCGGGCTGTCGAACCTGTCGTTTGCCTTCCGCGGCAACGAGCCGGTGCGGCAGGCCATGCACTCGGTGTTCCTGTATCACGCCATTCCGGCCGGCCTCGACATGGCGATCGTCAACGCCGGCCAGATCACGATCTACGACGACATCGATCCCGAGCTGCGCGAGCTCACCGAGGACGTGATCCTCAATCGGCGCGCGGACGCCACCGACCGCCTGCTGGAGGCGGCGGCGCGCTTCAAGGGCGAAGGCGGGCCGGCGAAGTCGAAGGAGAAGGATCTCGCCTGGCGCGATCAGCCGGTGCAGGAGCGCCTTACGCACGCGCTGGTGCACGGCATCAACGAGTACATCGAGGGCGACACGGAAGCGGCGCGCAAACTCGCCAACAAGCCGATCGAGGTGATCGAGGGCCCGCTGATGGCCGGCATGAACGTGGTCGGCGACCTGTTCGGCGCCGGCAAGATGTTCCTGCCGCAGGTGGTGAAGTCGGCGCGCGTGATGAAGCAGGCGGTGGCCTATCTGCAACCTTACCTGGAGGCGGAGAAGAAGGCCTCTGGCCTCGACCAGATGCCGGCCGCCGGCAAGGTGGTGATGGCGACGGTGAAGGGCGACGTGCACGACATCGGCAAGAACATCGTCGGCGTCGTGCTCCAGTGCAACAACTACCAGGTGATCGACCTCGGCGTGATGGTGCCGGCGGCCAAGATCCTGGAGACGGCGAAGAAAGAGAAGGCGGACATGATCGGCCTGTCGGGCCTGATCACGCCGTCGCTCGATGAAATGTGCCACGTGGCGGCCGAGATGGAGCGCGAGGGCTTCTCCGTGCCGCTCTTGATCGGCGGCGCCACCACGAGCCGCGTGCATACGGCGGTGAAGGTGTCGCCCAACTATGCGCGCGGCCAGGCGATCTACGTGACGGACGCCAGCCGTGCGGTGGGCGTGGTGTCGACGTTGATGTCGCAGACGGAGCGCGGCGCCTACACCGAAGGCGTGCGCAACGAGTACGTCAAGATCCGCGAGAACTACCTCAAGGGCGAGACCACCAAGACGCGGCTGCCCTTGCAGGCGGCGCGCGACAACCGCTTCAAGATCGACTGGGACGGCTACGCGCCGCCGAAACCGAAGTTCCTCGGCACGCGCGCGTTCACCCAATACGACCTGGCGGAGCTGGCGCCCTACATCGACTGGACGCCGTTCTTCTCCACCTGGGAGCTGGCCGGCAAGTATCCGCGCATCCTCGACGACAACGTGGTGGGGCCGGAGGCCAAGAAGCTGTTCGCCGACGCGCAGGCCATGCTGAAGCGCATGGTGGCGGAGAAGTGGGTGACGGCGAGCGCGGTGATCGGCTTCTGGCCGGCCAACGCGACGGGCGACGACATCGACCTCTACGCCGACGATGCGCGCAAGAAGAAGCTCGTCACGCTGCATACGCTGCGCCAGCAGATGGCGCGCGAGAACCGGCGCGACCGGGCGAACACCGCGCTGGCCGATTTCGTTGCGCCTAAGGAAACGGGGCTTGCCGACTACGTCGGCATGTTCGCGGTGACGGCGGGCATCGGCGAGGAGGAGGCGCTGGCGAAGCACATCGCCAAGACCGACGACTACGGCCGCATCATGCTGAAGGCGCTGGCGGACCGCTTCGCGGAAGCGTTCGCCGAGCGCATGCACGCGCGCGTGCGCCGCGAGTTCTGGGGCTACGCGGCGGCGGAGACCTTCTCCAACGAGGACCTGATCGCGGAGAAGTATCGCGGCATCCGCCCGGCGCCGGGCTATCCCGCGCAGCCCGATCACACGGAGAAGGGCACGATCTTCGAGCTGCTCGATGCGGAGAAACAGGCCGGCATCAAGCTGACGGAGAGCTACGCCATGTGGCCGGGCGCAGCCGTGTCGGGGCTCTATCTCTCGCATCCCGACAGCCACTACTTCGGCGTCGGCAAGGTCGAGCGCGACCAGGTCGAGGACTACGCCAAGCGCAAGGGCTGGACCATCGCGGAGACGGAGCGCTGGCTCGCGCCCGTGCTCAACTACGACACCAAGGCCGTGCGCAGCCAGGCGGCCTAATACGCGTGCCGGTTGCGGCGGGCGGCAGCGGCGTGTGGCCGAATTCCCTCGTCAGCGGTGCGTTTCGCTCACGCGCGGCTGGATCGGCTTGTGGCGGGTGTTAGGGTCCCCGCATCCGAGTCGCGACGGGGAGCGGGGAACCTCGCGCGGGCCGAGCACAAGGGAAGGGGCACCATGCTGTCACGTTTGATCCTTTTGGCCGTCCAGCTTGCCGTGGCGTGGTTCGCGGCGCCGGAAATCATGCGCTATCTGCCCGGCATGGGCGATCTCAGGCTGTTCGTCTATGCCGCCGTGTTCGCGGTGCTGGTGTGGGTGGTCGGGCTGATCCTGAGCCAGGTCTTGCGCGAGACGGGCATGCCTTCCAGCTCGACGCTGGTTGCGACCCTCGTGATGGCGCTGATCGGCGCTGCGCTGATCCAGTTCCTGCCGGCGTTCGTGCCCGATCTCAGGCCCCTCATGTACCGGATCCCGACGCTGATCTATCCGCTGCTCGGGGCCGTGATCGGCTATCACCTCAAGCGCTGACGTTTTTCGCCGGCACGGCATGAAGAAGGGCGCGGAACTTGGTGTTCCGCGCCCTTGCTGCATCTGAAGATCGGTGAGTTGCCCGGACCTGTGTTTTCCTGTGATCCGGCCGTGCCTGCGCTTCAGAACATTCCCAACACGACAGCCGTGAGGAAGGCGAAGGAGATGACGGCAGCAAGCACGTTGAGCCTCATCTTGATCTGCATAAGTGCCTCCTGTGGCCGGGAGAGCCGGCCCTCCGGCTTCGGGTACAACCGACGCCGAGCCCATGAATCTACGTAGGGTTCGCGAAGGTGCCAAGGAAAATCCAACCGGCGGGGCCATTAATATTTGCTGCAGAGCCGCACGTATCTTGCTAGACGCACCGCAAGTGCAGAAGAGGCACATGATATACTTATAAGTAGCCTCTGCCACTCAGAGTACAAAGGCAGAGTTAATCAAACGGTCATGATTATATCCTGAGAAGAACTTCGGAACGCATCAGAAACACTCATGTTGTGGCCCTGTCAGATCAAAGAACAACCCATATTACAAAATGTTGCAGGCCGGCCACGACGCCGTTCCGGGGTGCTTTCAGGACGTGGGATGCTATGACCTAGAGACGCGCGTGCGGGCCGGAGGAGGGACGACCAATGCAAAAATTCACGGCGCTGGTGGCGCGCAAGGGCGAGGGCGGCCCCGCGGTCGGCTGGCAGGAGTTGTCGGAAAGCGACCTGATGGAGGGCGACGTCACCGTCCGGATCAGCCACTCGACCGTCAACTACAAGGACGGCCTTGCCGTCACCGGCAAGGCCCCGGTGGTGCGCCGCTGGCCGATGGTGCTGGGGATCGACTTTGCCGGCACCGTCGCCGCCTCCAGCCACGCGGATTTCAAGGCCGGCGAAGCGGTGATCCTGAACGGCTGGGGTTGCGGGGAAACGCACTTTGGCGGTTATGCCCAGTTCGCCCGCGTGAAGGGCGACTGGCTGGTGAAGAAGCCGGACGGCTTCACGCCCGCCGAGACGATGGCCATCGGCACCGCAGGCTACACGGCGATGCTATGCGTGCTCGCCTTGGAGCGGAACGGCATGACGCCCGACAAGGGACCGATCGTGGTGACGGGTGCCGCCGGCGGCGTCGGCAGCGTGGCGATCGCGCTGCTCGCCAAGCTCGGCTACCAGGTGATCGCCTCGACCGGGCGCACGGGCGAGGCCGACTATCTGAAAGGGCTCGGCGCCGGCGAGATCATCGACCGCGCAGAGCTGTCCAACCCGGCGCGGCCGATGGGCAAGGAGCGTTGGGCGGGCGGCATCGATGCGGTCGGCAGCCACACGCTGGCGAACGTGCTCAGCATGACGAAGTACGGCGGCGCGGTCGCCGCGTGCGGGCTGGCGCAGGGCATGGACCTCGCAACCTCGGTGGCGCCGTTCATCCTGCGCGGCGTGACGCTGGCGGGCGTCGACTCCGTGATGGCGCCGAAGACGGCGCGCGTCGCAGCCTGGAGCCGGCTGGCGCGCGACCTCGACAAGACGAAGCTGGCGGCGCTGACGGTGACGCGGCCGCTGGCGGATGTTCTCACGCTGGCGCCGGACATCCTCGCGGGCAACGTGCGCGGGCGTGTGGTGCTGGAGGTTGGCTAGCGCACGTCTAGCTGTCGGGCACGCCGAGGTTCTGCAGCACTTGCGCCATCCGCTCGCGCGGTGTGGCGACGAGCGCATTGTGCGCAGGGTACTCGCGGCGCACCGAATGGATGGTGAGAGCGGGCGTGCGGGCGAGATGATTTGCAATCAGCGTCCGGGCCTCGACCTCGCGCCCCGTCTCGACATAGGCCGCCGCAAGAAGCGGCACGGGATGAGGATAGATCGGGCGCAACTGCAAAGCCTTCTGCAGCCAGTGCACTGCATCCTCATGCTTGCCCGCATGAAGCGCCGCCATGCCGGCCCAGCAGTACCAGACATGGATTGCGGCTTCGGCCGGGTTCAGGCGCATGGCCGTCTCCAGGTCTGCGAGCGCCTCGGTGGCCCGGCCCAGATCGATCTTGGCACGGGCATATTCGGCATGCGTCCACGACGCGGCCGGATTCAGTTGCAGGGCGCGTTCGAAGGCGGCAACCGACCCTTCAGGGTCGCCACGCATGCGCAGGAGGACACCGCGCAACTGGTGCGCCCGATAGCTTGCCGGCTGCAGCCGCAGCGCCCGCTCGACAGCCGTCTGCGCCTCCTGCAAACGCGACGGACGCTGGTCGGGCGCTACCCAGTCACCGCCAACCTCGATCACCAGTACGCTGGCATAGCCGACAAGCGCCGGCACCCAATCGGGATCGATGGCCAGCGCCTTGCCGAAGTGGATCAACGCCTCGCGGATGGTTTTGCTCGAGCGTTCCCCGGTCAGGACGGCCTGGCCGAGAATGGCATGGTGCGAGGCGGTCGATGCAGAATCCGGCAGGGGTCTCATCCAAACAGTTGCCGCCAGGATGGCGACGATCAGGCCGGCACCCGCCATCAAGGCAACGCCGCGCCAACTGATCGCCAGGGTGCCGCGTGAAGCCCAATGAGTTCCGGCTTCTGCATCAGCGGCAACCGTCTCCGCCGCGAAACGGTACCCGCGTCCGCGAACGGTCTCGACGATGCGGTGGTCGGCATCGCCAAGCGCTTCGCGGATATCCTTGATGCAGCGCACGAGCGAATCGTCGCTCACCGCAGGCTTGCGCCATATGGCCTGGATCAGTTCGTCCTTGGTGATGAGGCGCCCGCGGTTCTCGGCGAGATAACGCAGCATATCGAACGCCTGCCGGCGCAGCGGCACCTCGATGCTTGCGCGTTGCAGGCTGCATCGCACGGGATCGAGAGTGAAGGCGCCGAAACGCAAGGCTCCACGAGGGGCCGACATTCCCTCACCTCAAGAACGCACACACCGTCGGCTGAATTTCTAGCATTGTCAGCAAACGGTCGGCAATTTTTCCTCGTTCCGTCGGGACGGCGCCAAGACCTGTTGACTAGCGAGTACGCTCAGGGAGCCGTTGTTGAGCTTGCGGTCGACCCGAGGGTTGTCGCGCCGGTGCGGGGCACACTGCGGCTCCCACCCTGCGTTTGGAGATACCGATGAGAAACGTGCTCGCCATCGCCTCACTTTTGTTGCTGACCACGACGGCGGCCGCGCAACAACCGCCCTCAAAGGGCAAGGCGCCAGCCGGTTGCATACCGTGTGAGGAGCTTTGCAACTGGTGCGCGAGCCTTGGCCTGCAGGACAAGGACACCAAACAGTGCCGTCAGGGCTGCCGCTCGTGGGGCGGGATGGTAGGCCTCACCACGGTTTACGTTCACAAGAACCGTTCACTTTGCGGCAAGGGCAACTACGCCCCGCGCTGCAATTGAGATCGCATCCTTTGCGTATCAATGTCCTCTCAACTGACGTCATCCCCGAAGCCGAGCCGCGCGAGGCTATCGGGGATCCACCTGCGCACGTCGGGCTGGGGTTCGGAGCTGGATTCCCGCTTTCGCGGGAATGACGTTTTGGGTGAGCGCCGACCTACCAATTGACGTCATGCCCGCGGAGGCGGGCATCCATGGCACGGCGCTGCGCGGGTGCGGGTGCCGTTGATGGGTGCCGTTGCTGTGGCCGCCCCTCACCCCAAACCCTCTCCCCGTAAGAACGGGGAGAGGGAGAGATGCGGCACGCCTGTGCCAGGCTGGGCACCACACCCTTGTTGCGCGGTGACCTGGATCCCCGCCTACGCGGGGATGACGTTTGAGGTGGATGCCGGTTCCCCCAACTGACGTCATGCCCGCGGAGGCGGGCATCTAGACACGGTTCTGCGCGGGTGCGCGTGCTGCTGGAACGGTCCTTATCCCCGCGTGCTGTAGCCGTGCGATCATGCGCGGGTCGCTGGCTTGCGACGGGACGCGGAGTGTACACCGTCCTCCCCGTGGCCAGGACCGGCGCCCGGAAGGTAGAGCAACGAGTGGCTCGAGATCCGGGAGGCCCGGGCGCAACCGTTTGCGGTGAAGCATCAGCAATGGTGGGGAGCCGCAGACCGCCATTGAGGCTCAAGGTGCGATGGTGCGCTCCAGCGATGGAGCGGGCCGGAAGCCAAAGCCGTGCACCGGGACCGAAATCGCCGACGCGG
>VFQN01001920.1_pt1 | contig 33498 bp, 26 predicted proteins | sample 3512371 | NCBI WGS metagenome assembly VFQN01 (sample SAMN10412370, study PRJNA504923) | tailings metagenome | isolation source: Replicate 2 from Balatoc abandoned mine | place: Philippines: Itogon, Benguet | collected 2017-08-28 | reverse complement strand
CGTTCAATGCCTGGACCCTGCTCAAGGGACTGGAGACGCTGCCCTTGCGTGTGCGCCAGCAGACGGAGAGCGCCGGCACGATCGCCGATCATATGGCCGGACATCCGGCCGTGGCGCGCGTCATCTATCCGGGCCGGGCCGACCATCCGCAGGCCGACGTGATCAAGCGCCAGATGAGCGGCGGCTCGACGCTGATCTGCTTCGAGCTCAAGGGGGGCAAAAAATCGGCCTTCGCCTTCCAGAACGCGCTCGACATCGTGCGGATCTCCAACAATCTCGGCGACGCCAAGAGCCTGGTGACCCACCCCGCGACGACGACGCACAAGAACCTCTCGGACGAGGCACGCGCCGAACTCGGCATCGGGCCAGGCACGCTGCGCATCTCGGTGGGGCTGGAGGATGCCGGCGACCTCATCGCCGATATCGACGGGGCGCTGGCCGCAGCGCAAGAATAGGGGCGGTACGGGGGGCTTCCAACGTCCTCGCCCTCCCTCATTGCAATGGTTGGCAAAGGACTCGTCGCCGGGAGTTCATCGGCGACGGCCAAGCCACGCCTTCGGTCGGCATCGATTGAGATCACGCCGATAGTTCCCATCAAGACCCCTCGGGTTCCTCGCCGAAACCAAGCAGGTAGGGTGGCTCGCGATAAGGTTCTTCCCCCGGCGCCGAGACGATGCAGCGCCGGATGATGAGGAGGTTGCCGGCCCTGGGGTCCAGGCCGTGCTTACGGAGCAGCCTCCGGACGGCAGCCTCCTGCCCCTCGCCCGAGACGACCGTCACGACACGCCGCTCCGTGGTGGCGGCAGGTCGCGCCGCCTCGAGGGCGGTGAGGCGCGATGCGATCCCGGCGCTCATCGCAGCCCGATCCTCTCTTCGAGTGCAGCGATGCGCGCAACGAGTTCACCCGTTTCAAGCGCCTTGCGCTGGGCATCGAGCAGTGCGACGACCAAGGCCCCCTCCTCCAGCGACAAGAGACCGGAGGCGACCTGCCTGTTGATGCCGGCGACGGCGGCAGCGAGATCGCCGGCCCTTGCCATTTCGGGCAGGTCGAACGCCACACGAGCGCCTTTGCGGGCCGGCCAGACACGGTCGAGGATCGCTCGGGCCGCCGAGGTGTCGCCGCTCTTGGCCCCGTCGATCGTGGCGATGAGAATAGCCTCGGCCGACTGCTCGCCGAGATCATCGAGGGCAACCAGCTTTCTGGAGCGTGCGCCGGGGGGACGTCCTTTCGGGTTGCCGGATTGGCCGGGCTTGAACTGCGTTTTCCTGCTTCCTTCACCTATCATCGTAGACCTCCATGGTGGACGAGAACGAACCCGGTGCGGCCGGGCTTGCGAGATGCCGATCCCTGTAAAGGTCTGGATTTTTACAGGCCGAGCCTGTTTTCACGCGCAGCATCCGCGCCGGCTCATCGGCGCAGGCGTCGGGCCCACGTCCGGGTCGGGTAGCCGCCATCCCGGCGAGGGTACATTCCGCTCGGCCGAGGGGGCGAAAACAAAGCCCGCCGCGACAGGATCGGGCGGGCGCAATGCTGCAAAGTGAAACCTTACGTCAATAAATCCGGCATCGCGATTCCGGAGTCAATGGCAACATGGCGGGGGTCAGCAAGAAGTGATGGAGCGCAACCGGCAAGCTCTTGGACCACCAGGAAATCGGCGGCCGTGAGCGGCGTGATCCAGGCGGCGGCGCCGACGCACCATAGGGGGCGTGCCGGTCGCCTTGCCACAGACGAGATGGTCGTTGGCACTCACGCCGCCGCCAAACGCTTCTCTCGCCGCACGCTGGGCAACCTTCTCGTTCGTCACTCTCAACGGGTAGTGTCGGCCTCAGCTGCGGAAGGACCGCTCCAACTGCAGCGGCACTGATGATCCACTTTCTGCAATCGGAGCTAGAGCATTTCCGCTTTTCTCCGAATCGCGGAAATTCTCTAACTCTTTGTTTTTGCGCAATTCCGGACGCAAAACCGCTACGCACTTTTGCTGGAATTGGTCTTAGAGCATTTCCGCTTTTCTCCGAATCGCGGAAATTCTCTAACTCTTTGTTTTTGCGCAATTCCGGACGCAAAACCGCTACGCACTTTTGCTGGAATTGCTCTAGGAGACCCGCAAGCTTGCTCCACGAAGCCGAAGGCCGAGACGCGCGGCGACACGCTGCGATGAGATGTTGTCGCGGTCCGTGCTGTAGAAGAGCATCCGTGAGCGGAGTGAGGGAAGCTGCGACCAGCCGGCCGTCGCAACGGCTGCAAACCCCTGTCTTCTGAATGCCTTGGTTGTTACCAGCCCGAGTTCGGCCCCGGCATCTGCAAGCCGCGCTGAAAATGCGATCGAGGCGACCTCGTCGTCGACGATGACGGCGCACCAAGGTGCCCAGAAATCGGCCACCTGACGGAAGCCAAGTTCAAGAAGGTTCTCGGGCACGCCCTCGAACGCCCAGGAATGCACCAGATCGTGACCCTCCTTGGAGTCGCTGCCGATGAGCCGTGCCTTGCTCGGATACGGATGCGCGTGCGGCAACTCGTAAGTCAGACCAAGATCATGCTCGGTCGGATCACCATTGCCCAGCAACGACAGGTAGCGCTCAAGATGCCTTGGTGTCGCCGAGTGGGTGAGCGGCGGTTCGGTGGCGACGAGACATTCTATTTCCGCCACCAGATCATCCGGCAAATCGTCGCGCAGCCCGAACAGGTTACATTCCGGGCAGCCGGCCAACCAAAATCGCGGCCCCGGCGAGAAGTCCGGATCGTTCTCGCGCTCTATTCGCCCATCAGGACGCAACCGAAACAATGTTTGATATTGGGTCTTTAGCCAATGATCCCCAGCAACGTGAGACAAATTCAGTGTTCTCCAAGAGCAATTCCGAACGCAAGACCGCTCGCACTTCTGCTGGAATTTCTCTAGGTCGTCTATCTCGGCGATCTATCGGCAGACGATTCCGCCATCGACGATCGGCGACTGTCCGGTGATATAGTCTGCCCCCGGGCTGGCAAGATATGACACCAGGGAAGCGACGTCGTCCGGCGTTTCGACACGGCCGAGAGGAATCCCGGCGACGTATTTGTCATAGGTTTCTCCCTTTGGGACGCCCGTGAGTTCAGCGTACCGTTCGTCGATGGTGACCCACATTTCGGTCCCGACGATACCGGGGCAATAGGCATTAACGGTGATGCCTAAGCTCGCATATTCCTTGGCAGCTGCCTGGGTCAGCGCCCGCACTGCGAACTTCGTCGCCGAATAGATGCCTATCAAGGCAAAGCCGTCATGTCCTGCGATCGATGACGCGTTGATTATCTTGCCTTTCTGCGCACGATCCCTGAACTTCTTCGCTGCAGCCTGAATGCCCCACAGAACCCCCTGGACATTGACCCGGAAGATGCGTTCCACCTCTTCAGGCGTGACTTCGGATATAGGGTTCACCTGCACGATGCCGGCGTTGTTGACCATGATGTCGAAGCCTCCGAGGGCGTTCTCGACATGATCTATCGCGGCATAGACCTCGTCGCGCTTGCTGACATCGGCAATGAAGGTGGTCGCCTTGCGTCCAAGCGCCTCGACCTCCCTGGCGACGGCATCGATCTTCTCCGCGTTGATATCGACGATAGCAACGTCCGCCCCGTCGCTCGCGAGTCTCAACGCAATTCCACGGCCGATCCCCTTCCCTGCACCTGTCACAAGCGCCACTTTTCCTTCGATCGACATCTTACACCTCCCTAGAGTATTTCCGCTTTGCTCCGAATCGCGGAAACGCTCTAACTGTTTGTTTTCATGCAATTCCGGACGCAAAACCGCGGCGCACTTTTGCTGGAATTGCTCTAAGTTCCGAAGCCGTCGCACAGGTCAGTCGAACTGCGACGCGGCGGAACTGGCTCGCCCGGTCCATGATATTCATTTCGCCAGGAGCGGCCCCCACCGCGGCCAACTGCCGACCGGCGCCTTCCGTTGCCGATCAACTGAAGATTGCCTGGATATCCGTATATTCCTGCAGGCCCTCCTCGCCGAACTCGACCCCCAGTCCCGACGACTTGATCCCGCCAAAGGGAATGTTGGGCTGAATGGCGCCATGCTTGTTGATCCACACGGACCCGCACTCCATCCGTTTCGCTATGTCCTTGGCCGTGTCGGCGTTCGCGGACCAAACCGACCCCCCAAGCCCGTTCGAACTGTCGTTTGCCATGGCGACGGCCTCGTCCACGTCACTGAAGCGAATGATCGGCAAAGCGGGGCCGAACTGCTCCTCGTCGACAAGGAGATCGCCGTTGTTCAGGCCGGCGATTATCGTCGGAGGGAAAAACAACCCTTCGCCCGGTTCGCCTCCGGCCAGAACCCGACCTCGCTTCCTCGCATCGGCAACCAGTTTCGAAACCTTGTTGAACTGGGCGTGGTTCTGGACAGGACCGAGGGAACTTGTTTCCAGCATCCCGTCGCCGACGGAAACCTTCCGAGCGTAGGCGGCCAGGCTTTCACAGACAGCGTCGTGAACAGACTCGTGAACATAAAGGCGCTTCATTGCCGCGCAGGTCTGGCCGTTATTGATGAAGGCGCTCCAGAACAGACCTTCGGCGATCGTCTCGGGAACCACGTCACCCAAGACGATAGCAGCGTCATTGCCGCCCATCTCCAGCGTCAGGCGCTTCATCGTCTCGGCTGCCGATCTCATCACCGCCTTTCCGGTTGCGCATGAGCCGGTAAACACGACCTTGCGAATATCGGGATGAGCCGACATGGCAGCACCGAGATTGTAACCCTGGTCATCGCCGGTAACGACATTGACAACTCCCGCCGGCAGCACCTCGTTCATGATCTCGACCAGTCTCAGCGTCGAGAGCGGAGTGTGGGGAGAAGGCTTGATGACGACCGTGTTGCCGGTGCGCAGCGCGGGCAGAATGTGCCAGACCGCGATCATCACCGGGAAGTTCCAGGGCGTGATCGATGCGACAACGCCCAGCGGTTTGCGATGGAGTTCCACGCGGCCGAGTTCGTCGTCCTGCAGCACCCTGACCGGAAGCGAGAGCCCGGCGGCATAGCGCGCCCAGGCGACCGCTGCGCCAATCTCCCAACGGGAGCCCAAACCATTCAGCGGTTTGCCCTGCTCCAATGTGACGATCTGCGCCAGTTCCTCGGCATGCTCCTCGATCTTGGCGGTGACCGCGGCGCACGCCGCCCGCAGTGTTTCATCGCCGGCGACCGACCAGTTCCGAAAGGCTTCGCGCGCCGCAGCCACAGCCATGTTCAGTTCGGCCTCGCCCAGCCTTGGAGCGCGCCCCACCTCGGCCGAGTTGGCCGGGTTCAATACGAGAAGACTGTCTGTTCCTCTCACCGGCTTGCCGCCGATGGTTGCTGTGTAGTGGATCATTGCTGATGCCTCCCTCCATCAATTTCGTCTTACGGCACAAGCGGGAGACAGCTCCCAGCCCTGGCGGCCGGGCGCTGCTCTCGGCAACAGACCGCGGAACTCAAACTCGCGCCGATGCGGGCAACTCCAGTCCCAGCAATGTCGAGCCGTAGATCTCGCCAGCCACTTGCGGCTGCATCAGGAAATGCGACGCCATGGCATGGATGTCGCGGAACAGGCGCTCAGTGGGTGTGCCGAAGGGCAGGAGCGCGCCGCCCAGGACCGTGAACAGCCGGTCGCTTGCTTCGACAACCGCCCGGCAACAACTCGCCGCATGCGCGCGATATCGAGCTCGATCCAGAAGCGTGAATTCGTTGTTCGCTTCGACGACCTCGTACATCTCCTCCGCATCTTTCACGAGGAGCGCAAAGGCCATGTCGATCTGCGCGGCGGCGAGGCCGATCTCGATTTGGGAGTAGCTTTCAAGCCCTTGCCGCTGGCCATTGGCGCGCGTTCGCCCCTTCATCGATTCGATATACGCGTCAGCGACGCCAAAGGCCGTACCGACGATGGGGGCCGCAACCGACGCCGCGAACAACGCGTTGAGCGGCATCTTGTACATCGGGTCGTCATTGACCGCGCTGCCGGGAAACTTTCCGGCCTGCGCATCCACCCAGGAGATCGACCGGTGTGCAGGGACGAACACGGACGGCAGGTTCACATTCTTGCTGCCGGTGCCGCGCATGCCGAGAACTTTCCAGCTGTCGTGATCGACCTCGAAGGCGCGGCGTGGAACGAGGAAGATCCGCGGATCGCCCGCCGGCTTGCCTTCGCCCATCGAAACAGGGCCCATCGCGATGACCCAATCGGCCAGATCGATGCCGGAGGCATAACGCCACGTGCCAATCAATTCGTAGCCGCCTTCGACCTCGCGGGCCGAAGTGAACTGCGGATTGCCACCGGTCAGGATGGGAACGATCGGATTGCCGCTCGCGAACACTTCTTCCTGCGCAGCCGGGTCGAGCAGCCCGACTATCCAGGGGGAGATACCGATAAGACCGAGGATCCACCCGGTGGATGGACAACCGCTTGCGATGTGGCGAGCGACCTCCCACAGGACGCTGTGGCGCAGACCGTATCCTCCGAACCTCCGCGGAGCGGCGATCCGGAAGAAACCAGCCTCGATCAATTCGGCCGCTATGGTATCGGATACGCGGCCGCTTGTTTCCGTTTCCGAGGCGAGTTCACGCAGGCGAGGCACCATCGCCTTCGCCCGAGCCACGAGGCGATGCCGATCCATGGGTGTTTCGGCGGACGAAGCGAGCGAGAGTTCCTGCGTCATTGCTGCGTCAGCCTCGGTTCAGCCGTTCTGCTTCACAGCTATGGCGTCGACCTCGATCAGCCACTGCGGCGCGGCCAGGGCCGATACGACCACGCTGGTCATCGCCGGCTGCGCTCCTTCGAGATAGCGGCTGCGAATGGCAGCAAACTTCGGAATATCCGCGACATCAAGGAAGTAGGCATTGATCTTCACGACATCGGCGAACGTCATGCCGCTCGCCGCGAGCACTTCCTTCATGTTCCGCATGACATGCTCCGACTGGCCTTCGATGTCGGGATCGATGCTGCCGTCCAGCTTGGTGCCGAGTTGGCCGGACAGCCACAATTGCCGGACGTCTCCGGAGCTTTCGATCGCATGCGAAAAGATGTTCTTGTAGGGCGGCGCGATCGTCGAAGGGTTGATCTTCTTGTTCACAGCATGTCTCCTTTGCTGGGTCAAAATCATGGGGTTCAAGGAAGTCGAAGAGCTGCCTTTTAGACTAGGCAGCGCAGGATGAACGGAACTGGCTGTATGCGCCCTGGTAATAGAGCAGCGGCGGGGAGGAGCGTTCGCCTCCGGTCATGGCGGTGACTTCGCCATAGACGATCAGATGATCGCCGACCGTGTGCAGCTTGACGACGCGGCACACGAACCCCGCCGTACAGTCGGCGAGAATCGGACACTCGTCGAGTTCGTGCCAGGTGATCGAAGCATCGCCGGGGCTACCAGCGAAATGCCGCGAAACCCCCTCCTGGTGATCGGCCAGAAGATTGATCGAAAACGGCCCTTCGATCGCAAGGTAGCGCGCCATTCGGGACGTCGTCTTCAAGCAAAAAAGCAAGATGAGCGGATCGAGGCTGACCGAGACGAGCGAGTTGATCGTCACCCCGTGCGGGCCGCCAGGGGCAGGCGTCGCGGCGACGGCCACGCCGGTGGGGAAGCGTCCCATCAAGCTCCTGAAGCGGCGCTGATCGTCAAGCCGGTTCATCTTGTCTGTCCCCTTGATTGCATGAACTAGGGAGACAGTAGCGAGGCCGATTCAATTGATCTGTATACGGTGATACCCCCATGTCGCGGCGCTCCGCCTACGCAGACCCTGTGTGGGAGAAACGAGGCGTCACGGCCTGGTCCGATTGACCGGAAAGGCCGTTCACCTATCATTGCCCTCACTTTTATGGGCGGAGGCGACGGCTACTGGACATGACGGACAAACGCAGCGAAACCTGGGGCCTTACCAAATCCGACGTCGATCTGTGGCTCAGCTACGAGCATCTGGGACAAAGAATCCGTGTCGACAGAGGCAACTTCCTCTACGAGCAGGGAGAAATCAGCAGCTTTTTCTACATCATTCTCGCCGGAGAGATCCGCATATCGATCTTTGAAGAGGACGGGAAGGAAGTCATCATCGAGGTCATGGGGCCTTGGGCCCTTTGTGGCGAGGCGCCCGCCTTCGACGAGCTCCCGCGATTCACATCGGCGGTTGCCGTGCGCGATGCGGAAGTCCTGCGCTTCGACGCGAGGAAACTCGCGCCCGCCTTCAAGGAAAACCCCGACCTGGCGCTTTCCCTGCTTCGGATCACCAGCATAAAGCAACGCGTGCTCGCAGTGCGCCTGGAATATGCCTTCGCCTATTCACCCGAGGACCAGATCGTCCACACGATCCGTCGCATCGGCGACCTGTTCGGTTCCACCACAAAAGACGGCCGCAAGCTCGATGTGCGCCTGACCCACGAGCAGATCGCCAACATGACGGGAACGTCACGCGTCACGGTCACCCGGGTCTTGAATCGGCTGAAGCAGCAGAAAGTGATCGAGGTCCGCAAAGGCCAGATCGTGTTCCTGAAGAGACTTCAGGATTTCACCGCGCAAGGCATTCTGAACTCATGATCGAGATCCGGAGCAGTCAGGCCCGGCGGGAATAGGCGATTTCTCCACGGGAGATCGTCATCTCGACTTCGGTCTCGGCCAGCGCGTCAGCCGTGCAGGAAAGCGGGTCGCGATCCAGAATGACGGCGTCCGCGAGAGCCCCCGGGCGAAACCGGCCTCGCATTCCATCCTGCTCCAGGGCAGCGGCCGCGCCGACCGTATAGGTCTCCAGCGCCTCCAGGGGAGTCAGCGCCTCCCCTGGATTCATGATGCGGCCACCGACCGTGCGGCGATCAACCGATGCCGCCATGCCTACAAAAGGCGAGAGATGGCCGGCCGGTGCATCCGAACTACCGGCAAGCGTCAGGCCGCGATCAAGAAGCGTCCGCCCGGGGTAAAGGGCCTCCGCCCGATCCACACCAAGGACCCTGGCGAAGGCGTCCCCCATCAGCCGGATGAAACTGTGCTGGGTCACGATCACGGCCTTCATCGAGGCGAGTTGTCGGAGCGACTCGACAGACGGCAGTCCGAGATGTTCGATGCGCGGGCGCGGCAGCGCCGGTCTGGATGACATGCCGGCCTCGGCAAGAGCTGCCGCCGTGAGGTCGATCGCTCGGTCGCCGATGGCGTGAACGGCAACTTGCCAGCCGGCGTTGCTTGCCGCGCGAAGATCCGAAACGAACTGTTCCGGTTCCACCATCGCCAGTCCAGTGTCGCTTCCGCCTTCTGGATAAGGGCGCGTCAAAGCGGCGGTGCGGCTCCCCAGGATGCCGTCGGAGAAGAATTTCAGCGTCCGCACCTGCCAATCGGGGTCGACAGAGCCGGGGGAGAGGTCGCGGTGGAGCGCCTCGTCCGGCGAAAGGCGAAGCATGAAGCCCATGCGCAAAGGATAGGCGCCGCGCTGTCTGAGCCGGCTCCACACGGCCCATTCGGCGTCGAATCCGTTGGTGAAACCGACCGCGGCCTCGACCGCGCCGGTCACGCCCAAGGCGAGATAGTCACGTCCTACATCATCGAGCGCATTCGCGAGAGCTTCCGTGTCGGGCGCCGGGCATAGCCGATAGAGCAGTTCGGCCGCGGCCTCCCGCAGCCGGCCGGTCAATTGTCCGCCCTCGCGCTCGAATATTCCACCGGAAGGATCGGGCGATGCGCTGTTGATGCCGGCACGCTCCAAGGCCTTGGTGTTGGCAACCGCGGTATGGCCGCAGAAGCGCCTGAGCAAGATCGGATGCCTTGTCGAGGCCCGGTCAAGCTCCTCGCGGGTGGGCAGGCGCGACTCCCGCAATGTGTATTCATTGATGCCGAAGGCGACGATCCACGCGTCCTCGGGAGTCTCAGCCGCCTTGGCACGGAGTTGATCGACCAGGTCGTCCAGGGAGCGGATGTCGGGACCAGCCAGCATCCAGACGAGCCTATTCTGCGCGAGCCACAGCAGATGGGCATGGGTGTCGATGAGGCCGGGAATGACGACGCGACCGCCGGCGTCGACCTGCCGGTCCGAGGAGGGTGCCGACTGCGCGTCGCCCACCCAGCGCACGATCCCTCCCGCGAACTGAACGGCGCTGCATTCCGGTGTCTCCGGCGAAAGCGTTCGCACACGGGCGTTGGTAATGAGCAAGGATGGCGTCATCGGTCGTGGTCAGCTCGCATAACGTTCGGCACCGCCGAGATAGCTTTCGACTATACGGGGATCATGACGGATTTCGTCAGCCCTGCCGTCGAGGATAAACTCCCCTGTTTCCATGACATAGGCGCGATCGGACATCGACAGCGCGAGGCGCGCATTCTGTTCGACGAGAAGGACGCTGAGCGACCATTCGGTCTTCATCCGCTCGATTGCAGCGAGGATACTCGCCGTCATCCGGGGAGCCAGACCGGTCGAAGGCTCATCGAGCAGCAGCAGCCGCGGCCGCCCCATCAGTGCCCGACCGATTGCAAGCATCTGCTGTTCTCCGCCCGAAAGGGTCTTGGCGATCTGTCGCCGCCGCTCCAGAAGAACAGGGAAAAGTGAGTAGATGCGTTCCAGGTCGGACGCCACCGCCCTGTCGCGTCGGCGCAGCCGGAGATAACCGCCAAGCCGCAAGTTGTCTTCGACGGTCATGTCCGCGAAAAGCTCGCGCCGTTCCGGGACCAGTACCAGCCCGAGAGCGATTCTCGCTTCGGGGTCGATCTTGTCCAAGGCGACTCCATCGAAGCGGACGCTGCCGGGCGGCGTCGGCAACAGGTTCATCACCCCGGCGAGAAATGTCGTCTTGCCCGCGCCGTTCGGCCCGATCACCGAGACGACTTCGCCCGGCATGACAGCGAGGTCGATGTTCCGCACGACCTCGGACCGGCCATAGCCGGCGCACAGGCCGCGGAGTTCCAGAAGCGCGCTCATGCCTGTCCTCCAAGGTAGGCCTCGATGACTGCCGGGTCGGAGCGGATCGCGGCCGGCTGGCCTTCGGCAATCTTGCGTCCGCGATCGAGGACGACCAGGCGGTCGACGAGGCTCATGACCAGATCCATGTCATGTTCGACGATAAGCACGGTCAGACCGCTCGCGCGCAGTCGCCGCAACAGTTGCACGAGCAGGACCCGCTCGGGTTGCCGCAAGCCCGCGGCCGGCTCATCGAGCAGCAGCACCGCCGGGTCGGCTGCCAGGGCGCGCGCCACCTCGGCAAGCCTCTGCAGGCCGAGAGGCAATACGTTCGCGGGATGATGGGCGAATTCGCTCAAGCCCACGGATTCGAGTACCTGCAGCGCCGTTGCAACCAACTGCCGCTCTTCACTCTTGTCGAGGCCGAGGATGGCGGAAAGAAATCCGCTCCTTGTCCGGCTGTGGGCACCGAGCATCACATTTTCCAGGACACTCAACGTGCCGACCAGCTTCGTATGCTGGAAGGTCCGCGCCATGCCGTGATGGACTACGCGCTCGGGTCCATCACTCAAGGCTCGACCATCGAGGTGAACCATCCCTTGGGACTGTGAGTTGGCACGGCTGATCACGTCGAAGGCCGTCGATTTGCCGGCGCCGTTCGGACCGATCAAGCCCACCATCTCGCCCCGGGATACCTTGAAAGAGACTGCGTCGAGCGCCTGCAATCCGCCGAACCGCACGCCGATGGTCCTGATGTCGAGGAGTTCGTCGGTGCCGGCGGCAACGCGCGGCCAGAGCGGCAGAGGGTCACCGGCCTGTTTCGGCCGGCGCTTCGGCATGATGCGTTCGGCAAATGTCCAGATACCGTCGGGCAGCGTTACCATCAATATGATCAACAGCGCTCCATACGCGACCAACTCCAGTCCCTCGCTTGATCCGACGAGGCCCGACAGGACATCCTGCAGGCCCCAGTTCATCCCTTCGAGGAGGAGGCTGCCAAGGACTGCACCTGCCGGGTGCAGTTCCCCGCCGACGACTGCGATCATCAGGGCCTTGATCGAGCCGGCAAGGTCGAACGGCGATGGGCTGACGAACCGCAGGTGATGGGCATATAGCCCCCCGGCGATTGCGGCGAGCGCAGCGGAGACCATGAACACCTGCAGGCGCAGAAGGCCGACGCGAATGCCGAAGGCCTGTGCCATTCGCTCCTGCGTTCGGATCGCGGCTATGGCGCGACCGATCCGCGCGTCCTGGATTCGGATGGCTCCGGCGATACAGGCGGCAAGCACCAGCCATGCCAGTGTTCCGAAGGCGCGGTCCGTGGTCAGGGCGAAGCCGAACAAAGACAGCGGCGGCACGCCGGTCATGCCCGAGGCACCTCCGGTCAGTCCATCCGCCGCGCGAAAAGTCGCGGCGCCGGCAACGCCCCACGCCAAAGTGGCGAGGACCAGGAAGTGGTCGCGAAGCCACAAAGTAACCAAGCCCATGATCGCGGCCGTCGCGGCGGTGGCAAGCGCCCCCAGAGCGATGCCCGCCACCGGGCTGACGCCGTACCGTGTCGAGAGTATGCCGGTCACATATGCGCCGAGCCCCATGAAGGCGGCCTGGCCGAGGGAGATTTGCCCGCATTGCGCAAGGATGATGACGGAAAGTCCGAGCAGCCCGTAAAGCGCGACCGTCGTCAGCACGCCGGCGTAGAATGGGGGAAGAAACCAGATGGCGGCGAGCGAGGTCGCCAACGAAAGAACGAATATGGATCGGCGGGTCATTGCTTCAGGTCCTCTGGCCGCGACGTGCGGTACGGACGGTCAGGACAAGCAGGATCGGAATGATCATCAGGAAGACCAGCGCGTCGCGATACTGGCTGACGGTGTAGCCGAAGAAGGATTCCAGGAGGCCTATCACCAAGGCGCCGAAAACGGCTGGGGGATAATTGACCAGTCCGCCCAGCGTGGCTCCGACGAACCCTTTGAGACCGCTGAGAAAACCCATCTCGTAATGTGCTCCCACCAACGGCGCCATCAGGATACCGGAGATCGCACCGAGACCGGCTCCGAAGAAGAAGGCCAGCCGGCCGGCCGTCGCCACCCGAACCCCGCATAGCTGAGCGCCCAGACGATTGAGCGCCGAGGCGCGGAGTGCCTTTCCGGTCAGCGTGAAGCCGAAGAAACAGGACAGCGCCGCAAACAGAGCGATGACGAACGTCACGATGATGGCGCTCTGATAGGTGACGAGGACCGGGCCGACACTGAACATACCCGTGGCGAATGCATCGACGGCATGTGGCTCAGGCCCCCACAGGGCCAGCGCCATGCCCTGTGCTATCATATGGGCGCCAAGCGTGATGATGATGTAGACGATCACGCTAGCATTCGGGATCGGCTCAATCGCGACCCGGTGCAGGATCGGTCCGAGCGCCCCGACAAGTGCGACGGCAATGACGACGTTTACCGCGGTGGGCATCTTCAAGGTGAGAGCGGCCCAGGCGACGGCGAAGGCGATCCCGACGGCAATGATGCCGCAGATGACGCTCCGCGCTGCCAGAAGTGGACGCTTTCGGTACTTCCAGGTGTCAAGCCCGATCCAGACGGCCAGTCCGATCATGATGAGGTAAAGGGTGCCCGGCAGTTGTCCCGCCTCGAGACTGACAAGCGTCAAGGCACCCAGCATGGCGAAGTCACCTTGGGCGACGTTGATGACACGCGTGACCGTGTAGACGAGCACGATGCCGAGGGCGCTGAGCGCATAGATCGCACCATTGGTGAGACCGTCGACCGTCAGGAATAGGATGACGTCCGTCATTGAAAAGCCTTTCGGGATTCCGCCTCTACTCGGACAACAGCAGGAACTGTCCGTCGACGACCCGCAGCATCACGATACCGGTGCTGTCGAGACCGCCATGGTCCGAAGCGGAGAAATTGAAGATGCCATTGGCACCCTTGTAGCCGGTGCTTTGCTCCATGCGGTCGCGCACCGACTTGCGGAAAGTGTCGATGTCCTTCGGATCGCCACCGGACTGCAGGGCAGCATCGATCGATCGCAAGGACAACTGCGCCGCGTCCCATCCCTGGCCGGCGAAGAGGCCGGCCTTCTGGCCGGGGAAGTGATTGTCGAATGCGCTCGCGAAATCCAGCAGCGTCGCCTTCAAGGGATGGTCTACCGGCAACTGATCGGCAACCTGCAGAGCGCCACTGACTACAACCGCGCCATCGACCGTGCTTTTTCCGACTTTGAGGATGCCGCCATTGGCCGAGCCGCAGCCATGGTAGATCGACTTATCGAAGCCGACCTTGGCGAGTGCCTGATGGGCAAGAACGCTGGACGGCGGAATGCTGTGGATATAGACGGCATCGGGCTGCCCCTGGCGGATGCGCAGGGCCTGGGGCGTAAAATTCGTATCTGCCCGGGCAAAGCGCTCGCTGGCTACGATTTCGAGGCCCTTCTTTTCAGCCAATTGCCGGAACTCGTTCCATCCAGCCTCACCATAGGCGTCTTCGAGGCCGAAGAAGGCGACGCGCTTCGCACCACTTGCAAGCATGGCGTCGAGCACCACGCCGATCTGTGACCGGTCGGTCATCGGCGTCTTGAACGTCCAGAAGCGCTCCCCGACCGGTTCGATCACCGTCGCTGCCGAGGCCATCGAAATGTTGAGAACGCCAGCCTCCTTGACCGTGTCGAGCACCGCCATCGAGGCGGGCGTGGTCGTGCAGCAGATGACGACGGCCGCCTGGTCCTCGCCGATCAACTTGCGAGTCGAATTGACGGCACGGGACGGGTCCGACGCATCGTCGTAGATCACCACCTTGGCGGTGAAACCGAGATCCGTGCTTTTCGCGGCCAAGGCGGCGGCCAATTCTATAGCCATCTTTTCGGGCACGCCAAGCGACGAGGCCGGCCCCGTCACGGAAACGACCGCACCGATGACGATTTGCGGTGTCGTGGATTGGGCATGCGCCGGCATTGCCATTGAAAGAACGGCTGCGAGGGCAACGCCTCGCGACAAATATTCCATCATTTTTCCTCCCTAGGACGCGATCCCCCTTTGGGGTGGTCGCGTCGACTTGTCGATTGATTCCTGGCCCCTTCGTTGAAGCGCAGGACGGATGCTAGTGGAACGGCCCGGCTGCCGCGGTATCCCGGGATACACGCCTCACCAACTGCTCATTTGCCGGGGCAAAGGATGGTGTCGAAGACGCTGCAGGCACGATCATGGAGTTCGGCGCGGCGCGGACGCCGCGCTTACATGCCGCGGAAACAAGCTGAGCGCCCGCCCTATGCGCTGATGTGGTCGAGATGTAACCCTTTGCCTTTCACCTCTGCGCCGGTTTCCGCGGCTGTTCGAGCCACTTCACCCGAGGTTCGCGACGCATGCCGGGCGACAGGTATCAAGAACAGGGCACTCGTGGCGATGATACCGGCTGCCGACAGGAAGCCCACTTGCAGGTTTGTTTGTGCGCTGATGGTGCCCAAGATCGCGGGGCCGATGCTGCCGCCAATACTTGCGGCGATCATTCCCCAGACATTGAGCCTGCCGGTCCTGTCGAGCGCCGCCTGCCCTGCCTGGATGTAAGGGTACAGGAAGCCCCAGACGAGGTGCAGAGCGCAAAGCGCGACGGCGTAACCGATGGGCGAACCGTCGAGGAAAGCGAACGACACAATGGAAGCGACGAGCAGGACAAATCCGGCACTCACAGGCAGCGTCATGCCGAAGCGCATGCCGATCATATAGACCAGGAACGCGCCCAACATGCCGAATGCGGCAGAGAAGCCGACGATCTGCATCGACACGCTGGCAGACAGTCCGGCGGTTTCGCCGAAACTGACGGTGAATGCCCATGTGCCCAGGAGACCGAGATTGAACAGCGAGAACGCGCCAATGGATGAGATCAGATAGTACCGATCGGTACGGGTCTGGTGAACCTTTGCCCTGGCCGGGTCAGCCGATACGGGCCGGTCGCCGCCATTGAGCTTGAGCATAGGAAAGGCGCCGAGCGAAAGCATCGCCAGGAAAAGGGCGCAGACATAGACCGTCACGTGGCCGAAATACGGCTGAAAGAACGGGATGGCGACGATCAGGACCGATGGAATGAAGAACTGGAACATCGTGAACATTCCGAACGCGCGCTCGGCCTGTGGATGGCGGCTGAACCAGTTCACAGTCGCTGCAAGCAGCAGACCGAGGCTGATGCCGTTGAGAATGCGTGCCGCCGCCAGGATGACAATGTCAGGCGACACGATGGAGAGCAGGTCCGTCCCCACCGCGAGGCAGAACCCCACCAGCGCGATCTTCGGCAGCGGCCATCTCGATACGAGCTTGATGCCGGCAAAAAGGCCGCAGGTTTGTCCCAGAAGAGCGGCTGTTCCGATCCAGCCGGCGACATCGGTCGTAACGTTGAAATGTGAGACCCAGCCGCTGACCAGCGCCGGGATCATGGTCATGGCGAAAAGAGCGTAGTTTCCGATAATCGCGACCAGCACGAGTGCCGGCAGGCCGCCCCGGACGGAAACGGCCGATGTTGATGAATGCGACATTTGTCCTCCTTTTGTAGTCGTAGCTGTGTGGACGTGTGACCTCGTGGATTGGGCGTGGCGGCCGACTTGCGCCGGGATCCGCGGCTTCGCACGGCTGGTGGTCGCCTCTCGGAGTGTCGGAAGGCGCCAGGAGATGACTGCCGGTTCGGGATGGGCCGATCGGCCCACCCCGAAGCGCTCATGCTGCAGGCTGCAAGACCGCTTCGGCCTCGATCTCGATCAGCCATTCAGGCTGTGAAAGCCCGGCGACGACGATCCAGGAGGATGGAGGCGGATTGGTTGGGAAGCAGTCCTTGAGAACGTCCACCAACGGGCCCTGATCGTTACGGGCGCTCTCGGCGATATAGATGCGCAGCATCACCACCGCCGACAGATCGGCGCCCACCTCCCCAAGGAGCAACGCGATGTTGTCGAATGCCTTGCGCGCCTGCGCCTCGATCCCGCCTTCGACAAGGCCGAAATCGGCATCGACGCCAATCTGGCCCGAAAGCATCATGCGGCGGCCGCCCTCGGCGACAAGCGCCTGGCTGAAACCGAACTGCAAGCTGTCGAAAACGCCGATAGGATTGATAGGCTGGAATTTCGTCACGGGTAACCTCCGTTTGGTCTGGAACGAGTGATGGTGCTTGCGCCGCGCTGGGCAGTTTCCGACCCCCGCGCGAGCAGCGCTGTGCGTGTGATGTCGCGGATAGAGAGGGCCGCCTTGGGAACAGTCCTTAAGGCGCGCGTCTCATGCCTTGCTTCGAGACGATCCTATCGTGCCGGTCCCGGCGCGAACTGTGGGGTTGCCCGCTTTAGGACCGATGATGGACCGGCGGCATGCCGTAGACCGGCGACGGGACGCCTTCCATGCGGGCTTTCAACTGCAGGGCGAGGTATTTGGAATAATGCCGCGACTGATGCAGGTTGCCGCCGTGGAACCAGAGGCCCTCCTGCCGGGTCGGCTTCCACATGTTGCGCAGTTCACCTTCCCACGGCCCGGGGTCCTTCGTGGTGGCGGAGCCGAGGCCCCAGCACCTGCCGACCTTGTCCGCGACTTCATGGCTGATCAATTCGGCCGCCCAGCCAGTCATCGATTCATAACCCGTCGCATAGACGATAAGATCGGCCTCCAGTTCCCGGCCGTCATCGAGAACGACGGTTCGCTCCGTCAGCCTTTGCACCCCCACGCCACTGACAAGCTTTATCTTGCCCTGGATGATCAGATCGCTGGCCCCGACATCGATGTAGTATCCCGAGCCCCGGCGCAGATATTTCATCAGCAACCCGGAGTCGTCCTCGCCGAAGTCGAGCATGAAGCCCACACTCTCGAGTTGGCCATAGAAGTCGGCATCCACTTCCCGGATCTTGTCGTAAACCGGGGTCTGGAATTCATGAAGGAGACGATACGGCAGCGAAGCAAAGATCAGGTCGGCCTTCGCTGTTGTCATACCGGATGCGACGGCCTGTTCCGAATAGAGGTCCTTGAGGCCGATCTCCATGAAGGTGTCCGACCTGACGATCATCGTGGAGGAACGCTGAAGCATCGTCACATCAGCCCCGCCTTCCCACAGCGCCGCGCAGATATCGTGCGCGGAGTTGTTGGAACCGACGACAACAACCTTCTTGCCGCGCCAGCCGTCCGGCCCGGCATGTTCGGATGAATGCTGTTGCTGGCCCTTGAAGATTTCCCGACCTTCGAAAGCAGGAACATTCGCCTTGCCCGATACGCCTGTCGCCAGGACGAGGTGTTTCGGATTCAGCTCGATTTCATGGCCGTCCCGCTCCACCACGATCGTCCACGCCTTGGCAGCTTCGTCCCAGCGCGCCGAGGTGCAGGTCGTGGAGCTCCAATAGTTGAGCTCCATGACCTTGGTGTACATCTCGAGCCAATCGCCGATCTTGTCCTTTGGCGCGAACACCGGCCAATTTTCCGGGAAAGGAAGATAAGGGAGGTGATCGTACCAAACCGGGTCGTGGAGGCAGAGCGACTTGTAACGCTTGCGCCAGCTGTCGCCCGCCCGCTCGTTCTTTTCGATGATGATCGTCGGAACGCCGAGCTGGCGAAGCCGCGCCCCCAGCGCAATGCCACCCTGGCCGCCGCCAATGATGACGATATAGGGCTGTTCCGTGCGCCCGAGATCGGCGAGCTCCGCCTCGCGGCGTTCCTTCCATGTCTTGCGCGCCGGATCGCTGCCATGGTCGGCGCCCCGGGGGCGTCTGAAGCCTCTCGGCTCCTCGTGCCCCTTCAGCTCCTCCATGGTCGTCAGCAAGGTCCAGATCTTGCCATCCCTCAGCCGGATATGCCCATAGCCGCGCGCCACTGCCGTCTCGAAGTGAAACCACCCGGACGTGATTCCGGCGTCATGCATCGCCATCTCGGCATCGTCCTGCCGCCAACTGCCGGGAGCCACATGGCCCAGTTGGGTGTCCAGCATAGCACGAACCTGGCCGTGCCCCTCCGCGGTCGAGATGTTCCAGGTGAAAGTCACCAGATCGCGCCAGTAGCAATCCTCGCAGAACAGGCGCATCACCTGGTCGATGTCGCCATTTCCGAGGGCTTGATCCAATGCGCCGAGAACGGCGTCGACTGTGTGGGAAGGATTGGTTTCGAGCACAGCTGCTTTCCTTGCCAAGGCGTTTCGAGAAGGTCTGGTCCGAAAGTCTCCGGTCGCACGGCATGGCGGACCCGCCACGAGCGAAACCGTGACGATCCGGAGCGACGTCTTCACGTCGCACCGACCAGCGCTGACGATTGATTTGTCGACCTGCCGGGGTACCGAACATGATCGCGCGATGTCGTGCCGCGCGAAGATCACCAGCGACCTGGGGGCTCCGAAGCCTCCACTGGCCCATCAAGATCGCTGCGGAAGACTCTAGGGGACCTCTTCGGTGCACGCTGTATCGTGCGATACAGAGGCTTCAGCCTGTTTGGCATTGCTTGGCGGGCGCGCAACACCGCGCAACGGACAGGATCGGACATAATCATGCAAAAATATGCGTTCCATGCTGATGGCGAATGGAAGAACCCAGCCACCGGAGAATGGTTCGAAAGCATCGATCCGTTTACCACCGCCCCCTGGGCCCTGATTCCCTTGTGCGGGCGCGAGGATGTGGATCTTGCGGTCGGGGCGGCGCAACGGGCCTTTGCCGATCCTAACTGGAGGGACCTTTCCGCAAGCCGGCGCGGCGCACTCGTCCGGCGCCTCGGCGCGCTCGTTCTTCGCGATGCGGAACGGCTGGCGATGCTGGAGGCACGCGACAACGGCAAACCGATCACCGAAGCGGTTGCCCAGTTCCGCTATATGAGTGAGTTCTACGACTATTTCGGCGGTCTCGCCGACAAGGTTGAGGGCAACGTGGTGCCGATCGACAAGGCGGGGCACTTCATGTTCACCCGTCACCAACCCTATGGCGTCGTCGCGGCAATCGGTCCCTGGAATTCGCCGATGCTGCTGCTCAACTCCAAGATCGTTCCAGCCCTTGCCGCCGGCAACACGCTCGTTCTCAAGCCCTCGGAACATGCATCCGTTTCGGCGCTGGAATTTGCAAGGCTCGTCGAGGAGGCCGGATTCCCGCGAGGCGTGGTCAATGTCGTGACTGGACCCGGCGAGACGACCGGGAGCTACCTTGTTTCGCATCCGGGCGTGGCGAAGGTCGCGTTCACCGGAAGTACCGAAACGGCCGCGAAAATATACCGTAGTGCAGCCGATACGGTGAAGCCGCTGCTGCTGAATCTCGGCAATACCGGTCCGAACATCGTGATGCCCGATGCCGATCTGGACCAGGCGGCCTATGGCGTCGTCGCCGGCGCGTTCGGGGCCGGAGGCCAGAGCTGCATGGCCGGCGCCCGCGTCCTCGTCCATAGCTCGATCCACGACGCGCTGCTCGATCGCCTCGTCGCCATTGCAGGCAAGGCAAAGCTGGGGAACCCACTGGACCCAGCGACACAGATCGGCCCGATCGGCACACGCCAGCGCTTCGACAAGGTGCTCGATATCGTCTCCAGGACCCTCGACGACGGTGCGCGCTGCGTTCTGGGAGGACGCGCCGGAAGTGTCGGCGGCAGGCCGGGCTGGTTCATCGAGCCGACCATATTCGCCGATGTTTCGCCCAAGACCGCGGCCGCTCGCGAGGAGGTCTTTGGTCCCGTTCTCTCGACCCTGCGATTTGACGACATCGACGAGGCATTGGCGATCGCCAACGATACAGCCTACGGCCTGGTGGCCGGCCTGTGGACACGCGACGTGGCGCACGCGCTCACTCTCTCGTCCCGCCTTTCAGCTGGAACGGTATGGATCAACACATATCGAGCGCTGAGTTACATGGCGCCGTTCGGTGGCCAGAAGGCGTCCGGTTACGGTCGCGAAAACGGACAGCAGACCATCCATGAATTCCTTCAAACACAGTCCGTATGGCTCAACCTTTCAGCACCCATGACCAATCCCTTCGTCATACGCTGAGCCCGACGACCCCAGATCCGTCGATCAGCTCGACGCACCGCGCCCACGACAAAGCGTCTCCCGGTATCGCGGGATACAGATCGTCCAGGCAGTCGAGGTCTAGGAAGGCGTTCACCAACGCGAATGGCTGCCTGGGCACGCGCACGCCTCGCACCCATCGTCTTGGATTAGAATTCAACAGCGGACCGGCGCGGGGATCGCGCCGGTTCGACGCCCCGGGACGAGTGGAGGACAGGGCTCATGAAGCTGACGGGATATGCGGATCACATAAGCGTGGAACAGGGTGAAACCATCCAGTTCCACATATCGTCGGAACTGCCACAATTTCATTGCGAGATTGTTCGTCTCATCCATGGCGACACGAATCCGAAGGGCCCGAACCTTCGCGAAGAGATTGTTCCTTCGGAGCTTTCTGGAGAGCATCCCGGCATCTTCCAGCCCATCCACACCGGATCGTACATCCTGATCGAAGACACGCAGGCTTTCAGGCCCGCGGAGGGCTTTTCCGTGTTGTTGTGGGTGAAACCAACGCTCGTGGCCGCCGGTCGGCAGGGCCTGTTTTCTCAATGGGACGCAAGAACACAGCAGGGCTTCGGGCTTTTCATCAATGCGGACGGTTTCCTGGAGGCGACGGTCGGCACCACGGCCGGGACGATGCGGCTGGTCTCCGAGCGGGCCGTCCGGGACAATGACTGGTTCCTCGCGGGTCTCAGCGTCGATCCAGAAACCGGCGAGCTGGTGCTGATCCACGATCGCCCGGTCTTTCACCCGAATGAACCGGCCGCGCATACGTCACGATCCGTATCGCGCCAACCCTTCGTGTTTCGGACCGGGTCTCGCCTGCTGATCGCTGCCGGGTGGCTGGACGGGGACGAAGCGAGCGAGTTTGCGTCCGAATGTTTCAACGGCAAGATCTCGGCGCCCCGGCTGATCCATGGTGCAGCTTCCGACGCCGACCTGCGGCGTCTCTCGGTGACGGACGCCGATCCCACACGCATCCTCGCGGCATGGCAGTTCCATCACGAGCCGGCGCTGCGCGTCATCCCGGACGGCACCGGGCGCAGATTGGGCGGGCGCACGGTCAACAGGCCGATGCGGGCCGTGACCGGGCACGACTGGCGGGGCGAGACCGGCCGACCGACAGACGCACCGGCGCAGTACAATTGCATCCATTTCCACGACGACGATCTCGATGACGCGGGCTGGCAACCGAGCTTGTCGCTTACCATTCCCGGTCATTTTCGCAGCGGCGCCTATGCGGCCAAGATCACCGCCGACGGGGCGCAGGACTATGTCACCTTTTTCATTCGTCCGCCGAGCGGGCGTCCTACAGCGCCGCTCGCAGTGCTGATGCCGACCGTCAGTTACTTGGCGTATGCGAACGAGTCGCTGGATTTCGAAGCGGTCGGCGCATTGATGCCGCTTCGGAACATGAAGCTGCATCCCGAAGAATATGCATATCTTGAGAAGAACTGGCTGCGGAGCACCTATGATCGCCATCGCGACGGCACGGGCATCTGCTACTCCTCGTCGCGCCGGCCGATTCTCACCTCGATGCGCCCCGACCACCGATGCCGCCTCTTCGACGCCCCGCATCAACTGGGAGCGGATCTTCATCTGATCGACTGGCTCGAGAGCCAGAACATCGCCTATGACGTCATCACCGATCATGATCTTCACCGCGAAGGCGCATCCATCCTGAAGCCCTACCGGGCCGTGATGACCGGAACGCACGCGGAGTACTGGACCGCAAATATGCTGGACGGCCTCGACGAGTACCAACAGCAAGGCGGCCGCTTCATCTATCTTTCCGGGAACGGCCTCTATTGGGTGACGGCGCTCGATCCTGAAACAAATACCGTTTGCGAAGTGCGGCGGGCGAACGGCACCCGTTCATGGGAATGCGCACCCGGCGAGACGCATCTGAGCTTTACCGGAGAGCAGGGCGGGCTTTGGCGAACACGCGGCCGGCCGCCCCAGCGCTACACCGGCGTCGGCATGGCCGCGCAGGGTTTCGACCGCGGCGTCGCCTACCGCCGCACCGAAGAGAGCCGTGATCCGCGCGCGGCGTTCATCTTCGCGGGAGTGGAAGACGAAAAGATCGGTGATTTTCCCGTCCTGACCATGAACCATGGCGCGGGGGGCTATGAGATCGACCGTGCGGATCCGGCTCTCGGGACACCGGCGCACGCGCTCGTTCTTGCATCTGCAACCGGCTTCTCCGACAGCTACCAGAACGTCGTCGAGGAAGCACTGGCCAGCACACCCTATCAGGGAGGACTGATCAATCCGCACGTTCGCGCTGATATGGTCTTCTACGAACTGCCTAACGACGGCGCCGTGTTCTCGGTCGGGTCCATTTCCTGGTGTTCGGCGCTTTCCTACCGGAACTACGAGAACAACGTCTCGCAGATCATGCGCAACGTGGTCGGCGCCTTTACCTCGCAAGGCCCCCTGCCCGGCCAGCGCCCGACGTCTTAGAGCAATTCCGGACGCAAGACCGCTCGCACCTTTGCCGGAATTGCTCGAGCCGACAGGTCGTGCTGACAGGCTGTAAGTCCGACAGGCAGTTTCCCAGGCCAACCTCGATTTTGGCGAGGCTGGCTTCGGTCGGACGGGCGAGCGACTGGCGTCGCGGAGCACATTGTCGTGTTGGTGTCCGAAAATACGCAGGCTCGCTGCGAGTATCCGAGCAACGCTATTTTTCGGAGAGCTTCAGGACCGTCATGCAAATCGCCTCCACTTCGCGAAGGAGGCGTGTGCGGCTGGTTTGTCGTTTGCCGAGGAGTGCGTCGTCCACGACGCCGTGCAGTCCCGAATACAGAAAGATCGCGGTAAGACGGCTGTCGGCGAGTTCCCAGGCGCCCTGCTTCGCACCTGCCTCGAGCAGATCCAAGAGCGGTTCAATAACCGAGTCGTCCCATCCCACGCTCGGCGGAATCGGGTGGGCGTGAAAGAGCACATTCACCAGATCGCCCTCGTCCAGGAGGCCGGCAACGCTGGCACGGGCCCAGGCCGAGATCCTACCGCGCCAGTCGCCCTTGGGGCGTTTTGCAATGGCCGAGCGGACGCTTTCGTTGAAGCGCCTGCCAAACCTTTCGCAGAGCGCCAGATGAACTTCCTCCTTGGATAAGAAATGGCGGTAGAATGCTCCCTTCGAAAGGTCTGCGCCCAGAGCGATCTGTTCGATCGTGGTTCCGGGAATCCCCTGTTCGAGGAAAAGCCTCTGCGCCGCGTTCATGAGATCGTCGCGCCGCTTCTCAGCGGGCTGCGTACGAGGTTTTCGCTTCGTAGCAATCTCCATGGCCGGGCGATCCTTCCGTTCGACTGGGCGCGGGTCACTGACCATGGGTGTAGTCGTTTCGACTAGACGCGGGTCACTGACCACGAGTGTAGCCATCCGACTATGGGAAGTCATCCGCGTTTCCGCGACGCCGCCCCGTTGCGCTTCGAGACGGCGTTCGCGCCTTCTCCGGCCCGGTCGTCTTGCTCGTCTTCCTTCCGTTTTCATGCATCTCGGAAGAACCGCGCATAGCCGTTCGAACCGCCGTTGATGTCGATCCTCAACACGTCGTCCAACTCGTCATCGGAAAATGTGCGGTCAAAAATGACGTCATAGGCTCGGAGCATGTCCTGGCGGAGCTTGCGTTCCAGCAGGTTCGGGTAAAGCAGTTCCGCGAGCCAGACCTGCGACAGAAACTCGTCGGGGCCCAACGAGCCCCAATTGTTGGCGCCGATCGGAACGACATGGACACGGCCGGCGCCGGCGGCGTCGACGCCGCCCAGGATCGGGTGGTCGTAGATCACTGCGGGACTGGCGCCTTCAGACTGGAAGATGAGCATCACCTCCGGATTCCAGGCTGCGATCTGTTCCGCGGTTGCTTCAGAAACTCCCGGAAAAGCTTCGGCGGCGTTGACGCCGCCCGCTGCATAGATGAAGTCGGAGTACAGCCCGCCGGCACCTCCCCCCGAGACATAGAAACGCTCCCCGAACGGCATCAGGAGCAGCACCTTCGGCCGGGCGGAGTGAGGAAGGGACCGTACCGTCGCCAAGCGCCCCAGAGTTGCGTCCATCACCGCGATGATCCGATCGGCCCGGGAGGTGTCACCAATCATCCGACCGAACATGAGAAGTAGCGCTTCGACGATTCCCCGATTGCCACCCTCGACCTGCCCATAGCGGGCGACCGTCAGCCCGGCGTCTTTCATGGTTGCCGAGAGATCGCGCGGGTCATCCCTCATGTCGACGACGATATCCGGATCCAGATTGACGAGACGCTCGATGTTGGGTGCGGCGTTGCCGGTCATTACATCAGAGGGAATGGCGAGGCTCTCGGGGTAGAGGCGTCCGATCAGCCCTTGCTCGAAGACTGAATGAGCATAGGCGTTGACGCCGACCAGTCGGGACGGCGAACCATGGGCGGCGATCGCAAATCCTGCTCCCGTCGTCCACAGATCGACGATCCTTTGCGCAGGCGCCGGAAGGACGATCTCGTTGCCCGCCAGATCCTCGAATCTGATTTCAGGACTTGATGCCGTGCCTTCGCCTCGCGCCGGGCGAGTGGCTGCGGCGCTGCCGAGCAAGGCGAGAGGCGGAAGGGCAATTGCAGCCGAAGCTGCAATCAAGAGGTCGCGGCGACGCCAATTTCTAACCATGACGATTGTTCCTTTGATGAGACGGCGCCTCGGCGAAATCGGGCGTGCCCAGGAGCGGCACGATCACGTCGGCCTGCCCCGCCATGGAGATGCGACGAACGGGGACATGGTAGGTCCGTTCGAGGTTTTTCTCGCTGAGCAGGGCCGACGTCGGCCCGCGCAGCGTCTCTCCCTCCGACATCAGCAACAGCGTCTCATCGGAAGCGATGAGGGCGTGCTGGGGAAGATGCGTGCTGAAGACGATGGTGTAGCCGCCCTGGCGGCGCAGGTCGTTCAAGATGACGAGCAGCCTGTGCTGGTTGGCGAGGTCGAGCGCCGAAGAAGGCTCGTCGAGCACGATGGCCCGCGCGCCGGTGGCCAGGGCCCTGGCAAGCAGCACAAGCTGTCGCTCGCCTCCGGAAATCGCGCTGAAGGGGCGAGACGCCAGGGCAGCGATGCCGACCGTCGCCAGTGCACCGCGCGCCACCGCGTAGTCCTTGCTCGACGGCGCGCCGAAGACCCCGAGCATTCGTGCGCGGCCCATCACCACCATATCGAGAACCGCATAGGCCGCGGGCAGCCCGGCCTGTGGGACATAGCCGACGAGTGCGGGAGCGTCTCGCGACCCCTCTGTCAGCCGCTGAGAGCCGATCAGCGCCCGGATCAGTGTCGTCTTGCCGCGGCCGTTCGGGCCGAGAAGAGCAAGGGTCTTGCCGCCCCCTATATCGAGGTCGATGTTACGAAAGATCCATCGTTGCCCGAAGCGAACACCGGCATTGTGCAGGTTGATCATTGCCGAGCCTCCACGGTTCTACGCATGCGGCCGAGAAGGACGGCGACGAAGGGTGCGCCGAGCACGGCGGTGAGAACGCCGAGCGGAATCTCCACGGTCGTAGCGCTGCGCGCCACAGTGTCGATGAAGCACAGATAGGCGGCCCCCATCAGGCAGGAGACCGGCAGGAGATGACGGTGATCCTGGCCGACCAACAGGCGCGCAAGGTGCGGAACGACCAGTCCCACCCATCCGACGATGCCGGCCACGGAGACAGCCGCACCGGTGATCAAAGCGACGGCCAGCAAGATCAGCCAGCGATCCCGCTCGACGGGCACTCCCAGGGAACGCGCTTCTTCCTCGCCGAGGGAAAGCACGTTGATGCGGAAGCGCATCATATGAAGGGCCCAGCAGCCGATGACGATTGCCGGAGTTGCGATCGCGAGCTGGCGCCAGCCGGCCGCCGCGAAGCTCCCCATCAGCCAGAAGACGATCGCCGGGAGTGAATTATGGGGATCGGCAAAAAGCTGCGTGACGGATACGAGCGCCGCAAAGAAGGCCCCCACGATGACGCCCGCCAGGATCACCGCCGTGGTATCGGACGGCCCGCCGATCCGGGCGATCGCACCGACCAGCAACAGAGCGAGAAGCCCGGCTGCGAAAGCGCTGCCGGTGAGGACCATTGCGGGCGCGCCCAAGAGGATCGCCAGCGCGCCGCCGAATGCCGCCCCGGAGGACACGCCGAGCATCTCGGGCGCGGCGAGCGGATTCCGGAAAATGCCTTGCATGGCGGCCCCGGCAAGCGAGAGGCCGGCACCGCAGAGCGCCACGAGCAGGATGCGCGGGCCGCGCACGAGCGTGACGATCCGCTCGTCCATCGCCGTCCAGGCCGGCTCGCCGCCGACGATCCGCCCGCCGATGATGCCAAACACATCGGCGGGCGCAACCGGGTATTGGCCTACGCATATGCCGGCCACCATGACTGCGAGCAGCGCAGCCGACAGGATGAGATAGGTGGCGACGGGAACGGGCGGTCCGGAACGGCTGGCCTCAATCTCCCTGCCTTCGCGCGATTGCCGGCGCAAAGTCGCTGCGCGCTCCGGGACGGCCGGCTCCGGGGCCGGAAAATTCTGCCGGGGCAAAGGGCGCATCCTAGAACTTGACCGTCGTGCCGAAGCCGATCGTGCGGCCGAGGCCCGGCCGGACGATCTGGTCGGTGCCGCTCATCCCGCCGGTGATCTCGTATCGTTCGTCGAAAATGTTGTAACCAAAAGCATAGATGGAGGCCTGGTCGCCTTCCCAGCCGATCCGGCCATTGACGAGGCCGTAGGGATCGAGCTCGAAACTGTTCTTCACGTCTACCGCGCGGCTGCCGACATACTGGTATGAGGCCGTCGCGTAGAATTCGCCATGATCGATACCGAGGTGATCCGCGGGCAGCCTGTATTCCGCGCCGATATTGGCCGTGAACTCGGGGACATTCGGCACCGTATTGCCCGTCGACGCGCCGGTGCCGCTGTCAGGGGGCACGTTCCCGAGCGTCGCCCTGACGTAGCCCACCCCGCCGAACAGCTGAAGCGCCGAGGTCACCTGAACCGTCGCCTCGAGCTCGCCGCCATAGCTCGTATAGGCGAGCGCCGCGATCGCGTAGGCGCGCGTGACGGCTTCGTAGGAGAGCAGATGGCCGTTCTCGACGTCGTTGTAGAACACCGAACCGTTGAGCGTAGCGCGACCGTCCCATAACGTGGACTTGAAGCCGGTTTCGTAGGTCCAGCTCAGCGACGTCGGAAACATCGGCTCGTCCCTACCGAACATGATCTCTATCGGCGCCGTCGGATAACCGCCGGAGACCGCTCCGCGGCCGATCGTGGCGTAGGTCATGAAATCGTCGGACCAGTCATAGGAAAAGCCGGACCGGCCAGTGAGATAGGTATCGGAGAAGTCGGAATTCTGTTCGTGACGGTCCACCGTGCCCGGGGCGCCATCGCCCAGGAAAAGGTAATGGAAGTCCTTCTCTTCATGGGTCAGACGCAGCCCGAGAATGCCGTTGAGTCCGCCGACCAGGGGAACGGTCGCCTCTCCGAAGGCGGCGTAGCTGTTCGTGCTGTGTGACTGGGTGTACTCGCCGCTGAACAGCTCGAAACCGGGGAAGGTCACGTTCTCGCCATAGGGCCGGCCGGAAAACGCCGATCGGAAGAAGTTGAGACCGGCCGTCCATGTTACCGTGCTGCCGTCGAGTGACGAGAGCCGGAGATCCTGGAAGTAGTTCGTCTCGCGGTTGTCGTCATGAAAGATGTCGGTATGCGGATCATTGACCATCTCGGGGGGAAACACCCCCCAGAGCAGCCCGTCGACGAGGTCGATCCTGCTGTCGGCGTTGTAGCGCTGCACGCTGGAAACCGAGGTCAGGCGGAACGCCTCGAAGGCATGTTCGACGCGCAGGTTGACGCCGTAGTTCTCGACGAAATGGTCATCGCGCGGATTCGATCCGTTGCACGGAAAGCACGGGGAATTGCGCAGGACGTTCAGCGTCGTGCCGTCGTTGCTGTTGTAGTTGAAGCTCAGAAGGGCCGTGGTGTCCGGATCGGGCGTGAACAGAAGCGACCCCCGTCCGGACCCGACCTTGAAGCCGCCGCCCTCGCCGCCTGCGATGGGGTTCTGGATATCTCCATCCTGCGTCGAATATCGCACCGCCAATCTGCCCGCCAGCACATCGTCGATCAGCGGCGTATTGGCGATAAGTTCGCCGAGCGCCCAGCCATTGGTTCCCACTTCGCTGCGCAGTTGCAGTTCCTTGTCGAAGCCGGGCCGGACCGGCACGAAATTGACGGCACCGGCTTGTGCGCCGCGACCATAGAGGGTGCCTTGGGGTCCACGCAGAACCTCGATGCGCTCGAGATCGAGGGTCGCCGGCATCGGCCCGAATGCGGAGGTCGGAATCTCGTCGACGTTGAAGACGACAGACGTGTCGTCGGGAGACATCGGCAGAAGCGAGCCGACGCCGCGCATGGTCGCCTTGTTCGTGTATCTGTTGCCGCCGTCGGCGTGATAGAAGTTCGGGGTCTGCTGCGCGATGGACGAATTGGAGGAGGCGGGTGGGATCTCCTGCAGCCGTTCGCCCTGCAGGATGTCGATGGAGATGGGCACGGATTGCGCATCTTCGGCGTGGTGTCTCGCCGTGACGGTGATCGGCTCGAGCATGGTGGTGTCGTTCTGATCGGCTTGCTGCGCCCAAGCGGGCGTCGACGCCAGCATGGTGGAGGCCGTCAGCAATCCGAGGAACTTTCTCCCCGCCGACCTTCTTCTGGGAGCAGCCGTGTGTCGTCCGCGGCCGGACGTGATTTGTCGAGCGGAGGCCATTGGTATTCCTTTTCGAGGCTATTTGACCGGAGCTGGGTCGCCGATGGGCTGCCGGGCTCGAATGTCTGATCGGGTGTCAGGCGCGCGCGGCGGAGATGCGCCAGTTGCGCGCCTGCTCGTATTGGGCGCAGAGCCTCGCGAAGAAGCCTCCTGCCCGGCGGAGATCGGCCGGCGTGCCGATCTCGACCACCCTGCCCGCGTCGAGCGCGACGACGTGATCGGCGGCCGCCAGCGTCGTTGGCCGATGCGCGATGACGATCACCGTGCGGTCGGCATCTCTGGCGAGATTGACGATGGCCTGGCTGATCGCCCGCTCGTTCTCGGGATCGAGCGCCGAGCTCGCCTCGTCGATCAGCACGATTCGGGCCTTCTTCAGGAAGGCACGGGCAATCGAGACGCGCTGACGTTCGCCCCCCGAAAGCTGCGCGCCGCCCTCTCCCACCCGCGTGTTCCATCCGTCGGGCAGGCGCGCGATGAGCTCGTCGAGGCGGGCTGCCCGCGCCGCCGCGGCAAGATCCTCGGGCGTCGCGTCCGGAAGGGCGAGCCGGAGGTTGTTCTCGATCGTATCGTCGAAGAGGTAAACCTCCTGGAAGATGATGGCGACGTCCTCCATCAAGGTCTTCTGATCGAGATCGCGGACGTCGACGCCGCCGACACGGACGCGGCCGGCATCGATGTCGAAGAAACGCGCGATCAGCCGGATTACCGTCGTCTTGCCCGAGCCCGACGCACCGACCAGCGCCGTCGTCGTTCCCGGCGCGCAACGGAACGACACGTCCGACAGCGCGGGCCTGTCGCCATAAGCGAAGCGAACGCCAGAGAACTCGATCGAGGCATCGCCCAGCGCTCGCGCCGCGTCACGCTTCTGCGGCAAGGCCGGCGTATCCAGGATCGTCATCAGCCGTTTGATGGAATTGTCCATCTCGCGCAGGGCGCCGACCAGGTCGATCAGCCCGCCGAGAGGCTCGATGAAACGCACGGCCAGAACCAGCAGAGCCACGGTCACCGCGACGGAAATCGAGCCCTCCACAAGGAGGTATGCACCGAGGACGACCACAGCGCCGAGACCGACCACGACCACGCCGGTATAAGTGAGGTCGGGAACCATGGAGCGGTCCATGCCCCGCCGGTATGTACGGCGATGCTCCTCGAGCGCGTCGCGCATGCGCTCGCTGCCGGTTTCCGCCAGGCCTGCGGCGCGCAGCACGGGCTGTGCCTGGCCGAACTCGATGGCGCGGCCGGCGATCTCGGTATTGGCCTTCTCCAGCAGGATCACCGCTTCGTCGGCGATCCGCGCGGAGCGTCGCAGAGCAAGAAGGGCGACGGGGGCGATCACTGCGAAGAGGAGACCCATCCGCCAATCCACGACGAAGGTGATCACCAGGATGGTGGCGGAAACCAGGAGCGAAGTGATCGCCGGTCCGCCCGTGACGATGGCGAGATGGGCGACGTGGCCGACATCCTCGGTCACGGCGCGCGAAAGCCGGGCCTTGCGCTCGGAGGTGAACCAGCCGAGCGGCAGGTCGCTCACATGCCGCATCAGATGAAGCCGCAGCTGGGCGGCGAGTTCTCCGCTCGCCGTGAAGCCGACAGGCGTGGCAATCACGCTCAGCACGCCGTAGACGACGAGCCCGGCCGCGCCGGCGACCAGCCAAGGCATGGCCGCGGCGAAATCCGGCTCCGGCCTCAGCAGGGCGGGCAGGATGGGCACCAAGAGCCCCAGGAGCAAGCCCTGGAGCACCGCCATGACGGCCTGCAGCACGCCGAGCCGGATCAGCAGTGCCGGGTCGGGCCAGAGTTTGAAGAGATGGCGGATGAGATTCATGCTGCCGCTCCGTCCTGCTGCGCGCGCCACATCCGGGCGTAGAGCCCGTCGCGAGCGACGAGATCCGCGTGCCTTCCGCACTCCACGATCCGTCCGGCATCGAGCACGATGATCTGGTGAGCGCCCGCGATCGTATGCAGTCGATGGGCGATCACGAGCACCGTCTTGCCCGCGGCGAGCTCGGCCAGCGCATCCTGGACGGCGCTCTCGCTGTCGGGGTCGAGTGCTGCGGTTGCTTCGTCGAGAATGACGATCGGAGCATCGGAGAGGATCGCGCGGGCGATGGTCAGACGTTGGCGCTCGCCGCCGGACAGGCCGGCTCCGTCGGCGCCGAGCACCGTGTCGTAGCCCTTCGGCAGTCTTTCGACGACGTGGTCGATCTGAGCCGCTTTCGCGGCCCGGCGAACCTCTTCGTCGCCGGCGTCGCTTCGCCCGATGCGGATGTTCTCGCGCACCGTGTCGCGCAGGAGCACCACGTCCTGGAACACCAGGGACATGGAGGAGAGAAGGCTCGGCGTCGGGATCGAACGCAGGTCCGCGCCGCCGATCCGGATCGCGCCGGCCGTCACGTCGTAGAAGCGCGGGACGAGGCTGGCCAGCGTCGACTTGCCAGCGCCGGAAGGCCCGACCAACGCGGTGATCGTGCCGGGCGGGCAAACCGCGCTGACCTCGGCCAGCGCATCGGTGACGCCGTCATAGCTGAACGACACGCGATCGAACGCGATGCCATGGCCGCGGGGCGCCTCGGCGACCGACGCCTCGGGAAGACCTCTGCGGGAGAGCAGGCTTTCGATGTTTCCCGCCGCCAAACGGCCTCGACGAAGGCCCTGCTCACCGAGAACGGCCGGCATGATCGACGTCGGCAGGCCGATCCCGATCACCAGGAAGGGCAGCAGGTCGGCGGCCGCGATCGCACCGTTGCCGATGAGCCAGATGCCGGCGGCCATGACGGCCGCCAGGACTGCCATCTCGGAGCCCAGCAATCGGGCGACGGCGGAGCTGTATCTGGTCTCGTCGACCCAGATGCGGAAGGCTTCCGTATGCTCGCGCACGGCCTCGGCAAAGCGCTCCAGGACCCTGCCGCCCGTGCCGAAGGTCTTCACGACGGCGATCCCGTCGGCATATTCCACGCTCGCCGCGCTGATGCGTGCCTCGGCTGCGTTCAGACGCCCGAGATGGAGGGACATCGACCGCATCGCCACCTTGAAGGACAAGGCCCACGCACCGAGCACGCCGAGCGTCACGACGGTCATCTGCCAGTCGATGAGCACCAGATATCCGATGCCGACGACGATCGCGACCACGGCGCCGATCATCTCGCCCAGTGCGTGGGCGATGAGTTGGTGCATGTCTTCGAGGTCCGTGGTCATCGCCTTCTTCACGGCGCCGGAACCGACTGCCTTGAACCAGCCGATGGGCAGCACGCCAAGGCGGCGCACGAGCTTGACACGGATATCGTGCAGGATCTCCGCATCGGCATAGTGCCCGAGACGCGAGGAGAAGAAGACCAGCAGCAGACGAAGCGACGCGCCCGCGACGCCGATGGCGGCCCAGGCCCAGACGGTATCATGCGCGGCGGCGACGCCCTCTGTGGAAAGCGCAGCCCGCGCGATCTCGGCGATCGCGATATAGGGAGCGAGACCGGCGGCGGCGCCCAGCGCCGACAGCGTGGCGCAGACGATGAGATACCAACGCACCGGGCCCAACAGGCGCCAGAGCGGCCCCATGCGCGCGAGCCGGGGCGCGGCGGGCTTGGTCGACGCTCGTCGACTTCGGGTCAAAGCGTCCGGATTTTCGATGACCGCGCTCGTTTCCGACATGGCTTGCCCCCTGCAATCCGCGCCGCATCGGATTGCTTCAGCTAAAGTTGAAAATGACTATCAAGTTCACCCTCATATCGACGCGCTCGACGTCGAGTCAAGTGACTTTCGTTTAGTCACAGTGACTTTTGGTCACTCGCAGTGACTCCTGGTCACTCACGGGACTCGAATTATGCATCCCAAAGATCGGGGGCCTTCCGCCGACGAAGGCTCGCGCGCGGCGCGGCTGGCACAGTTT
>VFQN01001919.1_pt1 | contig 33515 bp, 27 predicted proteins | sample 3512371 | NCBI WGS metagenome assembly VFQN01 (sample SAMN10412370, study PRJNA504923) | tailings metagenome | isolation source: Replicate 2 from Balatoc abandoned mine | place: Philippines: Itogon, Benguet | collected 2017-08-28 | reverse complement strand
CCGACCTGCATTTCGACCCAGAAAAATTCAAAGAACTTAATGTGACATAGTAGAGTTAATAAATAATAGCAATACCTGCACCCAAACCCATATCGCTATCATAATGGGTAGATAAGGCAAGCCATTTACTCAAAACATATCTCAGGCCTGCGGCATATTCTTTATCGGTATTCCACATAAAATTTCCCCTTAAGCGATTGGCAAGTGGAATATCTTCCCGACTTAATTGAAAACGGAATTTACCATCTCCGTCCACTCTTGCATCAGCCACTATCAGCATGGGTAAGGTATATTGCACACCCGCAACAAAAGTTTTGCGATTGTTTTTATTGCTTACCTGGCCAAAGGAATTTTTTTCTATTTCATCACCGACTTTTGCATAATGGTAATCGAAGCCTACGTAAGGGAACAACCACTGCATCTTTCCCAGGTACCGTCCAAAATTTATTTCTACTTCCCGCCCGTGTTCGGGTGTTAATCCTAAGTGCCACAAACCCTGCAGTTCAAAACGGTTACCCGACACCTGAAATGTGGCATCGCTGCCATTGCTTTCCAAACCTATAGTAGCCGAAGGGTGGATCATTTGTTCGCTACGCTTAAACTGCTTCCATGCTTTTGCTTTATCGGGCAGTTGGGGATTGGCTGGTGAGTTTTGATAGCTTAACACATTGCCCATGCCTGCCATCATGTGGTATAAAATATGGCAATGGAAAAACCAGTCGCCGTCTTTATTAGCGGCAAACTCAAGTGTATCGGTCTCCATGGGCATGATGTCTATCGTATTTTTAAAAGGCGCATATTCGCCCTGCGCCCCCAACACCCGGAAGTCGTGTCCATGCAGGTGCATAGGGTGGCGCATCATAGAATTATTAGTCAGAATGATGCGTACCTTTTCGCCCTGTTTAATTAAAATTTTATCCCATTCACCCAAGGTTCTATTATTGATAGACCACACATAACGGTTCATGTTTCCTTCCAGCGTAAAATGCAAAACTTTAGTGGGCACATCCGGCATTGTTGTTTTAACCGGGGAACGAAGCATGGCATAATTAAGCGTTACAATGTCTGTACTGCTGCCCACCATATCCATACCGGGCATGTCATGTCCCTTCATACTGTTTGAAGTATCCATTTTGACGTTGTTCATTGCCTTCATGTCATGCATCTTTCCGGTTATAGCGGTATCGGTTTTTGAATCCTTCATGCCATCCATGTTCATGCGGTGCATATCGTGCATTCCATTACTGCTTTTTTTGCCTTCACCGCCGGTGATTTCAGGATACATAACGCTGTTCATGTCCATTGTTTGCAAGCTCATTTGCATGCCTGGCATTGGCTTCATATCCCCATTCATCTTCATCATGTCGTTCATCATCTTCATACCTTCAAAATATTTCAGCTTCGGTAAGGTGGGTGCGGGCATTTTCATGCCGCTGCCCAACCATAGTGATGTATAGCCGCTCCGGTCTTCTGGAGTGGAACGGAATTCATAACTCATGTTATCTGGGATGATAACAATTACATCATACGTTTCAGCCACGCCTATTATTAACCTATCAACTTCTACCGCCTCCACATCGTTTCCGTCGTTTGCAACGACTGTCATTTTTCCGCCTGCAAATTGCAGCCAGAAATAAGATGATGATCCGCCGTTCACCACCCTTAGCCTTACTTTATCGCCAAACTTAAACTGTGGTGCTTCTGTTTGCGGCTTTCCGTTGCTCAAAAACTTTTCATAATACACATCAGCCACATCCATAGCAGTCATGCGCTTCCATTCATTGCCTAATTTGGTGGTAAAATATCCTTTGCCAATGGCTTCTGCATAGCTTTGCACACTTCCCTTTTTAATGGCATACCAATCATTGGCGGACCTTAATCTGCGTTGAACATGGTGAGGATGCTCATCCGTCCAGTCGCTCAAAACCAAGGGCAATTCAGCAGTATATAGTTTGTTCATCTTCATCATTTCACTTCCATTCATTGGATTGTCTTCACGGCTTTTAAAAACCAATGCACCATAAGTGCCCACCTGCTGCTGCAAGCCTGAATGTGAATGATACCAATAAGTGCCATTTTGCACAATTTTAAATTTGTATAAATGCGTAGTGCCGCCTGGAATTACAGAAGTGGTTAAAAAAGGTACCCCGTCCTGCTCGTTGGGTAAAATAACGCCATGCCAATGGATAGAGGTTTCCGTTTTCAGCCTATTGTGCAAATAGATTTCAGCCGTATCGCCTTCTGTAAAAATGAGTGGGGGTGCAGGAATGGAACCATTCACCGCAAGCCCATGCCTGTGCTTACCGGTAAAGTTTACCATCGTATCTGTTACATATAAATCGTATCGAACGGTTTTGCCAGGATTGACAATTATCTTCCCTCCAATCTGGTTAGCCACATCCGCTTCCGAATGATCCATGTTCATTTTATCATGCATGTGCATGTTCGTATCTGCCTTCATATCCCTCTCCTTCATGTCACGCATTTCTTGCATGTCTTTCATTTCTTTTTTAACGGGCACGGTATCTTTTGGCTTTGAAGGCTGCACGTTTTTTGGAACCGTTTTCGATTGTGCTGCTTTTATTGTCTTTTTGACCAATGTCATTCCGCATTTGGGGCAGTTACCCGGCTTATTCATCTTTACTTCAGGATGCATAGGGCAAGTGTAGATAACTTGTGTTTGTTTTTTTTATGCCTGAATATCAGGCGCAAAAACAACAAGCAAAATCAATTGCATCGTGAGGAGTAATATCTTTTTCATTTGCTTTTAATTTAGCTTTATTGGCAACATTTTTTCTTGCGAAGAAAAATTGCCTTTAGAATTGTGAGTGTTACTTTTTGTATCTTTTTCATTGCCGTTTATTTTGCTCAAGGCTGTCCTTTGCGTGCAGCGCCCACTCAATTATCAATGTTTTTTGCTCTTTAGTAAGTCTTGCATTTTTGTGCAGCATCGTATAAGAAGCCAGGGGCATTTCATCATCCTTTACCTGGCTTGCAAGGGATTTTAATTTACTCAATTGCCGTCTGTGGGAGTAAGAACCAAATTCACTAAAGTTGAAATCTTTTTTACCCTTTTGTATATGATTGCTTAACATCCATCCAATGGGTTGCACGTAAGTGTACCAGGGATAACTGGTATTGTTGCTATGGCAATCGTAACAGGCGGCTTGTAATAACGATTGCACACTTCTGGGGATGGGAACTGTTTTGGAGATATCGGTGAGCAATACCTGCCCGCTACTATTGCGGGCAGGCTGTATAAACTGAATACCGGCTACTACAACAAGTATAATTAATCCTATTTTCTTCATCCGGCTCATTGTCTTTATTTAAGTTCTTCTTTTACTTCGCCGCAGGTGGGCATTTTTGAGCCGAAATAAGGATTTTTAATTTCTTTGGTTTCGCTTAACCAATTGGCACCTTTGTTATTATTATACATCGGGCAATGGGTCTGATACAGTGTTTGACCCGTTCCGAAAACTTTTACCATATCGTACAGATCTTTACTGAGCGTTTCAAAATGTTCCCGTTGATGTGCTATGTTATTTACATTAGCAGCAATATGTTCTGCATGTTCTATGGCATCATCTTTTACATCAGCAAATACCTTCTTCTGATCAGCAGAAAAGGAAGCATCGTCTGCTTTCTCTATTGCCTTTTGCACTTCAGCCCCGGCTGCCGCAGCATCCTTACTATTGTCATTTGCCAATGCATTTTTAAGCTGCAAATAAGAGGAAACCACATCGTTTACCGGGTTGTTACTATTTAAATCAGCCTGCGCCTCCATTTGGGTGCTATCAGTTGTTGTAGCTTTTGTTTCTTTTGATTGATTATTGTTGCTGTTACAGGCCGCCAAGGAAATAGCCGCAACTGCGATCATGAGTGCTGTTTTCATTTTTTATAAATTTTGTATTTTGTATGAAATAGCTAATCAGGGCAGCATGCCCAAGCATTAGCCGTAAGGAAAAAGAGGTTATTAATTAATAGTTTCCACCACATTGCCGCAACTCAGCATGGCACTGCCGTAGTAGGGGTTTTTAATTGTTTTACTGTCACTGAGCCACGAAGCTTTTTTCATGGGACAATAGATTTCGTAAGCAGGTTGTACTCCCAGCTTTACCGCTTTTGCCAGTGTTATCATGTTGGTAGAAAGCCGGGCAAATTGTTCCCGTTGCTTTTTGAGATCAGTCGTTTCCGAGATGGCGCCGGCATCTTTTAGTAAAGCATGGACGTTGCCTTCTGATATGATTTTGTAATCAATACCATTGGCTGCTTTTACAAATTCTCCGGCACTTGCAGCGGCTTTGCCGGCATCGCCTACTACCAACGCATCTTTAATGCCGTAGTAAGAAGTGAGTAGTTGGGGAAGTTGTGTTTGTGTTTTTATTATACTGTCCTGGGCAAAACTGTTTTGCAGGAACGCAGTTGCGAAAAAAGCAACCATTATAAATATCTTTTTCATTTTAATTTGATTTAATGTTATAGGAATACTTACAGGCATGAAAATACCATGCCTAGGGGGTAAACATTAAATCAAATCAAATCTGGAAAGACTGTATAGCTATGCGTATATCCGGTATGGGCGGATGGTGATTTCGAACAAAGGGTTTAATGTCCCTGACAACACTTGTGTTAGGTAATAAAGTGATATTGTAATAAACAGCTACAAAAGCTGTAAAAAAAATAGGGTGTATAATGTTTACAGAATTAGGAATTGATTTGTCAATTTGTTGAAAATTCATTACTTCATCTGTGCAGCAATTGTCCTTATCCTTTCTAGTTTTTTCGGTATTATTTGCCTCGTCGTGATTATGAGATTTATCATGAGTGTGGCTTTCCTTTTTCTCGTGATGAATGTGCTTTTTGCCGTCTTTATGAATATGAACTACGGCCTCTGTTGCTGCATCCTCTCCATGGTGTGTTGAATTGTAACCCATTTCTAACCCCAAAGAACAGGCAAATCCTACTATAGTATTCAAAGAGAATACTACCAGTAAAAAGGCTGCTTTGAGTTTTATGGATGTGATTGATTTCATCAAATGCTATACATGAAGACAACCTTTTTTTATAGTTATGAATTTTAAGGCTTTACAAAGATAAATTGCCTGAACTTGCAATAGGACACAATTTTGGTAAATATCTACAAAATTTTGATATAAGTTATTTCACTATCCTTAACAGCCACATTCTTAGTGTTAACGATTTCCTGCTGGCTGTCTACACCCTCCATTTCCAATCCCTTATTTCCGGCATATCCATGCCATGCTTCCGGATATAATATTTATGTTCAATCAGCTTATCCTGCATCTCCTGTTTAAGATAAGCTGTTTTACCTTTTAGCTGGGGTACCCTGTCCAAAACATCCTGTACCAAATGAAACCGATCCAAATCGTTTAATACAGTCATATCAAATGCTGTGGTAATAGTGCCTTCTTCTTTATATCCCCGAACATGAAGGTTTGTATGATTGGTTCGCCTGTATGTGAGCCTGTGAATGAGCCATGGGTATCCGTGAAAAGCAAAAATAACGGGTTTGTCTTTGGTAAATATCATATCAAATTCAGCATCATTTAATCCATGTGGATGTTCAGTCTCGGGTTGTAATTTCATTAAATCAACTACATTGACCACACGCACTTTAAGATCAGGCAGTTTCTCTTTTAAAATAGATACCGCCGCCAGAGTTTCTAATGTTGGCACATCACCCGCACAAGCCATTACTACGTCTGGCTCAGTATTTTGGTCGTTACTTGCCCATTTCCAGAGGTCAATACCTTTGTTACAGTGAATTACGGCTTCGTCCATAGAAAGCCATTGAGGGGAAGGATGTTTACCTGCCACTACCACATTTACATAATGCTTGCTGCGGAAACAATGATCCATAACTGATAAAAGACAATTTGCATCGGGTGGCAAGTAAACACGAACAACTTCTGCTTTTTTATTTAAAACAATGTCAATAAACCCGGGGTCCTGATGCGTAAATCCATTATGATCCTGGCGCCATACGTGTGAGGCTAAAAGGATATTCAATGATGAAAGTTTTCTTCGCCAGGGAATTTCTGAAGTTACTTTCAGCCATTTGGCGTGCTGGTTGAACATGGAATCGATAATATGAATGAATGCTTCATAACAATTGAATAAGCCATGTCTCCCCGTCAGCAAATACCCTTCCAGCCATCCTTCACATTGATGTTCACTCAGCATTTCCATGACACGACCTTCTTTATCAAGAAATTCGTCATTATCAAATATTGGCGCTTCCCATTGGCGGTTGGTAGCTTCAAATACAAAATTTAATTTGTTTGAAAGGGTTTCGTCAGGACCAAAAAGCCTGAAATTCTTTTGAGCTGCATTTTCTTTAATGATGTCCCGTATAAAATTCCCAAGCACCAAAGTATCGCCGGTTCCCATTGCCCCCCGCACCGGAAGGTCAACGCTATAGTTCCGGAAATCAGGCATACGAAGATTTTGGAGTAATAGGCCACCGTTGGCATGTGGATTGGCGCCCATCCGTCTTTTACCCTTAGGCGCCAGTTCGGCTAACTCAGGAAGAAAACTTCCTCGCTCATCAAAAAGTTCCTCAGGTTTATAGCTCCTGAGCCATTCTTCAAGTTGTTTTAGATGCTCTGGATTGGTAGCAGGATGTGTGATCGGAACCTGGTGTGAACGAAAATTATTTTCTATTTTTTTACCATCAACATATTTTGGCCCTGTCCATCCTTTAGGAGATTTTAAAATAATCATAGGCCAGTGCGGGCGCTCGAAATTTTTATTTTTTGAAGCGTTTTCTTTTATCGCTTTTATTTCTCCGATTACTTTATCTAGCAACTGCGCCATTTTTCCGTGCATTTCCATAGGGTCATCACCTTCAATTAAATAAGGCTTCCATCCATATCCTAAAAAGAGTTGCTCCAGTTCTTCCTTGCTAATTCGGGCAAGCACACTGGGGTTTGCAATTTTATATCCATTCAAATGAAGGATAGGGAGCACCACTCCATCGGTTACCGGGTTAAGGAATTTATTGGAATGCCAGGCAGTGGCTAATGGCCCTGTTTCCGCTTCTCCATCACCAACTACACAGGAAACAATCAAATCAGGATTATCAAAAGCGGCTCCAAAAGCATGGCTAAGTGAATAACCCAACTCACCGCCTTCATGTATAGATCCGGGACATTCGGGAGATACATGGCTGGGGATTCCACCAGGAAAGGAAAATTGAGTAAAGAGTTTTTTCAGTCCTTCTTCATCCTGGCTTATGTTAGAATACACTTCACTATAGGTTCCCTCAAGGTATACATTGCCCACAATTGCCGGCCCACCGTGGCCAGGACCTGAAATGTAGATCATGTTCAAGTCGTACTTTTTTATAATACGGTTCAGGTGTACGTAAATAAAATTCTGACCGGGAGTAGTACCCCAGTGCCCCAATAACATCGGCTTAATGTGTTCCGGTTTTAGCGGCTTTCTTAAGAGCGGGTTATCGTATAAATACATTTGCCCCACCGAAAGATAATTGGCAGCCCGCCAGTATGCATTTATTTTATTTAAAAGATCCGGGGCTAATTGCGTTTCTGTTTTTTCAATTTTTTCCGTTTTCATTGTAGATCATTTATCAGTAATTATTGACTTTTATTTTGAGTATCTAAATACAATTCTCTTGTGTCTTTTGCGATCATTGATTCTTCATCCGTTGGAATTACGAACACTTTTATTTTGCTATTGGCTTTTGAAATAACAGATCCGTTTAAGTTGTTTTGATCTTCATCTAATTCAACTCCCAAATAATTTAATCCTTCGCAAATGCGTGAACGAATTACAGGTGCATTCTCACCGATTCCACCGGAAAAAACCATTGTGTCAAGTCCATTCAATGCAGCTGCATATGCCCCAACCCATTTTTTTACCTGATAACAGAATAAAGCTATTGCGTCCGCAGCTCTTACATCTGAAGCTTCCTTTTGCAGCAAATCCTGCATATCTGAGCTGATTTCGGAAACACCCAACAAACCACTTTCCAGATTGATCAAATGATTAAATTGGTCTGCCGTTATTTGTCCACTTCGCATCATGTACCAGGCTATTCCAGGATCCAAATCTCCGGGTCTGCTGCCCATTACCAAACCACCGGCAGGCGTGAATCCCATAGTGGTATCTATGCTTTTTTCATCTTTAACAGCTACTAAACTGGCACCGTTCCCCAGGTGTGCAATAATGATGCGTCCCTTACTTTCATCCGAACCTCCAACATTTTTAAGCGCCCCCATAAGATAAGCATAAGATAAACCGTGAAAACCATATCGCCGGATTCCTGCGTTATAAAAGCGGCGTGGTATTGGTAAAATCTTCGCAACTGGTGGCATGGTGGTATGAAATGAGGTATCAAAGCATGCAACCTGCAAGAGCATTGGATGTTGTTTTTGAAACAATCTTATTAATTCAATTTCTAAGGGAAGATGGCCCGGGTCGTACTCACTTATTTTCTTTAATTCATTTAATAGTTTTTCATTGACAACTTCCGGGTAGTTGTGTTCCATACCATGAACTATCCGATGACCAATGCAGACAATCTTGTCAAAATATTTTTGCTTCTTTAACCAGTCAATTAAATATCCAGCAGCTTCAGTAAAATCTTTTGAGCCAATTTCAATTTTATATTTTTCATCATTAAAATTCGTATAACTAAAAACAGGATGTTTTGATCCGATTTTATTTATTTGTCCCGACAATATTTTACTCCCGATCTCACCTATATCGAAAATAGCGAACTTAATACTGGACGAACCACCGTTAACGGTAAGTATATTTGAATTGCCTATTGTCATAATGCAGTATTATTTCCGAATTATTTCAACTATTCCCTGTTATTACATAATGGCAGTTTACCAAATAAATATTAACGTTGCCAAAGTATCATGTTGTCCTCCAATGGCACAGAAATATTCTCATAGTTGGGAATGATTCGAACAGTGTAATCGTCGGCTGGTCTTGTTGATATTACCTTTGCATGATACATACATTCCTCCTGGTCGGAAAAGTTTGAATCTGGCTCCATTGTGATTCTTTCCGGCTCTCCGTTATTAATTCTATCAGCAAAAAGCTCAACCGAAATTTGGCCAGGTTTAATCTCATTCAGAAAAATTGGGACACTAAAAATGTATCCGTTTTCAACTATTTCAGTTTGTGTTTCCCTTATGTTTATTTTCTCCCATTTATTTCTGAACGCATGCTTTGCATTGACAATTCGTCTTGCTACTGCTCCTTTTTCCGCTGCCCGATTTCTGTAATTAGATGCTGCAGGCAGGTAATATTGTTCCGCATACTCACGAACCGTGCGATTGGCTGAAAAACGCGGTGTAAGTTTGGCCATGCTGTTTCGCATTTTGTCTATCCAGCGTTCCGGTATACCATTATCGTTACGTGTGTAAAATTCAGGCACTACCTGTTGTTCCAGTAACTCGTACAAGTCATTTGCTTCCACAACATCCCAGGCAGGATCATCATTGTGTTCCTTTACATCTCCCAATGCCCAGCCCACTTCAGGCGTATATGCTTCGGCCCACCATCCATCCAATTCCGATAAATTGATACCACCGTTGACTAATACCTTCATTCCACTTGTACCACTTGCTTCCCAGGGTCGCCTCGGTGTGTTTATCCAAACATCGACACCTTGTACAAGGCATTCTCCCATCATCATGTCGTAATCGTTTAAAAAGATAACATGCTTATATAAATTATGCTGTTGAATGAATTGTATCCACCTACGGATCAATGTCTTTCCCGTCTCATCAAATGGTGGCGCTTTACCGGCAATAACTAACTGTACGGGCTTTTCCGGATTGGTGAGTATGCGAATAAATCTTTCAGGATCATATAATAAAAGGTCTGGCCGCTTATACGGAACAAAACGGCGTGCAAAGCCCAGTGTTAGCGTATTGGGATTAAAAATTTCTTTTGCCATTTCAATCATCCCAGGCTGGCCAGAAGCAGATACCTGTCTTTCAAATTCATTGCGAATAAAGCCGACGAGATTTTTCCTGGATTCAGTACGGAATTTCCAAAGTTTCTCTCCGGGTATTTGCAAAACCTGCTGAACAAGGTTTTCCAAATTTCCCTTCCAACGATCCTTGCCACAAGCGTCTGTCCATATTTTATCGGCATATTCAGAATCCCAGCATGGCATGTGCACCCCATTGGTGACATATCCAACTGGTACTTCTGTTATGGGCCAACGCGGAAAAAGATTTTGGAAAAGTTTACGGCTTACCTCGCCATGCAAATGGCTAACACCATTAACCGCACCGCTGCCCCGAATCGCCAGGTAGGCCATATTAAAACTTTCGTTGGCATTTTTAGGTTCCTGTCGGCCAAGAGCCAATAAATCCTCAAAATTAATTTTCAGTTCGTTTCTGGCATAATCACCAAGAAACTGCTCCATAAGTGCTGGTGTGAAATGATCAAATCCGGCCGCAACGGCTGTATGAGTCGTGAATAAATTACCTGCCCGCGTGGCTGTTAAAGCTTCTTCAAAGGAAACTCCGTTTTCTTTCATAAAATCATTGGCCCTCTCCAATACCACGAAAGCGGCATGGCCTTCATTCATGTGACAAACTTCCGGTGTTATACCTAAGGCGTTAAGTAATTTCCAGCCACCTATTCCTAATATTATTTCCTGCTTTATCCGTAGATCGGGACCGCCGCCATAAAGTACACTGGTGATCCCACGATGAACTGGTAAATTAATTGCGTCATTGCTATCGAGTAAATACAGTTTCACTCTTCCTACCTGAACCTGCCAGGCGCGAAGCCAGATTGGATGACCTGGTAATGATATTTTAATACGAAGCCATTCCCCATTAGGCAACCGTAATGGTGTAATAGGCAACTGTCCGGGGTCATTATAGGGAAACAATGCATGCTGATTACCATACTGATCTATCTCCTGTCGAAAATAGCCCTGGGAATATAGCAGGCCTATAGCAACAACTGGCAAACCGAGATCGCTGGCAGTCTTTAACTGGTCACCAGCAACATTACCCAATCCTCCACTATAAATCGGCAGCGCATCGGATATCATAAATTCCATACTGAAATATGCGACACTGGAAAGCGGTGCACTTGCATGATTTTGCTGAAACCATGCAGGTGATGTAGCCTCCTGCTCTTTTAGCTTCATAAGCTCTTCAATTTTCTTGAGAAAAGTAGCATCTGCCAAATTCCGTTCAAGCTGCTCTCTTGAAACTGACTGCAGGATAATCCATGGGTTTTGGGTAAGTTTCCAAAGTGCAGGATCCAGTTGTTGCCATAAATTGTCAGCGGCGTGATTCCATGACCATCGTAAATTAAGCGCAAGTTCTACAAGTGAATCAAAGCCTTCAATATCCTGTGGCAAAAGGCTATATAACTGATTTGTTTGAAATGTTTTCTTGTTCATAAATTCGATTTATTCGTTCATAATAGCTATTTCCTAATTGAATGTTATCGTTATAGTCATCATATGCTTCACTGATTAAATGACAAGTTTAAACCGTTTGAGAAGTTGATTAATCAACAGTGAAAGGAATGAAAAGCTAATAATGATACTCCAATCTTTCCATCCGTAAATGGTTATTTGCAAAACATTCCGAACCGCTGGAATCCAGTATGCTGAAAGGGCCAGAATGATACAGGCAAACACAGCATACCACACGTAACGGTTCGTAAATACCTCTGACTTGAAGAAGGACACACCTCTTTCGAAATACATATTAAACACATGAAGGACCTGGGAAAAAATAAGCGTATAAAAAAGGATGTTATTGCATAACTCGCTATTCCACGCTTCATCGGCATGCAATAGTTCATGGCTTGCAAACACTGCGCCTATTGTAACAATAGCAATGACTGAAGAATAAGCAAATAGAGCCTTCCATCGTTTACTGTCAATAATGGGTTCAGAGGAGGAAAACGGCTTACGTTCCATGATGTGCGGAGCCGCTTTGGTAACACCTAATGCAAGCGCCGGCAGCACATCCGTTATAAGGTTTATATAAAGGATTTGTATAGGAAAAAGCTGAAAGTGCAGGTTTAGGATAGCTGCGGTTGCTATTACAAAAAGCTCACTCATGTTGCACGAAAGCAGGAAAATGATAAATTTCCGGATATTGTCGAATATGGCCCTGCCCTGTTTTATAGCGAGTACAATGGATGAAAAGGCATCGTCTTTTAATACCATATCAGCAACTTCCTGGGCTACCTGGGTACCTCTTTGCCCCATGGCAATTCCTATATCCGCTTTCTTCAGGGCAGGTGCATCGTTTACACCATCACCAGTCATGCCAACCACCATTTTCTTTTCCTGGTATAAGGATACCAGGTCTAATTTCTGAGCTGGACTGACTCTTGCAAATACGGAGGTATTCAGCCACCTGGTTTTATCTTCTTCTGTGAGCTCCGCATAGGGCTTCATAGCGTTACCATGCATTACCTCATCTTCCTGATTAGCCAGGCCTAACTGTACAGCAATGTTCTTTGCAGTGGCAGGATGATCGCCTGTAATCATTACGACTTTAATTCCCGCTGATTTACATTCTCCAATAGCCTGTGAAACTTCGGGCCGTGGAGGGTCAATAAAGCCAATTAAGCCAGCCAAGGTTAACTGATGCAGGAAATCTCTTTCCTTTTCGTCGGTGTTACGGTAGGCAAAAGCAAGCATACGCAAACCAGATTGTGCCCTTTGCTCGGCAAAATTGAGCCAGCCATTTCTTTTCGATTTATCAAGAGTTACAACTTCATTACCCTCCAACACAGATGTGCAGTAATTCAGCAATTCTTCCACTGCACCCTTGGCGGCAACATAATATCCCTGTTTATTGCCATGAAATGTGACCATGACCTTGGTGTCAGAAGAAAAAGGAATTTCATCCAACTTGGGATATTCTTTAATATAGTCCTGCTGTTTGGTACTTCCGCAATAAACCATTTTCAGTAATCCTACTTCCAAAGGATCACCTGATTCTTTTTCAGTACCATTTTCAGTATAATAAGTTGCCGTGTTGCATAAAGCGGCAATCCGGCGTAAATGATCATAAGCCCCTTTATCTTCAATTTCATTTCCATCCACCCATCCGATTGAGACACCGGCAATATCCAGGTTGATTCTTGATGCGGCTTCGTTAATCTGAATAAAGGCTGCTTCAATTTTATTCTGAGTCAATGTACCTGTTTTGTCTGTACAAATCACATTGGTACCGCCCAGCGTTTCCACTGATGATAATTTTTTGACAAGTACATTATGCCTTGCCATGCGCAACATGCCAAATGCAAGGGCTAATGTTGACACAATTGGCAGGCCTTCCGGAATAGCCGCAACAGCCAGTGCAATGGAAGTTTCCAGCATCTGCACTATATTTTGCCCGTTTATGATCCCCGCAATAAAGATGATAACCAACAAGATCACCGTCATCCAGATCAATTTTTTACTAAACGATTGGATCTTTTTCTCCAGCGGCGTTGCTGCCTGGTCGGCCTGTTGAACCATGCTGGCAATAGCTCCCAATTCTGTTTGCATGCCTGTTTGAACCACCAGAGCATAGCCATTCCCATTGGTAACGAAAGTGCCTTTGTAGAGCATGTTATGACGTTCAGCAAGTGGAACTTTTTCTGGTAGATCAGACATATTCTTTTCAATAGGGAGGGACTCGCCGGTCAGCGCAGATTCATCGGTTTGTAATTGTGTCGATTTTATGACCCTGGCATCAGCAGTGACCATATCTCCACCTTCTATAAATATAATATCACCAGGCACCAATTCTTCCGAAGGCACTTCAGCTAAATTGCCCTCTCTTAAGACCCTTGCAGGTACTACGGTGAGTTTTTTTAGCGCCTCCATAGAACGTTTTGCCTGGTATTCCATAAAAAATCCTATGACCGCGTTGATCACAATAACAGCCATGATGGCAATACCATCAAGCCACTCCTGGAAGAAAAACGAAAGCCCTGCCGCAATTGCCAGTAACAGCATAAAAGGACTGATAAACTGATTTACCAGGATCATCAACGGACTGATTTTCTTTCCGGATTCAATCCGGTTATATCCAAAAAGCTCAAGCCGGCGGGCGGCTTCTGCTGAAGACAATCCATGTTCGGGATCAGCATGAAGCTGCTTTAACGCTAATTCATAGTTTGTAGCCCATGGCGTTTTTATCATTACAATTTCAGGAGTTGACATACCATTAGTGTTAAAAGTTGATGTGATAATATTGCGACGATCAATTGCTTTGCTCATTTTCAAAATTTCCTTTATTTAGCTTAACGCCTGTCATTTCTTTATTAAGAAAGAAGCTGATGACAGATCGGATACCTACTATCATCGCCAGGATATATAGTTCATTAAGAATTGGGTTATGAATAGTGTGAATAATATCAGCGGCAAGCATAAAATCTAATCCTAATAATAAATAGGAACCGAATTGATGCCTTATTGTTTCACTGCTTATATCACTTTTGATATTCACAATCCTCCTTCTTTCCAACGCCAGCACTTTAAATATTGTAATCATCACGCCCCAGATAATAATGATGCTGCCGGCTATGCTAATGCTTTTGGCGATATTGTTGAATACATTCATGAAATAATTTCGTTTTTACAGTCAATATTCTGTCCAAAATATTTTTAAAAGGTCAATCATACTAATGACTTTGATCCGTTTCTCCTGGATATTTCATTTCCAGAGATTCTAATTTGACTACTATCGCCTTTGCCACCAGGTAATTCCTGTACCATTTATCATCCGCCGGTATAACCTGCCATGGAATAGCCGGACTACAGCGGCTGATAATATTTTCATAGACGCGGATATAATCGTTCCATTTTTTGGATTCGGTTTTATCTGCCGCTTTGTATTTCCACTTTTTCAATGGGTCTGTCAATCTTTTTTCCAGTCTTTTTTTCTGTTCATCCCTGCTAATGTGCAGGTAAAATTTCAGGATAATCGTTCCACTGTCTTCTAACTGCTGCTCAAAAGAATTAATGTAATCGTACCGGCGTTCAATAAGTTTCTCATCGAGCGTACGATGAACTGTTGGAACAAGAATATCCTCATAGTGCGAACGGTTAAAAATCCGTATCATTCCTTTTTCCGGCAGTTGTTGATAAATGCGCCATAGAAAATCATGAACACTTTCCTTATCGCAAGGCTCGCTGAATGCAGTAGCATGAACTCCCAACGGGTTAACACAGGAAAACACATGACGGATAGTGCCGTCTTTGCCTGATGTATCCATGCCCTGAAACACAATAAGCATACTGCGGCCGGCATTGGCATAAAACAAATGTTGTAACGAAAACATTTTTTTGTGCAATATGGTCAGCTCTTTTTTTATATCGGATTTATCATCCCTGGCCGGTGCCACTGTTTCAATTTCTTTTAACTTAATTTGTTTCATATGTCTATTAATTTTAGTGTAAATAACGGTGCGCTGCAATAAGATAAACAAGGCCTGCCAATATCATAGTTCCGAATCCATACGAAATAGTTTTCCTGACTTCATTAGTTCCTTTTGTCATGGCTATTATTGCCTTTACAATTGTATTACTCAGCATTGCCACCACAATTACAATCACGGCGATATTCAATTGATTATTCTCACGGGCATATCTTGCCATACTAATGGAAATAGCATCTACATCAGAAATACCGGATAACACGCCTGATAAGTAAAGCCCCCCGGTTCCCAGGAATTTATCTGCATAAAACACCAGCACAGAAATTCCTGTAAACAGGACACCAAAGAACAGGGCGTTCAGAATATTGATGGGGTTGCCCACTTGCAGGGGAGACGACTGTGTTTTTTGTTTAATCCTTCTCGTAATAAAAAATACCCACAGCAAACCCACCAATGTCAGTAACAAACAGGGCACTAGCAATACCAGGAAAATGGCGTTATTAAACAAATAGGTTACCAGTAACACCCGCATGAACATAACTGAACTGGCCAGTATAATACCGGCTGCGTAGGTATTGGATAAAGCTGGCGACTCTTTGCTTCTTGCACTAAACACCCAGGTAACAGTCGTGCTGGAATAAGTGCCACCTAAAAAAGCAGTTAGCAGAATACCTTTATTGGCGCTGCCGAATTTCATAAGAAAATACCCGATAAAACTGATTGATGACGTGACAACTACCACCAGACCTATCGACTGCGGATTGATAACCCCGCCTGGTCCGAAATCCTTATTCGGAAGAAAAGGCAGTATCAATAGGGACAGAATAATAAATTTGATAAAGGCATATAACTCGTCCTGAGTTATACGGGCAATGATTTTCTTAAACTGTTGCCTCAATGCCAAAACAGTTATGGTAACAACCGCTGCCGCTAATGCTTCACGTATAAAATGCAGAGCTACTAACGAACCAAGACAATAAGCAATCAGCAACGATAGCTCCGTAACTATCCCCAGGTTATTTTTTTGCGTTTTAGCAAAATGAAATATAGTTAGCAGAACAAATAATCCAGGCAACGAGAGAGCAAATATCCAGGGATGATATTGTTTAGAAAGGTAGGTGAAAATATATCCTAATAGTGTAGCGAGGGTAAAGGTGCGAAGTCCGGCAAAATGCTCGTTGCCAGTAGCTGTGTCAAACTCACGTTCCAGCCCCAATATCAATCCTATTCCGGCTGATACCAGCATGCCCAGCAAATAAGGCCCAAGGACACTATTGAGATATTCATGCATCTGCTTTCAAAAGTTTAAATTCTCGTTTTACATCTTCATACCTTCCATGCCCGGCATAGCGGCACCCTTTTTCAGGATTAAAGCACCATTCAGTAAATAAGCTCCGCTTGTAACAATTATTTCACCTTCTTTTAATCCACTGATCACTTCCACTTCTTTTTTATTCTGAATGCCTAATTCTATCATCCGGTTCTCATACATGCCATTGCCGGTTTTTATCCATGCTGTGATCATATTGCCAATAAGGATGGATGATTTAGGAATGACCATTGTCTTTTTTTCATTTCGCTTAATGCTTACATAAGCCATCATACCCGGTTTCAAATGCAAGCCCCGGTTGCTGATAAGAAATCGCACCAGGCTGATTTTCTGGTCAGCCTCGACGGAAGGGTTATCAAATACAGGGGCGACAGAGAAAGTTTCATTTGGATAAGCATCGAATTCAACAGTGATGACCGGCTTTTCATACAGCCACCTTAATTCGGTGGTGTACATTTGCGCTTCTATCCAGAGTTGCGATAAATCTGCCAGGCGAAATATCGGACTGCCAATTTCAACATACTGGCCTTCACTTACAGCCAGTTCGACCAATGTCCCCGATACAGGACTATAAAACGTAATAAGCGGTGAAGTTTCACCAGTCTTTTCCAATTGGGCTATCTGTTCTGCTGTTAGCCCCCATAGTAATAACTTCTTTCTCGCCCCTTCTACTAATTGATCCATGGCTAGTTTCATGTTTGTGAACTGTGCCTGTTGCTGTAAAGCATTCAGTAATTCATTTTCATACGACAAAAGTTCTTCACTGTAAATAGCATATAGAGGTTGCCCTGTTCTTACCATTTCCTGCGGGTTGCGCACAAATAATTTATCAAGCCTTCCCCGGATGCGGGAAGTAACTACGGTAACTTTTCTTTCATCAAAACTGGTAGTACCCAGCAGCGTAGTGTATTCAGCCATTGTTTTTACTTTCACTGTATCAATAGTGATATTGGCGTATTGCTCATCCCGTGCAGTAAGGGTAATCATGTCCATATCATCTTTAGCAAGTTGAGCAGTGTCATGCTCTGAGTGTTCTTGTTTTGTATCACTGCTTTTTTTACCGGTACATGCGGCTATCGTCAGGAGAATAGCCATTACTACAATAAGCCAAATTCTATCTTTCATAATTACCGGTTTAATAATTAATAATTGTTTCGCTGTCTGCCATGTAACCGGCATCCTTTGCAATTACTTCATAGGCATTCAAACCATCGAGTATTTCAACCTTAATGCCATCTCTGTGTCCGATACGTACAACCCGTGATTGAAAAATACCGCTGCCTTCTTTCGTTATCTCTGTGCGTACCCATACAATCGCGATTTTCCCCAGGTAATAAACACTACTTGCAGGGATCATTAATGACTTCACCGGTATAGATACTGTTGTCGTAATTAATGAGTTTTGTTTTAATATTCCTGAAGCATTTGGCAGGTAAACTCTTGCTTGTGTGAATTTCTGTCCGTCCTGGTAAATCTGTTCCATCAATTGTATGGTAGTTGGAAATGGCTTTTCAGGAAACAGCTCGCTGGTAACGGTTACCGGCAATCCTTTGCGGATGTATTTTTCGTTTTCTTTGGTAAAGGCCACAATACCCCATACTTCTTTAAAGTCATTTATCCAGAACAGTGTCTGGTCCTTACTAACATACATTCCCTCCCGGATGCTGTTGTCGGATAAAACAGTAGGCGTAATGGAAGGAGAAGCGCTGGATCCAGCATTCATGCCACTTCCCATACCTGCAGTAGCATTGCCTGTTTTATTCATTCCTGATGAGCCGGATGGATTGAACAGCACATATCCTTCATATGGACTATAGATAGAAATAGTGAAAGACGCCAGACCAGTTTGGGTAATTTGCTTTATCTGAGCCGGTGTAAGGCCCAACAACAACAACTTTTGTTTCGCCTTATTCAGAAGTATCGAATCATCAGGTTTACGGCTGAGATAAAGAAACTCCTCGATATAGGTATTGATTTCAGGACTATATAGTTCAAGAATTTTTTCTCCTTTGCGAACATACTGGTAATTGTATTTTACATATAACCGTTCAATACGGCCACCAATACGCACAGGTACTTTGCGATTACGCCTCCAATCAAAGGCGATATACCCGTTGCCTCTGAACGAAAAATTCATGCTACTTTTAGCCGGTTCAATTACTTTTTGAGCAGAGATAACAGTTCGGTTAGTAGACAAAGTATTCCAATATGTTTCGTCCTCGGCAGTATCAGCTATACTGTTTTTATCATTCATCCTCATGCCATCCATAGTATTGTGTGATGAATGATCTCCGGTATCTCTGGTCATGCTGTCCATGTTTTGATTATTATCGTCATTCATCTGCATCCCCTCCATTGCATCATGTTGCGTACTGCTGTCCTTTTTGGCTTCTGTTACCTTGCTGTGGCCACTGTGTTTTTCTTCTTTGTTATTACAAGCAAAAAACACAAGAACAGCTCCCGTCATCAACAAGCATGATCCATACTTGGTTATTTTCATTTTTATATGTTGAATACTGTTTAACATAGCTATTTAATTTCCCGTTGATATTCGTATTCAGACTGAACAGTAAATACCTGTCCCAGCTTATCAATTCGTTCGAGTTGTTTCATGAGCAGCATATTCCATGCATCCAGCAGAACAAAGAAGCTCCCTGTATTCTGCCGATAGGCCAGCAGGTTGCTTTCAAGGTTTTTCTGGTACGATGGCAATATATTTTTATCATAATTATTCAATTGCCGGGTTTCGTAAAAAAGCATGGTTATTTTTTCTCGTATCATTTGTGTGGCCATCAGTTGCATGGTTGACTTTTCTTTTTGCATAGCTTCAATTTCAAAGCCCATTGATTTCACTTCCGATTTATACATTTTGGATGACCAGGGCACAATGGGTATTGTCATCATACCCATAATGGAAAATTGTTTGGGCATACCAAACATTTGACCATGCGAAAATTGAAAACCGAAATCAGGTTTTGAACCGGTAGCCGCCCATCGTTGATTAAACTTCATGGAACGAATACGGCTTTCAACAGCAAGAATGTCGTTTCGCAATAATTGTGAGCTATCCAATGCAAGCAATAATTCACTGCTGTAATCTTTCGGAGCTAATAAAGTGTCAACGAAGAAGGGAGTATTGACATCGCGGTTCATCAATGTATTAAGGCCAATATTACTTTCGGCTATTTGTGAAAACAACATCGTCTCCATATTACCCAACTCGTTCAGTGATGCTTCAGCTTTAAAGATGGTTGGGAGATCGGCCTGGTTATAAGCGTATTTATCTTTTGCCGTTTTAATAAGCATGTTCAGAAAGTCACGGTATTCTTTGACGATTTTTATTTTTTGTTCGGCAGTATAGCGACGATAATAGTAAAGCCTTGCTGTAAAATGCAGTGTATTTTTCTGCCACTCAACATCATTATATTGCACATTCTCCAATGATGACAAGTAATCTTTTTTGGCATTTAACTTAGCAGGATTGGGAATCATCTGCTGCACAGACAGCATAAGACCCGCCTGGTTATCCGGTGTCATTTCTTTAATAAGAGATAGCCGATAAGGGAACTTGTCAAATGCCAACTCCACAGTCGGAGGCATCCAGGCTTTGGCGCCTTCTACCAACGAACGGATAGAAGCTATCTTGGATTCATACATTTGTAACAGCGGATAGCTTTTGTCAATGGCAGTAAATACATCCTGCATACTAAGCTTTGCAGTATCCTGAGCTGTTACATCCGTCGCTATTATAAACTGCAGCGAAAAAATTGGTATCAATAATTTCTTCATCATTACATTTTTTTAATGTCTCTATTCCTCTATTTCTAATACCACCAGCTTGCCACTTTTTTTAAGTTCTCTTTCTTTCAGAAGGTTATAAATCACCGGCAATACAATCAGTACAAATAAAGTGGCCGTGATGAGGCCAAAAACAAAAGGAATGGCTATCGGTTTCATTACATCACTGCCTGTACCGGTTGAAGCCATTACCGGAATCAGGCCAAGAATGTTGGCTAGTACGGTCATCAGCAGCGGACGTACCCGTTGCGTGGCACCAAACAAAACCGTTTCTTTCAGATTTTCGTTGCTGATATTTTCGGGGCCGTTCCCTTTTGCTTCCACTAGTTTTTTAATGGAATCATTCAGGTAGGCAATCATCAGCACTCCTGTTTCTACTGCCACGCCAAACAGTGCTATAAAGCCGACAGCGACGGCTACAGAAAAATTCACATTGTAGTAGTAAAGAGAATAGACCCCGCCCATCAGGGCTACTGGTACACTGATGAATACCACTACTACCATTTTAAACGAATGGAAGGTGATATATAAAATGAAGGCAATAACTAACATCACAATCGGAATGATAATTTTTAACCGCTGTTGTGCCCTTACCTGGTTTTCATACTGACCGCTCCAATCAATGTAATACCCCTGTGGTAATTGTTTAAATGTTTCATCAATCTTTTTCTTTGCATCATTTACCACGCCACCCATATCCCTTCCACGTACATTGAAAAGCACCGTGCCACGAAGCATTGCATTTTCTGAATTAATCATGGGAGGGCCCTCTGTAACTTTTACATCAGCTACTGAAGACAAAGGGATAACACCATATTTCATGGTTTGTATAGGGATGCGCCTGATTTCATCAATATCATTCCGGTATTCCTGTGCCAGCCGCAGATTAACATTAAAGCGTTCTCTTCCTTCTACCGTGTTTGTCAGAATCATTCCACCTAATGCGCTTTCAATTACCATATTCACATCATCAATATTTAACCCATACCGTGCCGCATCGGGTCTCCTAATTTTTATATCGAGATATTTCCCGCCGGTAAGCTGTTCTACATACAAATCAACCAATCCCGGAATGCCTTTCAGAGCTCCCTCTACCTTACGTCCTATATCATAAATGCTGTCAAGATTTTTACCGTAAATTTTAACACCCACATCTGTACGAATACCGGTTGAAAGCATATTAATACGGTTGATGATAGGTTGTGTCCATCCAACAACAACTCCCGGTATCTGCACCTTTTCATTCATCTCTTTAATCAGCTTCTCTTTCGTCATCCCTTTTCGCCATTGCTTTTTCGGCTTTAACACTATAATAGTTTCAATCATGCTGATAGGAGCATTATCTGTCGCAGTGTAAGCACGGCCCGCTTTGCCTAAAACATTTTCTACTTCAGGAAATTCTTTAATGATTTTATCCTGTAATTGGGTTATCCGCTTAGCTTCGGAGTTGGATACATCCGGTAAGGTGACCGGCATCAATAATAAGGAGCCTTCATCCAAAGGAGGCATGAATTCTGTTCCCAGATTAATTACCAATGGCACACTTCCGGCTATTAATGCAAAACACATTACCAAAACCATTTTGCGCCATTTCAAACACCATTTTGCTACCGGCTTATAAATAGTAATAAAAAAATTTGAGATCGGATTTCTGCTTTCCGGCACCAATTTGCACTTCATAAACGTACGTGTAAGCATGGGAGCAACCGTTATAGCAAGAATAGCAGCGCCTATCAGCGAAAATGTTTTGGTGAGCACAAGCGGAGAGAAAAGCTTTTTCTCCTGACCTGTCAGAAAAAGAATAGGTGCAAACGAAATAATCATAATGATGACAGAGAAGAAAACTGACCGTCCAACTGTCCGGGAAGATTCTTCAATGATAGCAACCCTTTCTTCTTCGGGAATTTCTTTAGTATGTCCGATGCGCTCCTTTACTTTTATTTCTTTTGCTTTTGCCATACCCCGTTATTTTTATTTCGTTTTTAGAATACGATTGGTGAGTGACCTGTAAGCATTTTCTGCCATTACTATACCGGGGTCTACCACATCGCCTATAGCCAGCGCAATACCTCCAAGCGAAAGGATGTTAGCTGTAACACCAAAAAATTTCATCAGTATAAATCCAATGAGCACTGAAAGAAGGATACAGATAATAGCCACCAAACCACTGCGAATACTAAACAGGAAAAGAATGACTATAATACAAACAATCAGTACTTCCTGCCAAAGCGCCTCTTTCAATGTATCAATAGCTGCAAGTATCAGATCGCTGCGATCATAAGCTGCTTTGAACTTCACGCCGGGCGGCAATCCTTTTTCTATATCTTTCATCCTTGCCTTCGCCCTTTCAATCACATCTTTGGCATTTTCTCCAAAACGCATCACTACTATGCCGCCCACTACTTCACCCTCTCCGTTTTCTTCCACAATGCCCAGCCTTAAATCGGAACTCATTTGTACTTCTGCTATATCACTCAATTTTACAGGTATAGATTTGTACGTCCCAATGGGTATCTCTTTAATATCTTCCAGGCTGGTGATATAGCCTAACCCTCGAATAAGATATCCGGTAGCATTCATTTCATACAAGCTGCCACCTACGTCCTTATTGTTGGCTGCCACAGCACGGGTTACATCCATCAGGGGAATACCATAATAGACCAATTTATGAGGATCAAGGGTTACCTGGTAACGTTTTTGAAAACCGCCAAAAGAAGCTACTTCGCTTACGCCTTCCACATTTTGCAGGGCAAACTTTACATACCAATCCTGCAGGGCTCTCAGTTCACCCAAATTATATCCTTTGCCGTCAAGGGTGTACCAAAAAACATGGCCCAATCCTGTTCCGTCAGGCCCCAGGCTGGGAGTAACACCTTGGGGTAAGAATTTTTGTGCATAGTTGAGACGTTCTAATACACGGGTGCGGGCCCAATACTCATCAACATCATCTTTGAACACCACGAAAATGAAACTCATACCAAACATGGAAGCAGCACGGATGGATTTAATACGGGGAATACCTTGAAGATTGGACACCAATGGATAGGTAATCTGGTCTTCCATAATTTTTGGGTTACGACCCATGTATTCCGTAAATATGATAACCTGGTTTTCTGAAAGATCTGGCAGTGCATCTACGGGCATTTCTTTTATGGAGTAAAATCCACCTACGGCTATAAGTATGATCCCTAACCAGACAAGAAATCGGTTGCGAATTGACCAGGAAACAATTTTTTCAATCATTGTAATAACATTTAATTATTGATGTAGCCAGATACCTGAATGATTACACATAAATAAATATAACAATAACATTTTAACAGCGACTCTATATTTTTTTTATCCATACATAAACAATAATGTATTTTTTGCCCTTCCTGCAAACGCCGCACAACACCTGCACTTTTCAGTATGTTCAGATGGCGGGATACCACGGGCTGCTGAAGCCGGAGTTTTTCATATAGCGTTTTCACCGACAGACCTTCTGCCTGGTTTTTGCACAACAACTTCAATATGGCCAGCCTGTCTGAATGCGCCATAGCTTTCATTATTTCAGCCATATTTTGCATCTCATCTTTACCCGTTTTCTTATTTGTAATCTTCGCCATAGCTTCCGGTTTACGGTGTGAAGGTCTTTTGACTAACACGCAAAAACTATGATTGCCATTCCCACAACAACTGACTTTTGTCATACCAATATCTGATTATACAGATAGCTGTATAATGCTCAATAATTTTTCAATATCACCAACTGCTTAGGCTTTAAATACAGCTTAATATAGCAGGCCGGTTTGGCAGGGTTTACCGAATGCAGTATTTCCACATTGCTTTTATAACCGTAAACTGGTTTCATCCATTTGTGATTACGGTTTAGCTGGCAATCCACCAATATGTGTTCTTCCCTTGCATCGCAGGTGGATGAATTAAATACAAACACCACTTCCTGGTCATATAATATTCTTGAAAAAGCAAGGGTGCATTTGTTGCATTCAGGTAAATGAAAGTGAATGCCATCTTTTGAGGTTTCCCGCATAAACATTCTGCCGAACTTCAGTACATTGCTTTCATTTCTGAAATGTGCAATTGAAGCAATGGCCTTATATATCTCTGATTGCTGGTTCATCAAATCTGTATTCTTATCGTTCGGGTTGAACATGCATTCCCTGATATAGCGGTCGCCCTTACCGCAACCATCTAACCCTTGTTCTGTACCATAATAAAGGCAGGGGGTACCCAACGCACAGAGCAGGAAAGCAGCACCTGCAATGATCTGTTCCGGTTCGGCATTATATCCAAAACGGTGCTTGAAAGCATCGCCAATCTGGTCATGGTTGTCAAGAAAGGTCACGAGGAATTCACCATACTCGCCTCTGTCCAATGCATTTTTTTGCAGTTCGGTATATCGCTCAATTAAATTGCCGGGGGAATCCTTCCCTTTTATTACTCCTTCCAGGGCAAAGTGTAACTGAAAATCCAAAACAGAATTTAATCCGTAATAGAGGTTCTGGTCATTGTAAGTTGTGAGAGTTTTTGGGCCAACATAATTACTGACCATAGAATCAGAGCCCACTAACTCTCCGAAAAGAAAAAAGTTTTTCTTGCCGAGTGAATACGCATACTCTCTAACATAGGAGCAAAAGCGGCTGATAGCTAACTCACCCATGTGTTTTACAGCATCCAGCCGAAAACCGTCAATATCTGTTTCCCTTATCCAATAACAATGAATAGCTGTCAAAATTTTTTGCACATAGATCGCTTCTCTTGATTCATCATTTTTAAATGCTTTCAGGTTGAAGAAATCACCTTCTCTTGTTTCCGGGTAATCATCAAAATTTCTTATTTGCCCTTTGCGGCCATATAATGCCGGGTTTCTCAATTCAATCGGAACAGGTCTATCGGGATAGCGCCATTCTCCAAATGGAAATTCAATTCCTTCATGATAATAATATGGATTGCCCTCCGGATAATTCCAATTATCACCAATATGATGTAAAACAATATCGAGAAATACCCGCATGTCATAATTATGCGCCATTTCTACCAGATCCTCCAGATCTGCTTTTGTACCAAAGCGTTCATCTATTTCCAAATAATTTTCAATAGCATAACCATGATAGGATTCCGGATTATTTTTAAAAACAGGACTTAGCCAGATTGCCGTGCAACCCAGATGTTTGATATAATCCAGGTTGTTGATGATACCACGAAGTGTACCGCCGCATTGCTTGCCTAACTGCACATCGTCTCCAAATCCGGGATGTCTCACTTCAAAATCTGCACTATGCCGTTTGTTGCTGTCATGAAAGCGGTCAACCAATAAAAAATAAATAAACTCTTCCCGCCATTCACGGTGGCAACTCTTCCAGTATTTTTTACCTGGTTTGGGAGACAGGTCTATATCATGAATTGATTTCATAATCTTTAGTTTTAAAATGTTTCTTGTTGTTTGCTGGTGGTTCAAGTGATTTTTTTGCATCTCCCAGCATGTGTTTTAAACACCATTTGCAATACCAACCAGCAAACAGGAAAGACAATATTTTATTAAAGAACCCTTTGGGTTTTTCATAGCTAATAGATAATTCTGCTTTACAGCCATTGAGCGTAGGAAGGATTATTAACTGCATCCTGTACCAGGAATAAATGATGAGTTTTGCCTCTCCAATAGTTTCCCAAATCTTTTCTTTACCGGAAATCCATTTAGTTACTTCCACGGTAAAGTCCATTTTCAAACCCATCATTTTGCCTGTCCACCTGTATCTCGAACCCAAACCCGTATGGTTTTCTGTAAGAAATTCCAGGTTCAGCTTGCTGCCCATCATCATCATGGAAGATCGTGTCATGTGCATTCCGGTTACACCCAAATCGTCAATGGTTTTGAATACTTGTTCAGGTGTTGCATTATAGGTTTCAATTCTGTTAATAGATTTCATAACATGTGTTTTAATCAACCACAAAACAATTTTTACATACTTCATCTGCGAGCAGCTCATCCACTCTAATTTCGTTTGAAGGATGTGTAATAGAATTACAGGTAACAATTTTTTCCGCACCCGCCTTAATCAACTTATCATAAGCCCTGGAAGCCATCACCGGGTGTATGCCGATGCATACCGGTGGTTTCATTCCCGCTTTTTTTAAATGACCAATCGTTTCAATCATGGTATGCGCAGTTGAAATAATATCATCTACCAGAACAGGTGTATGGTCTTTATATTTCTCCACTTCAGGAACCGAAACCTGCACTTTACGATCGCCTTTCCGGATTTTTTCCAGTATCATGAATGGAGCATCTGCATTCGCAGCTACTTCACTTACCCATTGTTCACTTTCACTGTCAGGGCCAATTAATATTGGGTTATTAATATTCTCTTTTATCCATTTTGAAATCAGTGGCGAAGCATGCAATACTGAGCAATGAATAGAATAAATTTCTTTCAGTGAGCTTTTGCGATGTAAATGCGGATCAATAGTAATAAGCTTATCTACAAAACCTGAAATAAGCATCCCAAATAATTCGGAGCTGATACATTCTCCATCGGTAAATCTTTTATCCTGCCTCATATAGGCTAAATAGGGAGCTACCAATGTAACCGAAGAGGCTCTGAACTCTTTCAATGTTTTTGCCAGAAAATAAAGCGGTAGTATTTTATTATCCGGATGATGAAGGGAGCAAACTATGATAGCTTCTTTTTCATAAACGTTTGAAATAACCTTTACATAGGTTTCTCCATCCGGAAAATGACGGATAATTGCTTCGCCGGGTTCAATATGCAAAATCTCTGTCAAAGAATGACACATTAATTCATTTCCCGGAATACTGAATAGAACACAATTATTCATTGAATGCTGTTTTTATGATTTCATTACTGTTATTTCTATAGTATTCATAGGCGTATTCCAATTCCCCGGGGGAATTGGAATGGATAGTGAATAAAGGCTGCCCGCTTTCTACTTTTTCTTTTAGCTGAATACGAAAATCAACACCTGCTTCAGGCGAATCAGGTGCACCGGCAAGTTTGGCCACCTGTGCAATTTTCCGATTATTTATTTTACTGATTATTCCTGTAAAATCAGCTTCGATTGTTTTGCAATACCGGGCAGCAGCAGGTTCTTTGAATCCTCCCTGCGCCTCACAAATGGCAATGAATTTTTTAAATGCTTCTCCGCTTTTTAGTTTAGCAGTTACAATTTCATGAGCTGTATTTTTAGGCATATCCCAGGCGAGACGGACAATTTCCGCAGCTATTCTTATTGCTTTAATACGCAAATCTTTTGGAGCAGTGCGTTTATTTTGTAACACATCCAGCACGTCTCTTGCTTCCAGAGCAGGTCCGATTCCATAACCTACCGGCTGTGAGCCATCCGAAAAAATCACCTGCGTTTTTATATTAAGGAATTCCGCAACTTCTTTTAACCTTAAAGCTAACTGAACTGCACTGTCCATGCTGCGCACCTTTGCTGTTGAACCAACAGGTACATCAATCACACAATGCGTAGAGCCAGCCGCTGCTTTTTTTGATAAAATAGAAGCAATCATCTGTCCTTCACTGTCTATATCAAGAGCTTTTTCCACTCTTATTATAAGATCATCAGCCGGGCTAAGTTTTACTGCGCCACCCCAGGCAATACATCCGTTCTCTTTTTCTATTACTTTTCGGATTTCATGCACACTTAGATTGACATTTGTTAATACTTCCATTGTATCTGCGGTGCCGGCGGGTGAAGTGATAGCCCTTGAAGAAGTTTTGGGGATGTTTATGCCCAGCGAAGCAATAATGGGTACAACTATCATGGTAGTCCTGTTGCCCGGTAAACCACCAATGCAATGTTTATCCGCAATTACCCCCTTTCCCCAATAGAGTTTGTTGCCCGCATCAATCATAGCACGGGTGAGGAAACAAATTTCCTCCATGTTCATATTATTGCCTGAGCAGGCTGATACAAAAGAGGACAGGAAAATGTTGGAATATTTCTCATCCGCTATATCCCTGATTATTTCATTGTAAGCCTGCTGGTCAAGAATACTACCATATAATTTTGATCTTACATGAGCTATAGACCTTAAAGGCTCCGTATGAGCAACCTGTAAAAAAGCACCTTCCTGAACACCCAACTTTTTAACAGCGCTTTCAGATAAACTGATTTCACCTTCTTTCAGCAATCCGTCATTGGTAATATTGAGTGCAGCTATAATACTCTTGCTCTCGAAAGAAACAGTTACTCTTGTCAAAGCATGGAAGCCTTCAGATTTACATACGTGGCAACTGGCAGGCATAAACACTACCAGTTCCTGGTTGGTATCAATACCAAGAGGCTTGAATTGGAGAAGATGAGTGTTATGTGTATGTTCCATCACCATTTCACTGTCTTGATTTATATTTTGTTTCATCTTTTTAATTTTTAAAACTTCAATGATCAGTATTGTTTTAATCTATAATGTTTCATCAAACCATTGGCAAATTATTTTGGCCGCTTCGTAAGGATGAGAAACCATCCAAAAAACACTTCCATCCACTTCAATTATTTTCTTTTTGATATCAGGCAGCCGGTTGTACAAATCTTTTTCATAAGAAGGAAAGAATCCTCTTATCGGAATTAAAAACATGGTTGGCACTTTCAGACCTGAAAGAGGTTTTGGAGGAACTGTATAAACCAACGACATAATAGCGGATAATGGATATTTTCTGTCAAAATCAGCATCTTTAAGAAATCTTTCAATCAAAGGGGCTTCAATTTTTCGGTTCTCTTCTTTAGTATCTACCATTTCTTTAAAATCGAGGTAAAGCCGGATGGGTAATTTCAATTTTGGGAAAAATTTGAATATAAATTTTGCGAAGGGAAGCGTCATCTTTCTTCTTTTTGCAGCACCATTTCCCTGCATCCATGCATCCTGAAACTTTTTCTCCGTCATGATTACCGGTGCATTCATGTATGCAGAACTCTTCATTGACCCATTCGCTAATGCCAGGTAAAAACAAGCATATCCGCCCAACCCTTCAGCAAATACACCAATCCTGTCATTGTAATTAGCAGCAATGAATCTAATCGCATCTGTATGCCGCTGCATCAGTTTGGTAATTGTCGCACCACCATGTTTGGGCATAATAAAAACATTGTACCCCCTGATGTGCAGTTGATAACCCAGTTCTGCAAATACATACGAATGACCAGCTGTACCCGGAGAAATCAGAATATTGGGAGTGGTTTTACTTTTTATGAAACAAACCATGTCAAAGCTTTCCTCATCTGATAAAAATCTATCCAGCATAATACTTTTTTCAATTTTATCAGCGTCTGTCCCGATGACATAATATTTCTTCCAGTAATCCGGGTTTGTCATTGCTTATGAGTTTTGTGTTTCGGGTTGTTTTTGTGTGCTTATATACTCTAAGACATTGAATAAGACCTTTTCTTCATTCTGCTTCTGTATTTCAACGGGTATATTGAATTCATCCTGAATTTTGACTCTTAATGCTTCCTGAGCTGAAGATTCCCCATGCACCAAAAAAACCTTCTCCGGTAAATGTTTGAAATGTTTCAACCATTGAATTAGTTCTGATTGGTCAGCATGTGCTGATAGCCCTGAGATTTCCACCACTCTTGCTCTGACAGGATAATACTTACCATGAATTTTTACTTCATGTGCCTTGTTTTGCAATGCCCGGCCTCTTGTTCCTTCAGCCTGGTAACCGATTAGCAGGATGAGATTATTTTCATGCGGAGCAATATGTTTTATGTATTCCAGCACACGGCCACCCGTAAGCATACCACTGGCGGAAATAACAATCTTACTGCCATGCTTGGCAATAATATTTTGTGTGTTTTGCCAATCACGGTTGATGACAACATCTTTACACACACTCATACACTCTTCATGTTTCAATTTGTGCCATTTGGGATAACGGCATAAAATATCCGTCGCATCAGCTGCCATAGGACTGTCGAGAAACACGGGCAACCAATGAGGGATTTTGTTTTCCTTTTTTAGTTTATTCAGAATGTGCATGATCTCCTGCGCCCGGCCCACGGCAAAACTGGGTATCAGTATAGTGCCATGATGATCCACTGCTTCATTGATTACCGCCGCCAGTTGTTCAGCGGGATCTCCTTTATGCAATCTGTCTCCGTAAGTTGATTCCATGATTACATAGTCCGCTTTATTCATGTTTGCCCGTGGTAACAAGAAATCGGATTGATAACGGCCAATATCGCCAGAGAAAACAATGGTTTTGTCATAGCAGTTTAATTGAATACAGGCACTGCCGAGAATATGACCGTTCTTTCTGAACTGAAAACTGATATGAGGCGATAATTGAATTTCTGAACTGTGTTCTATTACGTCAAAATGTTGCAATGCGAAGTCCACATCTTCAGTTTTGTATAAAGGCAATGCCGGTTTATGTTTGGAGTAGCCTTCACGGTTGGCCCGTTCAGCGTCTTCTTCCTGGATTTTGGCGCTGTCATATAAAATGATTTCTGCCAAATCTCTTGTTGGCGGCGTCATGTAAATCTTCCCTCTAAAGCCTTTCTTTACAAAGAGAGGGATATACCCGCAGTGATCCAGATGCGCATGGGTCAGCAAAAGCACATCAATTTCACCGGGGTGCACGGGTAATTCCTCCCAGTTTTTCACTCGTAATGATTTTATTCCCTGGAACAGGCCGCAATCAATAAGTATATCTAATTCCGGTGTTCTCAATAAGTGTTTAGAACCTGTTACAGTTCCGGCTGCACCAAGCGATTGCAATATGATTTCAGTGTTCGGTCTCATAATATGTGTTTTAAAAAGTAATTACAGTGGGTCATATTTTTTGGGTTTGAATATTGGTTCCGTATAAAATAATGGTGGTTCTTTTCCCAACTTCGTTTCCGATTGTTTTGTTTGTTCTTTGCGTTTTTCAATGGAAACAACAAGTGGCTGCAACAAATGCCTGGCATCTGTTACCATTTGCACAACACTTAGCTTTTTTGAAATGGGTTCTGCTACGGCTTCCATGATAAATAGTTTTTATAATCTTTCTTATCTGGTTTTATGACTGCGTGTTCATATTTATTGATTTCAATTTCTACATCTGGACTATGTGTAGTTCTTCTTTACAAAATATCTTCGTTCCTATGTTTACTCATTCCTCAATATTACTTTTAAGGCTTTTTCTTTTGCAGCATGTTGAAATGTATCATATGCATTAATGATATCGCTTAATTTAAAATAATGCGTGATTAGTTGCTTTGAATTAAGCTTTTTTGATTGAATTGTTTTGAGCAACATCGGTGTAGTAACTGTATCAACTAAACGTGTAGTTATAGTGATATTATGTGCCCACAGAGTTTCCAGGTGTAGTTCCACACTCTTACCATGTACACCAATATTCGCAATAATACCTCCTGGCGCCACCAGCGATTCGCACAATTCAAATGTTGCCGGGATGCCTACCGCTTCAATGGCTGTATCAACTCCTCTATTGTTGGTAAGCTGCTTTACTTTCTCAACCGCATTTTCTCTATTGTTATTAATAATCTGTGTTGCCCCAAATTTTTTTGCTGTTTCCAGGCGATTATCATCCGGATCAATCATTATGATTTCAGCAGGAGAATAAAACTGTGCAGTAAGCAACGCAGCCAGTCCTATCGGTCCTGAACCGACAATAGCCACGGTACTTCCAGGTTGCACTTTACCGTTAAGCACACCGCATTCAAAACCGGTTGGCAAAATATCACTCAGCATTACCAGCGCTTCTTCATCGCTTCCGGCAGGAATATGGTACAAGCTATTATCAGCAAATGGAATCCTAACATATTCGGCCTGTGTTCCATCAATTAAATGGCCCAATATCCATCCGCCATTTTCACAATGCGAATACATGCCACGCTTGCAATAATCACATTTACCACACGATGAGATGCAGGAGATAATTACATGGTCTCCTTTCTTAAAACCCGTGACTGAATTCCCAATTTCCTCTATTACGCCTACTCCTTCGTGTCCTAGTATCCTACCATCTGTTACTTCGGGCACATCTCCTTTCAAAATATGCAGATCTGTTCCGCATATTGTTGTTTTCAGAATTTTTACTATGGCATCTGTTGGTTCTTTTATTACCGGTTTTGGTTTTTCTTCCCACGATTTATTACCGGGACCGTGATAAACTAATGCTTTCATGTTTTAGTATTTTTAATTTCCAAAAAAATTATTCTCGTAAATTCTTTCATCATTCTACCTGATTTTATGAGTACGATTTATTAAAGACTTCACCGGGTATTGATCTAAAATCCGATGCACGGCAGGGTGCAGATCGTGACTGATATGTGAAGGATCATAAATATCTCCTTCCGCTGTTCCGGTCCAAACCAGTTTATTTGCTTTTTTGTCAACAAGATTTAACGTGATAGATCCGTTGACATACTCCTGTTTTTGTGTGGTAGAATAACCGGAAAAGCCCGAATAACCATAGCCATAGGAAGGGTAATGCCGGTAATAATATCCGTATGGATAGGGCGAATAATAGAAACTGCCAAAATAATAGGGACGATAATAGTAACTGGAAGGATAAGTGCTAACCACCCGTTCTTTTTTTGCGTTGGTTATTACCAATTGCATTAAAATATCCGGGGTTTCCCCATCAAACTTATATCCTCTGTCACTCATACACTGTCCAAAATAATTCCGGATATTATTGCGGATAATCTCATTGTTGTAAGGAGTATTCGTTGTGTCTGCTTTATCCGGCAGCCAGGCAAATGTTTTATATTGGCTGAAATCTGCTGACCTGTCGTAGTCAGCAGAAACGGCACTATAGGTGGTACTGCAACCAGCCAGGACAATGATAGAAATCATAGCCGCCATCCAAATATTCTTTTTCATAATTTTAATTTTTAAGTCACTAGCGTTGCGTTGTTTTGAACATTAGTTCTTTGAAAGTCTTATTGGTTGCGGGTTTCATTGGATTTTGAGTCGGCG
>VFQN01001918.1_pt1 | contig 33520 bp, 28 predicted proteins | sample 3512371 | NCBI WGS metagenome assembly VFQN01 (sample SAMN10412370, study PRJNA504923) | tailings metagenome | isolation source: Replicate 2 from Balatoc abandoned mine | place: Philippines: Itogon, Benguet | collected 2017-08-28 | reverse complement strand
TGGCCAGGAACGGCACCGTCAGGAAGAAGGCGACCGCGTTATGGCCATACCACCACTGCGTCAGTGCATCCTGGACACCCGCGAACAGCGAGTAGGATTTGGAACTGAAGATGCTGACGGGGACCGCCAGATTGTTGACGATGTGCAGCATCGCGATGGTGATGATGAACGACAGGTAGAACCAGTTCGCCACATAGATGTGTGGTTCGTTCCGCCGTAGCAGTGTGCCGATGAATACGACGCCATAAGCGACCCACACGATGGTCAGCCAGAGGTCGGCGATCCATTCCGGCTCGGCATATTCGCGTGCCCCGGTAACGCCAAGAACATAGCCCGACGCCGCCAGAACGAGGAACATCTGGTAGCCCCAGAAAACGAACCGGGCGAGCGACGGAAACGCAAGGCGCGCGCGGCAGGTACGCTGAACGACATAGAAGCTCGTCGCGATCAGCGCGTTGCCGCCAAAGGCGAAGATAACAACCGAGGTGTGAAGGGGACGCAGTCGTCCGAAAGTGGTGAATTCTGCCCCGAAGTTGAGCGCTGGGAAGACAAGCTGCAATGCGATGAATAGGCCAGCGGCAAAACCGACGATCGACCAGAAAACCGTCGCAACCACACCCCAGCGGATGGGGTCGTCGTCATAGACGTCTAGCGGCCGCAATGCGGGCTTCTTGTAGCCGACGATAACCTGGAAATCAGCGCGGTGCATGGTGATCGCGGCGATCCCCAGCGCGACAACCATCACGACCGTCATCTGGACCGCATAGGCATGGTCCCTGGCCAAGGCGATGCCGATCAGCGCAAGCAGCGCCACGAGGAGCCAGAGGCCGACCTTTGCAAGCAAGTTTTCCATGACCGTTCGTGTTTTCGCCTTCGAGGAATGGGTATTGGGGATCGGGTGGCGGCAGTTCAGCCGCTCCAGCCGGTCTTCGATCGCGTTTTTTGGTCGCGGCAACGCGGGCAGAACGGGTTGTCATCCCGCAATCGAGAGAAGCAACCGGCACAGAGCCCGCCATCCATGCGCGCTCCGTGCGGTGCGCGCCGGCTGAGAAGAAGAATCACCGCGACAGGCCCTGTTGCCACCGCCAGCAGAAGCCAGGGCAGCACGGACCGTTCCTGGGCAATCACGATTACCAGCGATGACAGAACAGCGATCACCCACAGCGCGATCAGGCCATCCACCAACATATTCATGGCTCGCCCCGTTCGGATATGAGCACCAGTTGATCGAGCACCGCGATCAGGCGGTCATTTTCAGCGACAGTGCCGATGGTGATCCGAAGGCAATCCGAAAGGCGCGGGCCATCGAGCCAGCGCACGTAGAGATCACGCTCTGCCAGCGCCTGAAGGAGTGCTTCAGCGCTTCCGAAGGACGTGGGAACCTTGGCCAGGAGAAAATTCGCCTCGGAAGGGACCGTCTTGAAGCCACGGGCGTGTAACGATCCCGCTATGCGCTCGCGCTCGACCCGCACAAAATCCCAACTACGGCGGGCTCCTTCGCTATTGACGAAAGTCGCAGTGGCAACATGTTGGGCGACCGCATCGACATTGTAGCTGTCACGCACTTTCGTCAGCATCGGCGAGATCAGTTCGGCCGTACCGAGGCCATAGCCGAGCCGCAGACCGGCCAGCGAGTGGCCCTTGCTCAGCGTGCGTGCGAGCAGCAGATTAGGGATCTGGTCGATGAGGGGAATGAGATCGTGGCCGCGCAGCGGATCGACAAAATCGACATAGGCTTCGTCCACCAGCAACACGCCCTCGAATGCCGCCGCGAGTCGAACAACATCATCAACCGGATACAGGGCGCCGGACGGCGCATGAGGGTTGGCGAGAAGCGCGAGCCTTGCGCCCGCTCGGTTCCATCGCTCCGCGAGATCTTCCGGGGGCATCCAGTTCTCGAGCAATGGGACGCCCATCAGCGGACAATCCTGGATCGCCGCGAGCACGGCATACAGATTATAGCCGGGCTCGACGACGCCGATGGATTGGCCGGGGGTAACGAAGGTGGTCACGGCGAGACGCAGAAGCTCGTCGCTGCCATTGGTTGCGACAATCTGGTCGACCGCGCAGCCATGATAGCGTGCGATTTCCTGCCGCAACCCGATTGCAAGAGGGTCCGGATAGCGTTGGAGCATCGCTGGCGTGATCGTGGCGATCGCAGCCATCACGGCATCGGATGGCGCCAGCGGATTCTCATTCGTATTGAGTTTGATGGCGGGAGCCGCCGGTTGCATGCCCGGCTCGTAGCCCGTCATGCGGCTTATGTTCGGCCGTTCAAACATCGCGGCTGCTCCGCCGTGACATTGCACGCGCAGGTACGATATCCGGCGACAACCTTTCCACCCACGGGTAGCGTCGGGCGGCTTCGTCGTCATAGCCGAGGTTGAAGACCGTCGGACTTTTACACGGCCGGTCGGAGCGTTCGTAGAGAGTCCCGAACAGCCGGTCCCAGGCGAAATTGGTGATGCCGTAATTGCCCTTCTCGTCATGGAAATGATGGGCGAGATGGCGCGCTTTCATCCGCGCGAGCACGCGATTACGCGGCTTATAGGGCAGATGCTCGACGCAGTGGACGAACTCATAGGCGCAGGTGATGAGCAAACCGGCGGCCATCGCCGCCATCGCCGCCCCAAACCCGCCGATCAGCCAGCCTATCGGTATGGTCGCCAGCGCTATCGTCGGCAATGTCGTGTAGAGCGCACCAAACAGGACCTCGAGGTGGTGGGGGTCCATGTGGTGGTCATAGTGGATGCGCTTCCAGGTGCGGGCGGTCAGCGCGGACTTGAACATCCAGCGGCTATGCAGAACCCAGCGATGCAGCGCATACCAAATGATTGGATAAACCAGCCCGGCAGCGAAGACCGCTGCCCCGGTCTGCAGGAATGTCGACGGCCAAAGCCACGACAATGTGCCGGCGGCACCTGCGAGGAGCAAATAGGCCCAGACGGCATAATATTGAAAAAAAGCAGCCGTGAGGCTGCTCAGCGTCATCCGGTCGAGCTGGTGCCGGCGTTTCCAGATTCGGTCATACATACAAAGCGGTCCATCAGACGATGCGCCGAACCGCACGCCACCCGCCAGGCGGGGGCAACCGCCCAACCGGGCGCAGGGATGCCCGGCAGGTGCCGCACGATTCGACGCCACATTATATGCATAACGATTCCATACATTGTCAATACATTGCTCCGCTACACGACCATTGATGACATGGCGGGCGATTGACCCACCAGATCCGCCATCGTCTCCAGGCTGAGGGCAAGGCGCTCGCGATTGGGGGCCGCACCCAACCCCAGGCGCACGGCCTCCGGCGGCTGGCTCAACGCAAACGCGTCACTGGGGACCACGCCGACGCCGGCCGAGCGGAGACGGGCAGCGAATTCGCCTCGGGTCCACGCATCGGTTAGCGGCAACCATGCGTGAAACCCGTTTTGCGCGGTTACAATGCCGTGCTTGCCAAGCAGCTCGACCGCAATTCTGCGCCGCCCCTCCGCCTCCTCGCGGATCGCAGCCAGCGCCTCTTCGGCCACGCCCGTTTCGATCCAATGGGTTGCGATCGCCGATCCAAGCGGGGACGCCATCGATGTGGTTGCACGGATCGCACCGGTCAAGCGCGCCGCTGCGCGGGCGTCCGGCACTACGACATAGGCGACGCGTAGCGCAGGCGACAGACATTTCGACAGGCTGGCGACATGATAGACGATGTCAGGCGCGAGCGCTGCAAGCGGGAGCGGACTGTCCCCCGACAATTTGCCATAGGCATCGTCCTCGACGATGAGGATTCCATATTTCCGCGCCACCGCAATTACCGCCTCACGCCGTTCCAGAGACATGGTCGCCGTGGTGGGATTATGGAGTGTCGGCGTGCAATAGAGCAGTCGCGGTTTCCGGGTACGGCAGATGCTCTCGAAAGCCTCCGGGTCCAGCCCCTCCGCGTCCATCGCGACGGGCGCGAGCGGAATGGCCAGATGCTCGGCGAGCGAACGAAAACCGGGATAGGTCAACGCCTCGACCGCAATCGGCGCGTCGCCTTTTCCCAGAATGGCGACCAAGGCCAGCAGTGCCCCTTGCGCGCCCGGGCAGACCAGCAACCGCTCGATCGGCACATCGGGCAAGCAATCTTCGAGCCAGGCAGCGCCAGCAAGCCGATCCGCAGCGGTGCCGCCCGCTTCCTGGTAACGCAGGATGAGATCCATGCCGCCCTCCGATTCAAGGCCACCGATCCCGGCCCAGAGGCGCGCGCCGAGGGACTGGTCATCGAACTTGGGCGGGAGATTCATCGACATGTCGACGAGGCCGGACGAAACCCGGGGTGCTTCGCGACTTGCACGCCCCGCTCGAACATAAGTTCCCTGTCCGACACGCCCCTCGACGAAGCCCCGCTTCCGGGCCTCGGCATAAGCGCGGCTGACGGTCGTGAAATCGATGTCGAGCGCCTCGGCGAGCGATCGCTGCGGAGGCAATCTGTCGCCCGCGGCGAGTATGCCTGCCTGCACGTCGGCCGCCAGAGCGTCGGCGATTGCCAAATACAGGGGGCCAGCGCCTTTTTGAATTGTCGGCCGCCATCCATGCGGCAAGCGATCATTTTCCATTGTCTCGACCTTTTAATCCATATATATGGATATTGTATGTGGAAAGCGATCAGCGCAAGTGTGATCGTTCATTACCCCGTCAAGGGATAGCAGAAGCAAGGCGAAAACCATGGATTATGTTGCGCGGTTTGAATCGCTGATTGGCGAGATGAAGCTCGATGGGCGCTATCGTACTTTCATCGAGCTGGAACGATTGGCGGGCGAGTTCCCAACCGCGCTATGGCGCCAGCCAGACGGTACGTCGCGCCGTGTCACCGTGTGGTGCAGCAACGACTATCTCGGCATGGGCCAAAACAAGGATGTCCTGGCCGCCATGCACAGCGCGATCGACCAGTTCGGTGCTGGAACCGGCGGCACGCGCAACATTTCCGGGACGAACCGCAGCCATGTCGCGCTGGAAACCGAACTGGCCGACCTTCACGACAAGGAGGCCGCGCTCCTTTTTACATCGGGCTGGATCTCGAATCTTGCCGCGCTGGGTACTCTAGGACGCGTCCTTCCGAATTGCGCCATCTTCTCGGACGCGCTCAACCACAATTCGATGATCGAGGGCATCCGCCGTTCGGGTGCGGAGCGCTTCATCTTCCGCCACAACGACGCTGCCCATCTTGACGAACTGATGAGCGCGGTTGCCCCGGAACGGCCGAAGGTCGTCGCGTTCGAAAGTGTTTATTCGATGGACGGGGATGTCGCACCCATTGCGGACATCTGCGATGTTGCCGACAAGCACGGCGCAATCACCTATCTCGACGAGGTGCATGCAGTCGGGCTTTACGGTCCGCGCGGTGGCGGCATCGCTGAGCGCGAGGGGCTAGCGCATCGCCTGACCGTCATCGAAGGCACGCTGGCCAAGGCTTTCGGTGTGATGGGCGGCTATGTTGCCAGTTCAGCGCTGCTGATCGACGTGATCCGCAGCTGCGCCGACAGCTTCATCTTCACCACCTCTATTTGTCCGCACCTTGCCGCAGGCGCGACGGCGGCGATCCGGCATCTGAAGGACAGCACCGAGGAGCGCGCGCGCCAGCAGGCGGCTGTGGATCGCCTGATCCAGATGCTGCGCGCGGCCGATATGCCGGTTCCCGACACCCAAAGTCATATTGTGCCGCTCATCATCGGCGACGCGCATCTATGCAAGGCGACAAGCGACATACTGCTCGCCGAGCACGACATCTATGTTCAGCCGATCAATTACCCGACGGTCGCACGCGGGCAGGAGCGGCTGCGGTTCACCCCGACGCCGTTCCACACCGAAGCCCATATGCAGGCATTGGTCGATGCGCTGGTGACGGCCCGCACACGGTTGGGCTGGCACAACCGACTGCTCGCGGCCTAGAAGGGACGATATTGATGACAACGCATTATGTGACCGGCAGCCGGCTGCGCGATGGCGCTTCGGTATGGCTGGATGACGCCGCCAACTGGGTCGACCATATAGCGGCAGCCGCGCGGTTCAACGAAGATGCGCTGGCGTCCGCTCTCGTGGATGCGCTGGCAGATCAGGCCAGCCACCAAATTGTGGATGTCCATTCGGCGCCGGCGCCGCTCACCTATCGCGAGCAGATCCGGGCCAGCGGCCCCAGCGTCCGCGCAGACCTCGGCACCCAGGCGAAAAGAGCGGCACGGGCCGATTCATTGCCACCACCGCCATCGGTGGACGCGCGCTCGCCCTATGCCGGCATCTATCGCTATGATCACTATGATCGCCAGTATCTGCGCGATCGCGCCGGGCAGTTCCGCCAGCAGGTCGAGCGCCGGCTCTCGGGTGAACTCAGCGAGGACGAGTTCAAGCCGCTCCGGTTGATGAATGGCCTGTATCTCCAGCTTCACGGCTATATGTTGCGCACCGCCTTGCCCTATGGTGTCGTCAGCGCCGCCCAGATGCGTCAACTCGCCTATATCGCGCGGCATTTTGATCGCGGATACGGTCATTTCACGACCCGGCAGAACATCCAGTTCAACTGGATCCGGCTGGAGGACACTCCCGATATATTGGCGATACTGGCCGAGGCCGACCTGCACGCCATCCAGACCAGCGGCAATTGCGTCCGTAATGTCACCACCGATCATTTCGCGGGCGCAGCGGCCGAGGAAGTGGTCGACCCACGGCTGTTTGCCGAGATCCTGCGTCAGTGGTCAACAGACCATCCCGAGTTCACCTATCTGCCGCGCAAGTTCAAGATTGCGATCACGGGAGGCCCGATCGACCGCGCAGCCATCCGCTTCCATGACATCGGCATCATGGCGCACCGCAACGAGGCGGGAGAGCCCGGTTTCACCATCTATGCGGGCGGTGGTCTCGGGCGGACCCCGGTGGTCGGTGTCCCGGTGCGCGACTGGCTGCCCGTGCGCGACCTGCTCCGTTATGTCGAGGCGATCCTGCGCGCTTATAACGCGCTTGGACGGCGCGATAATATCTACAAGGCGCGCATCAAGATCCTGATCAAGGAGATGAAGGCGGAAAGCTTCATTGCCATGATCGAGGAGGAGTTCGCCGCGATGCCGGCTGACTATAACCTGCTAGAACCGGAAATCATCAACGCGTTGCAGGCGCGGTTCGTCGATCCGCCTTTCGAAACGCTCCCGGCCCGCTCCGTCTCCTCCGAGGAGGCCGCGACCAGGGACCGGGCATTCGCCGCTTGGGTCAGCACGAATACCTATCCGCATCGCGAGGCTGGCTATGTCTCGGCCACCATTTCGCTCAAGCCGACAGGCGGAATACCGGGAGATGCCAGCGCCGAAGAGATGGATCGGATCGCCGATCTGGCCGACCGCTTCTCCTTCGGCGAGATCCGCGTTTCGCACGAGCAGAACCTCGTGCTCCCCCATGTCCGGCTGGATGATCTTCATGCGCTCTGGACGGCTCTGGTCGAAGCAAGGCTGGCAGTTGCGAATATTGGCCTGCTGACCGACATCATCTCCTGCCCCGGCCTCGACTATTGCAGCCTGGCGACGTCGCGCTCGATACCGGTGGCCCAACGGATCGCGAAGCATTTTGCCGCGCCGGAACGACAGCGGGAGATCGGACCGCTCGACCTCAACATCTCGGGCTGTATCAACGCCTGCGGCCACCATCATGTCGCCCAGATCGGCCTGCTCGGCGTCGATAAGGCAGGCGAGGAATATTATCAGGTCACGCTCGGCGGTGCATCCGATGACGAAGCGTCGATCGGCAGGATCATCGGCCCCGCGATCCCCTCGGAGAAGGTCGTCGATACGATCGATGCGATCGTCGATGCCTATATCGAACGGCGTGCTCCCGGTGAGCGCTTCATCGACACCTATCGCCGCTTGGGCGGACCCGCGTTCAAGGAGGCAGCCTATGCCGGTGATTGACATGCAAGGCGTGATCGTTCGCGATTCTTGGACTGAGGGTGATCCGGCCAATCGGGCTGTGGCAGAACCGCTGATTCTATCTCTCGCCGAACTGACGGCCGGTGAGATCGAGGAAGCGCGCCCGGCCGGGGTGCGGGTTCCCCCCGGTGCCGGGATCAACAGGCTTCTTGCGATGATCGATCATCTCCAGCTCATTATCATCGAATTTCCGAGCTTTCGTGACGGGCGCGGGTTCACGCTCGCCACCACGCTCCGTAACCGCCACGGATTCAAGGGCGACCTTAGGGCGGCGGGGCATATCCTGCCGGACCAGCTCACCGCGCTCCGACAGTGCGGGTTCACTACGATCGAGACGCCCGCCAATCACCCACCCGACTTGTGGCAAGGCCACGCATCGGTGGGGGAGAATCGAGGCCCGTTGCTCAAACGCCTCCTCGGTGAACGCGGGCGCGCAAAGCTGCACCTGCGATCAAATTGAGCGATCGGACGATTTGCGCGGATGCTCGCTCCAGACAGACTGTCGAACCTTTTTCATGGAGAACGCACATGAGCCGTGATCATCTTATCGGCGAGCCACCACTGATCGCGATCCTGCGCGGGATCACACCGGAAGAGGCGATATCCGTCGGCGAGGTTCTCGTCGCGGCGGGATTCCGCTCGATGGAAGTTCCGCTCAATTCGCCAAGAGCATTTGAGAGCATCGCGTTGCTGCAACAGACTTTCGGAAGCGAGGTTCTGGTCGGGGCAGGTACGGTGCTAACACCGGCAGATGTAGACGCAGTCGCTGCTGCCGGTGGAAAGATTATCGTTTCGCCCGATACGCGTCCCGATGTGATCCGCGCAACTAAGCGCCGAGGATTGCTTTCCCTGCCCGCATTTTTGACACCGGGCGAAGCGTTCGCTGCGATAGAAGCTGGTGCGGACGGGCTCAAACTCTTTCCCGCAGAAGTGGCCGGGCCCGCTCTCCTGAAGGCAGTGCGAACCGTACTGCCGGTAGGCACATCCATATTCCCAAGCGGAGGGGTCTCGGAACCCAATTTGCGGGACTGGATGCTTGCTGGCGCCGCTGGGTTCGGCCTGGGTTCGAACCTCTACACACCTGGCCGGAGCCCGACCGAGGTCGCGGAACGTGCGCGATCGCTCATCCGCACTTGGTATCAGGCGTCAGAAGAAAGACACGAAGTATAATGAGCCCCCCCCTTCCGACCGGCAGTATAGCTGCGCTTGTGACGCCGATGCAGGACGATGGCGCCATTGACTGGCGATCATTCCAGTCATTGATTGACTGGCATGTGGAAGCGGGTAGCGATGCACTCGTCATCGCAGGTTCGACCGGTGAGGCGGCGGCGCTCACGATGGAAGAACATAAGCGCCTGATCGCCGTCGCGGTCGACCACGCGGCAGGTCGCATCCCTATCATCGCCGGTACGGGGGCCAATGCGACATGGGAGGCCATCGAACTTACCCAGGCCGCGGAGAAGGCTGGCGCCTGCGCGGCGCTGTCGGTCGTGCCCTATTATAACAAGCCGACACAGCACGGCTTGTTCGCGCATTTCGAAGCCATTGCGAGCGCGACTGATCTTCCGATGATCCTCTACAATGTACCCGGTCGGACGATCACGGACCTGGGCGACGACATTGTGCTCCAGCTTGCTGAACTTCCCACTATTAACGGCCTCAAGGATGCGACGGGAGACATAGCGCGCGGCATCGCCTTGTTACGAGCATTGCCGCGCGATTTCATCCTATACAGCGGTGACGATCCGACTGCCGCCGCGTTGATGCTGCATGGCGCGCGCGGCAACATCTCGGTGACCGCTAACGTCATTCCCGCGATCATGAGCCGCCTTTGCGCGGCGGCAATCTCGGGCGATGTCGAAACGGTGCGGAGCCTCAGTCGGCGCATCGCGCCACTGCACACCGCCATGTTCATCGAATCCAATCCGATCCCGGTCAAGTTCGCGCTCACGCAGCTTGGCAGGATTTCCGACAATTATCGCCTGCCGCTGACGTCGCTCAGCACCGCCTTGCGGCCTGCGGTCATTCAAGCCCTTGCCGTGGGGAACGACGGGTGAAGGCCTCAATCCGCGCCTTTCCGACCCTGATCGTCGCATCCATCGGATGCGCGATGACGGTGCTCGACACCAATATCGTCGCGATCGTACTCCCCGAAATCGCCCGCGATTTGCAAGCGAACTTCGCTCAGCTTGAGTGGGTCATCAGCGCCTATGTGCTATGCTTCGCGTCCCTGCTCCTGCCGGCGGGAGCGATCGCGGATCGCTACGGACGCAAACGAGTCTTCCTTGCCGGTATTGCGGGTTTCGCCTTCGCATCGCTACTGTGCGGCCTGGCATCCTCGCCACCCCTACTTTTTGTCTCGCGTGCACTGCAGGGCATCGGCGCGGCATTTCTGCTGGCGCCGGCGCTGGCGATCATCGGCCATGCCTTTCACGACGAACGGGAACGCGATTTCGCCTGGGCGTTCTGGGGCGGCATGATGGGATTGACGATGGTCCTTTCGCCTTTGCTGGGCGGCTTCATCGCGCATCTCGCCGGGTGGCGCTGGGCATTCTTCGTCAATCTGCCGATCTGCCTTGCGCTTGCCGCTGCGGTCCTCCGCTGCGTCACGGACTCCCGCGATGAAGCAGCCCGGAAATTAGACCCGGCCGGCATCCTGCTGTTTGCCACAACGATGCTCGGGATCACGTCCGCTCTTATCCATGGCCAGGAGCATGGCTGGGCGACCTCTGGGACACTAGCTCGGTTCGCGGGTGGCTTGGCGGCGTTGATCCTTTTCGTGTTCGTCGAGACCCGCCACCGCGAGCCGATGCTGGATCTCAGCCTGTTCAAACAACGTCGCTTCGTCGGCGCCATAGTCGCGATGTTTGCTTATGCCGGCTGCGCGCAGGTTATGGCCTCGCTGCTGCCGCTGCTACTGCAAAACGGTTTCGCACTCACCGCGCTGCAAGCCGGCGGCGCAATGCTGGCCTTCGCTCTCGCAATGCTCATATTTCCCCAAGTCGGCCGGACGCTGGGAGCCCGGGTGGCCGGTTATCAAATCCTCGCTCTCGGGCTGGGCGTTGTGGCGATGGGAAACCTGCTGGCTGCAGCCGGAGCCTATACAGTTCATCTGCCGGTTCTGCTGACCGGAATGTTCGTACTGGGCGCTGGTGGCGGTCTGCTCAACGGTGAAACGCAAAAGGCCATCATGGGGGCGGTCTCGCCCAGCCGCGCCGGCATGGCGTCCGGGGTCAGCACCACAGCGCGCTTCTCGGGCATCTTATTAGGTTTCGCGATTCTTGCCGGAGTACTCTCGACCGCTACCCGAACCCTGCTTAGCGCATATGATATCGATCCTTCATTTTCCGATGCTGTAGTCGCAGGAGATCTAGGACGGGCGATCGCAATAATGCCCCCTGGCTTGCGTGACGAAGCGGTCCATCTTGGCGAACAGGTTTATTCCGCAGGTTTTGCGAGCGCGCTCGTTATTGCGGGGTTTTGCGCGGCCGGTGCAGCGGCTTTAGTTCTAGTCATGATGCGTCCCGGCAAGAACCACGTGCCCGTGGCACGTTCCGCTACACTGACGTCGGAGACCATCCAGTGACATCCTCAATTATCAAGGCCGCCGTGGTCAAGGCCGCACCGGTTCTCTTTGATACGTGAGCGGCCGAGTGGCATGATCGCGATCCCATGCTGGATCTGGTCGCTTGTGTAAGGGCCACGTGAATTCGGGCCTACTGTGCGAATGTCACAACGAGAACATCGCGATAGGCGCGGAGACACGGATCAATCGCGTGAATTTCGGTGACGCTGTGCAAGATGCGTCTATCGTCAAGGAGCACGGCGTCACCGGCGTTCTGCAATGTAAAACTTCCCAGCGTTTGCCCTTCTGGAGAGCCAATTTCGGTCATACCGTCGCGCACGTTCTGCCGGTGAACGAGCATGACGAAGACCCAATCTACGCCGTCGCGGTGCATTCCTTCGGGTGTTGGTCGACCGGCATATTCAGGTGTTGTTTCAATCCTGAATTGGTGGAACTCGATGTGCCACGGCTCTGCGGACAGCGTGTCTGTCTGTGAGATGGCCGACAGGCAAAAGCCCAAGATCGTCTCGGTGATTGGAAGCTCGACCGTGGCGGGCAGCACCGGCTCGAACCATCGCTCAACGCCGCCGTTGAGTCGATTATGTTGCCGGCTTTGGTAGTGAGGTCGGTGTGGCTTGCGCATGAACCGGCCATCGGCATGTTGGAAAGCAGCATGCCGCCGCCGCCGATATCGGCCACCGTCCGCCATATAGTGATCTGCGCCGAGGTCTTCCCAGGATCTGGCGAAACTATCCCAGGACGTTCGCGCCCGCTCGCCCAGCAAACCGAGCGTCTCGGGTCCTTCAATGCGCACGAAGCCGCAGTCCTTCAGCTTAGCTGCGGTGGAGTCGGTGTCATAGCCCATCTGCGACCTTCGTCGTCGCAAGTACCGTGCGCAGTTGAACGATGCTCGGGGTAATCAAGGGAATGAACGCGGCCTCGCGCCAACGCCTTGCGAAGTTCCGACCTGGACCGGAAAGATAGCAACGGCCACCCCCGGCCTGCAGCTCGAACGTGACCGCGTCTGAGACGATTTGGGCAATTCGAATACGCAACTCGAAGAGTGAAGCAGGGTGCGTGACGAAGAGATTGTTCCGTAAGCCAGCGTAGAGCGCTTCTGCTGCGTCGGTTAGTTTATCGCGCAACTCGGCTAAATCCGCTGCAAGAACATCCCGACCGCCACCCCCATATCGGCACGCCTCTTCCAACGCGCGTTCAGCAAGTCCGATCGCCATTCCACACTGAAGGGCGATGAAGATTGGACGCACGTCCGGCAGCCATTGCTGAGCGTTTTCAGCGATGATGCGATCGCGGCCGATATGAACGCGCGAGAGGTTTACGGCTGCGGTGTTGGAGGACCGCATGCCCAGAAGCTGAAGATCCTCGCTTCGCTCCACACCAGCATCGTCATGGGCGAGCGCAACGATCATCGTGGGCCTGCCATTTTCACGGTCGGCGGCGGTCGCCACGAAAAACCCCTGAGTGCGGAGATTGGTCACCCAAGGCAGCTTGCCGCTAATTTCCAGCGCCGCTTCGGTTTCGCGTGCAAGCACTTGCACCGGCTCTAAGCCAGCAAGGTATTTCATTACGTTTGATAAGGCAGATGCTCCAGCAATCTCGCCGTTGAGAATTCTTGGGAGCTGGCGTTGTCGCAGCGCCTCGTTGTCCGTTTTGACGAGGAACTCTGCATAGCAGCGATGGCCCCAGAGGACGAAAGCTGCCGCCAAACTTTCCTGGGCCAGCGCGGACACGGATTTAACTGCGTCGACGGCGTCGCCGCCGGTTCCTCCGAGCTCAGATTTGATCCCGACACGTGTCAAACCTGCAGCAGCGAGACGCGGCAAAATCTCTTCGGCTGGGACTTCGCCCAGATCAATCCCCTCCGCAGAAGCCCCAAGCCATGCGCGCAGATCCTCCGGGAGAATTGTCATCGCCTTGGCCCTTGCCATTCGTACGGAAGCAATTCCGGATTCAGCTCCGGGCGGCCAAGATTGTTCGCGAAATTGCACAGGGTAGCGAGGCTGACCCCTAGCACCACCTCGAGAGCCGCCTGATTGTCGAACCCGGCAGCTTGAAAAGATGCAAGATCGTCGTCGTCCACCGCTCCACGAGTCGCAATCACAGCCTCCGTAAACTGCGCCACAGCGTTCAGGCGATCATCGGGAACCTCCATGCCGTCACGGAGGGTTTCGATAAGGGCCCGATCTAGTCCGGCCTTCTTCTCAGCGACTGCGCTGTGGCCGGCGACGCAGAAGGCGCACCCATGGGTCGCGGCTGCAGTGATCTGTACCGCCTCCCGCTCCGCCAAAGTAAGCGCAGTCCGGGCGTTGAGGGCGGAAACGGTTTGATAGGTTTCCAGCGCAACGGGCGCATTCGCCAACAGCCGCACGAGATTGGGTAAAAATCCATTGTTCTTCAGGGCTGTTTCAAGCCGTGGCCTCGCCTCTTCCGGGGCGTCCTGGATGGATCGGAGCGGGATTCTGGACATCAATAGACCTCTTGTGTCGAGGAGCTGCAACCAGTCGTCACGCAGATCCTGGGACGGCGACCGGAAGACATACACCTGATTTAGATGTATGCTGATATCACATACATTAAATTGACACAACAGCCATACACATGCTCTATGGCGAGCGCCTACCAACATCTGGAAACAGGCCAGCAGCATTGGACTCGCATGGGTACGAGTTCGCATTCTCCAAGAGGTAATCATGGCCCCCGATATCGGATTTTTTACTGAACCCCTTTCGTCCCGCGACCCCGCGCTTTTTGCCGGAATCACTGCGGAGCTCGGCAGACAACGTGAGGAAATTGAACTGATCGCCTCCGAAAACATCGTCTCGCTGGCGGTGCTCGAGGCACAGGGATCAGTTCTTACGAACAAGTATGCGGAGGGATATCCTGGCAAGCGCTACTACGGCGGCTGTCAATTCGTGGACGTAGCCGAGACTCTCGCGATTGAACGAGCCAAGGAGCTTTTTGGAGCCGGCTTTGCAAATGTACAGCCGAATTCCGGCAGCCAGATGAACCAGGCGGTGTTTTTGGCGCTCTTGCAGCCCGGGGATACGTTCATGGGGTTGGACCTGAATTCAGGCGGTCACCTGACGCATGGTTCGCCAGTCAACATGTCCGGCAAGTGGTTCAACGTCGTATCCTACGCGGTGCGGAAGCATGACCAGCTTCTAGATATGGATGAGGTCCGGGAAAAGGCTCGGTTTAACAAGCCAAAGCTGATCGTCGCCGGCGGCACCGCCTATTCGCGGGAATGGGACTGGGCGGCCTTCCGCGCCATCGCTGATGAGATTGGCGCTTATCTGATGGTCGATATGGCGCATATCGCCGGCCTGGTGGCCGGTGGGGTGCATCGCTCTCCCGTACCCCATGCGCATGTGGTGACGACGACGACCCACAAGTCGCTACGCGGACCGCGCGGTGGATTGATCCTCACCAATGACGAGGTAATCGCGAAGAAGGTCAATTCTGCCGTTTTCCCTGGCTTGCAAGGAGGGCCGCTGATGCACGTCATTGCGGCAAAAGCCTTGGCCTTGGCCGAAGCGCTACGGCCTGAGTTCAAGACCTATGCCTCTCAGGTGAAAAGCAATGCGAGCGCAATGGCCGATCAGCTGATGAAGGGTGGAATCGATATTGTGTCTGGTGGGACCGAGAACCATCTATGCCTTGCCGACTTACGACCGAAGGGTGTGACGGGCAAGGCGGCCGAAGCGTCGCTCGGTCGCGCTCATATCACGTGCAACAAGAACAGCGTGCCGTTCGATCCCGCAAAACCGTTTGTAACCAGCGGCATCAGATTGGGCGCCCCTGCTGGCACGACCCGGGGCTTCAAGGAGGCCGAGTTTCGCGAGATCGCCGATTGGATCATTGAGGTCGTGGATGGACTTGCAGCGAATGGCGAAGACGGTAACGCGAGCGTTGAAGCAAGCGTGAAGGCTAAGGCTTTGGCTCTTTGCTCGAGTTTTCCGATTTATCCGACGCTTTAACTATCGAGATGGCCGCATCCGTATGGCGGACAGCTTGCGAGGGCGCTCGCCGAGGCGTTCGCGATGCGCTGAGTTGCTTCCGATTGAATGCCCATAATGTATGCCCCACTTATGATTTTCCCATACAATCCGGTTGCCGGATAACGCCGTGCCGATTCCTTGGATTATCTGTTGCAACCTGCCGCATGCATATCCGTGAGTTATCCGCCTGGCGTTTATCGCTGGATTCGCCATGTCGGATTATGTATGGCTTATACCCATACTTATTGGACGATATTGTCTTTGTCCAGTTGGGCGAGACGGAAAGGACCGGAGATGAGTGAAAGCGCCCCCAGACCAGCGAAGAAGCCTGCAAACCCCAACTTCTCGTCGGGCCCCTGCGCGAAGCGCCCAGGCTGGACGCTCGAGGCGTTGAGCGACGCTGCATTGGGTCGGTCACATCGGTCCAAGCCGGGCAAGGCCAAGCTTCGGGAAGTGATCGATCTCACCCGCGCGGTCCTGGGAATTCCAGCGGAATACCGCATCGCCATCGTCCCGGGCTCGGACACGGGAGCCGTCGAGATGGCGCTTTGGGGCCTCCTCGGGCCGCGGGGCGTGGATGTGTTCGCCTGGGAGAGCTTTGGCGGCGATTGGGTCACCGACATCACGAAGGAGCTGCCGATCGAGGATCGCAGGGTCTTCCAGGCGCCCCATGGAGACCTGCCAGACCTGACGCAGGCTGATCCGGACCGGGACACGATCTTCACCTGGAACGGAACGACATCTGGCGTGCGCGTGCCCAATGGTGACTGGATTTCCGACGATCGAACCGGGCTGACGATCTGCGATGCGACCTCGGCCGCCTTCGCAATGGACCTGCCCTGGTCAAAGCTCGATGTGACGACGTGGTCCTGGCAGAAGGTTCTGGGCGGCGAAGGCGCCCACGGCATGATCGTCCTCAGCCCGCGCGCGGCCGAGCGGCTGGTCGATCACGTGCCGCAATGGCCGATGCCGAAGCTCTTCCGCATGGTCAAGAATGGCGTTCTGACCGAAGGGCTGTTTGACGGCGAGACGATCAATACGCCGTCCCTCCTCGCCGTCGAGGATGCGATCGATGGATTGCGTTGGGCGCGCGACATTGGCGGCCTTCCAGCGTTGATGGCCCGTTCTCGGGAGAACTTCGCGCGTGTCGAAGCTTGGATCGAACAGAACGATTGGTGCGACTTTCTCGCCAGCCGCAGCGACATTCGGTCGGAAACGTCGATTTGCCTCAAGATCGTCGATCCTCTGCTAGCGGACGATCCGGCGCGCCAAGGGGAGCTGGCGAGCGCCATTTCAGGCCTGATGGCGCAGGAGCAGGTGGCGCTCGATGCTGGCGCCTATCGAACCGCTCCTCCAGGTTTTCGGTTCTGGGCTGGTGCGACGATCGATGCGGAAGACATCGGTCTGGCCCTCGAATGGCTGACTTGGGGCTACCAGCAGTGCCGCCAGGGAGCGCAATCATGAGCGCTCTCGCGAAGGTTTCTCAGCATGATGAAGGCAGGGATTATCTCTATCCCTGCTTTTCGCGAGCGGACCTGAGCTTCACCCGCGGCGACGGCGCCTGGCTAGAGGGCGCCGACGGGGTTCGCTATCTGGACTTTGCCACTGGCATCGCCGTTACCGGCTTAGGCCACTCTCATCCAAAGCTGGTCGAAGCCCTGGTCCGGCAAGGGAAGAAGCTCTGGCATGTGTCGAATGCCGTAGGAATTCCCGAGCAGGCGGAGCTGGCGCGTTTGCTCTGCGAAAACACCTTTGCTGATCGCGCCTTTTTCAACAATTCGGGTGCGGAAGCAGTCGAGACGGCGATCAAGACGGCAAGGCGCTACCAGTTCGTTTCGGGCCGACCGGAGCGCTTCAACATCGTGACGTTCGAAGGCGCCTTCCACGGCAGGACGCTGGCGACGATCGCTGCCGGCGGCCGCGCGAAGTATCTCGAAGGCTTTGGGCCGCTGGCGCCGGGATTCACCGTTGTTCCGTTTGGGGATCTGGCCGCGCTGGCCGCAGCCTGCGACGCTGGAGCCGCTGCGGTTCTCCTCGAGCCCATTCAGGGGGAAAGCGGCGTCCGTCGGCTGGGAGCGGATATCCTCAGGCAGGTTCGCGAGATTTGCGATCGCACAGGCGCCCTCCTGATCTTCGACGAGGTGCAAACCGGGGTTGGCCGGGTCGGAAATCTCTTCGCCTACCAGGGAACAGGCACGATGCCGGACATTCTCGCCGCGGCGAAAGGGCTCGGAAACGGATTTCCCGTCGCCGCTTGCCTCGCGACCGAAAAAGCCGCTGCCGGGATGACGCCCGGAACGCATGGAAGCACGTTCGGCGGAAATCCGCTGGCGATGGTGATCGCTTCCGAGGTCGTGAAGATCGTCGCGAACGAAGCCTTCCTGAGCGAGGTCAGGCGTGTAGCCGCGAAGCTGCGCGCTGCCCTTGAAGCGCTATCAGCTCTGTATCCGCAGGTCTTCCCCGAGGTCCGAGGCGAAGGCCTCCTCCTGGGGCTTCGCTGCGGCCCGCCTGTCGCCATGGTGGCGACTGCAGCGCGAGCAAATGGGCTGCTCTCCGTCGTCGCCGCCGAGAATGTGCTGCGGCTCCTGCCTCCACTCATCATAACAGATGCAGAGATCGAGGAGGCGTTCACCCGCCTGAACCGGGTGGGGAATGCGCTGACGGCGGCATCGGGACGAGAGGGCGACAATGTTTGACGCATTACCGTCCCCTCCGGTCGATCCCATCCTCGCTCTTGGCGGCGCCGTGCGTTCTGATCGTCGTTCAGACAAACTCGATCTGGGGATCGGGGTGTTCCGCGACGAAGCCGGACATACGCCAATCATGGGAGCCGTGCGCGAGGCCGAACGTCGCCTGCTCGATGAGCGCGCGACGAAAACCTATGTGGGAGCGCGTGGCGACATGCTTTTCGTCGACGCCGTCGCGCAACTCATACTCGGGACGGCCAGGTCGGAAAGGCTGGCCGGTATTCAGGCGACCGGTGGAACCGGCGCGCTTCGCGTTCTGGCCGGGTTGGTTGCTCGCGCAAGGGGCGATGTCACTGTCTGGGTGCCAGAGCCGACATGGCTCAATCATCAGACGATCTTCGCCGACGCCGGGCTGAAGACCGCCGGCTATCCTTACTATGATCGGATGGAGCTGCGCGTCCGTGCCGATCTGCTGCTGGCCAAGCTGGAGACGATCCCGTCGGGTGATGTCGTACTCTTCCACGGATGCTGTCACAATCCCTGTGGAGCCGATCTGTCGTTCGAGGCATGGGAGGCCATTGCCGAGGTGATGGGTCGACGAGGGCTCATCCCGTTCGTTGACCTTGCCTATCAAGGATTCGGACGCGGGCTCAACGAAGACGCAGAGGGCGTCCGCCTGCTCGCAACCAGGATGCCGGAGCTACTGATCGCCTTTTCCTGTTCAAAGAATTTCGGCCTCTATTCCGAGCGAACGGGATGCGCGCTGGTCCTTGCTGAGAATGAACCGAGCGCCAGGTTCGCAGGCGAGCATATGGCTCTCGTCGCCAGGCCGCTCTATTCGATGCCGCCAGATCACGGCAGCGCGATCGTCCGCACGATTCTGGAGGATGCAGAGTTGGCGGCCTCCTGGCGGACTGAGCTCGACACGGTGACGCAATCGATCCTGGCCAAACGCCGTGTGCTGGCGGCCGCGTTCCGCGACGCCATTGGTATGACCGACTTCGATTATTTGGAGCAAGGGAGTGGAATGTTTTCGCTCCTTAATCTGTCGCACGGGAAAATACTGGCGCTGCGGGAGGAACGAGGCATCTACATCGTCGAAGACGGCCGGATCAACTTAGCTGGGCTGCCGACCCGGCGCGTGACAGATTTTGTGAACGCGGTCACGGATATCTTGGCGAGACGAACCTGATCGAGGCGCCAGGCCCGTTGCCTGACTGGCTCAGACGACGGGCTCAAGTCTGAGCAAGGCGCCGTTCATCCAGCGGACGGCGTCGGCAATCCCGCCGAATGGATAAAGATGGTAGAGAACCGGGCCTAGATCTTGGCCGTTCAGGCCTGCGGAGAGCCTCTCCATAAACCGCTCTGGCCCCACGCGCTGAATCAGGTTGGCGAGTGAGAACCCGTATCTTCGTGCGACTCCTACAGATGTCAGTACGCCGAATTGCTTGGCGTAGCGTAGGAGCTTGCTGACGTCGGCCGGGCCAGCCACGCCGATGCGAACAGGCGCGTCGATTCCGTCACGGCGCAGCCTCTCGATCCATCGAACGATGGCGTCGGCGTCGAAGCCAAACTGGGTCGTGATCTCCACTGTGCAGCCAGCATCTTTGAGGAAGGCGATCTTCCAAGTCAGCGCGCGCCAAAGCACGTCTGCCGGAATCTTGGGGTGCCCTTCAGGATAGGCGACGATGCCGACATGGCCGATCGCATGGCGTTCAAGAACGCCGCTTTCCAGGAGCGCAAGTGAGTCAGGATACGGACCTGCCGGCGCAGCCGGATCCCCACCGACGAATATGAAGCGCTTCGGGCCAGCCTCGCCGGTCAGCGCCGAAAGAAGGCCATCGAGGTCGGATTGCGAGTGGAGGCGGCGCGAGGAAATGATGGGAACGGGCTCGAATCCGCATTGGCGGATCACTCGTGCAGCATTTACACGCTGCGCGTGATCTTCATTGCCAAGAAATGCGATGTTGATCGGTGTGCCGGGCGGGATTTCAGCTTTCGATGCTTCGAGCTGAGCTATGTCCTTGGCCGCGACCTCTAACGCATAATTGGGAGCATCGTTGCCCTGCGGTCGACCAACTTTAATCATCACCAGAACCCGGCGCCTTGGAAAAGTAGCTCTGCAGCTTTCCGTCCATTCCATTGAAATGATCGGCATCGGACGGCGGAGGTTTGACAATCGTTATGTTGGGCCAAAGCTCAGCGTAGGCTGCATTGTGGCCGATCCACATAGAAGATGGATTGTCTCGATCGGATTGGATCGCGTCGGCGAGGCATTCGGGCTGACAAACACCGCAATCGATGCATTCATCAGGGTGGATGACCAGCATATTCTCACCCTCGTAGAAGCAGTCTGCAGGGCAGACATTGACGCAATCCATATATTTGCAACGGATGCAGTTTTCGCTGACGAAATACGGCATGGGGTGTGGTCCGATCGAACCCCTCGGCTGGCGGTAAAGCGAATTCCGACACAGCACCATTGTTGCGATACCCGGAACCGCCTGTGGGCCGCGACGCAATCCGGTCTTTCATTCAAGAGCCATACATGCTAGAAGTATTGTATGTCAAATGGCCATACAGAGGCGAGGGCGATATGTGGCGACCGCGACTGATCGAAACCGCGCGCATGAAATATCTCGGCATAGTCGAGGCGCTGGAGGCCGACCTTCGGTCGGGGCGCGTTGCCCGCGGCGAGAGATTGCCGCCGCAACGGGCGATCGCCGAGGCTCTCGAGGTCGATCTAACGACCGTGACCAGGGCCTTCAACGAGGCCCGTCGCCGGGGGCTTGTCGAAGCGCATGCTGGTCGAGGGACCTTCATCAGCGAAAAGCCGGAGGGAGCAGATCCGCTCGATCAAGGTCATCCGCTGATCGACCTGAGCATGAACATTCCTCCGCAGCCGGCGGCAACCGACTTTCGAAAGATCTTCCCGCATGGGATTGCGGGCATTCTTGGAAGTCCGCGTGGGCTCCTCAGTCTGCACTATCAAGAGAGCAACGGCGCGGAACCTGATCGGGCAGCGGCTGCCGGATGGCTGGATCAGCGCATAAGCGGAACCACGGCCGATCGTGTTGTCGTGACCGGCGGAGCGCAGTGCGCGCTTTTTTCTCTTTGTGAGCTGTTGGTTGGACCGGGCGATGTTGTTGCCGCTGGTGCGATGACTTACCCAGGTCTGAAGGCTGTCGCCGTACAGCGAGGGCTCACCATTGAGCCGCTGGCGATGGATGAGCACGGCATCATTCCCGATGCGTTCGAGCGCGTCTGTCGAGAGAAGGCGCCCAAGGCGCTCTATGTCGTTCCGACGATCGACAACCCGACCACGGCGACATTGCCTGAGGAGCGTCGCCGCGCCCTGGCGTCGCTTGCTCGTAAATACGGAACCGCGATTATCGAGGATGACCCCTATGCTCCGTTAAGGCCTGAGCGGATTCCTGCGATGGCGGAGCTCGCCAGCGATATCACCTGGCACATCGCCACCTTGTCGAAATGCGCGACGCCGGCCCTGCGCGTGGCCTATGTGCTCGCGCCAAACGCTAGCAAGGCACTCAGGCTGGCGTCCGTCCTGCGTGCGACCATCCTGATGGCGCCGCCCCTGATGTCGGCCTTGGCCAGCCGCTGGATTGTCGAAGGCGCCTTGGACGAGATCGCCAAGGCAATCAGCGCGGAAAACGTCGAGCGCCAGAGGTTGGCTGCGACCATTCTGGGAGAGGCGAGCATCGCCGCCGATCCTCATGGGCATCATCTCTGGCTGCGCTTGCCTGATCACTGGCGCGCTGCGGACTTCGCCGAGCATGCCGATAGGGCCGGCGTTTCCATTGTTCCGAGCTCGGCCTTCGCCACAACAGCTCATCCCATAGAGGCGGTCAGGATTTCGGTCGGCGTGGCTCCCGATCGTGGCGCTCTGGAGGATGGCCTGACGCAACTAGCGAGCCTGCTTTCCCAGCCGTCGCTGGGGACGCGCGCTGTCGTATAGCTTTTGAGGTGTTCCGATGTCGCAGATCTTCAAAGCCGCTGTCGTTCAAGCCGCTCCGGTCCTGTTCGATACCCCCCGGACGATCGAAAAGGTCGCGGACCTGACGCGCGCGGCAGCTTCCCAGGACGCCAGATTGGTCGTCTTTCCCGAAGCCTTCGTCGGCGGTTATCCGAAGGGACTCGATTTTGGGGCCCGGCTGGGAATGCGGAGTCCGGAAGGCCGCGAGGATTTCCGGCGTTATTATGAGAGCGCCATCGAGCTGCCGAGCCAGGAGGCAGCGAGGCTCGGCGAAATCGCGCGCAACAACAGCGTTCATCTGGTGGTTGGCATCATCGAACGCGACGGCGGCACACTCTATTGCACAGCGGTCACCTATGATCCCGCCGGACGGCTGATCGCGAAACATCGGAAGCTCATGCCGACGGCGCTCGAACGGCTCGTGTGGGGCTTCGGAGACGGATCCACGATCGGCGTAGCGGAAACCGTGCTCGGCCGCATCGGTAGCGTGATCTGCTGGGAAAACTATATGCCGCTGCTGCGGACGGCAATGTACGCCCAGGGCGTCGAGCTCTATTGTGCTCCCACGGTCGATGACCGCGACACCTGGCTACCGACGATGCGCACGATCGCTCTGGAGGGGCGGTGCTTTGTGATCTCGGCCTGCCAGTACTTCACCCGCGGCGACGGACCGGCGGATTACGCGCCGCCTCAGGGAAACGCACCGGATACCGTCCTGATCAGAGGTGGTTCCTGCATCATCGACCCGCTTGGCAACGTGCTGGTCGAACCGGATTTCACCGGCGAAACGATCCAGGTTGCGGAGTTGGACCGCCGAATCATAGTGCGAGGAAAATACGACCTCGACGTGGTCGGTCATTATGCGCGCCCGGATATTTTCAGCCTCTCGATCGATGCCAGGCCTAAACCCGCTGTGGCTTTCACACTGCCGCATAGGCTATCGATCGTTGATGAAGCCGAGATAGAGGGCGAGACGCAGGGGGGAGTAACATGTTCGGGCTAACCGCACTGGAACTGGCGCGCATCCAGTTCGGCTTTACCATCTCCTTCCACATCATCTTTCCCGCGATCACTATTGGACTCGCCAGTTACCTGGCCGTGCTCGAGGGCTTGTGGCTGTGGAAGAAAGACACGGTCTATCGCGACCTCTACCATTTCTGGTCGAAGATCTTCGCTGTCAATTTTGCCATGGGCGTCGTCTCCGGACTGGTCATGGCCTATCAGTTCGGGACCAATTGGAGTTATTTCTCGTCCTTCGCCGGCAGCATCACCGGTCCTCTGCTCGCCTATGAGGTGTTGACGGCGTTCTTCCTGGAGGCGGGCTTTCTGGGCGTCATGCTGTTCGGCTGGAACCGGGTCGGGCCGGGCCTGCATTTCTTCTCGACCATCATGGTGGCGCTCGGCACCTTGATCTCAGCGACCTGGATTCTGGCATCGAACAGCTGGATGCAGACGCCGCAAGGCCATGAGATCATCAATGGCATCGTGGTACCGGTCGACTGGTTCAAGGTGATCTTCAATCCCTCCTTCCCCTATCGCCTCGCGCACATGACCGTGGCCGCGTTTCTGGCGACGGCGCTCTTCGTCAGCGCTTCGGGGGCCTGGCATCTTTTGCGAGGCAACGACAATCCGCGCGTCCGTAAAATGTTCTCCATGGCGATGTGGATGGTTCTGATCGTTGCGCCGTTGCAAGTCGTCATTGGCGATCTTCATGGGCTCAACACCCTTGAGCATCAGCCTGCCAAGATCGCGGCCATGGAAGGGCACTGGCGAAACGAGCCTGGAGCGGGTGTTCCGCTGATCCTCTTCGGCTGGCCGGACATGGCGGCAGAAGAAACCCTGTACCGGGTGGAAATTCCCAAGCTCGGAAGCCTGATCTTGACGCACAGTCTCAACGGGCAATATCCGGGTCTCAGCGAGTTTGCCCCGGCAGACCGGCCCAACGCCACGGTCGTCTTCTGGTCGTTCCGTGTGATGGTCGGGCTTGGCGTGCTCATGCTGCTGCTCGGCGCCTGGGCGATGTGGCGGCGATGGCGCGGGACGCTCTACGCGCAAGGCTGGTTCCTGCGGTTCGCCACATGGATGGGACCGTCAGGTCTAATCGCCATCCTCGCGGGCTGGTACACGACCGAGATCGGCCGCCAGCCCTGGGTGGTCTATGGGGTGATGCGCACGGAAGACGCTGTATCGAACCACTCGGCCCTGGTACTTTCGACCACGCTGATCGTCTTCATCGTCATGTACGCAATCGTGTTCGGAACTGGCATCAGCTACATGCTCAAGCTCGTCGCCAAGGGGCCGCATCCGGGCGAGGATGAGGCTGCCCCTCACGACCCCGGCCAATCCCAACGTCCGGCGCGACCGCTATCGGCCGCACCCGACAATATCGACCCATCCCCATACTGAGGAGGACAAATCATGGGTATAGATCTTCCTCTTCTTTGGGCGATCATCATCGGCTTCGGACTGATGATGTATGTCATCATGGATGGTTTCGACCTGGGCATCGGAATCCTCTTTCCCTTCGTCAAGGACAGGACCGACCGGGATGTCATGGTCAACAGCGTGGCGCCGGTATGGGATGGCAATGAAACATGGCTGGTGCTTGGCGGTGCCGCACTTCTCGCTGCCTTTCCCCTCGCCTATGCCGTGATCCTGAGCGCGCTCTACTTACCGCTGATGATGATGCTGGCCGGCCTGATCTGGCGCGGCGTCGCCTTCGAGTTCCGCTTCAAGGCGGATGAAGCGCACAAGCCTTTCTGGGACAAGGCCTTCATGTGGGGATCGTATATCGCGACCTTCTCACAAGGGCTGGCGCTCGGCGCCTTCATCAACGGGTTCGAGGTCAAGGATGGCGCCCATGCCGGCGGGTTCCTCGACTGGCTGTCCCCATTCAGCCTGTTCACCGGCGTCGCGCTGGTTATCGGCTATGCGCTGCTGGGGGCGACCTGGCTCGTCATGAAAACCGAAGGCGAATTGCAGCAGCGCATGCGCGCGCTGGGGAAGCCGATTACGCTGGCCGTCCTCGCGGCGATCGTCATCGTCAGCCTCTGGACGCCATTTGTCCATGCCGACATCGCAGCCCGCTGGTTCTCCCTGCCCAACCTGTTCTTCTTCGTCCCGGTTCCGCTGCTGGTCGTTCTGGCGACATGGGCGCTTCTGAAAAGTCTGAGCGGTGAGAGCCATGCCGCACCGTTCCTGCTGGCGCTGTTTTTGCTGTTCCTCGGATATACCGGGTTCGGGATCAGCCTGTGGCCCAACATCATCCCGCCGGGAATCTCGATCTGGGATGCCGCTGCCCCGGCGCAAAGCATGGGCTTCACGCTGGTCGGCGCGCTGTTCATCATTCCCTTCATCCTCGCCTACACCGCGTGGTCCTATTACGTTTTCCGCGGCAAGGTGAAGCCTGGTGAGGGCTATCACTGATGTCATCCGATAAGCAGGACAAGAGGCTCTGGCCGCGCCGCATCGGCTGGCTCGTGCTCATCTGGATCGCCAGCGTCGGCGCGCTGGCAATCGTCGCAGTCCTGTTTCGGCTGTTGATGAATATGGCCGGGCTGACTGTCTGAGCGGGCGCGGCCTCATCCTGAAATTCTTGTCCGCCTGGAACCCGGGCGGATTGCAACCACGTGGAGCGCATTTCCCTCAATCGTGCGGCGGCGTTCCTTTAAGGAATGATCATGTCCGACGACAACTCATTACAGCGCCCCCTTTCGGATTCCGACGATGCGGCCCTTTTTTACCATCGCTATCCGAAGCCGGGAAAATTGGAGATCCAGGCGACGAAGGCCTTGGGAAACCAGCGGGACCTAGCCCTGGCCTATTCTCCGGGCGTTGCGGCGCCTTGCCTTGCCATCCGCAACGATCCTGCCGTGGCGGCGGACTATACGTCGCGCGGGAATCTCGTCGCGGTGATCTCTAACGGAACTGCGGTTCTTGGCCTCGGCAATATTGGCGCCCTCGCATCGAAGCCGGTCATGGAAGGAAAGGCCGTTCTCTTCAAGAAGTTCGCCGACATTGATGTTTTCGATATCGAGGTGGATGCGAATGATGTCAGCCGAATGGTCGACACCGTAGCTGCCCTTGAGCCGACTTTCGGCGGCATCAATCTCGAAGATATCAAGGCCCCCGAGTGCTTCGAGATCGAGGACGAATTGCGGCGCCGGATGAATATCCCGGTCTTCCATGACGATCAGCACGGGACGGCCATTATCGTCGGCGCAGCCATATTGAATGGGCTCGAGCTTGCGGGAAAGCGTATCGAGGACGTCAAGATCGTCACGTCCGGTGCTGGCGCCGCCGCTCTTGCCTGCCTCAATCTTCTGGTCAGTCTCGGCGCTAGGCGCGAGACTATCTGGGTCTGCGACATCGAAGGCGTGGTCTATCAGGGACGGAACACCCTGATGGATCGCTGGAAGGATGTTTACGCGCAAGAAACGGATGCCCGCACGCTGGAGGATGTCATCGGTGGCGCGGACGTCTTCCTTGGATTGTCAGCCCCCGGGGTCCTGAAACCCGAAATGCTGCGCCAGATGGCGGCGTCTCCGCTCGTTCTCGCGCTGGCGAATCCAACACCCGAAATTATGCCAGACGAAGCGCGCGCGGTTCGCCCCGATGCGATCATCTGCACAGGACGCTCCGACCAATCCAACCAGGTCAACAACGTACTCTGCTTCCCCTTCATATTCCGAGGGGCGCTCGACGTCGGCGCCACCGCGATCAACGAGGAGATGAAGCTTGCGGCGGTTCGAGCGATTGCATCCCTTGCCCGCGAAGAACCATCGGACATTACAGCTCGGGCTTATTCTGGAGATGTGCCCACATTCGGCCGCGACTACATCATCCCGTCGCCGTTCGATCCGCGGTTGATCCTCCGAATTGCGCCGACAGTCGCCGAGGCCGCAATGGCAACCGGCGTGGCTACCCGGCCGATCGAGGATATGGAGGCCTATCTCGATCGATTGAATCGTTTCGTCTTCCGGTCGGGGCTGATCATGGAGCCGGTCTTCGCGGCAGCGCGAGCCCAGACTGTCCCGAGACGAGTGATCTATGCCGAGGGCGAAGACGAGCGCGTTCTGCGCGCCGCGCAAGTCGTCATAGAGGAACAGATCGCAACCCCGATCCTGGTTGGTCGGCCTTCCGTCGTCGAAGCGCGCCTTCAACGCTACGGTCTGAAAATTCGGCCGGGAAGCGACTTCGAGTTGATAAATCCGGAGGATGATTCGCGTTATCGTGATTATGTTGAGCAGTATCTCTCCTGCGCGGACAGAGACGGCGTAACGCCCGATGCGGCTCGAACGATTGTCCGTACCGACACGACGGTCATTGCCGCTCTCGCCGTCATGCGACATGACGCGGACGCAATGATTTGTGGTCTTGTCGGCCCCTATGAACGCCATCTCAACGCCGTGCGGCAGATCATCGGGCGAACGCCGGACATCACGGATTTCTCGGCTGTCAGCTTGCTCATTTCACTGCGGGGCGCGCTGTTCCTCACCGATACCTATGTCAATATCGACCCGGGCGCAGATGAGATCGCCGACATGGCGATGCTGGCCGCCGACGCCGTCCGCCGGTTTGGGATCGAACCGAAGGTAGCTCTGGTCTCCCACTCGAACTTCGGATCGAAAAAATCAGCAAGCGCGGCAAAAATGCGGGAGGCGACAGCCATCCTTCGCCAAATAGCGCCGCATCTGGAGGTTGACGGTGAAATGCACGGTGATACCGCGCTTTCGCAAGCGCTTCGCGATCAGACTCTGCCCGCGTCGCGGTTGAAGGGCGAGGCGAATCTCCTTGTGTTCCCTAATCTCGATTCCGCCAACATCACCCTCAATGTCGTGAAGGCCCTGACAGATGCCCTCCATGTAGGGCCGATCCTGCTCGGTGCGTCGCGCCCCGCCCATGTCCTCACCTCCTCTGTGACCTCGCGCGGCGTCGTCAACATGACGGCGCTGGCGGTTGTCGAGGCCGGGAACTCGAGCATTTGATGGGCCATCGTTGCCGAGCGAGAGAATCATCTTACGCCAGCCCAGGCCATTCGGAAGGCATGCCTCTTGCGTTTTCGTCCGATCCTGATGACGACGGGGGGCCGCATTGATGGCCGGCGTTCCGCTCGCGCTCGGCACCGGCACCGGTGATCTATCTTTATCTCGATCGCTTACAAATCTGGATGAATAAAAACGACTAATTTTACTTATTCCGTTCAGCATAAAGGCATTTATTTATAGGATACAGTTTCTCGATGTGTTTCGCATAGTTTTAAGAAAAGATGTGACTCAACTTCGTTATCTTCGCTATTTAATCACGGCGGATGAAGTGGGTAGCATTAGCCGGGCGGCGCGCAATCTGAACATCAAGCAAGCCACACTCAGCCGATACATCCTGCGGATCGAAAAGCGCTTAGCCCCGGTTCCGTCGCCGAGCATGAAGCCGCACCGGAAACGCCCAATGTTCGCTGAGCAGACGGACCATTTCTGGCTTTGGAAAGCAAAGGTCAGAGCAAACGTTCAGATCACAAGGCATGATGACCCTGGGTTGTGTCGGGCGTCCCCTATCGGCGCAGTTCATCCATCTTGCCGAAACGGCGGGCCTTTGTCTGGGCGGGCGGGCTGTCATCAATTTGGGCAAGCCCTTCGATGATCGGGCAGTCGGGCCGATCATCGCCATGGCAACGGCTGGCCAGATTTTCCAGCGTGGCGATCATCGCCCCGATTTCGACCTGCTTCTGCTTGAGGGCGTGGACATGGCCGAGGGCGATCGCCTTCACATCGGCGCTTGCCCGTGCACGGTCGCTCCACAGGTTGAGCAACTCGCCGATCTGCTCGACCGTGAAGCCTAGATCGCGCGCGCCGCGAATGAAGCGCAGGCGATGGACGTCGGCATCGTCATAATCGCGGTAGCCGCTGTCGCGCCGCGCCGCTTTCGGGATGAGGCCGGTTTGTTCATAGTAGCGGATCATCTTGGAACTGACCCCTGAGGCTTGGGCGGCCTGGCCAATATTCATGATGCTTGTCCTTTCTCAGGTTTCCGTTCCCGGCCCGTGGCGTGATCGCTCCATTTCATGCGGCGGCCAGCCGGGGCTTGCTCTGCGCCCCGGTATCTGCCGCCTCCATTTCGACTGCGAGCATCGGCTTGAACGCTTTGAGCCGCAGTGCGTTCGACAAAACGAAGACGCTCGACAACGCCATCGCGCCAGCCGCCAGCACCGGCGAGAGCAGCGTGCCCGAAACTGGATAGAGGATACCCGCCGCGACCGGGATCAGCGCCGCATTATAGGCAAAGGCCCAGAACAAGTTCTGCTTGATGTTCCTGATCGTCGCCTTCGACAGGGCGATCGCATTCACCACGCCGCGCAGATCGCCCGACATCAGCACCACATCCGCCGACTCGATCGCCACATCCGTCCCGGTGCCGATCGCAAGGCCGACATCGGCTTCCGCCAGCGCGGGCGCGTCGTTGATGCCGTCGCCGACAAAGGCGACCGTGCGCTCGCTCGCCCGCAGGTCATGGATAGCCGCAACCTTGCCTTCCGGCAGCACTTCGGGAAACACCTCGTCGATGCCGAGCTGGCGTGCCACAGCCTCCGCCGTGGCGCGATTGTCGCCGGTGATCATGGCGACCTTCAGCCCCAGATCGTGCAGGGCGCGGATTGCTCCGGGCGTGGTTTCCTTGATCGGGTCGGCAACCGCGATCACGGCCGCGAGCCTGCCGTCAATCGCAGCATAGAGCGGCGACTTGCCTTCGCCGCCGAGCCGGGCGGCTTCGCTTGCGAACGCCGTCACATCATGGCCGAGCCTGGTCATGTAACGATCGGCGCCCACGGCCACAGGGCGGCCCCCTACGGTGGCGGCGATGCCATAGCCCGGTAGTGCATCGAACCCCTCGGGCGTGCTGATCGCCAAGCCGCGTTCGTCGGCCGCCGTCACGATGGCGGTCGCGATGGGATGCTCGGACTTCGCCTCGACCGCAGCCACCAGCGCCAGCACCTCGTCATGCCCGAACCCGGCGGATGGGGTGAGGTCGGTCAGTTCGGGTCGGCCCTTGGTCAGCGTGCCCGTTTTGTCGAGCGCGACGACCGCGACATCACGCAGCGATTGCAACGCCTCGCCCTTGCGGAACAGCACGCCGAGTTCGGCGGCGCGGCCCGTGCCGACCATGATCGAGGTCGGCGTGGCAAGGCCCATCGCGCACGGGCAGGCGATGATCAGAACGGCGACCGCGTTGACCAGCGCGAAGGTGAGCGCGGGCGAGGGGCCGAAAATCAACCAGATAAGGAAGGTGAGCGCGGCAACCGCCATCACGGCGGGCACGAACCACGTCGTCACCTTGTCCACCAGCGCCTGAATGGGCAGCTTGGAGCCTTGCGCCTCTTCGACCATGCGGATGATCTGGGCGAGCACGGTGTCGGCGCCGACATTGGTTGCCCGGAACGAGAATGCGCCGGTCTTGTTGATCGTACCGCCCACGACCTCGACGCCGGCAGTCTTGGCGACCGGAACCGGCTCGCCGGTGATCATCGATTCATCGACATATGACGAGCCTTCGACCACCTCGCCATCGACGGGCACCTGTTCGCCGGGGCGGACCTGAACGATGTCGCCGGCGCGAACGTCCGACAGTGGTACTTCCACCGTCTGGCCGTCGCGCTCGATCCGCGCGGTCTTGGGTTGCAGCCCGACCAGACGCTTGATCGCCTCGGATGTGCGGCCCTTGGCTTTGGCTTCCAGATAGCGGCCCAGCAGGATCAGCGTGACGATGACCGCGGCGGCCTCGAAATAGACATTGGCCGTGCCAGCGGGCAGCAACTGCGGCGCGAAGGTCGCGACCACCGAATAGCCCCAGGCGGCGGAGGTGCCGACCGTCACCAGCGAGTTCATGTCCGGCGTGCCGCGCAGCATCGCGGGCACGCCCTTCTTGAAGAAGCGGCGACCGGGGCCGAACAGGATCGCGGTGGTGAGCACGAACTGGATGAGCCAGCTCGTCTGCATTCCGATCCTGTTCATCACGAAATCATGGATCGCCGGCACGATATGCGACCCCATCTCGATCAGGAAGACGGGCAGGGTCAGCGCCGCCGCAATAAAAGTCGCCCGACGCAGGCCGGTCAACTCACGCTCGCGCGCCTCGCGTTCGCGGTCGATAGAGGCGTCGTCGCTGAGCCGGTGCGGTTCATAACCGGCGCTGCGGATCGCAACCTCGAGATTCTCAATCGATGCGACGCCGGCGAGATGGCGCACGCTCACCCGCTCGGTCGCGAGGTTGACCACGGCGGCGTTGACGCCCGGCACGGCCTTTACCGCCTTCTCGACATGGGCGACGCAGGACGCGCAGGTCATGCCCGCCACGCCCAGTTCGACCGTCATTTCCGGCACGCCATAGCCCGCGCCTTCGATTGCGCGAGCGACTGCCGCGGCATCAGGCTTGCCTGTAAAGGTGACATCGGCGCGCTCGGTCGCCAGATTGACGCTTACCCTGGTCATTTCCGGCAGTTTGGCGATCGCTTTTTCCACATGGGAAACGCATGATGCGCAGGTCATGCCTTCGACAGGAATGCTGAGCGTTGACGCTTTACCGACCCCGCTTTGCAATGGAGCGACATGTGTCATGGCGATCTTCCTTCTGAATCCATTGCACCCCAGTTAGGGCTTCCAACAATGGGAAGGTCAAGACCCGTGAGCAAAACCACCCTTCCTGGCATTCGCCCTTGACCTTACCATCATGGCAAGGCCCAGATTGAGCAGCGAACAGACCATCAAGGAGAGTTCGCATGTTCCAGTTCACCATTCCCGGCATGACCTGCGGCGGTTGCGCCCGCCGGGTCACCGATGCGATACTGAGCGTCGATCCGGCGGCTGAGGTCATCACCGATCCGCCCAGCCGCGCGGTAAAGATCACCACCAGCGTCGGTGAAGAGGCTCTTGTCGCCGCGCTTGCCGAAGCTGGCTATCCGGCCCGGCGGATAGATCAGGCAGCGGCTGCGTAAACATGCCGTCAGATGCGGTCGGGGTCAGGACGCAAGGCCAAAGCGTTGCCGGTACTCGCCCGGCGTCAGCCCAATGAATCGGGCGAAGATCTTGCGGAAAGCGCCCGGATCGCCATAGCCGGTTGCCCAAGCAATCTATTCTATCGAAAGGGCGCTGAACTGCAACCGTTCGCAGGCTTTGCTGGACGCTCAGTCAAGGCTTCACTGCGAGCAGGGTAAGGACTGCCTGCTTTCGGTCCATCCATGCTGCGGCCTGGCTGCGCCACGCGATCATGTCATGGAGCCGTTGATAGTCGTCGGCAATGTTGCGGCTAAAGATGGGCTCGTGATGCGCGATCCGGTTCCGCAAACGTCGAATGATCTGGAGGTCCGCATAAGCCGTGGCTCGGCATTGCGGAATCGACTGACCTAGCGGCGCACCGGGGAAGCATTTGCGAAAGTGCGCATTCCAGATGCGGCTGAGCGCGTCACGCGCACAAGGGGAACCTTGAGTGATCCCCACGCCCCCCGGAACCTGCCGTTCATTCATCAAGCTGCCAGACCGGGCCAATTGACTGGCTTCGGGACATAGCCGCCGTGCCCAAGTCAGCCGTCGAATGACGGGGTTCGCCGACAACGGCCGTCAGTCCGTGAGGCTTTGAATCGCGCCCTATTGGAACGATCCGGAATTGGGATGGGAGGCAGAAACAAGATGCCAGGTAGGTCCCCACGGGATTCTACAGAGATAAATGGTCGCTGGTCGGAACTGCGGACAGACTGATGGGAAACGGCGCGATTAATTTCGAGTTAAGAGGCTGTCCTGCATTCCTCGCACGGAGGAGAGACTAATGACTAGTAGACTTTTGGGTTCCGTGTTGATTGCCGCATCCAGCGTATTGTCTGCTCCTGTTGCGGCGCAGGATTATTTGGGCACACACTTGGATACGGTCCGGGAAGAGGCTATGCGCCGGCATCAACAAAAGCAGGCGACCGCCCCCAAATCGTCTGCCTCCGACCAGCGGTACGATCCGCCGATTTCTGGCCCGGCCCGCCACAAGGCAATGAGGCGCCACTTCCGCGAGTATGATCGGATCATGAAAGCTCGCGGATATCGCGCGGCGGACCAATGGTTGGCTGACCAAGTAGCCGCGGGACGCTGAACTTCCATTAGCATCGCCAGGAAGTATGCTGCGCCAACGACGCGATCGTTCACGACAGTTGCGATGCCACTCAAAAGCGCTCAATCTACCAGCCTTTCGATGTCGCGAAAGATCGAAGCTCATTTCGCGTCGCGCTGATGGCAGGTTCCCGCAGAAGCTGCCATTCGAAGGCCGCCGGCGAACGACGTAATCTG
>VFQN01001917.1_pt1 | contig 33524 bp, 26 predicted proteins | sample 3512371 | NCBI WGS metagenome assembly VFQN01 (sample SAMN10412370, study PRJNA504923) | tailings metagenome | isolation source: Replicate 2 from Balatoc abandoned mine | place: Philippines: Itogon, Benguet | collected 2017-08-28 | reverse complement strand
GATCTACGTCACCCACGATCAGGTCGAGGCGATGACCATGGCCGACAAGATCGTCGTGCTGAACGCCGGACGCATCGAGCAGGTCGGCTCGCCGATGGAGCTCTACAAGGAGCCCAGGAACCTCTTCGTGGCGGGCTTCATCGGCTCGCCCAGGATGAACTTCGTCACCGGCCCCTCGGCCGCCCGTTACGATGCCGCGACGATCGGCATCCGCCCGGAGCACATCGCGGTCTCGACCTCGCAGGGCGAATGGAAGGGCACGGTCGGTGTTGCCGAGCACCTCGGCTCGGACACGTTCCTGCATATAGGTTCCGACGTCGGGACGATGACCGTGCGCGCCGATGGCGAGACCAGGGTGGGCCATGGCGACGAGGTCTGGCTGACCCCCGACCCCGCCCGGCTCCACCGCTTCGATCAGGAAGGAAAGGCGCTGCGTCGATGAGGCTCCAGGAAAAGTCGGCGCTGATCACCGGCGCGGCGCGCGGCATCGGCCGCGCCTTCGCGGAAGCCTACGTCCGCGAGGGGGCGACCGTGGCGATCGGCGACATCAATCTTGAAGCCGCGGAGGCTGCCGCTGCCGCGATCGGCCCGCGGGCCTATGCGGTCCGTCTCGACGTGACGCGGCAGGACTCCATCGACGCCGCCATCGCTGCCGTCGAAGAGCGCGCGGGCGGTCTCGACATCCTGGTCAACAACGCCGCCCTGTTCGACCTCGCCCCCATCGTCGACATCACGCGCGAAAGCTACGCCCGCCTCTTCTCGGTCAACGTGGCCGGCACCCTTTTCACCCTGCAGGCCGCCGCCCGTTCCATGATCGCCCGCGGCAAGGGCGGCAAGATCGTGAACATGGCGAGCCAGGCCGGCCGCCGCGGCGAGGCCCTGGTCGGGGTCTACTGCGCGACCAAGGCTGCGGTGATCTCGCTCACCCAATCCGCCGGCCTCGACCTCATCAGGCACGGCATCAACGTCAATGCCATCGCTCCGGGCGTGGTCGACGGCGAGCACTGGGACCACGTCGACTCCCTCTTCGCACGATACGAAGGCCGCAAGCCGGGCGAGAAGAAGAAGCTCGTCGGCGAGGCCGTGCCGTACGGCCGGATGGGAACCGCTGCCGACCTCACCGGGATGGCCGTCTTCCTGGCTTCGTCCGAAGCCGATTACATCGTCGCCCAGACCTACAATGTCGACGGCGGCAACTGGATGAGCTGAGGACCAGCGCGATGTCGACCAGGCTCAACTCCCGAAACCTCGCGACGCTGGCAAGGGGTCTCGCCACCCCGCGCTACGACCGCTCCGGTCTGTCCGGCGGCATTCTTCATTTCGGCGTCGGCAATTTCCACCGCGCCCACCAGGCCGTCTACCTCGACGATCTCTTCAATCTCGGCCTCGACCGGGACTGGGCCATCGTCGGTGCGGGCGTGCTCGAGGCCGATGCGGCAGCGCGCGAGAAGTTCGCCAGTCAGGACTGGCTCGCGACGATCGTCGAGCAGGATTCGGCCCGCATGTCAGGTCGCATCACGGGCGCCATGGTCGATTATCTCGACCCCCGCGACCGCGAGGCCATCGCGGCCCGCCTCGCGGACCCCGCGATCCGCATCGTGTCGATGACCATCACCGAGGGCGGCTACTTCATCGATCCGGCCACAGGCACCTTCAACCCCGCCCACCCGGCCATCGCCGCCGACGGCGCGAACCCCGCCGCGCCCCGCACCGTCTTCGGCCTCATCGTGGCGGGCCTGAAGCTGCGCCGTTCTGCGGGCGTCGCACCCTTCACCGTCATGTGCTGCGACAACATCCCCCACAACGGCGTCGTGACCCGCAACGCCGTCGTTGGTCTCGCTCGGCTGTCGGAACCTGGCCTTGCCGACTGGATCGAGCGCGAAGTGGCCTTTCCGAACGGCATGGTCGACCGCATCACCCCGGCCACCGGCGACCGCGAGCGGCGGCTGGCGCGCGAACTCTTCGGCGTCGAAGACGAATGGCCGGTCTTCTGCGAGACCTTCCGGCAATGGGTGCTCGAGGACAACTTCCCGGCCGGCCGTCCGGCGCTGGAAAAGGTCGGTGTGCAGTTCGTGCCGGACGTGACGCCCTACGAGCACATGAAGATCCGCATCCTCAACGGCGGACATGCCCTGATCGCCTATCCGGCCGGGCTGCTCGACATCGAGTTCGTCCACGAGGCGATGCAGCATCCGCTGGTGCTGGGCTTCCTGCGCAAGGTCGAGCGCGAGGAGATCATCCCCGTCCTGCCGCCCGTGCCGGATACCAATCTCGACGCCTACTACGCCCTGATCGAGGAGCGCTTCGCCAATCCGAGGATCGGCGACACGGTGCGGCGGCTCTGCCTCGACGGCTCCAACCGCCAGCCGAAGTTCATCGTGCCGGGCATCGCCGACCGGCTGGCGCGCGGCGAGGGCATTGAGGGCCTCGCGCTCGCATCCGCGCTGTGGTGCCGCTACTGCTACGGCGTCAGCGAGGCCGGCCGCGACATCGCGCCGAACGACCCGTGGTGGAGCCGGCTGCAGCAGGCGGCGAGGGCGGCGAAGGGAGAGCCGGGCGCATGGCTCGCGATGGACGAGATCTACGGCAAGGCCGGGGCCGCGCCCGCCCTGCGCGAGACCTTCGGACGCTGGCTGAGGATGTTGTGGGCCGAGGGCACCGAGGCCACCTTGCGCCGCTATCTCGGATCGTAGACAAGGCGCTGCCGCCGCGAAGGCGGCGACGCCGACGCGGCGGCGGGCCGCGATGGAGAGCCCGATGATCGCTCCCTCTCTCGTCATCTTCGACTGCGACGGCGTGCTGGTCGACAGCGAGCCGCTGTCGATCGACGTGCTGACCGCCTATTTCGCGGAGCTCGGCGCGCCCGTCTCCGCCGATCTCGCCTATTCCCGCTTCCTCGGCCGGTCGATGGCGACCATCGTGTCGATCATGCAGGACGATTTCGGCCTGGAGGTGACGGCCGCGCACCTGGCGGAGCTGCGCCTGCGCCTCAACGACCGGTTCCGCCGCGACCTGAGGCCGATCCCCCATATTGCCGAGGCGCTGGCCGGCATCGCGCTGCCGCGCTGCGTCGCCTCGTCCTCGAAGCCGGAGCGAATCCGGCTGTCGCTGTCGCTGACGGGCCTACTGGAAAGCCTCGAGCCGCACATATACAGTTCCACCATGGTCAAGAACGGCAAGCCCGCCCCCGATCTTTTCCTCCACGCCGCCCGCGAGATGGGCGTCGAGCCGGGCGCCTGCGTCGTGGTCGAGGACAGTCCCGCGGGCATCCAGGCGGCCCGCAGCGCCGGCATGCGGGTGCTGGCCTTCACCGGCGGCACCCATGCCGCCCCGAGCAACCTGCGCCGCGCGGTGGAGAGCCTCGCCCCCGACCACGTCTTCGACGACATGCGCCTCCTGCCCGGCCTGATCGGCACGAGCCCGACCCGCGGCGCCGCGGCGGCACGCTGATGCGCGACCATGTCTGCGCGGTCGATGTCGGCACCGGCAGCGCCCGCGCGGGCGTGTTCACGCGCGACGGACGGATGATCGCCCGCGCCGAGCGGCCGATCCGCATGAACCGCCCGCGCGCCAACCATGCCGAGCACGATTCCGAAGATATCTGGCAGGCGGTGTGCCAGGCCGTGCGCGAGGCGCGCGCCGCCTCCGGCCTGCCGGCCGAGCGCATCGCCGGCATCGGCTTCGACGCCACCTGCTCGCTGGTGATCCGCGACGCGGACGGCGGGCCGCTCAGCGTGTCGGCCGGAGGCGGCGACGGCTGGGACACGATCGTCTGGCTCGACCACCGCGCCATCGCCGAGGCCGAGGAATGCACGGCGACCGCGCACCCGGTGCTCGACCATGTCGGCGGCGTGATGTCGCCCGAGATGCAGGCACCGAAGCTGATGTGGCTGAAGCGGCACCGGCCGGACAGCTGGGCGCGGATGGGCCATGCCTTCGACCTCGCCGACTTCCTGACCTGGAAGGCGGGCGGCGGCACGGCGCGCTCGCAGTGCACGCTGACAGCCAAGTGGTCCTATCTCGCCCATGCCGGCGGCTGGCGCGACGACTTCCTCGCCGCGGTGGACCTCGCCGACCTGCGCCGGCGGGCGGGCCTGCCCGACGCCGCGACGCCGGTGGACGCCGGCCTCGGCACGCTGTCGACGGAGGCGGCGGACGCGCTCGGCCTCGACGGCGGCTGCGCCATCGGCGTCGGCCTGATCGACGCCTTCGCCGGCGCGCTGGGGGTGATCGGCGGCCTGGCGGGCGAGAACATCGACCGTCACCTGGCGCTGATCGCCGGCACGTCGAGCTGCGTGATGGGCTTCTCGCGCGCGCAGCGCATGGTGCCGGGCATCTGGGGTCCCTATTTCGGCGTCGCGCTGCCGGACCTGTGGCTCTCGGAAGGCGGCCAGTCGGCCACCGGCGCGCTGCTCGACCACGTGGTGCGCATCCATGGCGGCACCGTGCCGGACGCGGCGACCCATGCCTGCATCGTCGGCCGCATCGCCGAGCTGCGCGCCGCCGAGGGCGAGGCCTTCGCGGCCGGCCTGCACGTCCTGCCCGACTTCCACGGCAACCGCTCGCCCTTCGCCGACCCGCATGCGCGCGGCGTGGTCTCGGGCCTGATGCTCGACGCCTCCTTCGACGCCACCTGCCGGCTCTACTGGCGCACCTGCGTGGCGATCGCGCTCGGCATCCGCCACGTGCTGGAGCACATGAACGCGCACGGCTACCGCATCGACACACTGCACGTGACCGGCGGCCACACGCGCAACCCGCTGCTGATGGAGCTCTATGCCGACGCCACCGGCTGCACCGTGGTGGAGACGGCCGCGCCCGACGCGGTGCTGCTCGGCTCGGCGATGGTGGCGGCGAGCGCGGCGGGCCTGCACGGCGGCCTGCGCGAGGCCTGCCGGGCGATGCGGCAGGAGGAGCGGGTGCGCCGGCCGGACCCCGCCCGCGCCGCCGCCTGCGCGCGCGACTATCGCGTGTTCCTGACCATGCACGCCCACCGCCGCGAGATCGAGGCGATGGGCGCATAGAAGGTGACATCCGGTCCGCATCTCGCGATGCGCCGGCCATGACGGGACAGGCGCCGGGCGCCATCAGGAAGAGTCGCGACGCTCGACGCCGGCGGGCGTCCACCGGGCGGCCGCGGGCGCGGCCGGCGAAGCCGAGGCGCGTGCCGAGCGCGCGGGCCAGCCCGGCCCGGGCCCGAACCATTCCTACAGCACGGCAAGCAGCGACGACAGCGTCGCCGCGAGCGCCTGGAACCGCTCTGCCAGGCCGAGCGCGTCGGCGACGCCGTCGCCGGCGGGCCACGCCGCCGGGGCGGAGACATCCTCGTCACTGCCGGTCAGCGCCGCGACATAGGCCCTGGCGATCTGCTCGCCCGGGCGCAGCAGCCACAGCACGGCGATGCGGACCGGGGCCGAGCGCAGGCTGGCGCGTTCGCAGAGGCCGGCCAGCGCGATGAGCAGCATCACGACGCGCCGCAACCGCTTCCTGTCCTCCCCTGCCACCCCGCCCCAGCCCATTCCCGTCTCCACACGCAACGGACCCAGTCTGCGTGCGGCGCGGGGAAGGTGGATGGACAGGCGGGTGGAAAATGCGAAGGGCGAACGGGATCAACGGGTTGGCGCGGGAGGGTGCGGGAAACTGTCCACGGTGAAGAGGGGTTCGCGGACGAGGGAGGAGCGCGGGAGGGGCTGTTGAGCGACGCACGACCGGAGCCATGGCGGAGGGCGGGAGTGGCGCTGGGGACAGTTTACTTTTTTCCGCTCGCGTGAACCTTGGTGCGCTGCGACCTCTCTGCGGAAAGAAAGTAAACTGTCCCCGGAGGCAATGATCGCGACCTGTCCTTCTCCCCTTGTGGGAGAAGGTGGCTTGGCGCGAAGCGCCAAGACGGATGAGGGGTGTCGGAAGAAACGAGACCCGTGCAGAACAAATGCTCTCAGCGCTTACGTCTGAAGGCTTGCGCTCCGTCCAGCCCTTCGCTACGGCTCCGGGCGTTCGCGTCCTTCGGAAGGTCCACCGGACCTTCCGATCCGCCTTCGGCGAACCGGTCGCTCACCCCCTCATCCGTCTCGGCCTCCGGCCGATCCACCGCCCTGGGTGCTTCGCACCCGTCCTTCGGACCCCACAAGGGGAGAAGGACAGGGGCGCTAGCTTGCCAGCGCCTCGTAGACCTTCGCCCAGCGCTTGGCGCTCTCGGCGTGGAGTCGCTCGACGGTAGGGCTGACCTTGCCGTGTGGGAATTCCTCGATAAAGTATCATTCTGGCTAAACGATAAAGGTCGGCGCGGCATACCGGAACCGGAGTCTAACTGACGTGGACTACGGTGGGGAGACATTGACTGGCAACCGACGCTCGTCGACATACTAATGCGCCCATCTTCATCGCCTCGATGAACACTGCGTCGGGAGGGTCTACCAGTCCAAACTGGCGCAGGCAGCCCCTGCCCTTCGCTAGGGCTCCGGGCGTTCGTCACTTCAATCGACAGACTGTTGTCGATTGCTCGCATTTGGCAGACGCGCCTCACGCTTCCGCTGTCGAGCAGCTTGCGATTGCGGGTGACGTCGCCGCCGTCGCATCTGGCCGTAGGGTCCGGGCGCAGCGCTTGGACCGTCTCGCCCAGTTTCCCCCTACGCCGCGTGCGTCAGCGCGTCCGACGGCAGCTGCGCCTTCGCGTCGAGCAGTTCGATGCCCACGATACGGCCTTCGGCGTCGTAGTCCAACACGACATCCGGGGAGACTCCTGCGCTGTCGAGCACCTTGACGCTGGACAGGCGAATGTAGGCCGCGTTGTCGTCCGGCCTGTATTTGATCGACGGGGTCATCGGGGCCGGCTCGCGCGTGGGACGGCGCGGTCATAGCACAATCCGGGGGCTGCAGCGTTTGTCCAGCCAGCGCTCCTCTCCCCCGGGCAGGGGGAGAGGTGGCCCGTAGGGTCGGTGAGGGGGTGGTGCCTCCCCGCGCAGCGGCGGGAGGATGGGTGGCGTGGAACACGGCGGGGTGGCGGAAGCACCCCCTCACCGTCACGCTTCGCGTGCCACCTCTCCCCCTGCCCGGGGGAGAGGAGAGGGCGTCGCGGCGGCTTCAACGGTGCCCCGGGGCGGTTGACTTCGCGAGTACTCGTTGCGGCGTAGATCCTCGGGTCGGGCCCGAGGATGACGAAGCGGAGAGGTTGGCGCCTTACAACGAGCCGCTGAGCGGCTCAGTTGTCCCCCATCTTCAGCGCCTCGATGAACGCCGCCTGCGGGATATCCACCTTGCCGAACTGGCGCATGCGCTTCTTGCCCTCTTTCTGCTTGTCGAGCAGCTTGCGCTTGCGGGTGATGTCGCCGCCGTAGCATTTGGCGGTGACGTCCTTGCGGAGCGCCGAGATGGTCTCGCGGGCGATGATGCGGCCGCCGATGGCGGCCTGGATCGGGATCTTGAACATGTGCTGCGGGATCAGCTCCTTCAGCTTCTCGCACATGGCGCGGCCGCGCTTTTCGGCGGCCGAGCGGTGGACGAGCATGGAGAGCGCGTCGACCGGCTCCTCGTTGACCAGGATCGACATCTTGACCAGGTCGCCCTCGCGATAGTCGGTGAGCGCGTAGTCGAAGGAGGCGTAGCCCTTGGAGATCGACTTCAGCCGATCATAGAAGTCGAAAACAACTTCATTGAGCGGCAGGTCGTAGACCAGCATGGCGCGCTTGCCGACATAGGAGAGGTCGTGCTGGACGCCGCGCCTGTCCTGGCAGAGCTTGAGGATGGAGCCGAGATAGTCGTCCGGCGTGAGGATCGTGGCGCGGATCCACGGCTCCTCGATGTGGGCGATCTTGACCAGGTCCGGCATGTCGGCCGGGTTGTGCAGCTCCTTCACGGTGCCGTCGGTCATCGCCATGCGGTAGACGACGCTCGGCGCGGTGGCGATCAGGTCGAGGTCGAACTCGCGCTCCAGCCGCTCCTGGATGATCTCGAGGTGGAGCAGGCCGAGGAAGCCGCAGCGGAAGCCGAAGCCGAGCGCGGCAGAGGTCTCCATTTCAAACGAGAAGCTGGCGTCGTTGAGGCGCAGCTTGCCCATGGCGGCGCGCAGGTCCTCGAAGTCGGCGGCGTCGACCGGAAAGAGGCCGCAGAAGACGACCGGCTGCGCCGGCTTGAAGCCGGGAAGGGCCGAGGCGGTGGGGCGGCGGTCCTCGGTGATGGTGTCGCCGACGCGGGTATCGGCCACCTCCTTGATCGAGGCGGTGATGAAGCCGAATTCGCCGGGGCCGAGCTCGTCGACCTGGATCATCTTGGGCGTGAAGACGCCGGTGCGCTCGACCGGGTATTTGGCGCCGGTGCCCATCATGCGGATGGTCTGGCCCTTCTTCAGCGTGCCGTCGATGACGCGCACCAGGACGATGACGCCGAGATAGGCGTCGTACCAGCTGTCGACCAGCATGGCCTTCAGCGGCTTGGCGGCATCGCCCTCGCGCGGCGGCGGCAGCTTGGTGACGATCGCCTCCAGCACCTCGTCGATGCCGATGCCGGTCTTGGCCGAAATCATCACCGCCTCGGACGCGTCGAGGCCGATCACCTCCTCTACCTGTTCCTTGATGCGGTCCGGCTCGGCGGCGGGCAGGTCGATCTTGTTCAGAACCACGACGATCTCGTGGTTGGCATCGATGGCCTGGTAGACATTGGCCAGCGTCTGCGCCTCGACGCCCTGCGAGGCGTCGACCACCAGCAGCGAACCCTCGCAGGCGCGCAGCGAGCGCGACACTTCATAAGCGAAGTCGACGTGGCCCGGCGTGTCGATGAGGTTCAGCACATAATCCTGGCCGTCCCTGGCCTTGTAGTTCAGGCGCACGGTCTGCGCCTTGATGGTGATGCCGCGCTCGCGCTCGATGTCCATGTTGTCGAGCACCTGCTCCTTGCCCTCCATCTCGCGCGCGTCGAGCCCGCCGGTGAGCTGGATGAGCCGGTCGGCGAGCGTCGACTTGCCGTGGTCGATATGGGCGACGATCGAGAAATTGCGGATGTGGTCGAGCGGGAAGGTCATGGCCGCGCCTTTAGCAGGGAAGTGCTGAAAGGCAAAGGGTCCGGGCCGCGCGGGCGGCCCGGAGGTGCGGCGGCCTCAGCGGCCGGGCACGCGGCAGCAGGTGCGACTGGCGCGCAGGGTGGAGGTGCCGGAGGCGTTGTTGTTGTGCGCGGAGCAGGTGCCGTTCTTGAAGAAGACCATGGGCATCAGCCAGGTTGAGGATTCGCAGTTGGTCGCGGTCGGGGTGTAGCCTGCCGGGCAGAGCGGCGCGAAGGCGTTCGCGCCTGTGCCGGCGGCAACGCTGACATTCGCCGTCGCCGTGTCGACGCAGGACAGCGCGGTGGCCACGGGGCGCGTGTAATAGCCGATCACGTCGATGACGTAGTGCACCTGGGTGCTGGCGCGCACGGTGATGTCCCAGCTGCAGGTGTTGCAGGCGGGGACGGTCAGGTTGCCCGCCTCGCCGTAGCTGCCGGCATTGACCACGATGCCGGGGCCGGTCTCGTGCGTCTGGCCGTAGGCGTAGACCTTGAAGTTGCCGTTGCCGGCCGGCGAGAGAAGCGAGATCGAGAGCGCATAGGCGGCCACGAAGGTGTTGGGAATGCCGCAGTCCGTCGAGGAGTTGCCGCCGGAAACGGTGCCGACGCCGCCCTGGTACTGATAGGTCGAGGCCGGGGAGACGATCAGGTTACGCGCCGTGGCGGCGGGCAGCGGGCTGTTGAGCACGACGGTATTGGCGATGCGGCAGCGGCCTGCGGGCAGCGGCGTGAAGGTGAGGTCGGCATTGAGGTCGCCGATCGACTGTGGCGCGACCGCGCCGTTGGAGATCGCGCCCGACGCCTGCTGCACCTCCGCGGCGGTGGGGATGTAGCCGGTCAGCGCGGCGTGCATCAGCTCCAGCGTCGGCGCGGTGGTGGCGCGCAGCACGTTGGCCGCGTCGCCCTCGGCGATGGCGGCCGTCAGCCTGGCCGACCAGCGCGCGACGCTGCCGCCGGGCGAGGCCTTGACCACGCCTTGCCACTTGGCGACGAGCTCGCGCGTGATCGCGGCGCGCTGGGCCGCGGTCAGCGTGGTCACGGAAGGGGTCGACGCCGCGGGCGTCGAGACCGCGCCGGGCGCCTCGGCGGCGGCGGGGGTCAGAGCGGTGAGCGCGGCACAGGCCGCCACGCAGATCGCTTTCAGCACTTGCATCATATTGCTCCTGGGAAGATCGAGGTAGGCCGCGGCACTGTAGTTGACGTAACGTCAGGTTGGGAAGATGGAGAATTTCCAGGGGGGTGGAAAACCGGGGAATGGCGGGCAAGAAGGTGACGAGCGCGCCTTGAGCGGGGGCGGCAAAGGGCTGGATAGGCGGGCAGGAGGGCATGCCCTTGCGCCAACGTCCAGTTGCAGGTTGAGTGGCAAGAGGTGAGGGAATCAGGTGGCCCAATTCATTGATGAGCTGATTTCGCGCTACGGCGAGTCGACAAGGGCGAAGCTCTCGAACGCAGCGATCGACGGTGCGCCGGAGGATCAGCTTCGCGCACCATTGGAGACCCTTTTGCCGGCGCTGGCCGAATTATGCGGTGTGCCGACGGACCAAATCCGCCTCGTGGGCGAGACCACGCTCGCCGGCACAGGAACCCGCCCGGATTTCGCCGTGACGCGCGGTATCAAGCGGGGAGCCGAGACGCTTGTCGGCTTCATCGAGGTGAAAGCTCCGGGCAAGGGCGCGGATCCGCGACGCTTCACCGATGCTCACGACAAGGCGCAGTGGCAGAAACTCAAGTCGCTGCCGAATCTGCTCTACACCGACGGCGGATCGTTCAGCCTGTGGCAGGACGGCGAACTCGCGGGACAGATCGTCCACCTCGACGGCGATATCGCGACTTCGGGCGCGAAATTAACGGCACCCCACACGCTGCTTACGCTTATCGCCGACTTCCTCAACTGGAAGCCCATCCCACCCAGCAATGCGAAGCAACTCGCGCATGTCTCGGCACGACTCTGCCGGCTGTTGCGCGACGAGGTGCAAGAACAGCTCGAGGCCAAGAGCGAGGCGCTGACCGCGCTTGCACGCGACTGGCGCAAGCTGCTGTTCCCCGAGGCGAACGACGCCCGCTTCGCCGACGGCTATGCGCAGGCGGTCACCTTCGGTCTCCTGGTGGCGCGCGCGATGGACGTATCGCTGGCGGAGGGAATCCACCAGGCAGCCTATCACTTGAGGCAGTCGAATTCGCTGATCGGCACGGCGCTCGGCCTGCTCACAGACGATGACGCGAACTACGGGGCGCTACGGACCTCGCTCGACACGCTGGCGCGGGTGCTGAACGAGGTGAACTGGCACACGATCAGCAAGGACAGGCCGGAAGCCTGGCTCTATTTCTACGAGGACTTCCTCGAGGTCTACGACAACGACCTCAGGAAGATGACCGGCTCGTACTACACCCCGCCCGAGGTGGTGTCGGCGATGACGCGGCTGGTGGACGAGACGCTGAAAGGTCCGCTGTTCAACCGGCCGGCCGGCCTTGCCTCGAGTGACGTGACACTGGCCGACCCGGCGGTGGGCACCGGCACCTTCCTTCTCGGCGTGATGCGCCGTATCGCTTCGACGGTCGAGGCGGACCAAGGGCCCGGCGCGGTGCGCGGCGCGATCGAGGCGGCGATGAACCGCCTGGTCGGCTTCGAGCTGCAGTTCGGTCCCTTCGCCGTGGCGCAACTGCGCCTGATCGGGGAGATGCAGGCGCTGATGAAGCCCGCGGCCGGCTCGGTGCAGAAGCTGCCGGAACTGCAGCTCTTCATCACCGACACGCTGGGCAATCCCTTCGTCGAAGAGGACGTCCTGGTGCAGAGCGGCCCGATCGCCAAGTCGCGCCGCGACGCCAATACAATCAAGAAATCGCGCGACATCACCGTCGTGCTGGGAAACCCGCCCTACAAGGAGAAGGCGCGGGGCATGGGCAGCTGGGTCGAGGCCGGGGCGGGTGGCAAGCTGAAATCGCCGATGGACTGGTGGTCGCTTCCGCCGGAATGGGGTGCGTCCGCCCACGCCAAGCATCTCAAGAACCTCTACGTCTATTTCTGGCGTTGGGCGACGTGGAAGGTGTTCGGCTCCGGCAACTACGCAGCTACCGGCCGTCCCGACCGCGACGAGGAAGGCATCATCTGCTTCATAACCGTGGCCGGCTTTCTGGGCGGGCCGGGATTCCAGAAGATGCGGGCCGATCTGAGGCGGAGTTGTTCCGACATCTGGGTGGTCGACTGCTCACCGGAAGGACACCAGCCGGAGGTCGCGACGCGCATCTTCCAGGGCGTTCAGCAGCCCGTCTGCATCGTGCTGGCCGCGAAGCCCCTGGACAAGAATCCCGACCAACCGGCGCACGTCCGGTTCATGGCGCTGCCCAAGGGGAAGCGCGAGGAGAAATTCGCCGCGCTGGAGAAGCTGTCGCTCAGGAGCGGCAGCTGGTCGGACGCACCTTCGGACTGGCGGGCGCCCTTCTTTCCGGAGGCGACAGGTGATTGGGCGACCTTCCCGGCGCTCCGGGACTTCTTCCTCTATGACGGCTCCGGCGTCATGCCGGGACGGACATGGATCATCGCGCCGGATTCGCAGTCGCTGCGGGACCGCTGGGACCGGCTGGTGGCGGAGAAGGACCCGGCGAAGAAGGAAATACTCTTTCACCCGCATGAGGGTGGAGACAAGACCGTTGCCAAGGTCGCGCAGAAAGGCTTGGCGGGCCATGAACACCGGTCAGTCCCCGTGGGGCGGGACATTGGGAATGCAATTCAGCCGACCCGATACGCTTTCAGATCGTTCGACAGGCAATGGATATTGCCGGATTCGCGCCTCATCAACCGCCCCAACCCAACGCTCTGGGCGGCACATTCGGCGAAGCAGGTGTATCTAACTGCGCTTGAGCGCATATCTCCAAGATCAGGCCCCACGATTTCGTTCACCGGTTTGGTTCCCGATCTCGATCACTATCATGGTCGTGGAGGTCGGGTGCTTCCGCTCTGGTCTGACGCGACTGCTACGCGCTCCGGTATCGCACCTCAAATGCTGGCCCTTCTCGCCGACACGCTGGGCGAGGTGTCGCCCGAGGACGCGCTGGCCTATATCGCCGGCGTGATGGCGCATCCGGCCTTCACGAAACGCTTCCAGTCCGACCTCATCCAGCCCGGCCTGCGCGTGCCGCTGACCGCCGAGCCTGCGCTGTTCGCCGAGGCGGCGGCGCTGGGGCGCGAGGTGATCTGGCTACATACCTATGGCGAGCGTTTCGCCGACCCCGATGCCGGGCGGCCGAAGGCGCCGCCGCGCATGGCGGAGGGCGAACGGCCGACGTTCCCGGCGGAAGGCGCCATCCCCGGCGCGCCGGAGCCGTTGCCCGACACGATGGACTACGACCCGGCAAAGCGGCGATTGAAGGTTGGCGCCGGTTTCATCGACAATGTGCCGCCGGAGGTCTGGGCCTACGAGGTGTCGGGCAAGCAGGTGGTGTGGCACTGGTTCAGCTATCGCAAGCGCGACCGCACGCGGCCGCAGATCGGCGACAAGCGGCCGCCCTCGCCGCTCGACCGCATCCAGCCGGCCCACTGGCTCGCCGAATACACCACGGACCTGATCGACCTGCTGAACGTGCTTGGGCGGCTGGTGGCGCTTGAACCGCGCCAGGCCGACCTGATGGAGCGCATCCTGGCGGGCAAGAAGATAGATGCCAGGGCGTCGCGTCCCGAGTCTTGATTGCGGGGAAAAGCCGGTTCGGCGGGTCGCGCTGGCCGGCGCTCCGTGCAAAGAATTGCCGACGCGAATCGATGACCAGACCATGACCCGTGCGCAACTCGATCTCTTCGGCGGCGACCAGCCCGAGCTCTTCACCGAGGAGGCCGCCCCGATCGTCTATCGCGCCGACCCGGATCGCATCCGGCGGCGCATCGCAAACCTGCTTACGGAAGCCCGCGCAGCGCAGCGGATGCCCTGGAACGCGGAAGAGCTCGACAACCGCCTCTATCTCCTGAAGCAGATGGGGCGCTTCCTGCCCGAGGAGGAGGCGGCACAGCTCGCCTTCGAATTCGAACAGGAAGTGGAGCGGCTGAAAGCGGCGTGAGGCTGGCACCGGGCGGGCATTTAGCTCCGCGTAGGGCCGCATTGGGGGGGAGAACAGTGGTCACTCCAGTTCCAAAAGTCCCCGACCTCTTCGTGCCGATCCTGCGGGTGCTGGAATCGCTGGGCGGGTCGGCCTCGATCGAGGAGATCAACGACCGGGTTGCGGCCTTGATGGGCTTGCCCGACGAGGTGCGCGCGGTGCCGCACGGCGACGGGCCGACGACGAAATTCGACTATCGCTGCGCCTGGGCGCGGAGCTGGCTGAAGAATGCCGGCTTCACCGAAAACAGCGAGCGCGGCGTCTGGGCGCTGACGCAGGAGGGGCGGCTGATCGTCGACTCGGCCGCCCCTGACCGCATCGTCAAGCTGGTCCGCAAGGCGAATTCCGACCTGCGCAAGGCGCGGATCGCCGCGCACGACACGGCGGGCGATGGCGATGACGACGCCGAAGGTGCGGCGGCGCCCAAGGACTGGCGCGAGGAGCTGTTGGACGTGCTCCTGGCGCTGGAGCCGGACCGGTTCGAGCGGCTGTGCCAGCGCATTTTGCGTGAGTCCGGCTTCGTCAAGGTCGAGGTGACGGGACGCAGCGGCGATGGCGGCATAGACGGCACCGGCGTGCTGCGGGTGAACCTGCTGTCGTTCCACGTCCTGTTCCAGTCGAAACGGTGGAAGGGCTCGGTGGGCTCCAGCGTCGTGCGCGATTTCCGCGGCGCGATGGTCGGCCGCGCCGACAAGGGGCTGATCATCACCACCGGCAATTTCACCGCCGATGCCCGCCGCGAGGCAACCCGCGACGGAGCGCCGGCGATCGACCTGATCGACGGCGAGGCGCTGTGCGATCTTTTGCGCGACCTCAAGATCGGCGTGAAGGTCCGCATGGTGCCGGAGGTGACGGTGGACCCGGCTGCCTTCGCCGCGTTCTAGCCCTCACGCGAACACATCCGCCACGTATCTCCCATGCTCGCGCTCGATCGTGTCGGCCCAGGTGTCGGCGTCTTCTGCCGAGGCGCCGGTGGTGTCGCGGTAGATCCTGACCAGGGTTTCGCGCACGGCAGGCGCCATGTGCTTGCCGTCGCCGCAGACGAAGACGGTGCCGCCCTGGCGGAAGAGGTCGGCGATCAGGGCGCGGTCGGACCAGACGCGGTGCTGGACGAAGCGGATGTCGCCCTCCGGCGCGTCGGAGAAGGCGGGCAGGACGGTGACGACGCCGTCGTTCTGCCAGGCCGCGAGCTCGTCGCGGTAGAGGTAGTCGACGTCGGGATGGTTGGTGCCGAAGAACAGGAGTGCTGCGCCGACCTGCTGGCCGGCGGCCTTCTGCGCGGCGCGCTCCTGCAGGAAGCCGCGGAAGGGGGCGAGGCCGGAGCCGGCGCAGATCATCACCAGCGGCGTCTTCGGGTCGGCCGGCGGATGGAAGCGCGCATTGGAGGGGCGCACGGCGATGGAGACGCGGTCGCCGGGTTCGAGCCCCGCCAGGTAGGAGGAGGCGACGCCCTGGTAGCGGCCGACGCCTGACATCGCCGGCGCGTCGACCACGGCGATGGTGAGCGTGGCGTTGGCCGGGTTCCACAGCGGCGAGGACGAGATGGAATATTGCCGCGCCTTCATCGGCGGCAGCATGTCGAGGAAGCGGGCGAAATCGATGGGGCAGGACTGGAAGCGGTCGAGCAGGTCGATGACGCTGAAGCGGCGGCCGAGCACCTCGCTGTCGTAGCCGTCGGCGGCAAGCGCCTCCAGCTCCTTCTTCTCCGGCGGGCAGCGGGTGGCCGCGGCGAGCGCCGCCACCTGGGCGCGGGTGGCCGGCTGGGCGAGCTCGACATAGTTGGCGAGCAGCTCGCCGCAGCTGACCGGATGGCCGACCGGCAGGCCGGTGGAGCCGGCGGCGCGGTCGATGACCACCAGAGTGTCGGAGGAAAGGCCGAAGCGGCGCAGCACGCGATCGACCAGCGCGTCCGGATTGCGGGCGAGCACGGCGAGATAGTCGCCGGCGCGGTAGGTCATGCCCTCGGGGAGCGCGAACTCGATGTGGCGCTTGGAGCGGGCGCCGGCAGCGGCCATGTCAACCAGCTCGCGGTTCTCGACCACGACGCCCTGCTTGAGGTCGCCGAGCCTCAATGTGCTCTCGCGGCCTGCCTTGACGAAGTCGAGATGGATTCCCGACGGCGCTTCGGGCGCGGCGGCCGGCCGGCCGAAGGCGGCGGACAGCGCCGGCCAGAACGCGGCATACCATTCGTCGAAGGCGCCGAAGAAATCGCCGCCGGAATCGGCCTCGCCGCGCGGGGCGACGCGCTTGCCGCCGGCCTTTTCCAGTGCCGCGTCGACGCGTTTGGGGATCGCCTGGAAGGTGCGCGCCCACTGGCGGTTGCCGCAGCCGAACACGGCGAAGGGCAGGTTTTCGAGGGAGCCGGACGCGAGCGCCTCGACATCGGCGACGAAGCGGCGGGCATTGTCCGGCGGCTGGCCTTCGTAGGAGGCGGTGACGACGACGACCGCGCCATCCTTCGGCAAGCGGCCGGCAAAGTCGTCCATCGGCGCCACGGTGGGCGCGAAGCCGTAGGACGGGGCGTCGGCGGCGATGCGGTTGGCGAAGGCCTCGGAGGAGCCGGTGTTGGAGCCATAGAGGACGAGGAGCGCGGTGGCGGCCTCGCCCTCGCGCAGCGGCGCGGGCGCGGCGGGCGCCAGCGTCTTCTGCGGCGCGGCGAGCGAAGGCGCGCGCACCAGCGCCTGGGCGGAGCGGCGCGAGCGGGCGCGGATGCGCAGCCCTTCCGGCTTGATGGTCAGCGTCTCGTGGATCTTCAACTGGTAGGACGGGTCGTCGAAGGCGATGTCGAAGCGCTGCAGCATCATGGCGAGCACGAGCTGCGCCTCCTGCATGGCGAAGGGCCGGCCGATGCAGGCGCGCGCGCCGTTGCCGAAGGGCTTCCAGGCATTGGGCGGCAGCTTTTCGGCGTTTTCCGGGGCGAAGCGCTCGGGGACAAAGGCCTCGGCATCGTCGCCCCAGACGGCGGGATCGCGGTGGAGCATCGGCTCCAGGATCATGACGCTGTCGTCGGGCGTGAGCGGATACTTGCCGGCGAGCAGCGTGTCCTCGTGCGGCTTGACGGCGAAGACGGAGGCCGTCGGCCAGATGCGCAGGCTCTCCATCAGGACCTGCTCGATGTAGCGCAGCTGGGCCAGGTGCTCGATGCGAGGCATCTCGTCGCCAAGAACCTCGTCGACCACCGCGCGGGCCTTTGCCAGCACTTGCGGGTTCTTCAGCAGCAGGTAGGTGGCGAAGGAGAGCAGGCCGCTGGTGGTCTCGTGGCCGGCGATCAGGAAGGTGATCATCTGATAGCCGATGTTCTCGTCGTCGAGCTTCTCGCCGGTGACCGGGTCGACGCCGTTGAGCATGATGTTGAGCAGGTCGTGCTTTTCGGCGCCCTTCGGGTCGCGGCGACGCTCGGCGATCAGCTCCTGCGCGACAGAGCGCATGAGGGCCGCATCGCTGTCGAAGCGGCGGGCGGTGGACAGCATCAGGCTGGTCATCAGCTTCGGCCGGCGGGCGCGCTGGCCGGATTCCGACAGGGCGCCGACCATGGCGCCGACGAAGGGATGCATCTCGTCGCGGTAGAAGCTGTTGAAGCGGTAGTCGAAGGCGCAGAGCGCGATCGTGTCGAGGGTGAGCCGCGTCATGTTGTCGGCGACGTCGATCGAGGCGGCGGGGCCGAAGCGCTCCCAGCGGACGAACATCTGGTCGGCGATGTCGAGCATGCGGTCGAACATGGAGCGCACGCCGATCGGCCCGAAGGCGGGCATCAGCAGCCGGTGGGCCTTCGCCCAGTTGGGCTCGCTGTTGTAGGCGGTGAACAGGCCGTCGCCGGCAAAGGCTCGGATCTCCTTGAGCGGCGGATGGACGCGCTTGTTGAAGCGGCTCTCGTCGCAGAGCTCGTTGACCAGCTCCTGCGAGCTGGCGACATAGAACTCGCGATCGAGGATGCGCAGGCGGAAAAACGGACCGTAGGTGCGGGCGAGCCGCATCAGGCTCTGGACCGGGGCGTCGGTGTCGAGCTCGGGCAGGTTGCCGATGAAGGGCCGCAGCGGCGGCTGGGGAATCCGGGGGGTCATTGTGTCTTGGGCCATGGTTGTGCACCTTCGGACAGAGGCCGGCGCTTGACCGGCCAAGCGCGGCAGACTAAATTACAAACGTAAAATAGATGCGAAGGGCAGGCTTGTAAAGTGGCGATCGTGCAGTCGGCGAGACCGAAGGCGGAGGACCCTCGCTTCCAGCGCAGCCTGAAGGCGCTGCTGGATGCGGTGTCGGAGCTGCTCGACCGCGAGCCGCTGCAGGACCTGTCGATCACCCGCATCGTCGAGGCGGCCGGGGTGACGCGGCCGACATTCTACCAGCACTTCGCCGACCTGCCGGATGCGGCGCGGCGGGCAGGGCTGGCACGGCTGGCGGATGCGTTTCCCATCCCGCAGCCGACGGCGGCGCTGGCCGGGATGGCGGCGGAGGAGATGCGGGGCCAGATCGAGCGGCACACGCTGCCGGTGCTCACGCATCTGCGCGCGCATCGGCAGTTCTACGTGCGCGTGCTGGAGGGCGGCGGCAACGTGGCGTTCTTCGAGGAGATCGTCGCCTTCGTGGCGCAGCGCATGCTGCCGGAGGCGTTCGAGATCGCGGCGCGCAAAGGGCTGGCGGCCAGGGACGACCTGATGGCGGTGCTGGCCGGCGGCATCATGTGGCTGGTGATCCGCTGGCTGCGCGGCGAGATCGACGGCGACGCGGAGGCGATGACGCGGCGGATCTCGGGCATCGCCACGACGATGATCAAGAGCGGCGGCTGAGACGGATCAGAGCTGCGCCACCGGTGCGGCGGGGGCGAACCGCTGCGCACCGGGCAGCGCGGCGAGATCTTCAGACCTTCGCCTTGAATATGCTGAAGTTTGCTGCGAGCCTGTCTCCAGGCAGGAGGCGGGTCGCGGCGCATGGCACAACTGGCGTTTGCACGGATGCTGCTCGCGCTCGGGGTTTCGCTGATCCTCTGTCTGCCGGCCCTGGCGCGCGAGGCCGCCGCCCCGCAACGGCTCGCCCTTGTCGTCGGCGTCTCCGACTACAAGGACCTCAAGGATCTCGACAATCCGGTGCGCGATGCCAGCGCCGTGCGGAATCTCCTGAAACGGCTCGGATTCGACGTCACCTTCGTCCGCAATCCGAACTACCGGCGGCTGGAACGGGAGATCGCGGCGTTCGGTGCGGCAGCGCGCGAGTCGGCTTTCGTCGTCACCTACTTCGCCGGTCACGGGATGGCAGCGGTCCAAAACGATATCGTCACCAATGTCATGGTGCCGAAGGACGGGACGGTGTCCTGCGAGGACCGGGAAGCGCGGCGCGTCGTGTCGATCGACCGGCTGATGCGGGCGACAGCCCATGTCGCCAACCGGGTCTTTATCTTCGATGCGTGCCGCGACAACCCGTTCGCGAACTGCAATGCAGATGACAAGCGCTCGACGGGCTATGGATACCGCAGAATCGAGGCCCGGGAGGCCGAAGGCAGCGCCGATGAAGCGCCCGCCGACCGGTCGGCCGAGCGGTATGCCACAGAGGCCGCCGACGCCCCACAATCCAGGGCCTTGGTCGCCTTTTCGACCGATGCCGGCAAACTCGCCTCCGATGGCCCTGCGGGCACGCATTCGCCTTTCGCGCGCGAAATCATCAACGCGACCGACGGCGATCTGCGCCTGCCCGTGCGCGAGTTCCTCGACAGGATCAGCGACCGCGTGAACGGAGCCACCAAGGGTGACCAGCTCCCTTGGGTTCTCAGTCTTGGCGGCGAGCCGCAGCAGTGCCTGGACAGCAGCCAGTGCGCGCTGCGGGCAAGTCTCGACGCCGAGATTTCCCGGCGCACATCGTCCATGCTGGCGACACGCGCCGAGGAGCTTTTGTCGCGACGATACCCGCGCAAGGCCCTTGCCGTCGCGCTCGAAGGAGTGCCGGCTCTGTCGGACGGTCGGGATGTTCGCGTCGAGCCGGCGGTGGAGACGGCGTTGCGCAAGGCGGTGGCGGCCACACCGCGGTTCACGCCAATCGATGATGTCAGCGAGCGTCCGCTCGCCATCACATCCGACAGAACGCGCGTCGCCGCACATGACGAGACGGGCCGCCTCTTCGTGCTCGACCTTTCAGATCGCCGCCGCGTCGTTATGCAGAGCGCTGAACCCTATATGCCGTGGGATGGCGAGCGGTGGCTCCGCTTCAGCGCCGACGGCCGGTTCCTGGTCCGTAGCTCCTCGTCCCACGGTGTGGATCTCTTCAACGCGGCCACTGGTGAGCTTCTCGCTCGGCCGATCGGCGCAGAATCCGCGCGCGTGGAGATCAATGGCGATGGGTCCGCCATAGCCGGGCTCGCAACCGACCTCAAATCCGGAAGCGAGCGCCGGCCGATGGTCTGGACCTTCGAGCCGGCCACCGGGCGCCATACCACGCTCGCATTGCCCCAGCAGGCAATGCCGGAGGCTCTGGCCTTCAGTCCGGATGGCGCAGAGATAGCCGTCGCCTCGGCGCATTGGAGCGCCGACAAGGGCATGCATCGATATACCGTGGATGTCTTCGCTATCGGCTCGCTTGAGCCTCGCAGGACTTTCACCGTGCTCGAACCGCCGCCGTACAATGCAGAACGCTCGCTGAGTGTGCGCGGGCTCCAGTACCTCGATACCGGCCGGTTGCTCACCTGGGATCACGAGGCTCGCCTGTGGGACCTTGAAAGCGGTTCGCTGATCCGAACCTACGCGGGCCACGGTGCATCCTATCTCGGCATCAACGCCGTGGAGATCGACGGAAAGAAGGAAAGGTTGGCGACCAGTGGTGCGGACGGAGCTGTAGTGCTGCGAAACATCGCCGATGGCGCGCTGATCCGCCGCTTCACGGTCGGCGAGGCGATCTGGGATATCGCCTTCAACAGCGCAGGCGACCTTGTCGCCGCGAGGGACAATCTGGACAGGACCTTCGTCTGGGATCTGGCTGACCGTGGCGACACGCCTCTGCGCGTCCTTAGGGATGAGGGTGCCTCCATCGGAGAGGCCACCTACTGGAAGGCCGGCGTCTTCTCCTTCGACAAGACGGACGAGCATGTGCTGACCTGGGCGGGTGGCTTCGTCGCCCTCCAGATACGTCACGCCGAAGACGCGCGGATCTATCAGGCCGGCAGGAACGGGCGGACCGGGAACTTCGCACTGGGCGGCGACTCCGCCGCGCTGCTGGTGGGCAACGACCTCGAGCTGCTCGGCCCCGGAATGGACACGCCGACCTGCCGTCTACCGGGCGCCGGCGTGGGCTATCTCGATGGATCTACCTCGTTCGTCGACGCGCAGGGTCGCACGGCGGTCACGCTCCAGCCGGGCACACCCGGATGGACAGAGACCAGCGGCATGATGGGGAAGGTCGACATCATCGATCTGGAGGGTTGTCGTGTCGAGGCTTCTCTTGCCGAACGCGGCTATTCGATCAATTTTCCCGCCATCTCGCCGTCAGGCAATCTCATTGCCGCATTCGCGTTCGCGCCGACGCAGACATCAAGCCTGGACGCTTTTCGCCTTCTTGTCTGGGATACCCGTTCACGCAAGCTGGTGTCGGAATTCTGGGGCCATACGTCGAGGATTCTCGGCATCGGGTTCAGTCCGGATGAGACCAAGCTGCTAACCACCGCCCAAGAGGGCACGACGAAGCTGTGGGACATTGCCGCGCGGCGGGAAATCCTGAATGTTGCCGGGCGTTCCGGGTCACTCAACAATCGGGCTTTTTCGCCCGACGGCCGCTATTTCGTGACCACCTTCGAGAAACTCTCCATCTGGAATGCCGACACGGGCGAGCTTGAGCGGACGTTCGCCACGCTGCCGCCGGCGCAGAGTGCTGAGTTCAGTCCAGACGGCCAACTGATCGCGCTGGCATCGCAACCGGTGACGGTCGTGGACGCAGCGACCGGGACGATAAAGTTCGAACTCGATGCCGGGCTCTTCCTAAAGACCGTCACCTTTTCACCCGACGGTGCTCGCCTGCTGATCGTCGGTTACGACAGCACCATACGGATGCTGCCGTTTCACGCAGGGATCCGCTCTGTCGCCGAACTGGCCTGCCGCCTGGGGCCGCAGCCCCTCTCGGAAACAGAACGCGCACGGCTGAACCTCGGGCCGGGGCGGGCGGCTTCCGTCTGCGACCCGCCAGGCGCGCGCCGAGACTAATTCCCCCTACCCCGCCACCGGTGTCCATAGAATGTCGTCGATGTGCCTGGCGCCCGTTGCCAGCATCACGAGGCGGTCGAAGCCGAGTGCGACACCGGAGGCGTCGGGCATGATGGCGAGCGCGGAAAGGAAATCCTCGTCGATCGGGTAGCGCTCGCCGTAGACGCGGCTCTTTTCGTCCATCTCGGCCTCGAAGCGGCGGCGCTGTTCGGCGGCGTCGGTGAGTTCGCCGAAACCGTTGGCGAGCTCGACGCCGCAGCAGTAGAGCTCGAAGCGCTCGGCCACGCGCGGGTCGTGCGCGGTGGGGCGGGCGAGGGCTGCCTCGGCGGTGGGGTATTCGCACAGCACGGTGGCGGCGCCGATGCCGAGGTTGGGCTCGACCTTCTCGACCATGACGCGGGAGAAGAGGTCGGCCCAGGTGTCGTCGGGCGCGGTGCGTATGCCGGCGGCGGAGACGGCGGCGTGGAGGGCGTCGCGGTCGGTGGAGCCGTCGGGGCGGATCGAGGCCATCAGGTCGATGCCGGCGTGGCGGGCAAAAGCCTGCGCGACGGTGACGCGCTCGGGCTGCGCGAAGGGATCGGCCTCGCGGCCGCGAAAGGAGAAGCGCGCAGCACCGGCGCGGGTGGCGGCAAGTGCGAGGAAGGCGGCGCAGTCGTCCATCAAGACGTCGTAGGGCTCGCCGACGCGATACCACTCAACCATGGTGAACTCCGGCGAGTGCAGCGCGCCACGCTCGCGGTTGCGGAACACCTTGCCAAAGGAGAAGATGCGGCGTTCGCCGGCCGCGAGCAGCTTCTTGCAGGAGAATTCCGGCGAGGTGTGGAGGTGCAGAGGCGCGCGCTCGCCGCCCGTTGTGATCGCTTCGGTCGAGAAGGCCGACAGGTGCGCCTCGTTGCCGGGCGAGACCTGCAGGATGGCGGTGTCGACCTCGACGAAGTCGCGCGCAGCGAACCAGGCGCGGATGTCGGCGGCGATGGCGTTGCGGGCGAGAAGGCGGAGGCGACGGTCGGCGTGAACATGGGGCGTCCACCAGGGGGAGGCGGCGGTCATCTGGACACTCCGGCGATGGCGGCTAGGAGGAAGTCCACAGATGGCGGCGGGACACTACCCCCACCCCTGACCCCTCCCCACAAGGGGGAGGGAGACGATCCACTGCCGGCGATCTTCCCGGCAATAGCAGTCGAGCCGCTCGTCTTCAGGAAAGCGGCCGCGTATTCCCCTCCCCCTTGTGGGGAGGGGTCAGGGGTGGGGGTAAATGCCGTGCGTCGTCCGCCCGGCTTCGAAAAATCCCGCTCCGGCTGGCATGCCGGCGAAAGATAGGCTAGAGCGCGGGAAAGCACGCGCGGGTGCGCGAGACAGGGATTCTGAGGATTCGTCATGGTGAAGGTGATTGCGAGTTCGCTCCGCAAGGGCAATGTCGTCGAGAAGGACGGCAAGCTGTATTCGATCCTCTTCGCCGAAAACATTCACCCCGGCAAGGGCACGCCGGTGACGCAGCTGGACATGCGCCGCATCTCCGACGGCGTGAAGGTGTCGGAGCGCTACCGCACCACCGAGCAGGTGGAGCGCGCCCATGTCGAGGACCGGCCCTACAACTACCTCTACCAGGACGGCGAGGGCTTCCACTTCATGCAGATGGAGACCTACGAGCAGATCGCGGTGCATCCCGACGTGGTGGGCGACTATGCCCCCTACCTGCAGGAAGGCATGACGGTGACGCTGTCGGTGCACGAGGGCGTCGCGGTGGCGATCGAGCTGCCGCAGCGCGTGACGCTGGAAGTGGTGGAGACGGAACCGGTGACCAAGGGCCAGACGGCGTCGTCGTCCTACAAGCCGGCGGTGCTGTCGAACGGCGTGCGCTCGGCCGTGCCGCCGCACATCCAGGTGGGCACCCGCATCGTGGTGATGACCGCCGACGGCTCCTATGTCGAGCGCGCCAAGGACTGATTCCCAGGACGAGTTTCCAACTCGCTGAAACGCGTCTCTGACTACCAGCGCAGGACGAGACGGCCGGCCAGTGCGCCGGCGAGCGTGAGCATGCCGATCGCGATCGTGTACCAGACGGCGACGAAGAGCGGCGAGTCGTCGATGCAGTGCGCGGCGTAGAACGTCGCCGCGAGACCTCCCGCCGCCAGCCCGCAGAACGCCCCGGCAAGCGTCGGCCGCGTCGGCGCTCCATTGCGCAAGGCCGCGAGCAGCACGGCCAGAGGCAGGGCGCCGATCAGCGGAATGAAGGTGAGGCAGACGGTCGAGTTGGTGCCGATCAGCCGCGCCATCCGCGCGCCTTCGGGCACGGCAAACAGTTCGGCGATCACGCCCGCGGCGAGCAGAAGAGGCGCGGCGAGCAGGAGCGCGGCGGCGGGCGCGAGCGGGGTCCCTGGCCGGGCGGCGGCGCGCCAGGCAAGGGCGGCAGAGGCGGCGAGCGCCAGAGTCACTACGAACTTAAACGGGAAGCGCAACGTCGCCGCGGCCTCGGCGATGTCCGGACGAGGTCCGAGCAGGACGAGGAAGACAAGGGCGGCCAGCCCCGCCGCGAGCGCGAAACCCACGGCCAGCCGCCGGTCCAGCCGGCCGGCGCCGGCGGTATCCCGCGACAAGCCGCGAATGAGGCTTTGCGTGTCCATTCGACTGCTCAGGTCCTTCCCCGGCCATTCGGCCGATTTGCTCGATGTATGGCGCGCCTGGTCCATCCGCCAGCCTTGCGCCGTCCGTTGCCACATGCGGCCGGCCTCTTCACCTAGCCGCGTCCCCTGGCGATGGCCGCGAGCCCGCGATGCAGGGCGACGCGCACGGCGGTCTCGTTCATGCCGAACGCCGTCGCCGCCTCGCCGATCGACAGGCCCTCGACGCTGACCGCAGAGACGACACGGCGCTGGCCGGGCGGCAGCTGTTCGAGCGCCCGCTCGATCTCGCGCGGGCTGGCGGCATCCTCGACCGGCTCGGCCAGCGTCTCGGCATAGTCGGCGATGTCGACCTCGATCCGCCGGCCCCGCCGCCGCAGGCTGTCGACCAGCTTGTAGCGCGCAATGGCGAATATCCACGGGCAGACCGGCGCGTCCGCGCGCCAGGTGTGGCGCTTGAGATGGATGGCCAGCAGCGTTTCCTGCACGATGTCCTCGACTTCGGCGCCGCTCCCGGCGTTGCGTCTCGTGACGGCGCGGACCAGCGCGGCCACGCGCTCCAGGAACGCGGCATAGGCCTGCTCGTCGCCTGAAAGCGCTGCCCGCAGCATGCGGGCGAGTTCCGCTTCGTCGGCTTCGGTCAAGGCCTTCTCATCCCATCTTCGTCGGGCGGCGGCATTTGTTACACGGGCCGCGGCGGAATTGTCACGGCCCTTCTCACGCAAGCATCACGAAAGCGTGCTCGCGGGAAGTGTAACGCGGCGGCCCTTGGCAGCGAAGTCACCGTCATGGAGCGCATGTCGCGTTCCATCCAAGACTTCCAGAGGAGTAGACTATGAACCGCCAGACCATCGCTCTCGCCCTTGCCGGCTCGCTCGCCAGCGCCTTCGCCACCGCCGCCTACGCAGCCCCGCTGCCCGCCGAGAAGATGGTGGGCATGGAGAAGTGCTACGGCATCGCGCTGAAGGGCCAGAACGACTGCGCCGCGGGCGCAGGCACCACCTGCGCCGGCACTTCGACCATGGACTACCAGGGCAATGCCTGGAAGGCCGTTCCGGCCGGCACCTGCACCACGATGGACGTCAACGGTCACAAGGGCATGCTCGAGCCGATGAAGGGCTGATAGCTCTCGCGCGGGACCGGCGTGCCGATCGGCCTGCCGGCCCCGCCCACACTCGTCGGGGGCGATCGTCCGAAGCGACCCGTAAAAAGAAGCGAGATTCCGCCATGTCCTATCAACCCCTCCATGCGTCCAGGCTGCCGCCGCGCGCCGGCATCGGCTTCAAGCCCGAGCACTATGGCGACGTCGTGGAGATGGAACCGGATATCGGTTTCCTGGAGGTCCATGCCGAGAACTATATGGGCGAGGGCGGCATGCCGCATCGCATGCTGGCGGAACTCTCCGCGCGCTACGCTCTGTCGCTGCACGGCGTCGGCCTGTCGATCGGCGCCGCGAGGCCGCTGGACAGGGCGCATCTGGCGCGGCTGCGCCTGTTGATCGACCGCTACAAGCCGCAATCCTTTTCCGAACATCTCGCCTGGTCGACCCACGACACCGGCTTTCTCAACGATCTCCTGCCACTGCCCTATACGCCGGAAACGCTGGCGCGCGTCATCGACCATGTCGACGAGGTGCAGCAGGCGACCGGCCGGCAATTGCTGCTGGAGAACCCGTCGACCTATGTCCTGTTCGAGGAGAGCTGCATCGACGAGATCGACTTCCTCGACGCCGTCGCCGAGCGCACCGGCTGCGGCCTGCTGCTCGACGTCAACAATGTGATGGTCTCGGCCGTCAATCACGGGCTCGACCCCCTCGCCTACGTCGACCGATTCCCGGTCGACCGCGTCGGCGAAATTCACCTCGCCGGCTATGACGAGACGGTCGATGGCGCTGGCCAGCGGCTTCTGATCGACGCACACGGCTCGCGCGTGAGGGAGGATGTCTTTGCGCTCTACCGCCACGCGATCCGTCGCTGCGGTCCGGTGGCAACGTTGATCGAATGGGACAACGACGTGCCGGGCTTCGCCATCCTTCATGACGAGGCTCGGCGCGCCGACGCTGTGCTGGCAGAGGAGGCGAAGCGGCGGGGTTTTGCGACGCCGCCAAGGAGGGCGTCGGCATGAGCCATGCGGCTACCGAGGCAGCCTTCGCAGCGGCGCTTCTCGACCCTGCCCTGCCTTCGCCGGGAGGCCTGACCACAGCGCGCGGCGTGCCGGACGAGAAGCGCTTCGCCGTTTACAGGAACAATGTCGCCGTCGGCCTGCGCAAGGCGCTGGCGACACGATTCCGAGTCGTCGAGCGGCTGGTTGGCGAGGAGTTCTTCGCGCTGATGGCGCGCGCCTACATTGCCGGTGCGAGGCCCACTTCGCCGCTGCTCTTCGCCTATGGCGACGACTTGCCCGATTTCATCGAAGGCTTCGCGCCGGTGGCGTCGGTGCCTTACCTGGCCGATGTCGCGCGGTTGGAAGCTGCCGTGACGCGCGCCTACCACGCCGAAGACGCCGCGCCGCTCGGCATCGCGCAATTGGCCGCATTGCCGGCGGAGACGCTGGGCGACGTGCGGCTTGCGCCGCATCCGGCGGCGACACTGGTGCGCTCGCGTTTTGCCGTGGGCACAATATGGCAGGCGCACCAGGCGGACGTCGTGGCGCCGGTCTCGGCAGCCGGCGGCGAGACGGTGCTGATCGTCCGGCCGAGCTTTGAGGTCGGCGTCCATATCCTGCCGGCGCGCGACGCGATCTTTGCTGCCGCCCTGCTCGACGGCGTGGCGTTGGGTGCAGCGGCCTCGCAGGCGCTCGCCGCCGACGATGGTTTCGATTTCGGCGCCGCACTGCTCGGATTGGCGGGCCTCGGCGCATTTGCAGGCACGGTTTCGAACGACAAGGGAGACGAGGATGACGGACATGGTTGAAGCGCCATCCGACACCGGATGGAAACTGCTGGCGCCGGTGCGGCGCGTGGAAGGCTGGATCGCGTCGGTGCCGGCGGCGTTGCCCCTGCTGGCGCTGCGTCTAGCCCTGGCGGTTCCCTTCTACAAATCGGGGCTGACCAAGTGGGACGGGTTCCTGCAACTGTCAGGCGGCGCGCAATACCTGTTCGGGCAGGAATTCAAGCTGCACGTTTTTGGCGCGCAGTATCCCTATCCGTTCCCGATCGCCGCAGCCTATGGCGCGGGAATCGCCGAGATCGTGCTGCCGATCCTGCTGGTGCTCGGCTTCGGCACGCGCTTTGCGGCGCTTGCCTTGCTCGCCATGACGGCCGTGATCCAGATCACCGTGCCGGAAGGCTGGGCAAACTTTCACCTGCCCTGGGCGGCGATGGCGCTGACGCTGGCCGTATTCGGTGGCGGCGCGCTATCGCTCGATCGCCTCATCGGTCTTGGCCGCGAGAAGATGTGAGCGCGCCATAGAAGTCGCGGAAGGCGATGTCGTCCATCTGCACGTCGCCTTTCCGCGCTGCCTGAGAAGCCTGATCGTTCCGATCTCGAGCGGGCGGCTTCGCTAGGGAAGCCCAGGTATTTTCCCGATTCGCGCAAAGGTCGTTCCCCTAGCCAACGGCTAGCGCACGGCGGGCGGCGGATTATCGTGTCTCCATCGCAGGAGGGAGACGGCGATGGATGCGATTGTTGCGGAAAGCGGGAAGCAGATGCCGGTAGGCGGCGCGGCACAAGGGGCGTTTGCGTCGGCATGCGGGAGGGACTGCTCCACCTGCCCGAAGAAACTGACCTGTCCCTTTTCGCCCTTCGTCTCCACCAAGGGCGAGAGCGGCCGCGCGTGAGAGCGCGACCGCCCGGATCGACCGCGGGCTGCTCAGGCGGCGAACCAGGCTTCGGTGAAGTCCTGCTCATAGGCCTGGTGCATCTGGTAGCCGTTGAGCTTCGGGCTCATGTGGCAGAACAGCTTGCGCCAATATGGCTGGACGATGATGCCCGAGTCCTGCAGGCGGGTCTCAAGCTCCTTCATCAGCGGCCGACGCGTGTCGGCGTCGGCGATCGCATTGGCCTTCTCGATCAGCGCGTCGAACTCGGGATCGGAGAAGCCGGTCTCGTTCCAGGCGGTGCCGGTCTTGTAGGCGAGCGCATAGGTCTGGATGCCGAGGGGCCGCGCGTTCCAGTTGGTGGTCGCCAGTGGATATTTCGTCCAGTCGTTCCAGAACGAGCTTTCCGGGATCACGGTGCGTTTCACCTTGAAGCCGGCGTCGCGCATCTGCTGGGCGGCGGCGTCGGAGCTTTCCTTCCGGTAGTCGGCCTCGACCGAGATGATCTCGAATTCGTGGTCGGACTGACCGGCTTCGGCGAGCAGCGCCCTGGCCTTCTCGACGTCGCGCTTGATTGGCGGCAGTTCGGCATATTCGGGATGCATGGGGCCGACGTGGTGGTTCTGGGCCACCTCGCCCTGGCCGTCGATGCCGAGCTTCATCACCGCCTCGTTGTCGATGGCGAGCTGGATGGCGTTGCGCACGCGCTTGTCGTCATAGGGCTTGGCGTTGACGTTGGTGCGCAGCACGATGGTGGCGGCGGTGACGATCTCCGACTTCTTCATGCCCATGCCGTCGAGCGCGCCGACATCGTAGGACTGGGTCTGGGCGGTGAGGTCGATCTCGCCGGATTCCATCGCGGCCAGCGTCGGCGCGGTCTCGGTGCCGTAGTCGATCCAGTCGATGCCGTCGAGATGGACGTTGCCGCCCCACCACGAGCCGTCCGGACGCTTGCGGGCGGAAGCGCGCACGCCGACTTCGTGATGCGTGAGTTCGAACGGGCCGGTGCCGATGGGCGCCTGCGACAGGGTGGCGGTGGCCGGGTTGAAGCCGCGATGGACGATGAGGGCCGGATAGTCGGTCATCGCCGGGATGATCGAGATGTCCGGCTTGGAGAGCTTGAGCACGACCGTGTGCGCATCACGCATCTCGATTGCGCCGGCCCGCGCCTTCTTGGTGTCGGGATCGATAAGCGAGCCCATGCGGCCGGCCATGGAATTGCCGGCGACTTCTTTCTCGCACCAGCGGGAGATGTTGAAGACGACGTCCTCGGCGGTGAAGTCGTCGCCGTTCGACCATTTCACGCCCTTGCGGACGTGCAGGACGTATTCGGTGGCGTTCTCGTTGACGTCCCAGCTTTCGAGCAGCATCGGCCTGAAGGTGAAATCGGGCTTCCAGCGCACCAGCGGCTCGATGAACTGCATGGCGATGTTGCCCATCTGCGAGGTCTTGAACAGGCGCGGGTCTTCCAGCGCCATCACCTGCATGGAGACGCGGACGATGCCGCCCTTGCGAGGTTCCTCCGCGGAGGCCATCGCCGGCGCGGACAGGCCGAGCAGGCCATAGGCGGCGGCGGTCGAGGCGCCGAGCGCGCTGGCGGTGGCGAGGAATTCGCGTCGGTTCATGCGCCCCTCGCGGGCGTCGCGGGCATACATCGCGATGGCGGGGTGAAGCTTACGTGTCATTCAGTATCTCCCTCTGTTGATTTTCCGATTGAACCCGTCCGACAGTGGCGCGCGCGGCCGCGCCGGCTGGCGGAATTCCCCTGGAGGTCCCGGTGAACCTGTTGATCGCGATGAAGGTGTACGACCGGGTCTGCACCCTCGGCAGCCTGTCGGCGGCGGCGCGCGACCTCGGCATGTCGACGACGGCGGTGAGCCGGCAATTGAAGGAGCTGGAGGACGACCTGGGTGTGCGGCTGTTGAACCGCACGACGCGGCGGATGAGCCCGACGGAGGCCGGACGCGACTATGCCGAGCGGGTGAAGGCGCTGCTGGCCGAGGTGGAGGAATTGCAGGACCAGACGCGCCGGCTCGACCGCGGCACGCGCGGGCTGTTGCGCATCTCCTGCTCCAACGTGCTCGCCTATACGCGCATCACGCGGCTGATCCCGCGCTTCCTGGAGGAGAACCCGCTGGTCTCGGTGGAGTTCAACCTGACCTCGCGCCACGTGGTGGGCATCGTCGAGGAAGGTTACGACGTGGCGATCCGCTTCGAGGCGCAGAACGATTCCGAGATCGTGTCGCGGCAGCTCGGTACCGTGCGCAACTATGTCTGCGCGACGCCGGCCTATCTCGACCGGCACGGCCGGCCGCGGCATCCGGACGAGCTGGCCGGTCATTCCTGCGTGCTGTCGAACTTCGCCAAGCGGCTGGGCGCATGGCCATTCAGGGGGCCGGAGGGGCGCATGTCGACGCCGGTGAAGGGACGCGTGTCGACCAACAGCGTGGAGGCCGCCTACCAGATGACCATGGCCGGCTTCGGCATCGGCAACCTGCCGAGCCTGCTGGTCCGGCCCGCAATAGAGGACGGCCGGCTCGAAACCCTGCTGGAGGAGTTCAAGCCGGCGTCGAGCCCGATCTATGCGCTCTATCCGCACCGGACCTATGTGGCCATGAAGGTGCGGGTCTTCGTCGAATTCCTCATGCGAGAGCTCTCCCCTGATCTCGATTGATTGAACCTTCTACCTTCCCGGCGCAGCCCCTCATCCGGCCGCTTCGCGGCCCCCTTCTCCCCGCAGGGAGAAGGGGTAGCGCCGGCTTTGCGGTTCTCCTCGGCAGCTATCCCGCCGCCTTGAGTTTCTCTCCGGCCTGCTTGGCCTCGTCGGTCCATTTCTCCTCGACATAGAACGGGCCGGGGTTTTCGCGCAGCTGTTCGTATTTGCAGATCTCCGGCTCGGCGCCGAGCGGGATGGAGCGGCCGTCGCGGAAGGCCCATTCGCCGCGCTCGGGCGAATCCTCGGCGCGAACGTAGTTGTCGATCAAAAGGATGCGCGGCTCGGTCGATACGTTGGGGCCGGAGCCGTGGATGGTGTAGAGCGTCCAGATCGCCAGGTCGCCAGGCTCCATCTCAAGCTGGACGACCTCTGACGGATCGATTCCGACGGCCTTCAGCTCGGACCCCTGTTCGGTCGAGCCGACCATGATGCCGCCGCCGTCCTCGGCGAGGCCGAGATAGCCGCGCTTGTGGTGGCCGGGCACGACCTTCAGCGCGCCGTTGGACGCGTCCTGCCGGTTGAGAGCGAGGCCGAGGTTGAGCGAGTAGCGGTCGAGATTGGCGAACAGTTCCGGACGGCTGCGGAAACGCACGTCCTGGTGCATGCGGTAGTAGGTGTATTTGCCGCCGGGCGCCTTCCAATGGAGCTGGTTGGCGATCTGCTTGATGTCCGGGCCGAGCAGCGGCGCGAGCGCCTCGAAGATTTTCTGGCTGCGGCGATACTGCTCGAACACCGGGTTGATCCACGAGAACCAGTGCGCCTGCGGCACCGCGCGATGATTGTTGCCCGGGTCGTTGATGACCTCGAAATAGAGGTTCCTGTCGCGATAGGTCGCGTGGTGCTTCAGCCCTTCGGCATAGACCTTCTCGCTCTCGCGCCGCAGCTCGGCGATCTCTTCCTTGTTGAGAAAGCCGCGAATGACGGCGTAGCCGTTCTCGCGGAGCTCGACGACATGCTGGGTATTCATGCTGCTTCCTCACCGCTTCTGCGCCTGCGGCTTCTGCGCCGCAGCCGTTCTGTGTCGAAGGCGAGGATAGCCGCGGCCTGCGCGGCGGGTAGGCGCGGAATCGGGCAACGACTTTCCCGGGAAACGGGAGAATGGGGTGGCGTTGCATTCGCTGGCGCCCCCTCCACCTCCTTTGGCGGCCCCCCTCCCAAACGCAAGCGGGGCGCCCGGAAGGACGCCCCGCTCGATGGCTGGCCGGAGGCCGGAGATTACTTCTTCGGCAGCGCGTAGGCGATAACGTAGTCGCCGACGTCGGGCGACAGGCGGGCGCCGCCGGCGGAGATGACCACGTACTGGCGGCCGTCCGCGCCGACATAGGACATCGGCGTGGCCTGGGCGCCGACCGGCAGGCGGCCCTTCCAGAGCTCCTCGCCGGTGGTCGTGTCGATGGCGCGCAGGTAGTAGTCCTGCGTGCCGGCATAGAAGGTGACGCCTCCGGCCGTCGTCATCGGACCGCCGAGCGAGGGCATGCCGATCGGGATCTGCAGGCCGGTCTTGATCAGGCCGCCGGTGAGCGGGTTGGTCGGGCCGGTGTCCTGCAGCGTGCCGGCCGGGATCTGCCAGACGAGCTGGCGCGAGCCGAGGTCGATGGCGCTGATCGTGCCGTAGGGCGGCTGGTGACAGGGCACATTGAGCGGCGAGAAGAAGCCGGCCTTGATCACGCCATAGGGCGTGCCAAGCTGCTTCGACAGGCCGTCATGCGCCGCCGACGGGCCATAGGTGTCGACGTTCTCGCGCGGGATGAGCTGCACGAACTGCGGCATGCGGATGTCGTTGACGATGAGCAGGCCGCGGCCTTCGTCGACCGAGGCCGAGCCCCAGTTCATGCCGCCGTAGTAGCCCGGATAGATCAGGCTGCGGTCGAGCCGCGGCGGGGTGAACTCGCCGTCGTAGCGCATCTTCTTGAACTCGATACGGCAGTAGAGCTGGTCGTAGGGCGTGGCGCCCCACATGCGGGCCTCGGTGAACGGCTCGGTGCCGATCGCCGGCATGCCGACCGAGTAAGGCTGGGTCGGCGCGGTGAAGTCGCCTTCCTCCGTGCCCTGTGGCACCGGCTTCTCCTGCACCTCGGCGATCGGGGTGCCGTCGCGGCGGTCGAGCATGAAGATCTGGCCGCGCTTGGTCACCTGGATCA
>VFQN01001916.1_pt1 | contig 33531 bp, 38 predicted proteins | sample 3512371 | NCBI WGS metagenome assembly VFQN01 (sample SAMN10412370, study PRJNA504923) | tailings metagenome | isolation source: Replicate 2 from Balatoc abandoned mine | place: Philippines: Itogon, Benguet | collected 2017-08-28 | reverse complement strand
CTTGCAACCAGTTGCAACTCACTCTCCCCTTCCTGCCCCACCCTCCCACCCTCCCAGCCCCCGCTTCTCCACCTTCGCTGAGTTCTACCCCTACTACGCCTCCCAGCACCGCGCCCTGGGCACACGCCTGCTGCACGTGGCAGGCACCGCTGCCGTGCTAGCCCACACCGCCTGGGCGCTGGCCTCTCGCCAGCCCCGCCTGCTGCTGCTGGCCCCCCTGCTGGGCTACGGCCCCGCCTGGCTGGGACACGCGCTGGTGGAGCGCAACAGGCCGGCCACCTTCACCTACCCGCTGTGGAGCCTGATCGCGGACTTCAAGATGTTCTTTGCCATTGTGACCGGACGGGAGCCGCTGAGCTTGGCGTGAGCGGAAGCATGCAGCCGGATCGGCAGGGAGGATGGGTAGGTAGCAAGCAAGGGAAGCGAGTCACCACCACAGCGGCGGTGGCCAAGGGGACTCGGGACTCGGCACGTTCGTTGGACAGGTTATGCTTTACAGCATATGTGGAGTAGTAGCTGAGAGGAGCTGTGCGTACAGGAAGACGTGCAGTAGACGCCAAGCCGTGAATAGAGGCATGGGCGCCAAGCGGCGGCGTGCCTTGTGGAGGGCGGCGTGCGGCGGAGGGCGGCGTGCATTGGCACGAGGCCGCAGGACACAGGAGAGGCCATGCATGCAGAAGCTTTGACGGAAAGTATCATGCGTACTCCTCTCAACCACAGACTATGTGATGCGCTTCAAGCAGCCGCCCTTGCAGGGTGCCTACTGCCTAGCAAGCCGTGCCCTCCCAAGACGTGCCTTCCGTCAGCCGCAACTTCATTAGCAGCCTAACCATCCTCCTCACGCCTCCCCAGCCGAGGCCGCTTCCTGGGCCGCTGCTGCCGCCACGCTCCGCAGCCACGCCACCACCTCAGCACCCATCAACCTCGGCCGTAACACCACGACCTTCTCCACCGCCTTCCTGCTCCCCATCGGCGCGCCCTGCTCTACCAGCCACCGCAGCACCGGCAGCTCACACCCCTGCATCGCCGCCCGCAGCACCACATCGTTTGAGCCCCACGGCACCCCCAGCCGCCGCAACACCGCCAGCGTGCCCCGGTCACCGTTCGTTGCAGCCTTGACGTAATGCTTGGACCCCCGTGTCGCCAACAGCCATCCGGGCTCCTCCGCTAGCCACTCCAGCAGCGCCTCGCAGTTCGCACACTCCAAAGATATGTGCCCCTTGCTCACCCCGATGTCCTGCACCTGCTGCTGTTGCTGCTGCTGCTGCTGCTGCTGCTGCAGGTACTCGATCAGTGCCCGGCCGCCCCGCATCGCAGCGAACGGCCAAAGCAAAACGTTAAACGCGCCGGCCCAGTCGCAGAACCCCGCGCCCACCAGCAGCTGCACCGCCTCCAGCAGGTCCTGCGAATCAGCGCGGGTGCGCTGGGGCCACCTCCCCACGAACTCCATCGCCAGCTCAAACATAGTCATTCCGGCTGCGGACAACCCCGCCTCCAGCGCCAGCCACCGCACCATGGCCACGTCTCCGGCAGTGGCTGCGCCAAGGTAGGCCGAGTCCGTGAGCGCCATGCCGGCCAGGCGCAGGCACTGTGCCACGGGAATGCTGCCAGAGGCTGCTGCCTGCTCGCTACCCACGCAGGGGTCCACCATGTCGAGTCCGAACACGTCTAGCAGGTGGCGCACCGCCTCCACCTGCCCCGCCTTGATAGCTGCTTGTGGCAGGCTCACCGGCAGCCCCACGTCGGGGTGCAGGTGCGGGCCGCCGCGCTCCTGCAGCCACTGCCACTTGGGCACCGCGTCAGAGCTCTTGGCCACGGCCTCGTACAACTCCTCCCATTGGCCGTCGTCGTCATCGCCCTCGCACTCCGGCAACTTGCACCCCGCCTCGTCCACCAGCCACTGTGACACCGCCAGGTTCACGTGTGCCAAGGCGCACGGCAGCGTGTTCCAGCCGCCCATAGGGCAGCCGCGGTCCCGCAGCCACACCAGCCGGGCGGGATCCCCCGAGCGGGCGGCGGCCGCCGCTGTGCCCTCCTGCAGGCGGCAGCTGGCCCCGCCCGCAGCCAGGACCCACTCCAGCTTAGCAACGGCGTCCGGGGTGGTGGACTCAGCTGCTGCGTCCAGCAGCACCTGCCAGTCGAGCCTAAGGCAGCAGCTGCCGCTGCTGGTGCCGCTGCGGGTGCCGCTGCCACTGCTGCTGCCACTGCCGCCGCTACAGCCGCTGCCACTTCCACTGAGCACCTGGTGCACCTCCTGCAGCCCTGCGAGGCCGCTGTGCCGCGCTGCGGCAAGGAGCGCGCTGTTGGTGCGCAGCACAACGGGTTGAGGCAGCAGCAAGCCCGGGCAGCGGCGCGCCAGCCAGCCCAGCACCTGAGGGTGGCCTGCCCTGACCGCCACCTCGCCGGGGTCTCCAAACACGTCCCCTGCACATCCCCCCACGGCCGGCCGCTCTTGCAGCAGTTCTGGGAAGATGCTCGGTTGCAGCAGGGCCCAAGCCACCTCCAGATTGGTCTCGCATCCGCTGGCGGCGGCGGTGCTGAGCAGCTGCGCTTTGTGCCGGAAGGCCAGCTGGGGCGTGTGCTGCTGCCATGCCGCCTGGGCCCACTCGGCGGCGTGCGGCGGCAGCGGTTGGGACAGCGACACCGTGCAGTGGGAGGCTCCGCTGAGGGCGTCACAGGAGTCGGGGGACACCAGCCGGCCGCTCAGGGCGCGGTCGTTTGGGGGCAGCAATGACAGGATGTACAACTGTACTGCAGTGGGCAGCTGCGGTCCTGAAATGCTCACGGCGCTGCCGCCGGTCGCGCATTTTGGTTCCATGGGTGCTGGTCAGCACTGAGGCCGCCAGGGGTGGGAAGCGCGCGTCCTGGAGGGCAAGTGGCGGGGAAGCACAAACTCGAGACCGTCAGGGGTTAATGCACGGGTCTGCATTCTGCAGCATCATTGCACAGGTTGACCATGTCCTACACTCTAGTAGATTATGTATGGTTGCGTGTGCGTGTAGTGCTTTTCCTCTGCTTCCTTAGATGTTAGACTGCGTTTGAGCGCCCGAAGACGCGAAAGGCAGGTAATTTCCGTTACTAGTTGCCGCGTTTGGGTATGTTTATGCTGCGTGATATTGCAACTAGTTATTGTGCAAACCGCGGTGCCAAGAGGAGGGCAAAATCCCCACCTGTGACGATCGGTTAACTTCGACAGCCGTTGGTTTTTTTTTTTTTTTTTCAGTGCTATGAACGTTGGTGTTCATGGGGATGGACCACTGGGATGTTGTGTGTGACCTTCTAGTATGTGAGCTTCTGTAGTGCTACATGGTTGCCAATCCAGGCCCCCGCCAGGAAGGATCAGCAGACTGGGGGCACAGCATGGGGCATGGTGCGTGGGTGCATGGGCCTGCAGCCCCGCCCGCCCGCATGGGGGACAGCGAATACCATGAGACCCTAGACTGCTGGTGCCCAGGACTTCTAACAGAAATCCACGAAAGATAGGACACAGCAGGAACACAGCTTTGTCCATACAGTAAAAAGCATAGCCAGCACATGCAGCAGCACGGCAGAGCACGGTGGTGTGCCTTGGCGACTGGCAGCACAACGGCACCAGCAAAACAAGCAACCGAAACAGTTAACAACTGCAAGCTGCCCCTCAATAGACAAATGATACAACCGAAGCGCTACGGGAGCGCCTTGCGTCCCAGGGCCCCAGCGGCGGGTCAGCCGTGCCCAGTACCGTACATACTACGGCTGCGTGCCCTTGAGCAGCCCGCTCCTACACGGGTCGCCGCACTTGTAGCGGGGCGCAGCCTAGGCATGCAACGGTGACCAAACTGACAGTATCCCACACACGTCACAGGCCTATGCAGGACCAGGAGACGCAGCCCCGGTCGCACGGGGCCGTATCGTCCTCCCCTCCCACCACCACACCGTCTCAGCCCTGCGTCCTCGCCTCTCTTCCCCCAAGTCCACGTCCCCTCGGCCGCAGCCCCTTCCCTCTGCCCTGCTCCTCCCCCTGAGGGCCTCAACGCCGTGTCCGATCCCTTGTCCCTCTTCTCCCTCCGCCCCTCTCACGGCCGCAGCCCCATGTCCTCGTACTTCTCGTCCTGCCCGTAGTTGGCGGCGTACTTGGGCGCGGACCCCAGGCGCTGCGACTCGTCCACGGGCTGTGTGAGGTAGATGGTGGAGGGGTCGGCGGGGTCCACGAAGCTGCAGGGGCGGAGGCAGAGGGAGGGGGGGAGGGGGGAAGTGGGGGCCGTGGGGGAGGCGCAAAGTGGAAGCACAGGCGGCAGTTGGGATGGGGAAGTGTGTGGGATGCTAAGATGGAGAGGCAGTGTTTTGGTAGGGTGGATGAAGCGCGCGCAGTAGAGGAGGGCGGGCAGGAGCATGGCCCGACGGAGGTGGAAAGATGCGGGTGGGAGAGTGGGTTGCATGGGGTGGCGCCACGTCCGCCGCTGGAATTGCAGCGGCACGACCAGCAGATGCACAACCCTTCAACACAAGCCTTTGACGCACACTTCCTCCGGCCACGCCTGCCGGCGACACCTCCGGCCGGTTAGGACCTTACGTCCCGCTCCCGCCTTTACTTACGTACACAAGAGAGCTTCTAGCTAGTCTGACTTTCCTTTGATCCAGGTTCCTTCTCCCCCCCGCCCACTCCCCGCCTACCGTATGTCAAGGGGCACGCTGACCGCCCCCCCACCCCCCACCCCTCCCCACTCACGCGTGCGCCATGAGCCCCTGCACGTAGCCCTCGGGGTTGGCCGCCCCCGCCGCCGCACCCGTGGGCATGGCGGCGGCGCGCTCCTGGGCGGCGGTGAAGGCGCGCTTGGCGCGGTCGGACAGGCTGCAAGGGGGCAGCGTGGGCGGGGGCGGTACAGTGGGGGTTGCGGGGTCAGGGGCGGAAGAGCTGGTAGGTGCGTGTGCAGGAGTTGAGAAGGGTAGCAGGCGCAGAGGGCGGCGCTGCAACAATAAGCTCACGTGGGTGGCTGGTTACAGGGCATGCGCTGGGTGGGTACAGGGCACACGCGCGTGCCGTGTGCGTGTGTAGGGATGGGAGGAGGAGTTGAAAGGTATGTGAGCGTAGAAAGCGAGGAGGGCGGTGGGGACAGAGATCGGGACTTGGGGAGGTGACATGAGGGTTTACGCTGCTGCACGAGGCCGTTGGCAGGCGCCGAGCTGCACGTGTTTGCGGACGTGCACAACCCTTCCACAATAAGATGCGGGGGCACACGGCGGGAGCGGCTTTCAGGGAGCAATGCCCGCGGCGCGCCCACCTGTAGTACAGGGGGTAGAAGGTGCCAATGCCGCCCTCCTTAAAGTACACCTTGAAGTCGTGAGGGGGCAGCTCGCCGGAGGGGCCGCCGCGCTCTACAGCAGGCCACACCTGGCCTGGGGGTGCGGGGGTGAGGCAGGCGGGGGGAGGGGGTCTTGGAGACGTGTGTGTGCGGGCGCGAGGCTTGGTGGTTGTTGCGGGTGGCTGAAGGTAGGGCGTGAAGGAGCAGGAAGTCCAACGAGAGTGCAGAGGCTGCGCAGTGTGAGGATGGTACAGTTGCCAGTCCAAACGAAAGCAGTATGGTACATACCGGTAGCGCTACCACAAATTCATGCAAGAAATGCTTCCTGATTCATGGCTGCGGTTGCAGGGTTGCTCGGGCACCACGATACCCGTGTATATGCCACAGAACGACAGCGGCGCCGTTGGGTGGCAGGGCGCTATGCGTGGTCTTGCCTGCCGTTGGGTTGCGTGGCTTACCGTTAACGTCGAGCCCCATAGACCCAGAACCCCAGGAATCGGTGTGTGAACACCTACCTGACAAGTTGTTGCACCCAAAGATGGGCTGGTTGAGTTTATCGTTACGGACGTACACCAGTGGGAAGTCGAAGGCGTGCAGCCCTGCAGCAGTGTTCCACAGCACGGCACAACGTAGTGGAGCTGTGCGGACACGGCCAGAAGCCTTGGCAAAAAAACTGTTTGTTTGCCCAGCAGGGATCCAGATTTCGGAGTGTCAGCAGCGTCACTTGTGTGCACGACCCTCGTGGCTTGAGCAGGCGGTGGTACCTGCAATGTTTGTGCATGTAATCGTGCGCTGAAGTAGTGTACTGGCAGCTGGAGTAGAATACTGGCTGCAATTATGTGACGCGGATTCGAGCGTACCTAACTCATCTGGCTTGTCTGCCACGAAGACCAGTCGGATGTTGCTGAGGTAGAGGTGTCCCCGCGCTTGCCACCTGGAGAGGGTGGAGAGCGGGTGTAGCCGGAGTTATGACCAGGGACATCCCCTCCCGAAAACAACAAAACAGGTGTTTACTGTTGCTGCATTCCGTCTTACCCTTTTACCCTGGTCTGCACGTTTGAGAGTTCGCACTGCACGCCCTTTCGTCCTAGAACGAAGACCTCCCCAGGAAACGGTGCAGGTAATAGCTCGTTTGTGCCAACCCTGACTAGTGCTGGGTTGGCAGACATGACAGGTTCAACAGTCTATTCGGGCGGAAGCGACGCGAAGCAGCACGTCAAGAGGCCAAGCAGTGTCAGTGACAAGGGCGCGGTTACGTCTATGTTCGCTGGCGTACTTGTCACAAAGCTGAGAGGCTTCTGTCAGGTTTCGCAGAATGCTACTCAGGACGCTTTGTGAGCACTCGGCTTGTTCGTGTCGTCATGCTCGTGTCGGTTGTGGTTCAACGACCTGCAACACTCAACTAGAGTCGCTAAGGCTGTGCGCGAGAGAACGCTGTCTGGTGCTGTGACTGTGTGTTCACGTCTCTGCTGATGAGGTGCTGCAGACGCTTTCCGCTGTTTAGGGCCCAGGACATAGCCGGGTTATTACGATGGTGACAACATGGATAGCCAAGACGCGCGTCCAAAGCGGCGTTATTGATCATATCTGTTGCGGACACTTCTTGGCGTCTGTCCTTGACCAGGAGCAAGTTGTCCTCAGCCATGCTGGCACAGGGATTGAGCTCCTGGCGGTCGGGCCATCGGGTTCCTACGCGTCCTTGTGCCAGCAGTCCTTCATCGGCACCTTGGTGGACATGCGAGTGCTGCCTGGTTCACGGTCGGTCTGCGCTGGTGGCAGTCGCGGAGGGCAGTCCGGCCAGGTAGGCACGGACGCTAGCGCACCTTGACCTTGCCCACACCGACACCTCCCATCACAGAGCTTCTGGCCAGGGGTTGAGGCGCACACCCCAATCATGTTACACATCCTGCACACCTGGTCACTGCAAATGCTGCACTCCAAGTGGGGCCGTGCGTGTTCAGCGTGTCAAGTGCCCATGATTGCGCTCGGTCAGGGGACTTTCTACGACACGGAACAGAGCTGCGTGCCTCAGAACGACCCCTGAACAATACACACCGCACCATCGCAACACAAGTCAAGCGTATTAAGCTGATGCCACCGCCTCAATATCTGCATCTGACGGGTGCTGCTGCTGCTGCTGCTGCTTCTGCCATCTTCATGCGGCTTGGCAGGCGACGTGGCCCGACCCCCAGGACGGGCTGGCGCTGCTGACCCACATCGGTACGCTGACGCTCGTGAGCTTTGACGAGGCGTGCAGCAGGTGGGAGACTGGGGGAAGGGGCCGACAAAGCGACCCAACAGCTGGCCACGCAGCCGACGTGGAATGCCAGGAGGGACTGCTGGTGACCTCCTCTGTACCTGCGGGCGTTGCTGAGTAACCCAGCGCTGTTTCCTGTCGCCTGACTCTTTACCCTCACCCTCCCAGGTTCGTTCTGCGGCAGGAGGTCCAGCTGGCGCCCCCAGGTGCGGTTGCAGGCCTGCTTGCTGCAAGGAGACAGGCCCTTCCTTTACTACGACCACGTTCAATCAAGCCAAACTGCTGTAAGCTTGAGGTGACAACTGCGTCCTCCGTCAAAGGGCTCCACTGCCTTCCTCTCACAGTGCAAGCACCATGACCCGACCCTGGCCTCTTCCACCCCGCCCTCCTCCGCAGGCACGCAGCCGCGGCTGCTGCCCCGCCTGCTGGCGGTGCCCCCCTCGGGACGCCACGGCCTGGCAGCGGCGGCCTACCAGGACAGCATCCTGTACCTTCCCCCGCAGCGGCGGCACCGGCAGCGACAGTGGCAGCAGCAGCACCAAAAGCAGCAGCAGCCGTGGCGCGGGGGCCACCCTGCGTCAGCCACACCGCCTGGCGTGGCCGATCCTGCAGGCGCTGCAGGGGTCGAGCACGCGTGTGATGCTGAGGCCGCCGAAAGGCCTACAACCCCCGGTGCTGGCCGTGGATTGGGAACAGCTGCGGCAGGCACGGTACGGGCAGCAGCAGCAGCAGCAGCAGGTCGCGAGCAGGAGCCCGACGACGCTGCGTTGCGGTGGGAGCCGCGTGTGCGGCCCCAGCCGCACTACCAGCTGCTGGACCCTGACCCGGTGCCCTACACGCACCACCGTGCCAGGGGAGTACAGGCGGGTGTCGGAGGTACCGTGGGCCCGGGGCCGGTGCCTGGGGCACCCCCACGCGACTTGCTGCGGGCCACCGCCGAGGTGCTACAGGCGCAGGGTCTGGTGGAGCTGGAGGCACAGCCTGTGGCCGCGGGTCCCGCGGCCGCGGACCAAGCGGGGCCGCCAGGTGGGGCGGGGGCGGCGGTAGCGGCGGCAGCAGTGGAGGCGGCGGCAGCGGCGGCGGAAGCAGCGGCAGCGGCGGCAGCGGCGGAGCATGCAGGGGGCGCAGCGGGCGGAGCGGAGGGAGCCGAGGCAGTTGATGCGGATGCACTGGCACGGGCGGCGGGGGAGGCGGCGGCGTTGGCGGCAGGAGAGGCGGCAGTAGCGGCAGTGGCGGCGGCGGTAGGGGCTGCTGGGGCGGCGGCCATGGCCGCGGCGGCGGCGGCGGCGCCCTTGCCGCCGCTGGCGCCGGAAGTGCCGCCGGGTGCGCCGACGCCGGGGCCGGCCCTGACTGCGATCCTGCCGCTGCCTGTGGAGCGAGGGTGCGGCGCTATCTGGGATATTGCGTTTGTGGAGGATGAGGCCGACGATGGCCAGGGCACGTACGAAGGGGGGACCATGGACATGGACGCGACAGGTGGCGGCCCCATGCGCATGGGGCTCAGCGGCGAGGGCGGCGGCGAGGCGATGCAGGCGGAGCTCGGGCAAGGAGCGCAAACGGGTGCAGCCTGGCCCGGGGAGCTGGTTGCTAATACACAGGGCCAGGAGCAGGAACGGGCTCAGGCGCTGCACGCGCTGACGCAGGAGAGCGGCGCGGACTCGATGGAGCTGGCGGAGCACCACGAGGGAGGGGCGGCAGGGGTGGCTGCGGGCGGCGATGGAGGGCGCCTGGGGTTGCTTGGGGGCGGCTGCAGTGCCATGGGCGGACGGGAGGGCAGCGGGCGCACCGGCGAGGGGGTGTGCGGTGGCGGTGGCTTCAGGCTGGTGGTGCTGGCCAGAGGGTGAGCGGTGGTCGTTTCTGTCCTGGGGCAGCTAGAGGAGAGCCTTGAGGGCCGTAGGCTTCCTGTGTCCTGGCACGTGGCCTGGCAGGCCACCTGCAAAGACTAGGCCACGCAGCACCTCGGTGGTAAGTGTGCACTGCTGCTGGTACCACATGCTTTTTGCTTTCCAGGTTTCTTGGGCCGTTAGCGGGCGTGCGGCGGCGGCCGCCGTTGCCCGTCGCTTGAAACCGCCTCGTGTGGTTCCCACGCCTGCCTGCCTGCCTTGCCTCTCCGCCCCCGGCCCCGTTCCCAGGTCCAGCACCTCCTCGGGGGAGCTACTGCTCCTGCGCTACCGCCCTGGTCCCCGCACCCTCACCTGCTGCCGGGCGGTGGACCTCAGCCCCGCCCCGACCAGCCCGCCGCTCCTCCCGCCGCCACGCCACCCCGCCACGGCAGCCGCCGCCGGCGCCGGTCCCGCTGGCCAACGCCGCCGGCGCACAGCCGACCCCTCCGCTTCCATCCCCTCGCTTCTAGCCCTGATGGACATTGACGGCGGGGACGGCGATGCACTGCCGTACGGGGCATGGGACGATGCGGGCGGGGACTGGACCTCGCCTGACAAGGGGAAGCGGGCGTCATGGGAAGCCGCCGCAGGCAGTAGTTTGGGTCTGGTGTGGCGGCGGGGGCACGGGATGGGGCGCGAGCGGCCGGGGCAGTCGGTGGCGCTTGGGGAAGCACACGCCCTCAAGCCGACTCCCGGTTGGGGGCCACAAGGTAAGGCATAGCGCACGCTGGTTGCCGCCTGTGTTGCTGTCGGTATGTCGCTGAGACCGGCCACTACATTACTCGACAGGGTTCACCGTCGGCTTTTGCTTGCTGCCCCCGTTGCAACGGAACGTCACTGCGTAACCAACCCCTCCGTCATCATAATGCTGAATTTCTGCTGTCCCCCAGGTCTACTGGTCATCGGCACCAAGGGCGCTTTGCTGCTGTCCACGCCCCTGCTGCTGGGGGGCAGCACCAGCAGCCGCAAGCGCGAGCCCTCGTCCCAACCTCCCAGCTCCGCAGCAGCTCCTGCGCCCTCTCCGGGGCCTGCCGGCACGGCGGGAACCGCTGTCGCTCACATTACCGGCCTGACCGCCACCCCAGCCTCCCAAGCGGTCACAGACTCAGGCGGCGATGGCAGTCTCCATGATGCGGGGAAAGCGGGGGTGGGCATGATACGGCTTTCGCAGCTGCTGTCGGACCCTCATCAGGGCCCCGGCCGCAGCGCTTCCCTTGCATTGGACGCCGCCGATGCGGTTGGAATGCCATTGTGCGGCAACGGCTGGTCGTACGTGCCGTGGTCTTGTGCGTCTGTGTCCCATGGGTCAGACAGGGAAGCCGTCGGGGTACGGGGTCTTGGGGCGGACGACCTCGGCACGGCAGACATGGACGTGCAGCTACACGTGAACACGGGGCATGCTAGCGGGGCAGGGGCGAGGCGGGGTGCGTCTGGGCGGGCCAGGTGGGGCAGCGAGCCGGGCGGAAGCGGGTCCCACGCGGCGGCTGTTGCGCGTGGTGCTGGCGGCGCGGGCGGCAGCCTGGGTCGGGGTGGTGGCGGCAGCACCAGCAGCAGCAGCGACGGGGGTTTAGGAGGCAGCATGAGCGAGGACAGTGATGGAGGCAGACTGCGGCGCGGTAGGCGGGGTGGCGGCGGTGTGGGTGCGGCCGGGTCCCGGCTGCAAGAGCTGCTGGTCCCCTTGCTGTCTGATTGCGGAGCGCATGGGGATACGCGGCCGCGGTCGTCCGCCAGGCCACTCCAGCAGGTGAGGGCTGCGCTGCATGCGAGGTGCGCGTCTGTGGCGAGCCAACCCATATCCTTTCCTCACCAACGTGCCCATAAACGTGACCCCTGGTGCGAGCATTTCAGGATAGCCAGCCAGGGGCGACCCAGGTAGCAGTGTTTTGCATGTAGTCCAGCCCAAACCTATGCTGCAGGCTTTGTCCTGCTGACGCGTTTTGTGCTTGCCTGCTGCACCGGAGGTCGAACCCCGTTGTGGCGTAGAACGGCTGCCACGTGCCTCCCCTGCCGCGGCGGCATGCGTGCTGGCCAGCGCGGCCTGCTGGCTGCCACGTGCCAGCTGCACGAGCGGCGGAGGCAGTGCCAGCAGCAAGGGAGTGGCCTCCTCCTTTCCCTCTTCATCCTCCTCCCTGCTGCTGTGCACAGCCGCGGGGGAGGCCCTGTGCCTCACGCTGCGGGGTGGCGGCAGCAGTGGGGAGGACGCTACTGGAGGGGCAAGCGGTTCGCAAGAGGTACCGCACGCCCAGCAGAGCCACCAGCCGCAGGCGCAAAACGCGCAGCAGCAGCAGCCGCACATGCAGGACCGGCACGACTCGACAGCAACTGGTGGTATGCTTCTCGCGGTCGAGGCGTGTGAATGGCGTCCCACGGTGAGCAGCCGTGAGGGGTGGCCGCAGGGCGGATGCGGGCCTGCACGGGCGCTGGCGGCGGTGCAGGGCCGGGGCGCAGGGTCCGGGCCGGGGCCAGGAGGCTGCGTGGTGGTGTGGGCGGAGGAGGCGGGGGATGTCCTCCTGGTGCGGTTGGGCCGGCGGGGTCAGAGGCAGGGGGGCGTGTGCAGGCGGGCCCAGGGGCAACAGGGGCTCGCATCCCAGGCATCGCCATCATACCGCAGGCGCAGTGGTCCGGCGGTTGCAGGTGCTGCCGGCGTGGGCGCTGCGTCAGCACTACCACTTCACACGGCAGCGGCAGGTGGACCTGCGACGGGAGCTGGCCCGTCGTCGCACCCCCTATCTCCCGTGGCAATAAGGGGAGCAGGCGCGTCCCCGCCAATGCAGATGAAGGGCCGGGGGGGCGCCGGGTCTTCGGGTGAGGGCGCGTCGGGGCTACACCTGCGGCTGGCCGGCCGGGTGCGGCAGCCGCGGCCCATGACGGACTTCGTAGTGTCGGAGACGGAGGTGGTGCCGGGCCGTAGCAGGCTGCTGCAGGTGGGTGTGCGGCTGGCGGGCACACATTACCCGGCGGTGACAGGACGCAGGAAGGCTGGCTTCTGCTTAAGCATATTGCAGATATCCGCTGTTGCATGGTGCTGTTGCGGCTTGTGTGCAAGCCAGGTACCGTTACTGTGGTGCGGAGAATTGCGCCGTCCTCCGTGTGCTGCCGCAGGCCGTGGGCCCGGTATTTGGACGGCTTCCAGATGCCGAAGCGACGGGCGCGGCATGGACCGGTGGCGGCGCCTGCGGCGCTGGCGGGGCGGATGGCGGCGGCGGGGCCCATCGGCCGCAGCTGCAGGTGCTGCGTGGCGGGGTGGCGGCGCCGGTGGTGGCGGCACTGCCTCCCTCTGGGCCCATGCCAACCGGTGAGTGGGTTGTGCGGGCCGTGCCCGTGGGATTACGCCAATGTGCCTTGTTTGCGGCGATGTCGCAACATAGTGATTGTGCTTAGCTGTGCGGGAGGAGCTACAGGGGTCGCCGACTGTGTGTGCGAGTGTGTGCTATGCGCGCGGCGGCCACCTTGCCTATCCTCTAATGTGCACTCGTGCTCAAGCAGTTGTCCACAGTCACACGTCGTAATGGCGTGCTTGTAGCAATACAGCGCTGGCTGTACAGTATGCAAATTGGTGTCCGCTGCCCTGCTGTTGCGGTACGTTTGCATGAAAGGCAAGCCTGAGGTGCCCTTCCGCGGCTACCACCGTCTGACCTCTTCTACCCCACCCCTTCCTTCACACAGGCATGTGGTGCGTGCCGCTCCCCGAGGTACCCCTCATCGAGCAGCACCAGCCAAAACGGCAGCAGACGCGTGACGTCACCCCGGCGGACGCAGCACCTGCGACGGCAACCGCCAGTGTCGGCGGCAGCGTAGTAGTCATGTCGTACCTCAACGGGACACGTGCGCTGGCGCCGTACGTGGATGCCGTACGCGCTGACGGCGGTGGGGGCGGCCCACACGTGTCCCTGCGCGACGTGACGGAGGCGCTGCAGCTGAGGGCGGGGGAGCTGACGCTGGCGGCGGGGAGGGTGGCGGAGGGCGTACTCGCGCAGGTATGTGGCCATGGCTACGGGCTGCTTAATGCTAGGATGTTCAGGCCACGGAGGGACTCTGCGGTCGGCTTTTAGCGGTACCGCTTCCACGACTGGTGCTGTCACTGTACCAATGTGCACGTCCCGGCTCTCCCTTCACCTTTCCTCCTCACCAATCACTCCGCCCCCTACACTGCCCGCACTCCTCATAGGTGACACCCACGGGCGTGCTGCTCGCCTCTCTAGACCTATTGCACGCGGACCCCATCTTGGGTGTCCCGCCGGCGCCGCCGCCGCACGCAAGGCCCTCCTCCGACGGCCGCGCTGACCCGCACGCGCACGCCCCAGGAGAAGCCGGCGATGGGAGCGGCGGCGGCGCAGCCTCCACGGAGTGCCGCCCCCGCAGCACGTGGCCCAGCCCCAAAAGCAGCCGCTACGCCGACCAGATCTCCCCCAACGTGCAGCAGCAGCAGCAAGGCTATGGCGGGGCAGCAGACGCGGAGCCGACGGGCGGCGGCGGTGGCGGCGGCGGCGTGTTCGGTATGGCCGCCGGTGCGCCGTACGACGGTGGCGAGCTTCCGCCGCCGCCGCCGGCACCACCTTTGCCGCCAGTGCAGGCTGGGGTGCAGGGCGGCGGGGGCCCGGGGGTGCTGGGGTGGGGCGAGTGGGGCCCGGCGGAGGTGGAGGTGCGGCCGGGGTCGGCGGCGTGGTGGGCTGCGGGCCCGCCGGAGGTGGCGCTGGGTGCGGTGGCGGAGCGCTGCGTGGTGCTGCTGCGGCGCGGGCCCAGCAGGTGCATCACGGTGAGGTGGTGGGGCGGGTGTATGGCAGAGCGAGGGAGGAGATCCGAGCTGAGACCCTGTCGAGGACTGCGGGGCTGGGGGTTGTATGTCGTCGTTGGCGAGGGGTTGGTTTGCGTCTTGCACAGGCGAGGTGCCACTTTGCTAGGCTACATGCGTTCTGCTGTTTGCGCCGGTATCCAGGGAGACAGCACCGGTACATGGGACCTGGTGGTCGGTGCTGATCTCTCTGCTCCCTCCCCCGCCAGGTGCTGGGAGCGCCCCCCAGCCGCCCCACGTGCACGCCCACACAGCTGCAGCCGCAAGGCCCGGACCCGCACCCACCATCCTTGAACGCTCACACCGCCGACGGCGGCACCCACACCCCTGGGGCCACCTGCGACCCTTTGGGGCACGCTCAGCCCCGCACAGCGCCGCGCGGCGCACATGGCAGCGCCTTTGGCGCGTTCGCCAGCGGCCGCAAGCGGCCCCGCACCTGCTGCACGCTGCTGCACCTGGGCACCGTGCGGCAGCTGGAACACGAGCCCTCCTGTTGCGCGCTGCTGCCCGCGCCCGCGGCCCGCATGGCCCCAACACCCCACCGTGCGCGCGCCGCAGCCACAGCCCCCGCACAAGAAGTCCCGGCACCGTCCGAGGAGGAGGGGCACGCTGCGGCAGGCGACGGCGAGGTAGCCAAGGTCACGCCGGTGCACCGCCGCCGGCCCCCACGCGCCCCTCGGCTGGGCTCCGCGCCCGCCTCCGTGTTCGAAGCCCTGGACGCCGGAGACACTGCCGCAGTCGCTGTCGCTGCCGGCGCACCTTCACCGGCTGCCAGCCACCCCATGGCCCAGGGCGAGGCCGCAGGTGGCCCCCAGCCCTCGTCCACCCGCGGCACCCGCCGCGCCTCCCTCCGCCAGGGCTCCGCCCCTGCCCCCGCCTTCCATGCCCAGCACCGCCGAGGCACCGCCGAGCCGTACGCGCCCCGCCCCGAGGACCTCCCTTGGCGCTTCCACCTGCTGCTGGGGGACCACGCCCCCAGCGTGCAGCTGCTGCTGCTGACCCACGGGTCGGCCACTGGGCTGCAGTGCACGCCCCTGGCCCGCCTGGCCATGACCGTGCCGCCCTCGCCCCGGGACTGCACGGCGCCTTTCGCTGAAGGCTTACCGTACGGACCCGCGGGTCCGTTTGGGCCCCCCGTGCCACAGTCAGTGGCGTTCGTGCGTCCTGCGCCCACGCCTGCAGAGCTGGCAAGCATGGTGTCTGGGCTGGGTTCTAGATCGGTGCCGTCCGGGCGTTATGGCGCGGATCCTAGCGCGGATGGCGTGGGTACGGTGCGGGCGAGTGACGGGGAAGGGGAGGGGAGGGGACCTGCCGTATGTGAGGGCGATGTGGTGTGCCTGGTGGGGCTGCGCAGTGGGGGCGTGGCCGTACTGCGGTACGGCAGTGAGGTGGGTACTGGCCAGGGCGGAGGTGCGACAGTGGAGCTGGAGGCGGGCCAGTGTGGCTTGTCAGGCGGTGGGGATGTGGACGGTACCGAGCCGTGTGTAGGAGCGGATGTTGACATGGCCGACGTGCAGCAGCAGCAGCAGCACCAGCAGCAGCAGCTGGCGGGGGCACAGGCATCGGGCGGGCAGCAGGGGCAAGGCCAGCAGCAGGTGGAGAATCAGCTGCGGCAGCTGTGGATCACGCAGCTGGTGCAGGTGCCTGTGGACCTGGTGCCACTGCCTACGCTGCCAATGTCAGCCGGCAGCGCTGAGGGAGGCGCAGGCACGGGCGGCCCGGTGCAGGTGCTGGCGGTGGGCAGCTCGCTTCACTCGCTGCAGGTGGGTGACTGGGGGAGGAGTGCTGAACTGCGTGCGAAAAGAAGATATGAAAGGCATGCTAGGCAACAGATGCACTGCTCCGCAACAACGCGTTGCGTCTGTCGCCAGTCTGTGGGACACGACACCCACTGGAGTGTGGAACGTGCCGCCTGCACTGCTCGCAGGTGTGCCGTGTCAGCGGGCGGTTGCTGGCCACACCCCTGCAGCCGCTGGAGGCCGCGCCCAACCCTACAGCACCACAGCACTGCGATGCCCGTGCCGGAGACCAGGGCCTAGGACCCCCGGCTGCAGGAGCAGCAGCAGCGGACGCACACGCCACTTCAGATGCCGAGATGCAGCAGCAGCAGCAGCAGCAGCAGCAGCCGGCGCCACACGTGGGCCCACTGTGGGTTAGCGCGCCCGCCGCCGTCGTCGCGGCACCTCTCCTGCTGCCAGCTTTCATGCCCCGAGTATCTTCATCTCGCGTGGCGCGTAAAGCGCCAGGAAGTTCCGGCAGCAGCGGCAGCGTCAGCCCTGGTGGCGTTGCAGCCATGGAGGGCTGCGAGCCAGCACCTGGCGCCCGCAGTGTTGCAAACGGGAACGACCCACAGCAGCAACAGCAGCAGCGGCTGTTGCTCCTCACAGCGCTAGCAGATGGAGGGCTGCGTCTCCTGTCCCTAAGCCACGTCGCACATCCGGGTACAGGGCGGCACCAATCCCCAGGTGCTGCCAGCCTGCTGGACTTGGCCTCGCAGCACCCCACAGCCACCACCGCAGCCCATGGCAGCCCGTTTTCCCCTCCCAACTCCGTTCCCCCCAGCGCCGGCCACCCTGCACGCCTGCCGCATACGTACAGACATCGCACAGGGAGCGGACCAGGATTCCCGGCTGGACGTAACGGCACAGGTGGCATCGTAAGCGGCGACGCCGCTCCCCCCATCGGCCAGCCCCGCATCCTCATCCATGTGCCTCCCATTCTTGTCCCGCAGCCCCCCGCCCGCGACCCCTCCGGCCCCTCCACCTCCAACGCCCCGCCGCCCCCTGCGACCGCCCCTCCCACAGCCCTTCCACACCCCGCCGGGTACCTTGCCCTCGTGTCCTCCTGCCCCACGGATGCGGCCAGACGGATCCGAAACCAGCACCACTACAACCACCCCAACGACCCGCTCATTGCCATGGAGGGCCTCGGCTCCCCGTCGCCGCTGCCAGGGGGAGATGTCGTACACGTGCTGGACGCCGCCACCGGCCGCCAGCTGGCATGGTATGACATGGCGATAGCTTCCGCCGGCTGCCTTGCCACGTGCCTTGACAGTTGGCAGGTGGGGCCCGAGGCGGGCGTGGGCGGCGGCGGGGTCGGCCCAGAGGACCGGGAGGCAGCAGCACGGCACGAGGCTGGGGCCAGCGGGGGCGCGACAGGGAGGCGGCGGGCTATGGCGCCGCGGCTGTGGGCTATGGCTGAGGCGCAGGCGGAGGAGGACGAGGCGTTGGCGCTGGCGGAGGCGTTGGGGCTGAGGCTGCTGGAGCAGGAGAGGGAGAGGGAGGGGCCGGGAGTGGGGCAGGGTGCGGGGGCGAGGTGTGCTGGCGGTGAGCGGGGTGGAGAGGAGGCGACGCTGCTTGTGGTGGGGGCGGGCGGGCCGGAGGGTGGAGAGGTGGTGCTATTGCGGCTGGTTCCGGCTGCTGGGCGCCTGGCCGGCGCGGACGCGGCTACCGCAGGGAGATCAACGGGCGGGGCGCGGGGATCGGCGGCACGGCGGCCGGGCGCAGGCTCGGGAGCTGCTGCGCTGGCGGCTGCAGGGGGTGCGGGTGCAGGCCCGGGGCCTAGCACCTCTGGGGCGGTGAGCCCCGGGTACAGAGGGCGCAGCCCCCGGCACCATGCTGACTCGTGGTGGCCGTTTGGTGCGCCCAGCGCCCAACCGTCGCCGCAGCGCAGCGCCGCCGCCCCGCCCGCCGCGGCGGTGTCTGCCGCAGCAGCTGCTCCTGGTCCGCAGCTCCGGCTGGTCGTTGTACGGCGGCTGCTGGTCGCCAAGCCGGTTAGCGCCGTGTGTCCGTATGGCCGCTCGTTCCTGCTCGTATGCGCGGGCCGGAGGCTGCTGATGTACCGGCTGGCAGCGGGCCGCCTGCACCGTACGGGATGGATGCCCGTACGGAATCCCATCACCCACATGTCCGTGTGCCCCGAGCGGCGGCTGCTGGCCACAACCGACGGCGCTAACGGTGTGTGCCTGTACGGCATCGTACACGCGCCGAGCCGGGCCACGGCGGCGGGTGGCGGACGCGGCAGCACCGGCGCACCGACATCGCTGATTGTCATTGCGTCGGAGGCGGTGGCGCGGCCGGTGACCAGCTTGCAGCTGCTGCCGGCGCAGCCGCCTGAAGGGGGGCTGCGGCAGGCGGGGCCGCGGCAGAGGCGCCAGGGCGGTGCAGGGGGCAGTCGGGGCAGCGGTAGTGGCAGCGTCAGCGCCAGTGGGGAGGGGGGCGGGGAGGGCGGGGGTGAGGTGGAGGTGCCGGCAGAGGACGTTCCCATGGCAGAGGCGGCGACAGCGGGGGCGCAGCTGGCGGCCCGGCTGGCGGAGTTGCCGCCAGCAGAGGCGGCGGCGGCGGCAGAGGCCCTGGAGGCGGCGCTGGTGGCGGTGGCAGAGGCGGAGGCGCAGGCGGCTGCTGGGGCTCAGGGTCTGGGTCAGGGCGCCGGCGGCGAGCGGGCGGGGGCTGGGTGGCGGGCGCGGGCGCGGGAGGACGAGGAGGAAGGCGAGCGGAGGGAAGCGGGCGAGGAGGACGCGGCGCGGGGTCCTGAGGCGGCGGCAGCAGCGCTGGAGGCGTTGCGGGCGGCAGCGGCGGCAGCAGCGCTGGAGGAGCACGGGTCGAGGGCTGTGGTGGCGGTGACGGATTCTGGCGGCGCGCTGCTGCTGCTGGCTCCGGAGCGGCGCAGCGCCTCGCCCTGCCGCAACCTGCTGCTGCTGGCGGGCGTGCGGCTGGGCGCCTGCGGGCAGCGGCTGCGGGCGCACGTGCAGCAGCCGACGCCGCGGTACAACGGTGGGTGCTGCATGTAGTACACTTGCTGGGGCAGGCACACACACACTCTTGTGCACGCGCACCGGGAGCATTGAGAGTTTGTGGTGCTGATCTGACACGCGTATGCCGAACGGCGCCTCTGCGTGACTAGCTGGACTAGAGAAGAGACACCTGTGCGGCGGGATGAGAACTATTGACACCCTTGCTCCCCGCCCACACGCTCGCTGTCCGCAGGCGGGCCCCCCGGCCCTCGCCCTCCGCGGCTGCTGCTCGCGGACCTGTGCGGTGCGGTGCACGAGGTGGCGCCCTGCCCGCGGGCGGCGGCGCCGCTGCTGGCGGTGCTGGAGGCGGCGCTGGCGGCGGCCGGTCCCACGCGGCCGCTGACGGGCGGCTGCCCCGCGCACCCGGTGGCAGCGGCGGCGGCGGGCTGCCTGGCGTGCGGCGGCGCAGGAAGCGGCGGCGCGGCGGCGGGCTGGTCCCCCGTCCAGGGAGGGTAAGCATTGCTCAACGCAGGGGTTGGTGGTGGCGTCAAATGCCCCTCAGCAAGCTGCTAACCCGTGGCTCACCCCCCTGTCCTCCACTCTTCAGGCCTGCATGCGCCTACTCCCTGCCGCACCTGCACCCCGGGGTGCTGGACGGGGAGCTGCTGGACAGCTTCTTGCAGCTACCGCCAGCTTCCCGCTCAGCGCTGCTGCGGGGCCTGCCGCAGAGCACGCTGGCGGAGCTGGTGCGGCTGTGCTGCAGCCTGGCCGAGGGGCGGCGGGCTGCTGCAGCAGGCAGTGGGAGCAGCGACGGCGGGGAGGGCGAGGGGAGCGGCAGGGGAGGGCGTGTGGCTGGGACGGGGCTTCCAGGCTTGGGGTCTGTGCGTGGGGAGGCTACTGGACGAGGAGGGAGGCAGGAAGGAGGGGAGAGTGGCGTGGATGTTGAGGTGTTGGCGGAGGCGGTTGTGCAGGTGCTGCAGGAGGCCCTGCCGCCGGGATGGTGATGACCGTGGCATGAAGCGGGGCAGTGCGAAGGGTAACATTGGTCACTAGGGGCCAGGAACCCTTGGGAGGCGTGTCGGGGCCGTTGTACTGTGAGCTGGAGGATGAGCGAATCGTGTTGCGAATGCGGTGCGGGATGTAGGCGTAATAAGCCTGAGACAGGCGTAAGCAAGCGGAGTTTGGAGCCAGGTGCGACGAGGCGAAGAGACAGGTGGCATGTCGGTGGCCGAGATCGCTGGTGCCGATGCTGCGTCGCTGAGCGAATCGTGTGTGCGCGGCAGGTAGCCGTCTACCTAAGCATGGCCTTCATTAGATACGGTAGTCATACTGGGGGGTTGGGGCCGTTGACAAGGATGGCCCTGGATGGCCCCAGTCGCATGCAGGTGGTGCCGTTTGGCTTATGTTGGCCACGGCTTGTCACAGGTAGACCAGACCGTGGCTGCCCTACCAACGGGCGGCCTAGCCCGCAAACGCAAGCTGCCTCGTCCCAGACCAGGCGACGTGATACACGTTGGGAGAAGCGGTTGGAGTTGCGGCAGGTTGCGGTTGGGCATTTTTGGGGGCATTCTTTCCAGCCCACAAGCGAGACACAGCCAACTGTCTTGCTCTGCGGCTGGAAGTCTCGTCACAGCTTTGTACAGCTTACAGACTTGCCGTGACTAGCCTTGCAACCCTACCATGGCACCGCTCGCCCTGGGAACCACCCCCTGGCACATGGAGTACTCCGTGCACCGTGGGTAGTGCATAGATTCACAGGTCATCACCTCAGCTGCTGTCGCTCGGCGATGCCTCACCGGCTGCGACCCAAATGGGTGTTTGCAGGCGTGCCCGCTCCCATCCGGCGCGAGGTTCAATCCGTCTTTCCAAAGCAGGACCTTGATAAATTGCTGATTGTGCCGACCTGCCAACATGCCGACTTGGACCTCGTCAACACCGGCGAGAAAGTGGAGGGCGAGAAGGACCGGCTCCTGGAGCGGGTAGGCGCATACAGTACATGTAAACAAACGATTACATCAGTATGTCGTTCCTCTACGGCAATTTCAGTGTCAGGCTTGCTGCAACCCTATGACTGTACCTTGCTGGTGCAGTTCATGGCCTGGGCCAAGGTGGTGTGCGACAAGCTGCTGGAGCAGGGCCACTGGGCCGACTACATCGACCCTTGCTCCGGGCTTCCAGTGAGTGTACACATGTGTTCAAGATGTAGGACACCCATGCAGCACGGATGTGCTGCGCCGTTTATGGGCTAGCAGTGTCCTGGGCAGGGGCCGGCTCCCAAGGCGGCAACGCAGGGTCAGGACGCACCAAGGGCACGTGTCGACCGGTCTACAGCCAGCGTTCTGACATGGCAGACGTCACATCGTCTTGCTGCTGGTGCATGCCGTTTCACATATGGCTGGCTGCCCTGTACAATTACTTATCCCCGGCCATACGGTACCCGCTTCCCTTGGCCTACCGTATCACCACCCGCCTTGGTCCCTTCCTGCCTGCCCCACCTACTCTTTCCCTCACCGCCACTGCACATCAACCCCACCCCACGCTCCCCTCACCAGATGGTGCACACCGACCTCAACATAGTATACCCCGAGGTGCCCGCCCTGGCCGTGCTCATGGGCTACCAGACAGCAAACGCGGGCTGCTGCAAGGTAAGGGGCCCGCAGGCGTCGAGGGGCGAAGGGCCGGAGCCGCGTGCCAATGGTAGTAGCCGCAGAGTAGGGTGAACCCCAGTCCCCTACAATCGTGCAGTACAGCCACCTCATCCGCCTCCTCCTCCTTCTCCCTCCAGGTGCTGCTGCACCCCGTGTGGGGCAGCTCGGTGTACCCCGCCTCCCTGTTTACGGAGGCGCCGCAGGAGTCGCTCATGGCGGCCATCGCAGCTGCAAACGCGGCGCAGGCGGAGTGAGGAAGGAAGAGGGACAGACCTCAGCAGCGAGGCGGGGCAGGGGCTAGGCATGGAGCTGCAAGCGCAGCACCGGGCGGAGCAAAGCAGGGCAGGGCAGGGCAAGAGTGTGGCAGCGGGCGCATGGGACTCGGCAAGGCGTGCCCAGTAGCGCCACGTGCCAGGAGGCTTGCCGAGGAGGCGGGCTATGCGGCATGGGTGGGGCGATGGGCGCGGGCATGAGGGTGGGGGTGAGGCTTGGGGCGTGGGCCTGCGGCCTTAGGTGCAGTCCAGGGGGAGCCAAGCAAAGAGGGCGGGGAGCGCGGCAGGGGGGTTGTGGTCGCGCTTATGGGAATGGGTCGCTAGATAACCTTCAACGGACAAGGGCCACCGCCACCGCCACGCCCGAGCGTAGCTGCCGTTGTGTCGTGATCAGTTAGCCTGAGTGATTGCAAGTCATGATATGCGATCTGGTGTTTGTTGGATAGGACTCACGGAAGCGAGGAGCAGGGCAGGGAGGACCCCAGAGCGTGGGTGTGGGTACTGGCAACGCAGCGCTATGGGCTGTGGGGAAACCTGTGTGTACCGCAGCTTTAGTGCATGGTGTCTAAGGGCTGATCTATGATGCTCGTAGGTACCCGTCAACAAAAGCAAATGAGGACTGCCCTGCACTGATACATGCTGCAGCTTGGCGTGAGCAGTAAGCAGCGTGTTTCTTGCTTCTGGGATGCTGGCACGTGGAGTACCATGTGTTGATGTTGGCGACGCCTGAAGGCGCGTGGGGTATAACAGGAGGAAGACGACGGCGTAGCCTCAACTGCCATGTTCGCACTCTTGATCCAGGACTGCGACAAGTAGAAGCTGTTGTCATGAGGGACTCGTTGGTCGTCGTGGGGCTGCTTGGTGCCACGTGCCACGTGCTGCTGGGCATACCAGGTGCCACGTGCCAAGGTTGGGTGCGCGGCAGCGGACAGCCCCAAGGTTGCGCTGTTGACCTGTGTCCAGGCGTTCCTCTCGTAGTATGCTGCTTGTGTTGGCACCCACCGTGGGACCACAATACAGTGTGTATTGGGGCAGCTGCCGTGGGGGGGCGCACCTAGTGCGTTGTTGTCGCATCGTCGGCTTGTCCCCGTCCGCTGGCCCAGAAGTATATTGGTCAGTCTAAGCAAGGATCCGGGCCGTTGTTGGGCGGAACTTAGTCTTGATGAAGGTGTAGGCATATCAAGCGCCTACTACAGCAACAGGGGAGGCATAGCTCGTGCGACTGGTCCAGCGGTGTGTGCGGCACCGACGTATGCGGGGGTGATACAGCAGGGGCTGCACTCGTGCACTGCACAAGCTGAATTGTATGGATTTACAGTACAAGCTGAATATGGCGTCTTGTACGTGTGGTAGGAGCTAAGGGGACCTCTGTCGGAAACACGTGCATCGTGCAAGAGTGGACAAGGCCAAAGGAGTGCAGGCACACCCGGAGGTGCTCGCTCTGGAGCCAGGTACGCAGGGTCTGTCAAGCCGCATCTGGCTGTGTGGGCCTGTGGCGGACTTAAAAGCCGTCCAGCACGGTTTGTAGTCTTATCATCTGTTATTGTACACTTGGTGCGTCCCCTGCACGTCCGCCGCATGTCCTCTGTCGTACTATCATCTATAGACATGCACGTGTATGGTACGGTACGGGGTACAATTTTCATGAGTTAAGTGAAACCCTGGACCTGAGGACAGCCTGGGAGCTCCAAAGGCTGATGGTATTCACAGCTTATTACGGGCGCAGTCCTGTGGCGTGTCGGCCGGGGGTGGTTGCTGGAAGGTCTGTGCATGTGGGCAGGGGCAACAATTAGCCACGGTTTGATCAGTAACAACTCGAACAGCACCCAAGGTTCGGCGTGGCCGTGCAAGAGCAGGACGCCCTCGTTGATGGGAGCTAGGAATACGTGTATAGATATCAGCCTGCATGATGCTTTGGGAGCGGCGGAGAGGAGTCAGGCTGGAGGCGGGACGGACCTTTCCGTGGGGGACCTGGGTGGCCCCACAAACCCCAACCTACACACACAAGCACACAGAAAGGAGGGGGGTCCCCATGGCTTCCGCATGCTGTATACTAGCAGTATGCATGACAGGACAGGACAGAGGTAACCTAAGCATCGCAGGTATGTCATTTGCAAAAGCTGCGGTTGCAGTGACTACTTCCGCTTGCTTGCACAAGACTGACTGGGTCACCTGCCTGACCAAGGGAGACTCCCGGCTTGCCACATGTACGGGTAATATTACGCGTGTGCTGCTGCTGTTGCTCGCTGTTGCGCATGCCCTTGACCAGCTTTTGCGTCGGGTGGTACCATCAGGCTGCTCTATGTCGACCAAGGCATGCCCCAGGCCCCAAGGACAGGTTCGGACTGCTGCCACGCTTTCTGGTGAGCCAGGGCTGGTGCAACCACGTGCCTGGTACACTCTCCCCCATTCACCATGAAAATCAGGGCTGCTGCTGTGTGAAGGCTCATGCTATGCGGTGTTCTCCGTGCCTAAGTATTGCCAGGAGGCTACCAGCTGGTTTACTAAAGGTGCAGAGTGGCTCCACTGGCTGGGGCTCCCCTGGGCTGGGGCGGGTAGCACCGGGATGCATGAGGCATCTGTTCCGCGCTCCCGCACGCTTGCCCCTCCCTCAAGACTGACAACTCATACTTCATACTTCTGCGCCGTAGCATAACGCATACGTATTTCACAGTGTCTACCTGCTGCTGCCTGCGCCAACGCCCCTCGAGCTCCCAGCCTACAGCCCGCGACCTTCTTTACAGGACTCAAAAGTAGCAGCAAGAATGAGCCACAAGCCTGACGATGAGTGAGTCGTGAATTTCAGCTAGCTTCTGGACGCTTGACCGCTGCTTTTTGAGCGGATGGACAACAGCAAACCCGCCACTCTTCCCCATTGCGGCACAGCTATGACTACTTGTTCAAGGTTGTCCTAATTGGTGACTCTGGCGTTGGCAAGTCCAACCTGCTGTCGCGCTTCACGCGCAATGAGTTCAGCCTGGAGTCCAAGTCAACAATCGGCGTGGAGTTTGCCACGCGCAGCATCCAGGCAAGCATTTTTTTGCATCATTCTAAGCGTGGTGAGGTTTATGTCGCCTGTGGGGATCCTGCTGAAACTGCCGGTTGATCCCGCTTGGGTCAGGTCGACGGTAAGACCATCAAGGCTCAAATCTGGGATACCGCTGGTCAAGAGCGCTACCGTGCTATTACGAGCGCGTACTACCGTGGGGCTGTTGGGGCGCTGCTAGTGTATGACATCACCAAGTCGGGTGAGTTGCGTGGCGAGCAAATTGCCCGTCATCGTGTTGCTGTGGCTGTTTAGCTCTTTTGGTGCAGGGTTGGCGGCAAAGTAGGTCATGCAGTAGCAAGCCGGGGCACAGGACAGCTGCCGCAGCAGCTGGGGGCAGCTATGCCCTTGTTGCGTACTCCGTGGCGCACCGTGTGCGGAAAGGGCCCCGAAAGGCGCCTATTCCTCGGACACGCGCCCCTGGTCACGTTGCTCGTCATACACTGCCCCAGTGCTTGGCCCCAGAAGGACATGTTTGGCGCCCGCAGCGCTCATTCTGTGACACAAAGCCTCCGTCAGCACGGTGGCTCCCTACTGGACTGGGTCACGTGATCAGGGCATACGAAGGAGAGCAGTATTTTGTGCACGTGTGCTAGCTCAGCACGCGCATGCGCCCCGGCGGCTTGAGCTGCGGCCACAGTCCAGCTGCCGTAGCCAGCGGCCGGAGAGGTGCATGGGCGTGAAAGTGGTGCAAGGGCTGACCGTGTCCGCCCCTCGGTGCTCCATGGTGGCCGTGCCCGCAGTCACCTTCGACAACGTGGAGCGGTGGCTAAAGGAGCTGAGGGACCACGCAGGTGGGGCGCTGTGTGAGCCCTGACATGGTCGTCAAAAGGGCCCTGTGCACCTTGCCAGCGGCAGCAACGCCTCACATGGCCCGATTCCCACATGCCGAAGTGCCCGGACTTTTGGGCTTACGTGTGGACTGTACTGTCCATACTGAAGCAACCGCAAGCACAGGGTGGGTTCGAGTCAGGCCGTGAACACATCACCACGTCTCTTTACTGGCCGCTGCAGACTCCAACATCGTCATCATGCTGGTGGGCAACAAGAGCGACCTGAAGCACCTGCGGGACGTGCAGACGGACATGGCGCAGGCCTTCTGCGAGCGGGAGGTGGGTGCACGTGCTGCTGTGCGGTGGACAAGCCTGGGGCTGCAAAACATACCTGACTGGGCCTAGGTATAATCGTCGTGCGCCGCATACTCGTACTGTGCAAGAGTGTTCACAGATCCCATTGTATGAGACCCTGGCAGCTGACTTGTTTGCGCCCTCGGACTTCAGGGGCTGTCGTTCATCGAGACCTCCGCGCTGGAGTCCACCAACGTGGAGAAGGCCTTCCAGCAGATTCTCACAGAGATCTACCACATAGTCAGCAAGAAGGTCCTCGACAGCGAAGTGGACCGGCCAAAGGTGGGTTGTCTACATGCGAAAGCAGGCTACTCAGCGGAACAGAAAGCTTGGTGAAGGGGTACGCCGGGGGCAGGGCGGGTGGAGGCCGGGTACGACGGTTGCGCTGCTGACGGGAACATACGTTAGCTAAGTGGGTGCTGCCCTTGCCGCGCGCAGATCGGCGAGACGCGGAATGTCATCGTCATTGACAACGCCCACGACGACACGGGGAAGAAGAAGAGCGGCTGCTGCTAAGCCCCCCGCACAGCTAGCGGAGGAGCTTGACATGTATGACTGGGCATGACTGTGACCGTACTGCGTGGGTGGCTGTTGAGTGCAAGGGTAAGTGTGCACGAGGGACTTGAGGGATCTTAGGTCAAGTTATGCCTGCCGAAAGCTGGCCAAGGGAGTAGTAAGCACAGGCGCTGCGCCTGGAAGGGGTAGGTTGACCCAGCGGGCATGTGGGTGACATCAGGCGTGAAAACACTAGGGCCAGTACCTGTGGCTTGAGGACTTGTAGGTGCCAGGTGCAACCACCGTAGTAGCTACCTGAGGTGCTCCCAGCTGTGGTTAGGCTGGAATGCACGCTTCCTTGGGCATTATGTACTATTAAAGGGCACTGGTGAGGCGTCCCAGGACGTCTGCGTATGCTGGCGAGGTCGCTTTGCGCACTTGAAGCCTTGCCCTGTCCAAGCTGTGTGTCCGTACGCAAGGCTCCATTGCTTTACTGAAAGTGTGTAAGCGCGGAGTTCCAGTGCTGCTGCTTCCAGCGGAGCCGATGGAGTGGACTGTCTAAGTCTTTGACCAGTCTCAAATGCGTAGCGCATGATACGCTCACCTAGGACGTTCATATACCAGCCTTGCTTGGTATGGGCAAGGGGGCATGTCAGGAGGGATGGGCCCAGCTGTAGCAAGGCACACTGCCTTCCTGCACGTCCGGGAGCATACCTGGGCGTTCGGCATGGGGCGTACCTGGGCGTACCGTAACCCGATACAGGTATGGTCGGGAGTCTGGCGCTGGGACCAGCTACGTGCATAAGAGCTACCGTGCCTTACTGCAGCCTGCAACATGCACGTGTTTAGGCTGCGGCGTATCGCCACATCAGCCTACCGAACGCGGCCCATGTAGCCCCCTTGGGCCCAGATGCACACGTGCTGCCGTGCAAGGATCTACGGGGGCTTTCTGTAATCTGCAACGGCTATGCTGTGCCGTCAATAAACTACTGGGCCTGTATGCCAAGAGCCTGCCTTGGAAACAACTAGGCATGAGCAACCACACTGTTGGGTGAGTCGTAGGAAGCGAACGCGCTGGGGACCAACGACCAAGCTTCTCGAACTGCGCATGCCCCTTGCGCGCGCATAAGGCATAGATTCTATGCTTTTTGTCATGCAGAGGCTGGACGCATCTCTTCAAGGTGGTACTGATCGGCGACAATTATGTTGGGAAAACAAGCCTCCTGTCGCGGTTCATAGAAGACAAGTTCAGCACGGGGCCCTTAGCAACCATCGGAGTCGACTTCAAATGTCATGACGTTCAGGAAAGTATGGTTAGGCAGAGGGAGCACGAGTTTGTTCCTCGGCCTGGGCAGGCCTGCGGGTCCAGCAGCACGTGGCTATTCGCCTCACCCGAAGGTCGATCCATGGTGTTCAGTTCGCCCAGCGCAGGTTGACGAGAGGACGGTGAGGCTACAGCTGTGGGATACGGCTGGCCAATGTCGCTTCCGCTCCATCATTGTTCCGTACATCCGTGGAGCTGTGGCAGTTATGCTGGTGTACGACATCAACAACCGTGGTAGTCCTAGGATTGCCCTCGGCTGCCTAGGAGGGAACATGTTTCCGCCCTGAGACCAGTGTACCCACCACGCACAGCTGCAAACGGCTCCGCCAGTGCAGCGACACGGTGCCTTGCCCATGGAATCTTTGACGTTCAAAAAATGCGCTGTACGGCATTTGCGTTGGCGCCAGAAGTGCCAGCGGCCATCAATCAGCATGAACGGAAATATCTGACGTGTTTCCTAATGCAGAAACTTTTCGCAACCTGGAGCTTTGCCTGAAGGAGATCAGGGAGCACGCAGGTACGCCGCTTGCCAACGCCTTGCATGGCAGGCAGAGAAGGGTATAAGCATTCTAGCTCTAGCGGTGTATGCACCCACACCACGGTGCGGCTCACGTAGCTGCTGCGTTGACCGCTGTTATGGGCCACCAATGGGGGTTACGCGCACCGTTTCTGGGTAGGGTGCACGTCCAGTCTATTCACGCTTGCCCTCGTGCACGGCGTACAATTGCATTCAGGAGCTTGCATTCAGGAGCTTGCCAGCATGCCTTACAACGACCTTCGGTCTGGCAGTGGATTCTGATTTGAGCAGGATTTCGAGTCGTGGTGGGACACTTGCTGCCCTGTTAAGGTTGGACGTTTCCTTGTTGCTGTACAGCAGCGACGCAACGCTACATGATAATGATTCCTGATAGGCGTGGTCGGGACCAGCAAGGATCGTGTGGCCACACCACCTGGAATGTAACATACAATATGAAGAAATGCCAAGTCCGCAGTTGGGAGCAGGGGCTCTCCTGGTTGCGAGCACGCAGGCTGTCCCGTCCCACTGGTACGTCCCTCCGGAGCACCGGCAGAAGGTCAACTGTCGCCCCCTGCCCCACAGACTCTAACATCGTCATCATGCTGGTGGGCAACAAGAGCGACCTGAAGCACCTGCGGGAAGTGCCGACGGACATGGCGCAGGCCTTCTGCGAGCGGGAGGTGGGTGCACGTGTTGGATCGGTGGTGCTGCGGGGCTGTGGGGAGGGCACCTGCTGGGTACTGTAGCCAGTCCTGCTAACGGCAAGCCGCCTAATCTTATAAACCGCTGTGCCGGTATGGGGGCGGCCAGAGGGCACTGTACAAGTGGAATCCAAGGCAAGGGCTGCACCTGTCCAGTGCCAGCACGCTCCCAGTCAAAAGCTCGCAGCACCGCGTAACGGCATCTCCGCTGTCAAAGACCTTGCGCACGTTGTACAGGCGTCCTGGCGCGCTACACTGTAGCCCGAAGCTTTCGCCCTCAACTGCGGGCCCACCCCATACGCACCCTACCCCAGGGGCTAATGTTCATCGAGGCCTCTGCGGCAGACGGGACCAATGTGGAGAAGGCATTTCGGCAACTGACGGAGGAGATCTACAGCGTGGTCAGGACAGTGGCGGCTGACGGTGCCGTTTGCCAGTGACCTGCTGAAACGGGTAGGCAGGGGGGTACCGATGATGGGGTGAACATCTGGCGAGGTCCAGACTCACGTTGGTTTATTTGCACGGTAAGGAACGGGGATTAGGCCACGTGCCCTTGGCCTGGCGGTGGGCATTCAGGTGGTTGGTGACCAGGATGGCTGGCAAATGCAAAGGATGTCTGGCAAAAGGTGACGCCTGATGATCAGGAGCAATTTTCTGCCACGCAGCTCTTTGCTGCGTGGAGTCATGCACGCTGTGGGTGCAGCATAGCGAACTGCAGCATCACGTACATAGCGCTTTCTGGCACTGGGCCATACCTCTCTGCCGCTGTCTCTGCTTGGCTCTCACCACCATAGTTAGCCACCTGGGCCCCCTGCCCCACCGCCGCACCCCCGTGCCTCCTCATCAGGGCCACCTATGTGCGCGTCCCGCCCTCCGCCCGCGAGGAGTGCCTCCGCTGTGGCCTGGCCTTCCGCGAGGGCGTGCATGGCGCCAAACACGCCGTACTCAACGTCGTGCGTTGTACCTAACCGCTAACCCCAACGACCTCGGCACCGAGTGCTACAACCCGTACGACGCGCGGTACCGCATCGACCGGCTGCTGATGTACGACAAGCACCGCGGCGGCATGGGGCTGGCGGCGGCTGCCGTACACCTGTACCCGCTGCTGCTACGGCAGGCGTACGCGCGTGTTGCGGAGTGCGACTGTCCGTACGCCAAGGGCTGCCCCAGCTGCGTGCAGCACCTGGACTGCCGCAACTACAACGCGGTGCTGTGCAAGGCGGGCGCGGAGGTGGTGCTGCGGCACGTGCTGCGACAGGAGCGGGAGGGCGCCAGGGCCAGGGGGCAGCCGTGGCCCGAGGGCTGGTATGGCCAGTCCCAGGAGACGCATAGGAAGTGCACCGAGGGCTGCTGATGCCGTGCCAACGAGGTGCGTAGGGGCCAGGCGGCACAGAACGTGGGCGTCAAGGGGCTCGGGGCACCAGGTGCAGGAATTTGGTGTGTGGGATCTGTTGGAGCTGGCGAGGGTGCACTCATGACGCCCTTCTAACGGGCTGTAAGACCCTCACGCTGCGCGGACAAGGGGCTGGGGTGCTGCGTTATGCATGGCTCAGGTGGTGCAGGGGGTTTCGTCGTGGGGTTTTGTAGGGCTGCCAGGTGCTGTCCGGGGTAACGCAGCACCCCAAGTGAGCAGAAGGACGGGTGTGTTGGCCCTTGGGGTGTGGACAAGGGCAAACTCGGCTCCTCTCCTTACGTGCCCCGCCGGCCGTTTGCCTTGGGTTCCGTGTCTGGGACGGAGGCCCAGGAGCAAGATAACGGCCTGGCGGGCCTCTGGCGGGCAAGTTGGGGCAGCACCGGCGGGCGGAGAGGCAGGCTGATCAACTTGCAGATAAAGCATCGCTTTTTATGGCTAATTTGCCACGACGTTTGGTCCGCCTCGTCACGCTCGTACCCTAACGGCCGACGACGAGGGCCGTGTTCCGCGTGGTTTTGCCCGACACCTATTAACACATATATTGTTTGTAAGGTTCTCTTACAGTTTACGCGTCAGAGGAGCGAATCGAGCCGACTTCCTCTGCTGTAGTGTCACCGGTGCCCGAGGTGTGCAGCAACGAGGTCTTCCATTTGCAGCGCTCTCCCGCGAATCGGAACCTTTGGACACCAAGGAGGCTGCTGGAGACGGCCGCGTGAGTGCTGGGCTTGACGGGCTCGGCCGGCGCTCTCGGGATTCGCAGGAGGCCATGTCCTGGGTTTGGGTCACCGAGAGCATGGCAGACCTCTCCGGGCCTGCAAGACGTCTTGAAGCTTCCAACTAAGGCCCTGGAGTGCGTCTAAGGCGCTGGGGCTGCACTTGCTCCTGACCCTCTTCGCGCTGGCGATGTCGATGGTCTCAGCGCGGCCGGCTGTGGGAAGGCCGTGCTCGGGCCCTATTTGCGAACTTTGCTGTCAGCGAGTCCCAGCTGGCCGAATTTGAAGCAGCCACTGGGCATTGACAAAGCCCACTCCAGTAACCGCACCTGCACTTACCGGGTTGGGCCGCCTTCCGCTGCTGTAGGTCACTTCCAATGATGCCTCCCTTGCGGCTGGGGGCATTGCAAGAGGTTCTGGAGACACCACCGACAACGCTGGTGAGCAATGGGCACGTTTGGGCTGGCCTGTGCTTCTTGTTCCGGGATCCGGTATCCAATTGTGCTTAGGGCTCAAAGCAAGGCCACATGCAGGGCCACATGCATGCAGATGCCTTTAGTTGCAGCTGCCAGTGCAGCAAAGGACGCCAGCGCCAGGCAAGAGTGGTTGGGCAGGTCACGGCACAAGCTGGGCCATACCGGTCGCACCTGGTTGCACCGCTTATCAGGAGGGTGCCTTGTGCCGCTTTGGGTGTTGCCGACCGTCATCAGGTCGCATATGCAGCAGTGAACAACAATCTAACGCAAGCTGTGTCGTAACAACTCCACACTCGTGCAACTGCTGCCTTTTGGCCAGCTCCGCTTGTCCTCTTGGCGTCCTGCTCGGGGCGGAGCACCAGCACCGCAGTTGCTGTTTGACCTTTGCAGTCCACTGGTGGTAATGAATCAACCCTCTCGCCCTGCCCAGCTCGTGTTCCCAGCTGCTATGACCGCCAGCGCGTCATGAGATCCTAACACCCAAGTCCCGTTACTTCTCCGACCTCCTCCACAGGCGGACAACCCCACCACACCACCACCTGCCAAGCCAAGACAGGGCATGAAGGCCGCGGACAACAATGACCGCCAAGCCACCCCCCAAGTCAAGGACAAGACCAAGGCCGAGACCAACGACCCGCCGTCAGCGCTCGCCCTGGACCTCAGGCCCTTCTGCACGCTGCTGGACGCCGCCGACGGGGCTGGCGTGGGGGCCTCCCCCGCCTCCCCCTCCTCCGCGCCCTCCCCCATGGGCGCCAAGCCAGCCTCCGACACACTGCTGCAGGAGCTGGCGGGGCAGGGTGGGGCGCTGCCCCAAGGCCTACTGCACTGCCTGTCATACCACGACTCACCGCGGCCCCGGGGCCACCAGCAGCAGCCACCGCAGGCGGCCGGCCAGGGGCATGGGCTGTGGCAGCAGCAGCAGGGGCAGGGAGGCGACGGCTACGCGGCAGGGGCGGCGGTGTCCCAATGTGCGGCCGACGAGAAGCGCCGCCAGCACAACCGCAAGCGCCGTGCAGCCTACAAGGCCCGGCAGCAGCAGCGGAACAGGGCTGAGGCAGCGCTGCAGGCACAGCAGCAGCAGCGGCCGGTGAAACAGCAACAGCAGCAACGGCACCGTCATCGCCGGCAAAAGCGGTTCCAGGCACCAGAGCGGCAGCAGCAGCACCACCAGCAGTTGCAGGCGCCCGCCTCCACCCCCATTCGCCTGCTGGGCGTCGACACCATACGCATGGTGCTGGTGGCCGCCGCGCGCGCCGCCACCGGCACGAAGGTGCAGGACGTGCGGGGGCTGGCGGAGAAGCTGCAGCTGGTGCGGCAGGTGCAGGCCCCGGGGGGCGACGGCGGCAACGGCCGTACGGTGCAGCAGGTGCTCAGCACATCACCCACGCTGGGCGCGTCCGCGGCAGCTGGTCCGGTGCAGCTGGCGGCCAAGCGGAGCGCGCTGGCCAGCCTGGACCGGATCGGGGGCATGGCGGGGCTGTGCCGGGGTGTGCAGCTGCTGCTGCAGCGGCATGGGGCTGCGGTGGGCGGCGGTGGGCCGCAGCAGCCGCAGGGGAAGAGACGCCAGGGGACCACCCCTGCTGCTGCCTCCGACGATGCCGACGCGTTTGCCGTCTGGGCCCGCACGCTCCCTGCGGCGCTGCTGGGTGAGCTCCTGGGCGACGCGACGGCACGCGCAGCCCTGGACGGCGGCGCCCCCGGCGGCGCTGCGCGGTGGCTGCAGGGCATGTTGGGGTTTGACATGGAGGTGGAGGTCCCAGTGGGGAGGTGTGCGCCCGGCTGCTGACGGTGAGCGCATGGGCGGAGGGCGGCACGGTGGCGGAGGAGGTGGCGCGGCTGGCGGACAGCGTGC